>ENA-OQLI01002160-OQLI01002160.1-human-gut-metagenome-genome-assembly--contig:-NODE-2160-length-10721-cov-2.400604_pt1 | contig 10721 bp, 11 predicted proteins | sample MGYA00242805_ERZ504812 | MGnify/ENA primary metagenome ERZ504812 (study PRJEB26092, sample SAMD00036430) | human gut metagenome | host: Homo sapiens | study: EMG produced TPA metagenomics assembly of...
TCTCCCAGAATTTCAGAAGCACCACTTGTCCGCGCAGACTGCCTAGGGTTATGGTCGTGCCGTCTAACATTTCCTCCCGGAATTCGGGTGCCTGTGTCCCGGCTTTAACAAGGGTCGTAGCCTCGATGGCGTCGGGCGCATCGTTCGTATTCTTGGTCTGTTCGGTCTTCGGAGCGTTCGTTGCGGGGGCTGCGGGCTGCGATCCGTCGGGCAGCAGCCACATCAGGGCGATGACGACCGCGAGCAGGACGATCATCAGGATAAGACGTTTGTTATTGGGTTTTTTACGTTCGGTCATAGCGATATAATAGGTTTTCAGAGTTTGACCAGTGTGCCGATCTTCTCTCCGGTGAGCACCTTTTCCAGGTTGCCCGGAGTGTCCATGTCGAAGACGATGACCCGGAGGCCGTTTTCGCGGCAAAGCGTGAAGGCGGTCATATCCATAACCTTCAGGTTGCGACGATAAACTTCATCGAAGGTGATTTCGTCGAACTTCTCCGCAGCAGGGTCTTTCTCCGGATCGGCCGTATAGACGCCGTCTACGCGCGTACCCTTGAGCATGACGTCGGCTTCGAGCTCGATGCCGCGCAGCGCCGATGCCGAGTCGGTCGAGAAATAGGGGTTCGACGTGCCGCCGCCGATGATGACTACGTATCCGGCTTCGAGGTATTCGAGCGCCTTGGCTTTCGAGTAATACTCTCCGATGGGTTCCATCCGGATCGAGGTGAGGACTTTCGCTTTCACGCCGTTGTCCTCGAGGGCCGACTGCAGGGCCAGCGAGTTGATAATCGTGGCCAGCATCCCCATCTGGTCGCCTTTCACGCGGTCGAACCCCTTGCGGGCGCCCTGAAGTCCCCGGAAGATGTTGCCGCCGCCGATGACGATGCCTACCTGAACTCCCGTTCCGACGACGGCTTTGATTTGCTCCGCATAGCTGTGGAGCACGTCGGTCGAAAGACCGTATTTTTGAGTCCCTTGCAGGGATTCACCGCTGAGTTTCAGGAGTATTCTGTTGTATTTCATAAGCGGAGCGGAATTTGATAATGCGAAGATAGGAAAAATTTCGAAAAAATGTCGTTTTTTAATGCTATCTTTGCCTATCCATGATGCATTCGGAATATAAATGGCTCGATCGGATTGATTCGCCCTATGACTTGAAGAAGTTGTCGGGCTCTGACTTGCGTCAGTATTGCGACGAACTGCGTCAGTACATCATCGAACAATGTTCGTCCAATCCGGGACACCTGGCTTCGAGCCTGGGAGCGGTGGAGCTTGCCGTCGCTCTGCACTACGTATTCAATACTCCTGACGATAAAATCGTGTGGGACGTGGGGCATCAGACCTATGCCCATAAAATCATTACCGGGCGCCGCGAGGCGTTTCGGACCAATCGCAAGCTGGGCGGTATCAGCGGCTTCCCGCGTATGTCCGAGAGTCCTTACGATGCTTTCGGCGGCGGACATGCCTCCGTGTCGATTTCGGCGGCGTTCGGTATGGCCAAAGCTGCGGAACTCAAGGGCGAGCAGCGGCAGGTGGTGGCCGTGATCGGCGACGGTTCGATGACGGGCGGTCTGGCGTTCGAGGGGCTGAACAACGCCGGTGCGAGCAAGCAGACCAACCTGCTGGTCATTCTCAACGATAACAACATGGCCATCGACCAGGCTACCGGGGCCTTGAAGAACTACCTGGTCAAGATTTCGACATCGAGGCGCTATAACGCTATCAAACGCCGCCTGTGGCGGATTTTGTCCCATACGCCGGCTGTTTTGCGGTTTTGTCAGAAAGCGGGCAATGCCGTCAAGCAGGGACTGTTGAAGAACAGCAACCTGTTCGAAAGTTTGAATTTCCGCTATTTCGGCCCGATCGACGGACACAATTTGCCGGAACTGGTGCGGGTGCTGACTGCCTTGCAACGTATCGAGGGACCCAAGTTGCTGCATGTGATGACCGTAAAGGGAAAGGGTTATAAGCCCGCCGAGTGCAATAAGCCGGTATGGCACGCTCCGGGCAAATTCAACCCGGAAACGGGCGAGCGGATCGTCAGCAAGACCGAAGTGGCCCGATACCAGGATGTTTTCGGCCAGACGCTGCTCGAACTGGCCCGTGCCGACGAGCGGATCGTGGGGATAACGCCCGCCATGCCGTCGGGCAGCTCGATGAATATTCTGATGAAAGAGATGCCGGAGCGTTGTTTCGACGTCGGTATCGCCGAAGGACATGCCGTGACTTTCTCCGCCGGACTGGCGGCTGCGGGCATGGTGCCTTTCTGCAACATCTATTCGAGTTTCATGCAGCGGGCTTATGACAATGTGATTCATGACGTGGCGATCCAGCGCCTTCCGGTGGTCATGTGTCTTGACCGGGGCGGTCTGGTGGGTGAGGACGGAGCGACGCATCACGGCGCTTTCGATCTGGCCTATTTCGGTACGGTTCCCAATCTGACGGTGGCTGCGCCGATGAACGAGCTGGAACTTCGGAACATGATGTTTACGGCGCTCGAGGCCGGTCGGCCCTTCGCCATCCGCTATCCGCGCGGTAACGGAGCGGGCGTCGCCTGGCGCGATGAGCCGTTCGCTGCGATGGAAATCGGGCGGGGGCGTTGCCTGAAGGAAGGGGAGCGGATTGCGGTCCTTACGATCGGTACGGTCGGCAATTTTGCTTCCGAGGCCATTGCGCGTATGGAGGCGGACGGGATTCGGGTGGCCCATTACGACCTGCGTTTCGCCAAGCCGCTCGACCAGGAGCTGCTGCACGAGGTCGGACGTAAGTTCCGTTGTGTGGTGACCGTCGAGGACGGAGCCTTGCGCGGCGGCGTGGGAGAAGCTGTCGTCGCGTTCTTCTGCGAGCACGGCTATCTGCCGAAGGTCGTGAGCCTGGGCATTCCGGATCGTTTTGTCGAACATGGAACGCCCGCGCAACTGTATGCCCAGTGCGGTTATGATGCCGAGGGAATTTACCGCACGCTGAAAAGTTTGCAGGAATCTTTGCAATAGACGTAATCCGGTATAGAATATGCGATACACCCTCGTTATGACCAGGGTGAAAATCGAATATATGCTGTTTGCGGCGATGTTGCTTGTGGCGGGCGCCGCGTATGGTCGGGGACCGGTCGTTGCCGCTGTCGGCAGTGGACCGTGGGCGAATCCCGATTTGTATGTCGGCGAGTGGTACGAGATCGCTCGTTTCGATCATCCGTTTCAGGAGGGGACGGTCGGATCCCGGGTGGTTTACCGATTATTGTCGGAAAGTAAAATGCGAATCGTCTATCGGGGCAAGGACGGCAGAACGGGCCGGGACCGGATTTCGAGTGCAAAAGGTCGGTTGTCTGCCGATTACGAATGCCTGCGGGTTTCGTCTTTTTGGTTTTTTATAGCGACTATACGATGCCGGCATGCGATTCCGCTGCCGAGCGGCAGTGGGTCGTCTTAAGCGGCCGATCGGCCAAATATTTATGGATTCTCGCTCGCCGACCTCGATTATCTACGCAGGTGCTGGTCCGGATTCTGGACCAGGTCGAAAAACAGGGATTCGATACCGATAAGCTTCGTTTCGTCGATCAGCTGTGAAATGTCGGCCAGGTGGAAAAACAACCGCGAATATTCGTGTCGGATATTCGCGGTTGCTTTGTATTTGGCGGAGGTTCGGATTTTCCGGGCGCGAGTTTCCTATTCGATTTCCCGCCGGTTCATCAGTGCGTGAGTAATCGTCAGTTCATCTACGTATTCCAGTTCGTCGCCGAAGCCGATCCCCCGGGCGATCGACGTGACTTTCACCTGCGGGTACTGGCGCAGCCGGTTGAGCAGATAGAACAGGGTTGTTTCGCCTTCGACCGAGGTCGAGATGGCGAGGATCACTTCCCGGATCGTTCCCTGGGCGATCCGCTCGATCAGCAGGTCGATCTTCAGGTCCGAAGGGGCGATGCCCTGCATCGGAGAGATTACACCGCCCAATACGTGATAGAGTCCACGGTACTGGCGGGTATTTTCGATCGAGAGTACGTCGGCGACCTGTTCTACGACACAGACGGTCGTATGGTCGCGCTCCCGGTCGGCGCAGATCGGACAGATTTCTTCATCCGAGAGGTTGTTGCACAATTTGCAGTATTTGATGTCGCGGCGGAATCGGTCGATGCTGCGTGTCATGTCGCTTACCGAATCGGGTTCCATGCGCAGCAGGTGGATCGCCAGGCGCAACGCCGTGCGGCGTCCGATGCCTGGGAGTTTCGACAGTTCTCCGGTCACGTCTTGAAGCAGTCTGGACACGTTCTTGGAAATTTTTGGATTCGCAGGGGCGGATCCGGTTTTAGATGGTTTCGAACGTCGAGCACTCCATCCAGCCCTTTTTGCCGTCGGCGATGGTGATTTCGCACCAGCCGTTCAGACGGTCCGAAATTTCTACTTTGGTGCCTTCGTGCAGAATGAAGAGATCGGTCGAGTTCTGATCGGGAGAGCTTTTGACGGCGACGGCATCCCGCAGTACGACGGCCGATGTGCGGTCGATCGCCTCCCGGCGGTCGATGGCTGCGAAGCAGAGGGTCAGTACCAGCAGAAAGGCTGTCGCGGTGCCGTAGAATCCTATCTTGCGTCGTACCAGACGACGGGAGAGCAGGTAGAAAAGCGCCGAGCCGAGCATTGCCGCCAGGAAGACCAGCGAGAGGACGGCCCATGTCGTGCTGCTCAAAAGGTTGCGCAGATTCGACAACCAGGTTTTGACGAAAAATTCGGGGACGGCGTCGATGTGGTCTTTGGTCATTTTCTCAGCGACTTGCAGGTTGTAGCGTATGTCTTCGTTCCCGGGATTGAGCCTCAGCGCCCGGTTGTAGTTGAGGATCGCCCGACCGATTTCCTGCTCCTTGAAATAGGCGTTTGCCAGGTTATAGTAGAGTTTGCCCGATTGCCTGCCGCTCGACAGAATCGTTTCGTAAAGCGAAATTGCCGTAGGAAAGTCGTTGTTGATGTAAGCCGTGTTGGCCTGATCCCACAACTTGTCGGGATCGGATGCGTAAGCTGCCGAGGCGGTTTGCTCCGATTGTGGGTGTTGAGCCAGCGAATCGGTTCGGGCGGCGGTCTGCCCCGAAACTGCCGCGCTCAACAGCGTGGCGAGGAGAAAGAGAATATATCGTTTCATGGCTTTTAGCGTTTGATGATCGATTCGATGCGGGAAATCAGTTCGAGGCCGTCCCGATATACGTCGCTCATACGGGCCGAAGCCACCGGCGAATATTGGGCTTCGTCGCAGCGGGTGATGAGTTCCGAGAAGAGCTGGGTGTCTTCCGGCGCAGCCCCGCGCTTGTGGAGCTCCTCGCGGACATTTTCCTTGGTGAGATTGGCTACCGGGATATTGAATTTATCGCTCATATACCCCCATAAAGCCTTCAGCATCTCTTCGTAGAAGGCGTGCTGGTTGTGCTCTTCCATATAGTTCTTGGCTATCCTGAAACGCTGAATGGCCACTTTGTTGGCTCGCCGGCCCCGGATCAGAGCCGCATTCTGGCTGTCGCGGATCTGCTTGCGCAGCGCGATGTAAGTTCCGGCGAAAATGACGAGAATCGCAGCCAGCAGTCCGATATAGAGTCCGCTCAGGAAGAATGGCTCGTGCATCGGCTGGAGGTGTGCCTTGCCCAGGCGGATGAAACGGATGTCCTGTCCCAGCATCTGAACGTCCTCCTTGGAGAGTCCTTTGACCATGTAGCTCTCTCCGCCGTTGGCATCCGGTGTGATTTGCAGCGGGAAGCTTTGCGAGGAGAGGGTCACATATTCCCGGCGGTCGGGATTGAAGTAGGTGAAAAGAATCGAATCGATACGGTACGTCCCTTCGGCGCGCGCGATGAACGGATATTCGAATTGCCGGTAGCCGGAGGTTCCCGCAGTCGCCGTTTGGATGGATTCGGTGGTTTTGACGTTGTATTGCTCGAACGAGGCGGGCAGCGTCAGTTTCGGTGCTTGGATGAAAGGCAGGTTGCCCTGTCCCGTGATTTTCACCGTGAAGGTCCCGGCCGAGTTGGCCGCCAGTTGGTCTGCGGAGAGCGACGCGTCCATGGAGAATTTGCCGACGGCGCCCGTAAAGCTGGCCGGAGCGCCCGCAGGGAGCTCTTTGACCGTGATGTTCACGCGGGGCGTCTGCAACTTGCGCCGCAAATTATAGACTTCGTGCCCGCCGCCAAAGAACGGATCGATATTGCGGCGGCTCTGTACGATAACTTGTGCAATGGCGGGGATCGTTGCGGGTTCGATCACGGGCGTACCCGCCTGCTGCGGGTAGAGCAGACACTCTTTTACGACTGTCGATTCATAGACCTTGCCGTTCAGGGTTTCACGCTGCCACATGGCGTTCGAAACGTCGATGTCCTGCGTCCAGAAGCCGTTGAAGGAGGGGAATTTAATGTCTTCGTAGCCCACGATCGCCACCCGGCGGTAGAGCTTGAAGGTCGCCAGCAGGGGTTCGCCTTTGAAGACCGACTGTTTCGATATGTGGACGCGCAGCAACAGATCGTCTTTGGCAATCTGTCCCTGGGCTTCCTCCTCGATACTTTCATCCGAAGAGTCTGAATTTCCCTGCGGAGCCCGGGCGCTGCCTGCCGACGGTTTGTCGGAGATCTCGATCGGCAGAGGCTGGGTCTTGTATCTTTTTTTATCGACCTTGATCGAGGCTGGACCGATCGTGATGTTGCCCGCGTCCTGGGCCAGCAATACGTAGGTGATCGTATAATTGACGTTTTTGGTCATCGCGCCGTTGATGATCTGGATCGAGTGTCCCTGGGAGATCGCCGGGCCGGCCAGTACGTCGAACGCCCCGAAATCCGGCGCTTCGAACGAATCGTCGTCGGGCGTGGCGTTGAGCGAGAACTCCACCCGGAAACTTTCGCCTGCCGTGACGACCATCGGGGCGTTGGCGCTGAAAGTAACCTCGTCGGCTCTTGCTGCGGAGCCGACGAAGATTACGAAACATAATGCGAGGGTTATTTTACAGAAAAAACCTTTCATTGACTGTCTGTTTCCTTGGTTGCCCCTATAACGGCCGGGGCGGAGCGTTTAGTGTTTGAGCTGCGCGAAAAAATCGTTGCCTTTGTCGTCCACGAGGATGAAGGCCGGGAAGTTTTCGACGTAGATCTTGCGGACGGCTTCCATACCCAGTTCCGGGAAATCGACCACTTCGACCGATTTGATCGAATCTTTGGCCAGCACAGCCGCCGGACCGCCGATCGAACCGAGGTAGAATCCGCCGTGTTTTCGGCAAGCGTCCGTCACCTGTTGCGAGCGGTTGCCCTTGGCCAGCATGATCAGCGAGCCGCCGTGCTCCTGGAACAGATCCACGTAAGGATCCATACGGCCTGCCGTCGTGGGTCCGAAGCTGCCCGAAGGCATTCCTTTCGGCGTCTTGGCCGGACCGGCGTAATAGATCGGGTGTTTCTTGAAATATTCGGGCATCGGCTTGCCCTCATCGAGCATCTGTTTGATGCGGGCGTGGGCGATGTCGCGGGCCACGATGAGCGTGCCGCGCAGGTTCAGGCGCGTTTTGATCGGATATTTGGAGAGGATTTCGCGCACCTTGTCCATGCCTTGATCCAGGTCGATGTCCACGGCGGGCGACATGGCGGGGGCCTCTTTGGGCAGGAAGCGGGCCGGGTTCTTCTCGAGCTGTTCGAGGAAGATGCCCTCTTCGGTAATTTTGGCTTTGATGTTGCGGTCGGCCGAGCAGCTTACGCCGATGCCGACGGGGCACGACGCCGCGTGGCGCGGAGCGCGGATCACCCGCACGTCGTGTACGAGGTATTTGCCGCCGAACTGGGCGCCGATACCGCTCTCCCGGCAGATCTGGAGGATTTTCTGTTCCCACTCCAGGTCGCGGAAGCAGCGTCCTCCTTCGTTACCCGAGGTGGGCAGCTGGTCGAGGTAACCTGCCGAAGCCTTCTTGACGGTCGCCAGACACATTTCGGCCGACGTGCCGCCGATGCAGACGGCCAGGTGGTAGGGCGGGCAGGCTGAGGTGCCGAGATCCATGAGTTTCGAGCGGAAAAATTCCAGAAGCGATTTCTCGTTCAGCAGCGCTTTGGTCTGCTGGTAGAGGAAGGTTTTGTTGGCGGAGCCGCCGCCTTTGGTGATGAACAGGTATTTGTATTCGTTGCCTTTGTCGGCGTCGAGATCGACCTGTGCGGGCAGGTTCGTGCCCGAGTTCTTCTACTCGGTCATCGTGAAGGGCACCACCTGCGAATAGCGCAGGTTGCGCTCCTTGTAGGCTTCGTAGGCGCCCCGGGCGATACATTCGGCGTCGTCCGCTCCCGTAAAGACATTCTCGCCCTTCTTGCCGATGCAGATGGCCGTGCCGGTGTCCTGGCAGGTCGGCAGTTCGCCTTCGGCGGCGACCGTCTGGTTGAGCAGCATGGTGTAGGCCACGCATTTGTCGTTGTCGGAAGCTTACGGATCCTCCAGAATGTGGCGGCGTTGCTCCAGATGGGCCGGGCGCAGGTAGAACGATACGTCGGTATAGGCTTCGCGGGCCAGCAGTTCGATACCTTTGGGATCGACCTTGAGAATGCGGCGTCCGTCGCATTCGACGATCTTGACATACTCTTTGGTCAGCAGACGATATTGCGTCTTGTCACATTCGATCGGGAATGGTTCTTGATAGATGAATTCCGACATGGTGTTGAGGTCTTTATTGTAGCGTTAGAAAAATTGCCAATTATTCGCAAATTTACTAAAATAAAATCAGAATATTCCGTTTGAGCGCTATTTTTTCTCCCGTCTGATTTTTATTCGGGAAAGTGCCTGTTCTTTAGGAAATAATGTTTAATTTTGTAAAGATTGAAACGCATAAATTCTTAAATTATTATATAATTATGGTATCTTATAAAGAATTGGGCCTGGTGAATACCCGCGAGATGTTTGCCAAGGCGATCAAGGTTGGGTATGCCATTCCCGCTTTCAATTTCAATAACATGGGGCAGATGCAGGCCATCGTGCAGGCGTGCGTCGAAACTTCGTCGCCCGTGATTATGCAGGTGTCGTCGGGTGCCCGCAAGTATGCCAATCCGACCATTCTGCGCTACATGGCCCAGGGTGCCGTGGAGTATGCCAAGGAGTTGGGTAAGAACATTCCGATCGTGCTGCATCTGGATCACGGCGATACTTTCGAGCTTTGCAAGGATTGCGTCGATATGGGTTTCTCGTCGGTGATGATCGACGGTTCGCACCTGCCTTACGATGAGAACGTGGCGCTGACGAAGAAGGTCGTGGAGTATGCTCACAAGCACGATGTGACGGTGGAGGGCGAGCTGGGTGTGCTGGCCGGTGTCGAGGACGAGGTTTCGGCCGAACACCATACCTACACCCGTCCCGAAGACGTGGAGGATTTCGTGAAGAAGACCGGTGTGGATTCGCTGGCCATCTCGATCGGCACGTCGCACGGAGCCAATAAGTTCAAGCCCGAGCAGTGCACGCGCAATGCGGACGGCGTGCTCGTGCCGCCCGAACTCCGTTTCGACATCCTGGAGGAGATCGAGAAGCGCATCCCTGGGTTCCCGATCGTGCTGCACGGCTCCTCGTCCGTGCCGCAGGAGTACGTGCATATCATCAATACGCACGGCGGTGCGTTGAAGGATGCCATCGGCATTCCGGAGGAGCAGCTGCGTCGTGCCGCCAAGAGCGCCGTTTGCAAGATCAACATCGACTCGGACAGCCGTCTGGCCATGACGGCCGCCGTGCGTCTGGTGCTGACCGACAAACCCGCAGAGTTCGATCCCCGCAAATACCTGGGGCCGGCCCGCGAGGAGATGAAGAAGCTCTACATGCACAAATGCGAGAAAGTTCTCGGATCGGCCGGCAAGGCGTAGCCGATTCGTGCGGATTGCGATACCGGACCGGGCAAATCGCCCGGTCCGGTTTTTTCTTTCCCGAAATGTGGGTTGCGGTGCGGATTTTGTTCTTCTTTGCATACAATCAATATTCGATGGTTATGAAAAAGTATGAATTGAAGAATAATAAGGCGCTCGGACGTTATGAATTCGATTTGGGCGGTGCTACGGCAGCGGTGGATTACGAGGAGTGCGGTCCCGGGTGTATCGCCGTTACCCATACGGGCGTTCCCGATCGGTTCTGCGGACAGGGTATCGCCTCGCAGTTGACACTGGCGGTGTTGGAAGATTTGAAACGGCAGGGGCTGAAAGTGGTTCCGCTGTGTCGATTCATGGCCCGTTATATTCTGCGGCATCCGGAGTGGAAGCAGATGGTTGCGGACAAGTAGCGGGTGCGACGGCGTTATACCGTTTGCGCCTGGAGATTCGTTTTTGGGTAGGGTCGGTTCCGTGCCGGCCGTTCTTCGGCTATAAGGCACGCGGCCTTTTGCCTGACGGCGAATGGGCGGGAGCCAGGGGGAATGAATGCCGTTTGCCCGGGTTCTGAAGCATGCGGGAGCGTCTTTTGCCGACAGTGGCCGGAAAATATCGTGCCGGACGGTGAATTAGTAGGAGCGAAATTTGGTCGATTGCCGGAAAAATCATTATCTTTGCCCATCCGAGGAGAGGTGCTCGAGTGGTTGAAGAGGCGCGCCTGGAAAGCTCGTATACGTCTAAAGCGTATCAGGGGTTCGAATCCCCTTACCTCAGCAAACGACCGGGTGGTCGGATGGGTTGCCAACATTCGTTTGCAACCTTTTTTATTTTAGGGGTGGACACATTAGTCCGGCACGGTATTACGATTCATGTTGGACGTCAGGGTGGCAGG
>ENA-OQLI01002164-OQLI01002164.1-human-gut-metagenome-genome-assembly--contig:-NODE-2164-length-10701-cov-2.944014_pt1 | contig 10701 bp, 11 predicted proteins | sample MGYA00242805_ERZ504812 | MGnify/ENA primary metagenome ERZ504812 (study PRJEB26092, sample SAMD00036430) | human gut metagenome | host: Homo sapiens | study: EMG produced TPA metagenomics assembly of...
TTAGTGCGTAAGAAATCCTTGCAAAGCTGCTGTCTGTCTTCCGGAATCTGAGAAAGGATTTCAACCCATTCACTATCAAGCTCATTATTTTGAGTGGGAATGGAGCATGAGGATTTACCAGGACCATATACCAGCTCGTCCAGGCTAATATTTAGATGCTCTGCTATCTCCATCACAATGTCTAAGCGTGGGAATTTTCCTACTTTCCAACCGCCTGTATTACCGCTTGCGCGGCCTATTTCAGCTAAAACAGTAGTAATATTTGTGCCTTTTCTTGAACAGGCAGCTTTTAAGTTATCGTAGAACATAGTACCTCCTTCATAAAAAAAACTCAGAAAAATGAGCTAAAGGTATTGACGAACTCATTATTACGAGTTAATATAACAAATGTAAGATGAATTTGAAGATGATTTTAAAGTTTATTTTAAAGATAAAATTCATCTTCATTATAAAGAAAAAAATAAAAAAAGTAAAGAAAAGAAAGGAGCAAAACATATGGCGGAAAAGCTGTCTCCTTGGTGTAAAAAAGCCAAGATTGCCATGATTCAGAAAGATATCGGAGTTTCTGATATGGCAGAAAAGCTCGGTAACAATCGCTCATACATTTCTTCCGTTTTAAATGGCCGTGTGGTATCACCTCCGATCAGGAAAAGAATAAGTGATTATTTGAATATTACTGATGATGATTTCTGTTCAAATGATTGAGCATGAACTCATTATAAAAGATGAGGAGTGAAAACAGAATGGAGTTTGATTGTACAAAAGAGGGAAAAAACATTTATTTTGCTTGTAGAGAAAAGGCAGCAAAATACAATGATCTTCTAAACAGCAGAGAAAGAGCTGCTGAGTTGCTGGGAATCTCCACATCAACCCTGGCAAATCATGAGCTGGGCGTAACCAAAAATGTACAACCAGAACAGGTGGTTTTGATGTCTGAAAGCTCTATCGGGTCAGGGGTTAGACGAATCGAGGCTCTAGTAGCCGATAAAGCCGCTGATTTTCAGGCTAAAGAGCATGAACTTATTACCCAAATCGCCAAGATTATGGGTACTAAGCCAGAAATGATTCCGGCTCGAATTGATGATGCGCTACTTCGCCTGCGTCATGCACAAAAAGAACTAAACCGTCTGCAGCAAGAAAATCTCTTATCCCGGGTAGGGGAATTAGCTGCCTCGGCCAAAGAGATTGCAGGAAAGCGAGTAATTAGCTTTAATGCCGGTCACGTGCCAGGGGAAGCCCTGAGGGTACTAGCCGAGGCGCTGCGTCAGCATTTACACGATGCCAATGCAGTAGTGGCAGTTGGAGGCATATTTAAAGATCGTCCCTCGGTAGTTGTTGCTACTACTGCTAGCGCCCGGGAAAAGGGACTTAAAGCCGGAAATTTGGTGAAGATTGCTGCCCAAACCATGGGAGGCGTAGGAGGAGGACGCCCCGACCTGGCACAAGGCGGAGGTAAAGACGCAGGTAAGCTTAGTGAGGCTCTGCAAGCGATTGAACGCGAGATTGCCAATAGCTGATGCGTCCGGGCGTTAGACTTGCGATTGATTTAGGTACTAGCCGCATCGGGGTGGCTCGCTCCGATGCGGCAGGTATCTTGGCATTGCCGGTGGAAACTGTTTACCGTGACGGCGGACAAGAACTGTTTCGGATTGCCCAGCTGGCAACGGAATATGGCGCCAAGGAAATCATTATTGGCCTGCCGCGTTTACTCAGCGGAAGAGAGGGCAAAAATGCCGCTGACGTGCGTTCATGGGGTGCCGAGTTGGAACAGTTGTTACCGACTTGTAATATAAGACTTGTAGATGAGAGACTCACCACCGTAAGTGCTCATCAACAGTTACAGTCTGCTGGTATGAGAGGACGCAGACAACGGAGCGTCGTTGATCAACAGGCTGCGGTGGTGATATTGGAACAAGCGCTAAATATAGAGCGACAAACCGGGAAAGCTCCCGGAAAGCCACTCGGTAGCGTACCCGAATGCGAGGAGGCCTAATGAGTCGGGAGTTAGAACCTAATCCGCCAACGCGGCATTTTCCCTCTCGTCGTGCCGAGAAATCGACAGAGTCTCCTTCATCTCCAGCTGCGCCAGGCGCAGAACTCGATAGCTATTGGGAGCAGGAATCTGAACCCCAGGAAAATCATTCCGCCGCGCCCTCGGGTCGGAGTGCCCGGCGTAAAGCTAAACGTAAGAAGCGCACGATTACTATTGTGGTTATTTTAGTGATTATCGGTTTAATTACGGGGGCCTCGGTGATTGCCGCCCAAGAATTAGGGGGAGTTTCCGGGATATTTTCGAGTGGGGAGGATTACGAAGGCAAGGGCTCCGGGGAAGTAATCATCGAAATTCCCGCGGGCGCATCCGGTAAAACCATCGGGCAAATTCTACAAAAACAAGGCGTAATTGCAGACGCGGAAGTATTTGCGAGTATTTTTAAGAAGAACTCGCTAGCGCAAGGGGTACAGGCCGGACGTTTTCGTATGCACAAGCGGATGTCTGCTAGGGAAGCTTTAGCTATGCTACTGGATCCCGCCTCAAAAGCCGATGTTAAGGTCACTATTCCTCCCGGATTTACCCTCAAACAAATTAAAGCCCGACTAAAACAGACCGCTGGTTTTAGCACCGAGCAAATACAGGAAGCATTTGCTAATCCCGCAGATTACGGGATTCCCGGTCAAAGCGAAGAGTCTTTTGAAGGCTGGTTAGCTCCCGATACCTACACTGTGGCTACTAATCACAGCGCTAAAGACTTAGTCGCAATTATGGTAAAAGCCCAGATTAAACGGCTTGACGCAGCTGGAGTCGCGCCCGAGGAACGCGCCACCGTGTTGATAAAAGCTTCAATCTTGGAAAAAGAAGTAAATCTTGAAAAATATTACGCACAGGTTGCCCGGGTAATCGAGAACCGCCTGCAAGATAACCCAGATACCCACGGATATTTACAGATGGATTCGACCGTAGTTTACGGACTAGGACGCTCCGGCGGTATTCCCAATAAAGAAGACCTAGCTAAAGATACGCCCTACAATACCTACAAACACAAAGGTCTTCCTCCCAGTGCAATCGGCACAGTGGGCGATGCCGCCTTGAAAGCCGCGGTGAAACCAGCGGACGGCAAGTGGCTATATTTCACTACGGTTAATCTAGATACCGGAGAAACCAAGTTCGCTCTCACCTTGGATGAACAACGCAAGAATGTGGAGCAACTCAAGCAGTGGTGTGACCAAAACTCAGATAGATGCAAACGCTAAGTCCCTGGGCAGCGGTAATCGGTTCTCCGATTAAACATTCACTTTCACCCAATTTGCATTTGGCTGCCTATCGAGATTTGGGGCTGAATATTGATTATCGCCGCTTGGAAATAACTAAGGATAGCTTGGAATCTTTCCTAACTCCCTGGCCAGGAAACTTGGTAGGACTATCGGTAACTATGCCCCTGAAACAGGCGGTTATACCCTTGTTATCTCAAGTTGATGGGCTGGCGAAAGCGGTGGGAGCGGTCAATACCGTAGTGCCTTTCCCCGGAGGAATCACCGCCGGATTTAACACCGATGTGTATGGTCTGGTGGCAGCGATTAAAGAGGTAAAGGGCCCAGATTTCAGCCCCGAAAAAGCCGTAATTGTGGGGTCAGGGGCAACCGCGTCCTCTGCCCTTGCAGCAGTAGTAGAGCTGGGAGCAACCAAGATTAACCTACTAGCCCGCAGAATATCCAAGACTGGTAACGCGTTGCAGGCAGCAACCCGCTTGGGAATAAATCCTGGCTATATTCCGTTATCCGCGAAGGCTAAAGCCCGCGAAACCATTGAAAATGCAGATTTGATTATTTCTACTACTCCTCGCGAAGTGCTAGATGAGTTTTATGAAACGGTTACTTTTAACCCCGCTCAAACCGTGCTAGATATTGTCTACGACCCGTCTCCTACGCTCCTAATGAAAAGAGCCTCAGGCGCCAAAGCCTGCACCGTATCAGGAAAAGTAATGCTGCTACATCAAGCATTGATGCAGGTTAAACTATTTACCTCCCGTACCCCGAACCTGGAAGCTATGCGAAAGGCAATCTTTTAGGGATGAAAGGGAACAGATGCAGATTTTAGTTTTCATATTGGCACTAATCTGTGCGGGAATTGGAAATCTAGCTTATGGATTACCCAAGGTAGAAAAGTATTTTCGCCTTTCTGGGCGAGCGAGAGCATTCTGGAATAAACCCTGGGTAATCGGTCTACTATCCGCGGTTGCCGTAGGAAGCGCAGTAATTTTACGTTTCGGTTCGATTAACCTGCTGCTGCTATTTCCTCTTTTAACTCTCGGTCCGGTCCTTTTGGTAATTGATGCTGCCACCCAAAAGCTACCCTGCTCGATGACTATAGCTTTCCTGGCGTTATCGATAGGGGCAGTAATCTTGTCGGGTTTCATGACGGGGCAGTGGGAAAAACCTGCATATGCTCTTATCGTTTCTATAGGTTCATTTATTTTGCTGTTACCGGGAACTTTTGTGCGTCGCGGAATCGGAGTCGGGGATTTGCGACTAATTCCGGTATTGGTCGGTTTAGTTACCTGCGTTTCCTGGCATTGTCTGCTGCTCATGGGGATTTTGTCGATTGCCGGTAGCGGACTTTGGGCAATATACCTGGTGCTACGAAGAGGGGCAAATGCTAGCACGCGTTTAGCGCTCGGCCCGTGGGTATTGACCGCTAGCTATATTGCGTTACTGCTAATTCCTCATTAAAAAAGACCCAGTTTGTAAGGGGATAGCTCCCATGATTTCCCTATAGCTGGAAAGCTGAAGCTCGCATAGCAGCTTCCGTGACAAAATAGGGGCATGTTGCGATGGATGAGTGCGGGAGAATCCCATGGACGCGCCCTGGTTGGAATCTTGGACGGATTACCAGCGGGGATAAAAATTACTACCGCCACCGTGCAAGACTATCTGGCGGCTCGCCGGGCAGGATATGGACGGGGCGCACGTCAAAAGTTTGAACAAGATAAAGCCCAGATGGTAGGGGGAGTCATTCGGGGAGTAACTACCGGTGCGCCGATTGCGCTGATAATAGAAAACAGCGAATGGTCAAAATGGGAAACCGTGATGAGCCCGGATCCGGTATCCGCGCAAGCGCTAACTATTGACGCTGGAAAGGGCGATGAGCGCGAGATAGCTCGCAATAAACCTTTGACTCGTCCTCGCCCCGGACATGCGGATCTTGCGGGAATGCTGGCCTATGATCTTAATGATGCCCGACCGGTGCTAGAACGAGCCAGTGCCCGGGAAACCGCAATGCGGGTAGGGCTGGGAGCTTTCGCCCAAGAGTTTTTGAAGCAGACAGCCGGGATTGAACTGGTTTCCTATGTGTCTTCGATAGGTAACGTCTCGCTAGCAGCTGAGCACCCAATTCCTACCGTAAAAGAAGCCGCGATGCTGGCAGATAACCCGGTGCGCTGCCCCGACCCACAGGTCAGTAAGGAAATGATTGCCCAGATAGACGCGGCACAGCAAAATGGCGACACCATTGGGGGAACGGTTGAGGTTGCCGCCTACGCCGTACCGGTAGGTTTAGGTAGTCACGTGCAAGCAGATCGTCGCCTAGATGCCCGCATTGCGGGAGCGCTAATGTCGAGGCCCTCTGTAAAAACTGTGGAAATCGGGGATGGAACGCAGCCGTATCTGCTGGGATCTGAGGCTCATGACGAGATAATACGGGTACAAACCGGCGAAATTACCCGCACCTCGAATCATGCAGGCGGAATTGAAGGCGGAATGTCCAATGGACAGATAATTCGCGTTAGCTGCGAATTTAAACCAATTTCCACGGTTCCTAGAGCTTTGAACACTATTGATTTAGCAAATCGAACGCCCTGTCAAGCAATTCATCAGCGCTCTGATACTTGCGCGGTGGTGCCGGGTGCGGTAATCGCCCAGGCGCAGGTGGGCTTGGTGCTTGCAGATGCACTTCTAGAGCATCTTGGTGGGTATTCCCTAGAGCAAGTTCGTGAGAATCTGCGGGCATACCAGCAAAGAGTGGAGGCTAGAGTATGAGCTATCCAAAGCAAATAGTTTTTACCGGTCTGCCGGGCAGCGGAAAAACTTCGGTCGGTCAGGCAGTAGCATCCCGCTTAGGGCTTTCTTTTAAGGACGTAGACCAAGTTATTTCCCAGCAATTATCGATGTCGATTCCGCAGATATTTGCCTCGCGGGGCGAAGAGGGGTTTCGGGATTTAGAAGTAACCATTACCGGGCAGATACTAGGCAGTAATACCGGAGTGGTTTCCTTAGGGGGAGGAGCCCTTAGTAGCAGCGAAACCCGCAGCGCGCTGGAAAACAAAGTGGTGGTTTTCTTAGACGTGAGCCCGCAGCAGGCAGCAGCCCGCATCGGGAAAGATTCAAAACGTCCTCTATTAGCGGACGTAGCTGATACCGCCACCAAGATAGCAAAACTACAGGACGAACGCCGAGAAGCGTACTTAGCTACTGCCACCCTCACGATTCTTGCTGATGGTAGCATCGAGGAGGTAGCTAACGCGGTGATTAAGGCTTTAGGGCTCGCCACAGATACCGATACCGATTGCTGTTACGATTTATCTGCTTCCCAGGATTTGCTACCGCTTAAAGCAAATGGTCAGCGCATAATCCCGGTAACTTCCGCTAGCGGGTACGAGGTTACGGTAGGTCACGGAGCTATCTTTAGGATTCGGGATGTGCTGGATAATCCTGCTCGTAAGGTCTTTTTACTGTTTCCGCCCCCACTTTCTGCTAACGCCCGCCGTCTCCAAAACGCGCTTACTCAGGAGGGACACCCGGTAGTAATGTTTGAACACCCCGATGGGGAAGGGGCAAAGAATATTCGGGTAGTTGAAGATGTTTGGCGCTGCCTGGGGGAGAACCATTTTTCGCGTGAGGACGCGCTGGTGGCTTTGGGGGGAGGAGCAACCACCGATATGGGGGGCTTTGGCGCGGCGACCTGGCTGCGCGGTATTGACCTGATAAACATTCCCACCTCCTTACTGGCAATGGTTGATGCCGCGGTTGGAGGGAAAACCGGGATTAACACTTCGGTGGGTAAGAATCTAGTGGGCTCGTTTTATCCGCCGCGCGCTGTCCTGTGCGAGTTAGATTATTTGAATTCTTTACCTCCTCGGCAGCTGCGCGCCGGTTTAGCGGAGGTAATTAAATGCGGTTTTATTGCCGACAAGTTGATTCTGAAGCTATTAAGTGAAAACTCCGTTGAGAATCTTATCCGCCAACCAGATGTTTTTGAAGAGGTTATTAGCAGAGCTATTTCGGTCAAATCCAGGGTTGTTAGCGAAGATTTGAAAGAAAGTGGAATGCGCGAGTGTCTTAACTATGGACACACCCTGGCTCACGCTATCGAGAAAGCTAGCTCCTACCAGGTGTTACATGGGGAAGCAGTCGCTGTCGGGATGGCGTTTGCCTCCCAGGTAGCCCAAGAATTAGGTTTACTATCTGCTCGGGAAGGGCAGGCTCAACGCCGTCAAATAGCGGCTCTAGGATTACCGACTTCTTGCCCAGATTATTCTTTCGACCAGATAGTTAAAATTATGGCCTCCGATAAAAAAGTCCGCGGGGGAGTAATCCGAATGGTGCTAACCAGTAGTGATGGCTGCGTACACGTGAGACCAGTGCGCGACTATGAGCTGCTACAAACAGCATTTAATGCCGTAAATCAAAACCTCTCGACCAGCGTCCCACTTCCAGTGGTATCTAAATAGGGGAATCCGTGGGCAGAAAAGTATTCCTAATTGGTTTACCGGGTAGCGGCAAATCCACTATTGCTTGTCTTTTGGCAGATAGACTCGGTTGGAAACTGGTTTCTACAGATGCTTTAGTTGCTGCCCAGCTGGGTTTACCTCGGCATTCAGCCCTAATTGCAGCTGGAGAAAGCCGTTATCGCCAGGTAGAACGAGAACTAATGCACGACCTATTAACTGACAATCCCCCAGAAGATATCATCGTAGATTGCGGTTCTGGAGCACTGGACAACCCTCTGACTTTACGTGAGCTACAGGAGCTACCGGGCCGGGAAATAATCGAATTAGTGATTGATTCGGCAACTATGGCTGATAGAGCGGGTCTAAATCGTCCTCGTTCCCTAGGATTGGGGATGCCTAGAGCCTGGCTGAGGCAAATGGGGCAAGCTCGCCGCGAAAATTGGAAGCTATTGCAAGCCCTTCCCCTGGAAGTTAGCAATTTATCAGTTGAACAGGTGCTTGAAAAAGTAATGGCCGCCCTAGGTATAAAGGATTAAAACACTTATAGAGGTATCGATTTTTTATGAACCGCCCTCCTGAAGTAGAGTAGAAACGATTTATTGAGACTTTTTGGGGGTTAAGTTGGCGACAACAAATGATTTGAAGAATGGTCTGGTACTAAAAATTGATAACCAGTTGTGGCAGGTTGTCGAGTTTCAGCACGTTAAACCGGGTAAAGGTCCGGCTTTCGTGCGCACCAAGATTAAGAACGTACTGAGCGGTAAAACCGTAGATCGCACCTTTAATGCCGGGGTAAAGGTAGAAACCGCGACCGTTGATCGCCGGGATATGACTTATCTTTATCAAGATGGAACCGATTTCGTGTTCATGGACGATGACACCTATGAACAGGTAATGATTTCCACTGAAATCGTAGGAAATGCCAAGAACTTCCTGATTGAAAACCAGCGCGCAGTCGTGGCTTTCCATGACGGACAGGTGCTTTTCCTGGAACTACCGGCATCGGTAGTCATGCAGATTACCCACACTGAGCCGTGGCTGCAAGGAAATCGCTCCTCAGCAGGAACTAAACCAGCTACCGTGGAAACCGGTTACGAAGTACAGGTTCCTCTGTTCATTGAAGAGGGCGAAAAGATTAAAATCGATACCCGTTCCGGTGACTACATTTCCCGGGTCAAGGAATAGTAGCCAGTGTCCAAGAATCGACTATCTCGGCGTACTAAAGCGCGCCGGCGGGCAGTTGATACCGTCTATGAAGCGAATCTAAAAGGTCTTGATGAAGACCCGGAAGATTTACGTCAGCTAGTGGCTGAACGTAGGCAGCTAAGCACGGCACAAACCACCTTGCCTGACTATTCAGCGGAAATTGTTAATGGGGTGGCTGATCGGCTTTTCGATATTGATATGACCCTCAGCCAATACTCAAAGGATTGGGCTTTGGATCGGATGCCTAAACCGGACTTGGCGATTTTACGCTGTGCAGTTTGGGAAATCCTCTACAATGACGATGTACCCTGGAAGATTGCGGTAGACGAGGCGGTAGGTACTGCGCGGGCAATATCAACTCCGGACTCTCCGGCTTTTATTAACGCAGTGCTCGATGCGATTGGGCATGCCAGTGAAACCGGCTGAGGTGATGGGCTTTCTTATTGGTTAGCTACCTGAATCCGTCCTCACCTACCTGGGAGAATAGATTTTAGGAGGTTGCCATGAGCGCAATAGTTTTCCGCGGGGCAAGCATACTGGGCAAAGACCGCGCCGATATTTTGGTGGAGGGTGATAAAATCCGCCGGGTAGGTGTCGATTTGTCCCTGCCCAAAGAATCGACTGCGCTAGAGATTGATACCAACGGTCTAATTGCTCTGCCGGGACTGGTGGATTTACATACTCATTTGCGCGAACCAGGCGGAGAAGATGCTGAAACCGTAGATACCGGTACGGCTGCGGCCGCTAAAGGTGGATATACCTGCGTTTTTGCTATGGCCAATACCACTCCCACCCAAGATTGTCCCCAGGTTGTAGAACAGGTTCTTAACCTGGGTCGGCAAGCGGGTAGAGTAGACGTTCATCCGGTAGGAGCGGTTACCAAGGATTTGGCAGGTAAAGAGCTTTCCCAGCTGCGAGCAATGCATGAGTGCGGAGCAAAGGTAAATGTTTTTAGTGATGATGGGAAATGCGTTTTTGATCCGCTTTTGATGCGTCATGCTCTAGAGATTCTCCGCGATTTTGATGGAGTAATCGCCCAGCACTGTCAAGAGCCACGTTTAACGGAAGATTCTCAAATGAACGAGTCTTACCTGGCGAAAGAACTAGGCTTGAAAGGCTGGCCGGGCGTAGCGGAAGAAATGATTATTGCCCGCGATATTTTGCTTTCTCTTTATTTGGATGTTCGCATACATATTTGCCACCTTTCCACCGCCCGCGCGGTGGAGCTGGTGCGTTGGGGTAAGGCACAGGGAGCCAAGGTTACGGCGGAAGTCACCCCGCATCACCTATTCCTTAGCGAAGATGAGCTAAAAGGGCGAGCGGCGCTTTTCAAAGTTAATCCCCCTCTGCGCTCTGCAAGTGATGTTCAAGCGCTGCGCACTGCTTTAGCTGATGGCACTATTGATTTGGTTGGTACCGATCATGCCCCGCATCCGGATCGGCTTAAAGACTGCGATTTTGAATGTGGCGCTTTCGGAATGATTGGGCTGGAAACTGCCTTGCCGGTGATATCGACTTTGATGGTACGCACTAACCAAATGACCTGGGCTGATGTGGCTCGGGTAATGTCTATTACTCCCGCAAAAGTGGGGAAGGCCCTAGGGCCAGGTGAAATGATAGCGACCGGCTCACAGGCACACCTGTGTTTTATTTCACCGGATACCTTCTGGCAGGTTAGCCTGGATGGCCAGGTTTCCACCCCAAATACAACCCCCTTTTCAGGTAAAGAACTGGTGGGGGCTACCCCGCACCCCTGCTCTCCCGGAAAACTACC
>ENA-OQLI01002169-OQLI01002169.1-human-gut-metagenome-genome-assembly--contig:-NODE-2169-length-10663-cov-19.742027_pt1 | contig 10663 bp, 11 predicted proteins | sample MGYA00242805_ERZ504812 | MGnify/ENA primary metagenome ERZ504812 (study PRJEB26092, sample SAMD00036430) | human gut metagenome | host: Homo sapiens | study: EMG produced TPA metagenomics assembly of...
CTTAAAAAAGATTGTTGGAAATGATATGGAGGTAAACAGAAATGCCAAGCAGCAAAGGACAGCCTCATCCTAAAATGTATGATACATGCAGAACATGTGAATATAATGTTTCTTCATACGGAAAATGCAAACGTGGTTTTGATAATTTTTATTTCCGAAGAGGGAAGCATAACGGCTGTTTACAATGTTTACAATGCCTAAACGGGAAAGCTGCCACTGGTAACAGTATGCAGATGAGAGCGCATTCAGAGTGCACGACAGTAAAGGCAAACAAATGCCTGCGTTCCCTTAAAAAAAGGCTGTGTTCCAGCGAAAACTGTGATGCAACAGCCTGTGTTTTTCCTAAATCACGCTGCAGAATACGAAATAATAGAATTCAGCTTTGGGTTCCAGGCTGTATAAACATGGGAACCCCGGGCACGACTGGGTCCGCTGCCGGTAATGGCGCCAACGGGCGCTTTGGCAGGAAATTTCGAGCCGGATGCTATCAATGAGGATTGAATACCCGGATGTATATGAGGCTATAACAAACGGAGTGACCGCCGGGAGGCGGCAGGGATACCCTGAGGGCTCCCGGCCGCCCGGCATCTGCCACCTGACGGGGACTGCCCAAGTGATACCTCATAACAGGAACCTCCCACCTGTAAAGGTGTGGAGAGCAGTCAGCAGAAATTCAAAAACCATATAACGAGATATAATGTGAGGATATCATGGCTAAAAGAAAAATCGAGTGTAAAAACACTGCCTGCAAGCATAATAGATTGAATGGAACATGCGATACCAATATTGTAATCGGCGGTTCCGGAAAATGCCAGTCTTTTGAAAAAGGGATTGTATATTATTTCCAACTTGTCTGGAGCGCATTGGATAACAAGAACTATATTGATGAGATAGAAATGCGAATAGATCCGGATCTGAGAATTGGGCTTTTTTATGTTATGGACTGTTACAACATTGGTTTTGTTGTAATGGAACGGGGAAGCTGTAGACTGTATTTGCTGAAAGACGAGAACGATAAGTCTCTGGGATATGAAGATATTGTTGCACGCGGGTTAGATACTGAAAAGTTTGATAAGCATTTCGATGATTTTGAAAAGGGGATTATGCCTGGATCGGGCCGAAAAAAGGAAATAAAAGAAAAAAACGATGAAGAACCGGTATACGAGCCGAAGGAATTTGGCTGGCTGTCCCCCACTGGGATATTCACGGAAAGCCCGTTCGGAGAACATGAGGAATCAGCCGACCGGATCTGCAGAAAATACGGCTGGAGTGAAAACTACTGGAAATGGGAAGACGAACAGGCAAAAACAAATGGCAATTTAAAGCTGATGAGGGATTACCTTATGCTGGTCAAAGGATACTGCCTGATCCATAACCCCTATGGAGATGGCGGGTACATTGTCTCGTACAGGGTTCCTTTAACAGAGGAACAAAAAAACTTCCTGTTCAAATATTTCATGGATATGGGAGACCGGTTTAAAGCGGAACAATTTGTAGAATGACAGGAAGCCCCGCACGAAGCGGGGCTTTTCTCATGCCAAAGTATTGCTTCCCATGAGATTTCCGGATACAATGGGGGAAATGACTTTGACATTTTTGGAGGTAGGTAAATATGAGGAAGAAATCTTTTATATTGCTGTTCACGATAGTCTTCATCAGCGCATTCGCGGCTTGCTCTCAGAGCCCAGCCAATCCCAGTCCAGTTCAACCGGCAGAAACTGAGAGTACATCATCCACTGAAGCCCAGCCATCTGAAGCAGAGAGCACTCCATCCACAGAAACGCAATTCATCACAGAAGAGGGCAGCCCATCCACCGAAATACAGACGGACGAAACTGAGGACAGCCTGTCTCCTGAAACGCAGCCCGCTGCACAGGAAACAGAAGAGAACGCCACGGATATCAGTGACTATCCTGAAGAGGATGCCGGGATCGTGGAATATGAAAGCCCGGGTTCTTATTTTGATATTTCAGGAAATAAGAGACGTAGTTTTTATAGCAGGTAATGGAACGTTCTTTGAGGTTACGGATTTTTCCGGCTTCCTCAAGCTGTTCTAAATATTTTTCGTACATAATAAAATCCTCCATGTAAAATCAGTAGTAGTCAAAAACACTGCTTTACACGGAGGCGCATTTGGGTCATAAAACCGCTTGCCAACCAGGCGGAAGGATGGTATTCTTTTCATAGGCAGTGGGAAGGTCGATCCTGTTTGATTGTTTCGTTGTGGTGACTTAACAATACTACTTTTAGGACTTGCTTTCTACTGCTTTTGTTATAGAAAACAGAAAATCGCTATGCCACAGCCTTGGCAGGCCATCGCGCAGCGATTTTGTTCAATTGGAATTTGTAGTGGGGCAAATAATATGATATTACACAATGATATATGTAGTATAAATATCTCCATAGATACAACATACACTGTTGAGTCAACGGATAATAAACCATATGATTTGGTGATAAATCCAAGGCACTTAAAACACAGTGATATGTATAAGGTTTTTTCTATACAAATAGATTTGTTCAGCAAAACAATCAGCATTGCAATGATAGGCGATTTTTATAGCTATGACAAAGATTGTGCTGTGCTTGAGGATAAAATTTTAACCATCTTACAAAATGACGCTATTGTTCAGTTGAACATAAATGATGGTACTATGATAAAGTTCAAAGAATTTGATTGTTTTGGCTGTAATTATGGAATATACAGAGTACAGAACGGTTATATCGTTTATGGAGAAATAGAAATAACCATGTTAGACTTTAATTTCAATAAGAAATGGTCATTTTCGGGTAAAGATATATTTGTATCTATGTCAGATAAAAAGGCATTTGAGTTATGTGAGAACTCAATTAAGCTACGTGATTTTGAAGGAAATTTTTATGAAATTGGTTTTTCAGGAAAGTTGATAAGTGAAGTGTAATATATAGATAAATCCTAATTTATCGGGCAGACAAGGAGGGAGAGCATGGAGTTATCCATACAGGAACGGCTAAAAGACCTGCGTGTGGAGCGTGGGCTGACATTGGAACAACTTGCGGAGCAGACCCATCTCTCCAAATCTGCGCTTGGCAGCTATGAAGCGGACGAGTATAAGGACATCAGCCACTATGCCCTTATTGAGTTGGCAAAGTTTTATGAAGTGACTGTTGATTATCTGCTGGGCCGTTCCCAAACAAAAAATCACCCAAACGCCGATCTTGCAGACCTGCGTTTGAGTGATGATATGATTGAACTATTGAAAAGCGGGCTGGTGGACAATTCCCTTTTGTGTGAACTGGCGACACACCCGGATTTTCCTCGGCTTATGGCTGACCTTGAAATTTATGTGAATGGCGTGGCAGGAAAACAGGTGCAGAGCGCAAACGCCATTGTGGACGCTGTGAGTGCAACGATTATGAAACAACACAATCCCGGCTTGACCGACCCGCAGTTAAGACAGCTTATCGCCGCCCATATTGACGACGACAGCTTTTGCCGCTATGTGATACAGCAGGACATAAACAAGATAGCTCTTGACCTGCGGGAAGCCCACAAAAATGATTTTTTCAGCGTCCCAGAGGATAACCCGCTGAAAGATTTTTTACAGACCGCAGACGAAGTCGCCAGCGAGGACGGCGACCCGGAACAAGCGTCTTTGGCGTTTATCTGTAAACGGCTTAAATTGAATTTGAAGAAGCTGTCCGAGGAAGAAAAGAAGTGGCTGAAAAAGATTGCACAGAAGTCGGACTTACTGAAAAATCCAAACCCACAGCGAGGGAAAAAATAGAGAACGAGAAATTGGAGGGAGTAAAGGTGCAGGAGGCAATTATAAAATTGAAACTTCTCGGTCAAATGCCAGACGCAGTGAAAGATGACCCTACAGAAGAAACCATCAACATGTATGACGAATTGCTCTCCAATGTAAAAACGCCATTGACAAGAGAAGAAGTAGGCGTATTGATTGACATTTTTCCCGAAGGTGGAATGTATGGAGTAGAGTGGGATTTGCTAAAATTGGTAGAGTCTTATTTGATAGAAGAACCATCAAGTGAAGAGTATCGAAAATTGATTACTGCTTGTCCAAGTGAAGAATGGCGAGAAACTATGCAAGCCCGTTTAGATAATTGGGAAAACAACAAACAATAACTTGTTGGGGAGATAGCAAAGCCAGTCGAGCCAGTCAACGGTCAAGATGAACGGCGCATTTCATGCGCCGCCGTTGACAGCCCCGCCCGTCTTTGCTAATGGGCAATCAAGGCGGGAAAGCCCTAAAATGGCTTCCCGCCCATTTCAATTTTGAGAGAAAAATCCGTCTGCTTTTTCGTAAGTGTGGCTATCCGTCTGGGACACTTTGTCCCATAGTCCAGCGTAAGACGAGGGACGGGGGCATTCATATACGCCCTGTCTGCTGATGAAACCAGTCCTGCGCTTGCGGCTCCACGCCACGCAATCACAATCCTGTTTTCCTGCTGCTTCAAATGCCCTTGCCCTCCCCGGTGGCAACCGCATTTTCGCAGCAACGCCGACAGAGCGTATAACACACTACACTTTGCGAGCAAAGTCGTGTGCCAAGGGGCAAGCCCCTTTGGAAACCCCAGACAACAAATAAAGGCTGAATATCCCGCACTTTCCTGGTGCTTGATACTCAGCCTTTATTTGTTGTCAGCAGCCCCCGTTTCGTGGTCTGCGTGTAGTTCCTTGTAAACTGACCTAAATCAATGGCAAAATAACAAACTGCATCTGCTCTTCCTCTGTAAGAGCTTCGCCTGATTCAATTTTTACAGTAAGATCTTGCTCTATTTCTTCAGCATTTAACTCAGATAAAAAAATTTCCTCTATCTGAAATCTCAGACACCCTACATCAATTTCATTTCTGGTTGTACCTTTCTCTATATCTCCTGTATAAATCACAACCATTCGAATAATCTGTTCTTTTTTGCTAATCAGATTATACTTTTTTAGCACTCTTACAGTATAATTCAAATATTTGATCTTATTACTGTGTCTGTACTCACTCTCATAATCCACAATAACTATTGAATTATCCTTTAAGCGAAAAAGGTTATCAATTCTCATTTCATTTGCTTCCACTACAGGAAGATTTGTCGGTAGTACTTCTATAATTTCAGGTAACATAAGCCCATATGCAGAAAAAGATCTATTTCTCATCTTTTCAGCAAATAGCTTGGAAACTACATCTTTATTCTGATATGTAATTGGCGGTCTTTTCTTTTGTATGTTTCGGCGTCTCTGATTTCTTAACATGAACCCTCCTTTATTCATACACTCTCAAGAATATCTACGCCGTTTTGTTCTATATCTTATTATACAATTCTCATTCACTGACTTCAATATTCTTTTTTCATTTTCTGGTTAAAATGGACTATCTGGCAGAATCGCCATTGAAAAATATAGGAATTTTCTTAGACATTCATATTGTATACACTTTTTATATTCAAGGCAAGAAAAATCGTTCATCAAATTCAGTCAAAAAATGACAAATCTTATTTATGAAATCTAATTCTTATATAACAAAAAACACTGTGCTGCTATTGCATCAACACAGTGTTTACATTCTAATAACTCTAGCTTCACATTCTTAATTTCTTCCTGAATTCTCTCAAAGTATCTTTTTTCTGAAAGATAAACATCCCTGCTAAAGTCAGAAAACTGATACCTGTGCACAGTACAGACGGCAGCGTATAATGCACGATTCCGATCCAGATAAGGATTGCCGGTATGCATCCGATCATCGCTGCCTGCAACAGATAATACAGGTATTCTTCTGTTTCCAGGTGGCTGACTCCGGCAATTACAGGGATCGAACCCAGAACTGTCAGCGTCCCAAACGGAAAGACAAAGTCAATCGACCAGCCCTTCCATCCGGTAAAATGATCCCACAAAACACATAAAATAGTTATGATCAGAAGCTGCCAGGTCAGATTTTTCAGTATATTTCTCCGCTTGAAATATGCCACATTTACAACCAGCCATGCACAGGCACATCCTGCTGCCGCGAACCAGAACCAGTTCAGCGTTTCCAGCATAAGATAATTGATCATGCCACAGATCACTGCCACCGCAAGGCACAGAAACGTAAAAGTCTGCAAAATTTTTATTTCTTCTTTTTTATTCTGTTCACCGCATCCGGGGAAATCATTTTTCTCTTCTTTATATGGAATCTCCTCTTCACGAAGCATACGCATAAAGTTTTTCTGGATACTGTCATCCGGTATCTTGGACGTAAATCCAAGCACCATCTGGTCTCCATAAGAACAGGAACAAAGCTGCAGAGAATTCGTACTTGCAAAGATTCCAAACCGATCGATATATGCTTTGTACTCCTCCGGAAATTTCAGAATTCCTATATTTGAATAAACCGCTGTTACACTTCTGCTGCCAAGATTTGCACCTGCCATCATGAAATATTTCTTAATTTCCAGAGGAACCGCACGCACCAGAGGATTCTTCTCCAAACGTACATAACCATTCATATCCATGGCAACTTTTTCTTTGTCCAGCTTATCTTTAAACTGATTTTTTACAGATTCCAGCACATCCTGAAATACCGTTTCATCCGCAAAGGTATACCCAACTTCAATCCATCCAAAGAAATTTCCCATGGACTGTGATGGAAAATAATTTCTCAGATTTACTGGAATCATCAGAGCAATCGGCCTCTTCTGACGGTTCTTCGGTATCTCCTCATGTATTGAACAGAGCAGCATCGCCGTGAGAAATACAGTAATCGACACACCATAAGAACGTGCCTTCGTCAGTGTTTCTTTTACCGGTATAATGACCTCTGTGATCTGCATATCTGCATGCAGCAATTTCTCACCTTTCAGCTTCACTGCTGCCGGTTTTTTCTCTTTATTTTTTGGAATATCCGAGGAATAATACTGTGAAAAGCTGTCCTCTTCCTGTGCACCCGGAGTCGTTTCTTCTATCTGTTCAACCCACGGAAGATCTGCAGATGGGTGCGCCAGGATCAGATAATTCTGCACCAGTTCACTTAAGAAATTCATTGCTCCTGTGCCATCTGTCAGGGCATGATATACCTCAAAATTAATTCGATTTTTATAGTAGCTCACCTGAAAAAGCAACGTCTTTTTGTCTGGTATATAAAGACTGCTGCAAGGCGGTCTTTTTTCTTTTTTTACGATAGCATGTATATCCCTTCTCTCCAGATAAAACCAGAACAGTCCCTTACGCAGAACCGCCTGGAACAATGGATATTTCTCCATCGTCTGATCCAGAGACTGCTGCAGGATCTCACTGTTTACTTCTTCTTTCAGCTGACAATAAAATCGAAATACCCTGGTGTCATTTTTGTCTGTGACAAGAGGAAATGCCAGTGCCGCGTTATCTAGTTTTCGCCATTTTGAATATCCTGTTTCCACGTTTTATTCGCTTCCTTTATTCAACTTTTGTTCAAAAAACGATTCATGATCTCAAAACTTTCCTGTACATGCAGAAACCGGATCCCAAGTGCAAAATATCCATGAAGCGCATCCGGAATCCTATGTATTTCCACATAATTATTTGCTTCTTTCAGACGTTTCCCATACTCTTCGCCTTCATCCCGAAGTGGGTCAAATTCCGCTGTAAGAATCAGTGTTTCCGGCATATGTGAAAGGTCTTTTTCAAGGATCGGTGCGAAGTAAGGATTCTGTCTGTCCTCAGGACTGCTCTCATATAATTTAAGATAGTCCTCCATTTTTACTGCTGTGAGAAGGTATCCTTCGCCGTTTTCCTGTACGGATTTATAAGGAGATCCTTCTGTATAGCAGTTGTTCAGTGCCGGATAGATCAGTATCTGCTTCTTCGGTATAAACTCTCCGGTATCCCGTGCTTTGAGACATACAGCCGCTGCCAGATTACCCCCGGCACTGTCGCCAATGATCGTGATCCTGTCCGGATCAGCGGGAAGGACCAGATGTCCCGTATAAAGTGCTTTTGCCGCTGCATAACAGTCTTCCAGCGGAACCGGGAAACGATATTCCGGTGCAAGGCGATACTCCACAGACATCACGATATGACCTGTAGACTGCGCCATTCTGCTGCACACGCGATCATAATTCTCCACACTTTCCGTCACCCAGCCACCACCATGAAAAAAGAGCAGCACAGGATATTTTTCTCCCTCTACAGGCTCGCCGCTCATGGCTTCCTCGCTCGGGAAATACAGCCGCACAGGCACTTCATAAGTTCCATTATATACTTTCGTATCCAGCTTTTTCACAAATATCCTCATCGCATCCAGCCTCTTAATATCTGCCAGCCGTCGCGATGCCTCCACCTCTATATTTCCATAGGATAATGCGTGCAGAATTGTCTGCATTGTCTTTGAAATCAAATGTTTACTCCTTGTCTGTATAGATTAATTCCGTCCTTTGAGTTTCTTTTTATTCAACACACTGTTATTATAGCAGAAATATCTATAGTACGAAATTGCAAAATAATTTTCTCTGATTTTTCATAAAAAAAACCAACGGCAAACCGCTGGTTTTTTTATGAAAAATTAAAGAAAATTATTTATTTCTTCCGCAGCATTTTTTATATTTTTTACCACTTCCACACGGACATGGATCATTCGGGTAAATTTTCTTTTTCGGCTGCATATTTACTATATTGTTTGTCGGAAGATTTCCCATCGGAACAAAAGACTGCATTGCCGGTGCTACCGGTGTTGTCTTCTGCTCAGATACACGGTTGATCTCATTTGGCGTATATCCACGGAAATCAAGCATTCTTGTGTTATTGTTTACTTCCATCATAATTGGAGCAAAACGTTCCATCTGGCGATCAGAGTCAAAAACAATATCACGTTTATTGAATTCTTCCATGATATCAGAAAGCATCCCGTCCATAGAAAACTCTTTGTATACAATGTAAAGAAGTTCTTCTGTCTTTTCTTCCTCAAGATGGAGTTCATCTCTCAGGAAGGACGATAATTTGCGATAAGAAACATCCTGAGAAGGATATCCATGTTTTGCATAATCCAGAATTTCATCTACCGTCGGAATATAGAAATCTCTTTCTCCCTGAAATTCTTCAATTCTCTCATAAAGATTATCCTGTAACACAGCTTTCCAGATCAGTTTATCTCCTTTTACGATACACATACCATCTTTTTCAGCAAGTTCGTTCAGAATATCCATAAATTCTTCATAGCTCACTCTGAAGCCATCACGTTTACGGTACATGCGATACACGATCTTAAGCGGCGCGATTGCATAAATCAGTCCCATCATACTTTCACAGGAACGCATCCAGCTGAGTTTGCGGCATTTTTCCTGTAATTCAGGGGTATTCACCTGTTTATAAACAGAAATTACCTCCTGCGGCACTTCTGCATAATTATCACTATAAGCTACGATATATCCTTTATTACTGAACCATTCCAGTTCTTTCCAGTCTTTATGAGTAGCCGGAAAACATTTTCTCTCAGTTGCACGATCAAATGCTTCAATTTCCCATTCATCTGCCTGAAGAAAAATCTCCTTCATGATTTCCGGATTCAAAACTTTTTCTGTAATGTTTTCTGCAAGTTCTTCTTTACTTAAACCATCAATTTCAATATCCAGCTCAATTGCACTGGCAATAAGATCTTCCTTATTATAAGAATTCAGGTAATCTCTGACTTTTGGATTTCTACTGAACGAATTTTCCTGCTGTTCAGGTTCCATCTTCTTTTCCATTTCGGCAACCTTTTTGGCAACTATATCAGCAATTCCAAGAGCACCATATTTCTTTTCCAGCTCTGTATTCTTCGTCTGCATATCTGCTGTCCAGAAATCATCTTCTGCACTTCTGGTTTCTTTAAGAATCTCAGGAGTTCCTGCTTTTTCTTCATCTGTTATTTTCTTTTCAATATCAGTACGATATTCCGGAAGCTCCATTCCTTTTACTCTGAAAGTAAACCATGCCTCTGTATCCAGAAGTTCTGCTATCTGTCTGCCTTTTGCTTCTGCATATTCATAGCTGCCTTTTGTAGCCTCTGCAGTCTGTGCCTCCAGGTTCTGCAGTCTGAGTTTTTTCTGGAAAAATTCAAATTCATAGTTCTCAGTGTCTGCATATTCCAGAATGTCTTCCAACATTGCAGCAAGTTTCGCAAAGTCTGTGTCTGCCGGTACCAGACAGCGTCTCCATACCGGAGGTTTTGTTCCTTTTCTTGTAATTTTTAACTGATAGAATTCCATATGTTCACCCTTTATATGCTTGTTTTTAGAAAACATAAAAGCCGGAACAGATTTTGTCCGCTCCGGCTTCATTATCGTATCTTCAAAACCACATACATGTTGACTAAGCAATTGAATCTTAACCACGCTTTCTTGGTCAAGCCCTCACCCTATTAGTAGCAGTCAGCTCCATGTGTTACCACACTTCCACCCCTGCCCTATCGACCTCGTCGTCTTCAAGGGGGTTTACTCCTTTCGGATGGGATATCTCATCTTGAGGGGGGCTTCACGCTTAGATGCCTTCAGCGTTTATCCCTTCCGGGCTTGGCTACCCGGCTATAGACTTGGCAGTCTAACCGGTGCACCAGCGGCCCGTCCATCCCGGTCCTCTCGTACTAAGGACAGCTCCTCTCAGATATCCTACGCCCACGCCGGATAGGGACCGAACTGTCTCACGACGTTCTGAACCCAGCTCGCGTACCGCTTTAATGGGCGAACA
>ENA-OQLI01002172-OQLI01002172.1-human-gut-metagenome-genome-assembly--contig:-NODE-2172-length-10650-cov-3.635940_pt1 | contig 10650 bp, 9 predicted proteins | sample MGYA00242805_ERZ504812 | MGnify/ENA primary metagenome ERZ504812 (study PRJEB26092, sample SAMD00036430) | human gut metagenome | host: Homo sapiens | study: EMG produced TPA metagenomics assembly of...
GGAAACCTAAAGCAGACCTTTACAGTTGTAAGCTTTCTAACTTTCAGGTTTTTCCGTATATCTTCCCATGGCATAGAGGTTAGCCTGTATCTCATCGCCAGTGAGTTCCACCATTCGGTAGCCCCGCTTGCCGCCTGAGCGCATGGATTCGAAACCTTCCTGTTTCAGCACCATGCCTATTTTGACGGGACTCAGCTTTTGGCGGATGCCGGAGTTGATGCGGCAGAGTATCTGGGAGTTGGTGATGAACATACATTTCTCGCCCGGCATGGGACGGCGGTAATGGGTCAATATCAGTTCCTGTTCCAGACAGGGAATTTCGAAATGCCTGTTGTGCAGGTTCAGGGCTTCAATCTCTTTGTTTTCCAGCCAGTAATGGTAGCCGTTTTGCAGTAGGGCGTATGCTTGGGAGTAAACCCCGGCATATTCCACCGGAAAGTCATAAGGGCTGTCGATATTCTCCACTTCAAAGGGGAGCCAACGGCGGTTTCCGGTGGGGTCGGCGAGGAAGTGAGTGTTGTTGCTGGTTCCGCAAAAGCTGGCTATGTGGTCGCGGTGTTCTTTGTAATGTGCGTATGCGGCGCGCTCGTTGACTACTTTCATGGTGGTAAGCGCCTTTATCTGGTTCACCTCTTGCGTTTCCATTTCGTCCAGTTCCTCCAGGCACACAATGGCAAATTCGGCAAGGGTGAGGAGGTCGTCTTTGGTGATGCGGCGGGCGTTGGACTTCAGATAGAAGTAACGGCGCAGTTCGGGTGAAAGCAGATTGTTGAGCCAAGTGGTTTTATAGATGCCCTGCCGGCCGGTCAGCACCAATATTTCATGGTTCACCACTTCCTTGTCGACGTGGGCGGCAACCATTCCCACCAGCCATTTCTTGAAGTAGTAGGCAAAGGGAATGGTGTTGTTTCGGACGTGTACGTGGGTGGCAAGTTGCGCGATGTAATCGGTGGTTCCGTCCCAGGGTGGCAGGTTTTTAAAATATTGCTCGAAGGGGTTGAAGGTATCAACAAATTCCGAATCGAGCACTGCCCGTATGTGGGCGGCCTGTCCCGGTTTCGCTTCTTTGCACATACGGCACCACAGGGTATTGACGTAGCGGTCTGTGAGTTCTTCGTACTTCCCGCCGCTTCCGGCTGTCAGCACCTCGCACTTGCCGGTTACGGTGTTCTTGCGAAAAGATGCCTGACCGTTGAGAAACTGTTCGATGTCTGCCACCGATGCCATAAACTCCTGCCGTTCATCATTGTTTTGCGACTTGCGGAGTGGAGGAAGAGAGAGGCTGCCATGCTCTTCGATGTTGAGGTAGCAGGAGGCGAAAATGCCTGTCACGTCGCCATTGTAGTCGGCAAAACGTTCTGCTGCCCATTGGGTGGCTACGTTCTGTGCCACTCCGTAGGCGTTGAGCAGATAGCCCATGCGCATGATATATTCGTTGTGGTGATGTTCCGCATATTCCACACCTTCATCCGCAAGGCGACGGCAGGCAGCGTCAATCACTCTTTGCAGACGGCGGTGGTTTTTGTTTTTGGCAGATGCCGGGCTATGCTTGGGCGCGGCAGTTTCCGCATTCCGGCTGAAAGGTACGGCATCGGGATTGAAAAACAGATGCTCGTCGTGTGCAAGTCCGCTTAGACGGGTGGCATTTTTGCATTTTAGGTCACATTCAAGCCCGGTGAGACGGGTGTAGTACTCGTTAATGGCGGTAAAAGTGCGGGTGTGGAGCCGGTGGTTTTTCTCGCAGTTGTCGGTGAGTCCGGTGTATCGGCAGAGTAACCGGATACCATGTCCGCTGATGGTGACATATTGCAGCATGGTGTGCTTGTCGGCTTTGAGCAGTTCCAAACACTGTTCCATGCGTTCGGGCGGCACGTGGTCTATGTCTACCGGACAGATTCCTGTCCACCCGCTGATGTTTGCTTTCTGTTTTCCGCCTTCGAAGCGCACGCTGACGGCAAAGCAGGGGCAGGATGCTTTTTCGCGTGCAGCGGCGGTGACTTGTTTTTGCTCCAGATAATAGCGATGCTTTTCGGTGTGTTCGATCACCGCCTGATTGTCGCGGAGAAGGCTGATGATTGTTTTCAGGGGAACTTCTATCGGGTGGGTGTCTGCATAACCTTTAAACCGACTGACTAAAATATTTTCCATTGTCATTTGTATGAATTTTAAATAATGGCTGTAAAGGTGGGGATAATAACCGGAACTTTATGGCTGCGTGTTTTCCTCATGTGGAAAACATGAGACCGATATTTAACTGAAATTAACTTCGCTGGCTTGAGTTGTTACGCACGACTATTTAATAATTACGTTTTAAAAACGATAAACAATGAAGCAAAATTTCGCTCCCAATGCCGAATTGGGAGAACTCCTGGCCTTGTTGCAGGAAACGGTGCAGGTGTGTGGCAAGCATCTTACGGATCGTGTCATTTGCCAGTGCACCGGCATGAGTAGTAAAACTTATACTGCTTTAAAAGGGGCTCCGTTTCAAACCTCTTGCCGTACTATACAGTGATATGTTTCTACTTGGACGAACTTATCGCCCGAAAAGACTCTGATACCCTGCGTATTGTACTGAAAGAACTGTACGAACGTCTCAAACTGGATTATTGCAACAGGTAGTGCCTTGACACCCTGGCATCGCTCTTGCAGAACTTTTCTTTATGTGCACGCATGAAGAATACATGTTTGAGACTTGGATAAAAAAACTCTCTCCTGCGCGCGTGAGGGAAAGTTATACAAGGGTGGTGACAGGGTGTCACAACGGGCAAATGGAAACATTATGAATTAGTAAAGAATTTTTATGTAGATAAAATGTTATGAGTGTACATAAGTCAATAGTCCTTTTTTGTAAGAAAATAAGTGTGTCGCTTTTTAAATTGAGAAATCCATTAGTATCTATTGTAAATGGACAGGAGGTTTTTATATATAAGAGTAAAGTATTGTTGAAAAGTAGAGGAGGAAATAAGATAAGGATAGGTAATGGAGTATCTATACGGAATACCACGTTTTTATTCGCTGGTTCCAATAATCAAGTTGTTATAGAAGATAATGTAAAGATTTTAGGAGCAACATTTTGGATTGAAGACAATGACAATTTGATCTCGGTAGGTGCTGGAAATACAATGGAGAACAACATACATTTGGCTGCTGTAGAGGGTACAAGTATTTGTATAGGTAGTGATTGTATGCTGTCACATGATATTAATATCCGGACTACCGACTCGCATTCAATAGTGAATTTAAAAGGAGATAGGATTAATCCGTCGCAAAATGTGAATATAGGTAATCACGTTTGGATAGGTTTGGGGAGTGTTGTATTGAAAGGGAGTTGGGTACCGGATAATAGTATTGTTGGTGCTCGTTCTGTATTCACTGCTTCAAAAGCGATTTTTTCAAATTGTATTTATGCAGGAGTACCTGCTAAAAAAGTTCAAGATAATATTAATTGGACAAGAGAAAGAATTAAAGAAAAGAAAATATGAAACTATTAATATCAGTAGTAACTGTTTGCTACAATGCTGCGGACACGATTGAAAAGACCATGCTGTCCGTACTTAATCAGACGTATCATGACATAGAGTATATTATTATTGATGGCGGCAGCACTGATGGCACTGTTGAAATTATCCGGAAATATGCTGACAGAATTGCGTACTGGGTGAGCGAACCGGACAAGGGGATTTATGATGCGATGAATAAGGGGATAAAGGTGGCGACGGGGGAGTGGATTAATTTTATGAATGCGGGGGATGAGTTTGTAGACGAAGGCGTTATAGAAAAGCTTTTTCAGAATAGGACTATTGATACGGTTGGAGTTGTGTTTGGAGATACACTGTTTATACATAAGAGCAAACAGAAAATTGTAAAATTTGGTGATGATCCACATCATAAAATAATGCCTTCTTGTCATCAGTCTATTTTTTGTAGAAGAATTCTTCTTGCTAGAATTCTTTTCGATTTAAGATATAAAATAGCAGCTGATTATAATCTTTTTTTCCAATTAAGACAAATGGACATAGAATTTCAATATGTTCAATTGGTGGTGGCTGTCTATGATGCAGCTAATGGTATTTCCAGCAGAAATGAGTGGAGTACACAAAAAGAAATGCTTAAGATAGAAAGTCGGTCATTGGTGTACTTTATAAGAGTCTGTTTATTAGGACTAAAGCTGTGTGTAAAAAAAGTATTAATAATATTGAAGATGAAAAAATGAAAAAGGTAATGTTGGTTTTCGGAACTCGTCCTGAAGCTATAAAAATGGCTCCACTTGTCAAAGCGTTTCAAAAAGAGTTTGACAAATTTCAAACAATAGTTTGTGTTACGGGGCAGCATCGCGAAATGTTGGATCAGGTATTGGGTATTTTTGACATAAAACCGGATTATGACTTGAATATCATGAAACAAGGGCAAGATTTATATGATGTTACATCACGTGTACTACTTGGAATGCGCGATGTACTTAAGAAAGTCCGACCGGATATTGTTTTGGTGCATGGAGATACGACAACTTCTACAGCCGCAGCCTTAGCTGCTTTTTATCAGCAGATTCCTGTGGGACATGTAGAAGCGGGGTTGCGTACCCATAATATTTATAGTCCGTGGCCTGAGGAGATGAACCGACAAATAACTGGGAGAATCGCTACTTATCATTTTTCGCCTACGCCGTTGAGCCGGCAAAATCTTTTAGCTGAAGGATTAAGAGAGGAAGCTGTTATGGTGACAGGTAATACTGTGATTGATGCCCTCTATATGGTAGTGGATAAAATCAAGAGCGACAAAATATTGGATGCAAAGTTAGAGGATACATTGAATCAAGCAGGTTATAATGTGAACCGTCTGGCTAATGGGAAGAAATTGGTGTTGATTACTGGGCATCGTCGGGAGAACTTCGGTGATGGTTTTATTTCCATGTGTACGGCAATCAAGGATTTGGCGCAGAAATATCCGGATGTGGATTTTGTATATCCCATGCATCTCAATCCTAATGTGCGTAAGCCTATTCATGAGGTGTTTGGTGAAAATCTGTCTGGTTTGAGTAATATGTTCTTTATTGAACCGTTGGAATATTTATCTTTTATTTATTTGATGGAGAAGTCTGCGATTGTGTTGACTGATAGTGGTGGAATACAGGAAGAGGCTCCGGGGCTGGGGAAGCCTGTGCTTGTGATGCGTGATACCACGGAACGTCCAGAGGCGTTAGAAGCTGGTACGGTAAAATTGGTAGGTACGAATTATGAAAAAATAGTGAATGAGGTATCTGCGTTGCTGGATGATAGCACCTATTATGATAAAATGAGTAGAGCTGTGAATCCTTACGGGGATGGTAAGGCTTGTCAACGAATATGTGACATATTATCATATTAGTTATATGTTTATTTATTATAGTAGTGTACTAATATGTTTTATCGCAACATTCTTCAAAGATAAGAAAATAAAACTCTTTATCTTAGTGGGGTTAATGATATTCTTGTGTGCGGGATACATGTGTGGTACAGATTGGCGTAGTTATGAATTTGCTTATAATCATTCTTCTTTGTCAACAGTTAACCAAGAAATATTTGAAATAGGATATAGCTATTTACAAGCAATATGTCATACATTAGGAATAAATTTTTGGATTTTTCATATTGCGTTAAAGTCAATAGTTTTTTTTTCATTATGTTATTTTGTAAAAGTATTTAAACAAAATCTTTTTTTATTTTGGTTTTTATTTCTTCCAGACATGGGATTTTATCTTTTCATTGATTGTCCTTTTCGGAATTTATTAGCAGCAGGAGGATTTTTTTTGGCGATAAATCTATTTTTAAAAAGGAAATTCATAATTTTCTTTTTTATAACAATTTTACTTGCTCAAGTGCATTCAAGTGCTTATTTCTTAATAATCATATATTTATTTTCTAACCTTCGTGCAAAAAATAGATACATCATTTTATTTTTTATTTTATCAAATATTTTGGCATATCGACTAGATCTGATTACTGATTATATATTATTTCCATTGTTGGGAATTGATGGTTATTTGGGAGAACGAGTAAGAACTTATTTTATACAAGATGAAGTCTGGAACTCGTCTGTTAATTTAGGTACGATTTATAGAATTATATGTTTCATTATTGTATTGTATAATCGTAAGCAGATAGAAAGTAGTTCTGTTTATGGGAGGTATATATTTAATTTGGCCATATTGTTTTTTATGATTTACCCTTTTGGTATGTCAATGAAAATGATTCAGAGATTTCTATTTTATACCATGCCTTTCTTTATTGTTTCGATTGAAATTATTTTCCATGATATAAAACTATTGTCTATGTCGTTACATAAAAGGCTATTGTTCATGATATTTTTCTTTTGGGGAATGCTTGTAGTATACAAAAATGTAACACATGATTATCGATATATTCCATATACAAATTATTTTGAGTACATAGGAGGTCATCCTTCTTATTCATATCGTAGTTCTTATAATATACAAAATTCGCCTTATGATGCAAATTAATGTAGCCTTTTGTAATCGCCCATCATATGATAATCCATTAGGTGGTGATGCAATACAAATGTTGAAAACTAAAGAATGGTTGGAAATCTTATACGGAATACATATTTCTATTATAACGCATCCTAATGAGTTGACTGTAAATTTTAATATAGTACATGTGTTTAATTTTGCTACTTATGAAATAACTAATGGCTTTGTGGAAAAGGCCCATCAGTTGGGAATCCCTATTATATCATCATGTATTTATTGGGATTACTCTTATTCTATTCCTCCTTTGCATTATTTTATGGGTTATCCTTCACATATAGGGAAATTTTCCGTATTGTTTTATCGCTTTCTTTATAAAAATGTTACTGCTTTTTTAAAGAGGCCTAGAGGTGTTTCACGAGAATTTAAAAAATATACACAAAAGTTTATTGATTATTCTCATTTTATATTGCCAAATTCTATTGAAGAAGGAAATCTACTTTTAGATTTTGCAGGAATAAAAAAAGCAGATAAAATACGCGTTGTTTATAATGGTGTTGAACTTAAAGATACTCAAATATTACCTCCTGAATTATTTTTCTCTAAATACAAGTTGCCAAAAGATTATATTTTGCAAGTAGGAAGAATTGAATATCTTAAAAATCAGCTTAATTTGCTTTATGCACTTCGAGAACATATAAATATACCGATTGTGTTTATTGGGCAAATTAGCGATGCTAAATATGGAAAAAGATTACATGAAATAGCTCAAAAACGCGGAAATGTATTTTTCTTAAATAAAGTTCCGCATGACGAAATAGCTTCTTTCTATCACTATGCAGCTTTACATGTATTACTTTCCCTAAGAGAATCTCCAGGCTTGGTTAGTATGGAAGCTGCTGCGCAGGGATGTCCTATCGTTATTTCAACAAGTGAATATCTTCCTAAAAAAACTTATTTTTCTAAAGCACCTTATGTTGTAGATCCCTTGGATATATCTGTCATTGAACAAGTACTTTTACAAGCTTATCAGGAACGAAAAAAGTTTGATTTGAATATAAAAGATTTTTCATGGTCAAATGTTGCTGCACAAACCTATGATGTCTATAAAGAAGTAATGGATAAAACTTATTGAATATATGATTTCTGTATGTATGGCTACTTATAATGGTGGTCAATATTTAAAGGCACAAATTGATAGTATCTTGAATCAATTATCGGTAAATGATGAGTTAGTTATTTCTGATGATCATTCTACAGATAATACATGTGCAATTATAAAACAATATAATGACTCGCGGGTAAAATTGGTATTAAATGAATTAACAAAAGGTGTAACTCATAATTTTGAAAATGCTCTTTTACATTCAAATGGTGATATAATATTTCTTGCTGATCAAGATGATATTTGGTTGCCCACTAAAATAAAGGAATTAAGTCAATTTTTACTTCATGGAGATTACGATGTTGTAACTGGGAATTGTGCTTTGACTGACTCTAAGCTAAATGTACTTCAGTCGGAATATTATACAACGCAATCTCCATTAGATAAAAGTGTGTGTGGTAACTTTGTAAAAAATTTGTGGCTTGGTAGTTGTATGGCTTTTAAGCGTAAAGTACTCCTTGCAACTCTTCCTTTTCCAAAGAAAATGGCGACACATGATTTATGGATTGCGTTATACAGTCAATTACATTTTAAATGCGGTTATTATCCAAAAGTTCTTCAACTTTATAGAAGACATGACAATACAGTGTCTTTTGCCGGAAGTAAAAGTACTAATAAACTTTCTTATAAAATAAGTTATCGCCTTTATTTGGTTTATTGGTTATTAGTTCGTAGTGGTATAAAAGTATGGAAGTAGCAAATCGTATCTCATTTATAGACCAGCTCAAAGGGATCACTATTTTGTTAGTGGTAATAGGACATTTAATAGAGCATAATGCCGGTAGGGATAATTTTTTGTGGACTTTTATTTATTCTTTTCACATGCCATTATTTATGTTTATCAGTGGCTATTTGGCTTACGTGACATTCAGGATGGAACGGTTTAATTTTTTTAATGTAGTTCTGTATCTCGGCAAAAAATGCAGGACGTTGTTACTTCCGTTTTTGACGTGGGGAATTCTGATTCCTTTTTTCTTATTGCGGAATATCGATAAAAGTTTCGGCATGTATGTTTATGACTACATATACCATTGGGGAGGGGGGCTGTGGTTCTTTGCTACTCTGTTTATTTTGTCAGTTTTGTTTGTTTTATATAAAGGCGGGGAACGTATATTGCCGAAACAAAACATGTTTTGGGATACTTTAATCTTGTGTATACTTGGTGCCTTTGTTGTTTTAATATATAAATGTTTTACCTTTCCCCATGTGCTTGAGATATTCTCTGAGGGACTAAGGTCGACCATTAGTTATTTTATCTTTTATTTCGCGGGCGTGCTGGTTGGCAAGTATAAGTGGTTAGATGTGTTTTTTACGAATAAGAAAATATTTTCTGCACTGTTGCCTTTATTTATTGTATTGTTGTCTCAGTTTACTTATGATATGTCTTCAATATTCAATCAAGCGATGAAAGTTGTGTTGGCATGTTTGGCTATATCGTGTATGGGTTACATTGTGACCCATATTACATGGAATAAGCGCATAGATGATGTGGTGCAATGTTTCGGTCGGGAATCTTTATCTATTTATGTGACCCATAATGGCCCTTTTGCCTTTATGCTTTTCCTAAAAGATGTCCTACCGCTTTCAGATGCAAATAATTTGTACTCCATATTTTTATTTCTTCTTATTAGCTTATTCATTTCTTGGATTGCCGTCGGTATAAAGAAAGTATTATCCTTATCGTCGGTATTGTCTTTTTTGTTGTATGGAAAGAAATTGTATTTGAAAGAAAATAAAAAGTAATATAGTAATCAGAATGTTATGAACATCTATTTTGTTAATCCCCCTTTTAAAGCAGAGTTTGGTAAATTTTCTAGAGAATCGCGCAGCCCTGCCATTACGAAAAGCGGTGCCTTATACTACCCTTTATGGCTGATATATGCTGCATTATACTCTCAAAAGCATGGACATAAGGTACATTTTTTGGATGCTCCTGCCAAACAGTTGAATGAAAAGCAGTCATTAGAAATTATTCAGAAAGAAAATAATGAAAGAACATTGTTCGTACTTGATACGAGCACGCCTTCCATAAAAAGTGACGTGGCTTTTGCCGAAAGATTGAAGAAGTTATATCCTTCTTCTTTTGTCATTTTGGTAGGTACGCATCCTTCTGCTTGTCCGGAGGAAACGTTAGATTATTCTCTTGCTGTGGATGCCATAGCCATTGGTGAGTATGATTGTATCATAAATGAACTAGCAGATTCATTACAAGCTGGTACAGAACTTCAAACAGTTCGTGGATTATGTATACGTACTGAAAAAGGGGTTATTCGTACCGAAAAAATGCCACCTATGAAGGATTTGGATGAGTTGCCATTCGCTTCACAATTCATCAAAGAATATTTGGACGAAAAAGATTATTTTTTTGCAGCGGCAACTTATCCGTCTATCCAGATATTTACAGGGCGTGGGTGTCCGTTTCGTTGCAATTTTTGTGTCTATCCACAGACCATGCATGGACATGCTTTTCGTGCTCGCTCTGCAGAGAATGTGGTTGCTGAGTTTGAGTATATTGCAGCAAACTTTCCAGATGTGAAAGAGGTGGTGATAGAAGACGACACTTTTACGGCTAATAAGAAACGTGTATTGGATATTTGTCGGTTGCTAATAGAAAAGAAACTTTACAAGCGGCTAAAATGGTTATGTAACGCACGTGTCAATTTGGACTTGGAAACTATGCGCACCATGAAAAAGGCGGGATGTCGTTTGATTATTCCTGGCATAGAGAGTGGGAGCCAGCAAATTCTGGATAATATAAAGAAAGGAACAAAGGTAGAACAGTTTTATGAGTATGTAGCAAATGCCAAGAAGGCAGGTTTATTGATTCATGCTTGTTATATGGTAGGTAATGAGGGAGAGACTAAAGATACCATGAATGAAACTTTACAATTGGCTTTGAGATTGAATACGGATACTGCACAGTTTTTTCCCTTAATACCCTATCCGGGCACAGAAGCCTATCAATGGGCAAAAGATAACAATTATATAGAGACTGACTATGCAAAATACTGTCTGCCGGATG
>ENA-OQLI01002173-OQLI01002173.1-human-gut-metagenome-genome-assembly--contig:-NODE-2173-length-10638-cov-2.743982_pt1 | contig 10638 bp, 10 predicted proteins | sample MGYA00242805_ERZ504812 | MGnify/ENA primary metagenome ERZ504812 (study PRJEB26092, sample SAMD00036430) | human gut metagenome | host: Homo sapiens | study: EMG produced TPA metagenomics assembly of...
TACTATCCGTTGTCCACGGGCCGCAACTTTGACGAGATCAAGCGTATCATCCTGGCGCTCCAGAAAGCGGACGCCGATGCCTGCGCCACCCCGGCGGACTGGCGGCCCGGCGATGATGTCATCGTACCCACCGCCGGCAGCTGCGGCGTAGCCAAGGAGCGGATGGACAACCAGAGCGAGAATCAGTATTGCCTGGATTGGTTCATGTGTTTCCGCAAAGAGGCGAAGTAATACTAAGTTAATTCCCCAATAACAGAAAACCGGTCGAGATTTCATGCACGAGATCTCGACCGGTTCTTTTTTGTTGTATTTCGGTGATTTTGCAAAGACTCTCGGTGATAACCAATAGAAAATGAGCTTCAGAATTTGCAACTGCGTTTATAATTAATTTGCCGTTCCCATTTGAAATGCCGACCGTCCAATATACTGGGAAAGTATTGCTATGCCTCCTGCGAGCCTCATTTTTCTATCTTTTCTGGTGGTATAAATTCTAATAGATCGCCGATCTCACAATTCAACACCGTACAAAGCCTTGCGAGGACATCTATATCTAAACGAGTAATTTGGTTTTTACAATAATTATTGATCTGCGTCCGCTGCATCTCAGCCCGATGGCTCAGCATGTTCTTGCTAAGACCGGATGCCTTCAACAGCTCGTCCAGCTTAATCCGAATAGTTCCATATTCCACTTGCCAACCCTCCAACCACAAGAAATATGTTGACAAGTTTAGTGTATCCTTGGTAGAATAGAAAAATAAGATGTAGAAAGTCTTGCCAGACTAATTGCACATATATAATGCACAGTTTTGGCTTGTGCTTTTTAGCCAACATGAATATATAATAATACAAAAAGCGGATAATCTTCAAATTTCAGCAAAACTGCCTAAAACCTAAGCGATTTCTAAGAAACCCCTAAAAATTCCCTATTATAATACCCCCATCGAAACGGTGAGGGGAAACGCACTTTTTGTCTGTTATCCCCGCAAGGGGAGAATATGGCAGGAAAGCGTATAGGGAGCAATGAACACCCGCCGGGGGTCAGGGAAAAAAGAGTAACATTACATACCGCAATCCTCCAAGGGGGTGCGGTTCTTTTTTATTCGACACCATTTGTCCTTACTCACTATATACCGCTAAAGCTCGGCAAATATTTCTCTTCGTATGCACTCACCGCACGGTGGGTGCATTTTTTGTTTGTCGAAAAATGGCGGCCTCTGCTCAGCGTCCGGTATGTCCGGTCGCTCCCTTGCCGCGACCCACCGCTCCGAAATTTGGTTCGCATCCAAATTTCAGAAGACGGAGTAAATCACCATGTACTTTAATAGAGAGGACTATGGTTCAAGGATCAGGAGCTTGCGAAAAAAGCGTGGGCTCACACAGGAGCAGTTGGCAGAGAAGATGAATGTCAGCACTCCATACATCGCAAAAATCGAAACTGGAAAGCAAACTGGCCCAGTCGAGCTGGCCGTAGAATTTGCAGCATTCTTTGAGGTTTCTCTGGATTATCTCTTGGTGGGAAAAGGAGATTTTGCGGAGGAACAGAAGCGCGGACTGCGGATGGCCATCTCTCTACTGTCCGAATTGGAGGCATCTCTCTAAAAACTTTCCATTTTGGGTTGGTAAACTTTCCATTCTGTTTCTGTTGGAAGTATACGCACGGAGTTACAATCTTCGTGAGATCAAAACATCTCAGAGCGAACCTTGAAAAACACCGCCCCAGGCGGTCATATCCGGCAACTTGAATACCTTAGCTGATCGGGAGAGCGTCAGGCTGAGTGCGCGAAGACCACCTGTGCGGAGCAGATCCGCATCAAAGGACGGCCAAGTAAGGTGCAGAGCGATACCCACTCAGGCCAAGGCAGCCTTGGCAAGCTGTCCCCGCCATGACCCCGTCAGCCTACAATGATACTTCTGCTTACGCAGCTCGGAGAGATCCTCGGAGGGGTGAGAGTCCCATGATGTGCGCCAGCGCAGTTCAAGTTGCCGCCCTGCCTGGGGAAGTAGTGTCGAATACAGGCGACTAAGCAGCATCAAGAAACAAAGGGCCGCTCCAGACTCGGAGCCTGCAACCGCTCACCTGACCTTTGGGAGCGGCCCTCTGTTTTTCTTTTGATAGCAGAAATATGGGATCTGATCACAGTACATCCTCTTCTTCTCAACCTCCGTTTCTCTGAGTTCTTCATCTTTCCCCCTCTACACTCCTCTTCCTTTTCTCCTCAAACTCCCTGATCGGGTCCCATATTTCTGTTATCAAAAACAAATCCACGAAAGCGAGGAAACGAGATGACAAATATCGATTTGTGCGGCATTGCCCAACTGCTCCGCACGCTGATAGAGCAGAAGAAAACGACGGAAAGAGAGGCCCGCAAAATTTTGGCCAGAATTGCCGCACAGACCGGTGCGGACATTATCCTTTCTTTCTGAAATCGCATTCTTTTCAATAGCTATTTCAAAGGTGTTGTGGTATTGTTTGTGTTGCAAAAAAGGAGGTGAACTGACATGGCGGAAAAGCTGATGACCGACGGCAGCATGGCACTTCGAGAAAGGCAATACCGGGTCATCACCATCGAGGCAACCGAAAAGCCCCAAAACGCCAAATTGCGGGTTGCGGCATACGCCCGTGTCAGCTCCGCCTCTGATGACCAGCTCAACTCCTTCGCCGCCCAGAACCGTCACTACAGTGACCTGATCTCCAGCAAGGAAAACTGGAGAATGGTTGACATATACGCAGATGAGGGTATTACTGGGACATCGGCTGAAAAGCGTGAGGACTTCCAGCGACTCTTGGCAGATTGCCGCAGAGGGCTGATCGACAGGGTTCTGGTGAAATCCATCTCCCGCTTTGCCCGCAATACCAAGGAATGCCTGGAAACCATCAGAGAGCTGAAATCGCTCGGTGTCGGCGTCTACTTCGAGAAAGAGAACATTGACACTGCGACGATGTCCGGCGAAATGATGACTGCGCTCTTCGCATCCTTCGCCCAGGCCGAGAGCGAATCCATCTCTGGCAATATGAGGTGGGGCATTCAAAAACGAATGCAGGCCGGAACATATATACCCGCAAACTTGCCATACGGATATACTCTACAGGATCATTCCATACGCATTGTGGAGGAACAAGCTGTTATCGTACAACGGATATTCAAAGAGTATCTTTCCGGCAAAAGTACAGAGCGGATAGCATCTGACCTGCGAGAAGAAGGCATCCCGTGTAAATCTGGTGAAGTCGCTTGGGATTCAACTGCTATTCGATATATTATCTCGAATGAAAAGTACATTGGCGATTCTGTGTGGCAAAAATACTTCTCAACAGATACGCTTCCATATAAATGCCGGCTGAACCGAGGACAGAAGGTTTCTTACTACGCATACGGAACACACGAAGGAATCGTGCCAAAAGAAGATTTTGAGAAAGCAAATGCTTTGATGAAATCTCGTGCTCAGAAGATTACATTAACGAAAAACAGTCCGTATGCGTTTCGGAAAAAAATAGTATGTGGCGACTGCCAGTCACTATTTCGTCGCAAGGTTGTGCGCGGCATCACATACTGGGTATGTATAGGACACGATAAAAAGAGACATGGCATCAAATGCGGCATTACACCAATTGCAGAAGATGAAATAACAAATGCTTTCATCCGCCTATACTATAAGCTCAAGCACCATGGCGAACCCATCCTCATGGAAATGATCACCTCGCTCCAAGCCATCCGCAACCGCCGGATGCTTTGGAGCCTGGATGTCATTGAACTCAACAAGCAAATATCCGATCTTACCAGTCAGAATCAAATGTTGGCCACGCTGAAACAACAGGGCCTCATTGATCCTGACATTTTTATATCCCAGAGCAATGAGTTGACCGAGCAGCTCCGCGCTGTAAAGCTGAAAAAGGAGCGTCTTCTGACCGTCGATGGCGACAACACCATCGCCCAAACAAGAGAGCTGATGGAAATCTTGGATGATGGCCCGGACTTCCTTGACAGCTTTGACGCAGAGCTGTTCGGTGAGCTCGTTGAAACAATCATCGTAGAAAGCAATGAGCGAATCCGCTTCCGCCTGAAAAACGGGCTGGAGCTGGCCGAAACCATGGAAAGGACGGTGCGCTGATGGGCAATCGGAAGCAGCCGTTTGGCTACAGAGTGGTTATGGGCGAAATTGCCCTCCATCCGCAGGAATCAAAGCTGGTAGAGTACATCTTCCAACAATACCTTGTGGGTGCTACCTACAACACCTTGGTAGAGGAGCTTCGAGAACAGTCAATTCCCTATGACGAGGGAAAGCTATGGAACAAAAACATGATTGCTCGAATTCTGGAAGACAGCCGCTATACGGGAGAGCGCGGCTATCCGCCGGTCATTGATCGAGAAGCCCTGGAGAAAGCACTGGAAAAGCGAAGCGCAAAACAGACGGCAGCTCCCAAAACGGACACGCAGAAGCTCCTCCGCCGCTTCAGCGGGCGGCCATCAACAGCGCGCATGGAGCGGCAGGTGCTGAATCTGCTCAACAGCCTGATCGTATCGCCGGAACAGCTCCGGCTTCCGGCAACAGCGCCGCCTGATCGATCCACTGAACTGAACCTGCAGCGTGAGCTTGACAGGGTGGTGGAATGCCAGCCAATCGACGAGGATGCCGCAAAGGAATTGATCCTGACCAACGCTGCGGCACAGTATAGTGCCGTCGACACCCGCGAATACGAAACGGTTCGTCCGCGCAGAGTGCTTTCCGGGCGTCAGCCCATGGCTGCGCTGGATGCAGAACTGCTTCAAAGCTCACTGTCCGCCATCCATTGTCATAACGATGCAAGCCTGAATATCCAGTTAAAAAACGGTCAAGTAATTGGGAAGGAGTGAAACAATATGAGAGAAAGCCCGCCCAAAGTCATCACCATACCCGCAAAGCCAGAGGTCGCAAGCCGGCAGGCGGTTCAGCGCCAGCTTCGCGTGGCCGCCTACTGCCGGGTATCCACCGATGACGAGGAACAGCTCACCAGCTATGAGGCCCAGCAGAACTACTACACCGACAAGATCATGACCAACCGGGAGTGGACCATGGCCGGGATCTTCGCAGACGAGGGCATCACAGGGACATCGGCTCGGAAGCGGCCCGAATTCCTGAAGATGATCCGGCTGTGCAAGCAGAAGAAGATCGACATCGTCCTGACCAAATCCATCTCCCGCTTCGCCAGAAATACGGTGGACTGCCTGAATTACATCCGTGCCCTGCGGGAATTGGGCATTGCGGTCATCTTCGAAAAGGAGAACATCAACACGCTGGAAGCCGACAGTGAGATCCTTATCACCATGCTTGGAGCCTTCGCTCAGGCAGAAAGCGAGAGCATCAGCGCCAATGTCCGCTGGGGCAAGCGGCAGGCCATGCGCGAGGGAAAGACAATCATACAGTATAACCGGCTGTACGCCTATGAAAAAGGCGAGGACGGCAAGCCGAAAATCATCCAGGAGCAAGCAGATGTGGTTCGTTCGATCTATGACCAGTATTTGAGCGGAGCCAGCCTTCGGATGATCAAAGACAGGCTGGAAGCGGAGCAGATCCCCAATGTGACCGGCGGCTCCCAATGGACGATCACGGCAATCCGAAGCATCCTGACCAATGAGAAGTATTGCGGAGATGTCCTCCTCCAGAAGACCTACATCAGCGACTGCATCAGCCGCAAGGTTATCCGCAACACGGGGCAGCTCCCCATGTATCTGGTCCAGAATCATCATGAGGGCATCGTGGAGCGCAAAACCTTCGATGCGGTACAGGCAGAGATGGCGCGGCGCAGTGCCGGGAAAAGCCCTTCCAAAAAGAATGCCCCCACGGGGATAACATCCTATGCCAGCAAATACGCCTTGTCGGAGCGCCTTGTCTGCGGCGAATGCGGCACCCTGTACCGCCGCTGCACCTGGTCCAAGCAAGGCAGGAAGCGCATCGTGTGGCGCTGTGTCAGCCGGTTGGACTACGGCACCAAGTACTGCCACAACTCACCAACGCTGGACGAGGAACCGCTCCAGAAGGCAATCCTCGCCGCAATCAACTCCGTCATGAGTCAAAAGAGTACGCTGATCCGACAAATCACCTCCGCCATGGAAATGGAGCTGGCTCCGGTTCCCGGCGAGAGCATGAGTCTTGCCGATATTGAAAGGCGGCTGGGCGAGCTGAACGACCAGACCCGTGAGCTGGTGGCAGAATCCGCCCGAGCTGAGGATGCCACCGCCTGCACCGCCCAGCTGAGAGCTATCATGAATGAGGCTGCCGTACTGAAAGAAAAGCGAGCCCTGATCGAAGAACAGCGTCAGAGCAACGCTCAGGCTGTACGGCGCATTGAAGATGCGGCTGCCGCGATGGCTCAGGCGTCCACCCACATCAGCGAATGGGATGAAGCTCTCATCCGACAGCTGGTGGATACGGTCAAGGTCAACTCAGCGGAGAAAATCACGGTCTTCCTCCGCGGCGGCGTTCAGGTGGAGCAGGATATGATATAATAAGCAAAAGAAGGTGAACCGAAATGATCTATGCAACCGGCGATACCCATGGCAACTTCCAGCGGTTCGCACCCGAACACTTCCCCGAGCAGGCCGGAATGACCAAGGAAGACTACATGATCATCTGCGGAGATTTTGGTGGCGTATGGGATGGGGGCAAGAAGGAGGAGCGGAATCTGGACTGGCTGGAGGATCTGCCCTTTACCACGCTGTTCATCAGCGGCAACCATGAAAACTTCGACCTGTTGAGCAAATACCCGACAGAGGAATGGAACGGTGGAACGATCCCGCGAATCCGGCCTCATGTAATCCATCTGATGCGCGGGCAGGTCTTTGACCTGCCAGGATACTCCATCTTCACCATGGGCGGTGCCAGGAGCCACGACATCGAGAATGGCGTTCTGAATCCCAAAGCGCCTGATTTTGAAGAACAATACTGGGCTCTTCGCAGAATGGGCGCCCGCTTCCGGGTCAACCACCGATCCTGGTGGAAGCAGGAGCTTCCCAGCAAGACGGAATATGAGGAAGCCCAGCGCAGTCTGGAGCGTATTCAATATGAGGTGGACTATGTAATCACCCACTGTGCCCCCAGCAGTATTGTGGACACACTGGGAAATGGCGGCTATGTTCACGACCACCTGACAGACTTCTTGGAGGAAATCAAAGAACGGGCCAAGTTCCACTACTGGCTGTTCGGACATTACCACGACAACAAAATCATTAACGACCGCTTCGTCCTGCTTTGGGAGCAGATGGTACAAGTGGTGTAACAGGCCAAAGAGAAACGCAGGAGGAATCTCCTGTGCTTCTCTTTGGCCTGTTTCTAAATAAGGCAGGTTCTGCCGGAAAGGAGAAGCTATGAACATCCGCAAAAACATCGATTATTCCACCATGTTTGCGGCTCTGGAGGCTGCGCTGAGCGCCGAGATGCCCCAGATGCAACTCTGCTGCGAACTGGGCCGCATCGTCTGTTCCCGGCCGGAGAAAGGCGCGGCAGTGGCCGCAGCTGAATATCTGCACAGCCGTTTCCCCGATGTTTCCGGCTTCTCCCCGCGCAACCTTCGCCGGATGCGGGAGTTCTATCGGATGTATGAGGACACCCCCGAGTTGCTGAAGCTGGCCATGGAGATCAGTTGGACGCAGAATGTAGTCATTCTGGAAGCAGACATGGAGCCGGAGGAGCGGCGCTGGTATCTTCGTGCCGCTGGTCGTTTCGGCTGGTCAAAGGCAGAACTCCAGAGAAAAATCGATTCTGACGCCCATCTGGAAATCCAACTCGACGAATCTGAGATTCAGTGCTATACTGAGTGCGATAGTAATGAGTTGGAGTGTACAGAGCATGATCAGGATACTTTTTCTCTGCCATGGGAATATTTGCAGAAGCCCGATGGCCGAGTTTATCATGAAGGATCTGGTGAAGAAAGCCGGTCTGGAGCAGAGCATTCAAATCGAGTCGGCAGCTACCAGCACCGAGGAGATCGGCAACCCGGTTTATCCGCCGACTCGCCGCAAGCTGTCCGAGCATGGCATCGACTGTTCCGGCAAACGAGCCCGGCAGCTTCTGAACAGCGATTACGAGAAGTACGACCTTCTGATTGGCATGGATCGGGCCAACCTGCGGAGTATGTACCGGATCTGCGGCGGCGATTTTGCCGCCAAGATGCACCTGCTGATGGACTTTACCGACCGCCCCGGCGAGGTAGCCGATCCGTGGTACACCGACGATTTCGACACGACCTGGCGGGATGTGGAGGAAGGCTGCCGGGGGCTGTTGCACCATATCCAGTTGCAATCAGCAATTCATGGAGGTGATTTCTGAATGAATAATAAATTGATTGTCCATGGGACAGAAATTTCGGTCACCACCATTGACGACAAGGATTATATCTCCCTGACTGATATGCTCAGGGCGAAAGACGGAGACTTTTTCATCTCCGACTGGCTGCGAAACCGAAACACAGTTGAATTCCTCGGGATATGGGAACAGATCCACAACCCGGATTTTAATTATGGCGAATTCGCCGCAATTAGAAGTCAGGCTGGTTTGAACAGCTATAAGCTCAGTGTCAAAGAGTGGGTCGAAAAGACTCGTGCGATTGGACTGCGGGCAAAGGCCGGAAGATATGGCGGTACATATGCCTACAAAGACATTGCCTTTGAGTTCGGCATGTGGATCAGCCCTGAGTTCAAAATCTATCTGATCAAAGAATTTGAACGACTCAAGGCCGAGGAAATGAAACAGCTTGGCTGGGACATCAAGCGAAACCTGGCCAAGATCAATTACCGCATCCATACAGATGCTATCAAGGAGAACCTGATTCCGCCGGAGCTTTCCGCAAAGCAGATTTCCATGGTGTATGCCAGTGAAGCCGATGTGTTGAACATGGCCCTGTTCGGTATGACTGCAAAGCAGTGGCGGGACAGCCATCCCGATCTGAAAGGGAATATCCGTGACTACGCCAATGTCTCTCAGCTGGTCTGCCTGTCCAATCTGGAGAACCTGAATGCGGTGTTCATCAATGAGGGGATGTCTCAGGCCGAGCGGCTGACAAAACTCAATGCCATCGCTATAAGCCAGATGGAGATCCTGACTCAAGATCACCGAATCGAAGCTCTGGAGGCTCATAGCGAAGACCTATCTCCTATGGAGTAAAAATATAATCGGCAGGACGCTTGCGAGTGGGCGAAGGCCGTGGCATCTATAGTGTTGCGATGTTCCAAAAAGAGAAGCACCGCAAAGCGGTGCTTCTCTTTTTGGTGCCTGCCGGTTTTTGCGGTGCAAAAACCGGGGCCGCAAGCGGCCTTTGATTAAAATCGTGAGGGGGAAACCGCCCAAGGTTTCCCCCTCACACGCCCCTTTCCTTGCCTCATAGGGAAGCGATTCCCTCTAACACCACAAAGCTGGGCATTCCGCATGGTGCGTCTCTTTTTGGCATCTGGTGGATTCGAAACGAGCTCCGGCTTCGCGCGGCCCAACGGGACGTCAAAGCCGGACGCAATATTCCACCCGCCCACCGGGGCAGCATCCCCCAATTTTTCTGTTGGAAAAATCGGCGCACCTGTGGTATAATATCCTGACATCATACAGCAAACGAAGATTTGCGGAGGGATCACCATGAAAAACATCATTCTTACAGGCGACCGTCCCACCGGCCGCCTGCATCTGGGCCACTATGTTGGCTCCCTGAAGCGCCGGGTGGAGCTTCAGAATTCCGGCCGCTTCGACGAGATCAACATCCTCATCGCCGACGATCAGGCCCTGACCGACAACGCCGACAACCCCGGCAAGATCCGGGAGAATATCATCAACGTCGTGCTGGACTACCTCTCCGTGGGCATCGACCCCACCAAGTCCACCATCTGCGTGCAGTCCACCCTCCCGGCGCTCCATGCCCTGACCTTTTACTATATGAATCTGGTCACCACGGCACGTCTCTCCCGCAACCCCACGGTGAAGTCCGAGATGGACGCGTCGGGCCATGCGCTCACGGGGCTTCTGCTCACGTATCCGGTGCACCAGGCGTGCGACATCCTGTTCTGCAAGGGCAACATCGTGCCGGTGGGCAAGGACCAGCTGCCGCACATCGAGCAGACCCGCCAGGTTGCGCGCCGTTTCAACGAGCGCTACGGCCACGTGTTCCCCGAGCCCGAAGGCGTGCTGAACGACGCGGTGGAGATCCCCGGCCTCGACGGGCGCAAGATGTCGAAGAGCTACGGAAACGCCATCAGCCTGTCGCTGACCGCGGAGGAAACCGCCAAGCTCATCAAGAAGTCGAAGACCGACGCCGACCGCATGATCACCTACGACAAGGAGAACCGCCCCGGCGTGTCGGCGCTCCTCACCACCGCCGCGCTGTGCACGGGCCGCACCGAGGTCGACATCGCCGAGGAGATCGGCGACGGCGGGTCGGGCACGCTCAAGAAGTGCGTCCCCGAGAGCGTGAACGAGTTCCTGGCGCCCATCCGCGAGCGTCCCGTGCAGCTGGCCGGTGACATGGACTACATCAAGGACGTGCTGCACCAGGGCACCCGCCGTGCCACCGAGATCGCGCACGCCACGCACGACGAGGTATGAGAAGCCATTAACATGGTTTATTAAACTTTCTGGCTTCTGACCTGGCCTTATCCTCGGACATCTTTGCAGTACACCATTTTT
>ENA-OQLI01002181-OQLI01002181.1-human-gut-metagenome-genome-assembly--contig:-NODE-2181-length-10586-cov-3.260732_pt1 | contig 10586 bp, 19 predicted proteins | sample MGYA00242805_ERZ504812 | MGnify/ENA primary metagenome ERZ504812 (study PRJEB26092, sample SAMD00036430) | human gut metagenome | host: Homo sapiens | study: EMG produced TPA metagenomics assembly of...
TATCTCCAGATGCGGGAACTGCGCCGGAGACACCGGCTGCAGGGCATGAAAAAGAGTGCATAGGGACGGCAATCCCAGATATGCACTCAGAAAAATAACCAACTTTATTATGACAGATAAGAAAGGAAAAAGCAAATGGAGAAACAAAGAAAATATGAACTGACCAAAGAAGACCTGGAAACACTGATCTTCTTGGCAGTAAACAGAATATGCGACCAGAAGAAAACGAGTGAGGAGAAAGAGATAGAGATTTGTGGGTACGCGGCGGAGATTACAAGAGAACTAATAGACCATCTGACGGGTGAGAACCCTTTCGATCAGGAGCAGATGGAGCTTGTAGATGCTGTTTTACATAAAAGTACAACTATCATAATCGGAATTCAAAGATGAAAAAGAATGGAAACGAAGAAAAAGAAATCCTTTGGATTGTCCGCTATGAAAACGGAGATATCGGGTGCCTGTATGGGACAAGGCAAGCGGCTGAGGAGTACGCACAGAGAGAAGCGGAAAAGAAAGGGACCGGATATTTCATTATCTGAGATAGGACAATCCGAACAGAAAGAAGAAATAGGAAATACAATACCCTCCCGGAGCCCGACAGCTCAAGGGAGGGTAAGCCATACATCTTAGACATACTCAGTATAGCATGTATGGCGGGAAAAGACAACGCAGGATTCCGGAGGGTACGGATCCGCATTTGAAACAGGGGGAAGCCAATCCCCTTTGAGACTCGATAAGGGTATTATTTCAAGGACAAGAAACCGGAGGAAAGAGGAGATGCCATACATCAAGACGACCTGCAAGGCGGGAAAGACAAAAGAGTATGAATTTTATTATTCATATCGATTTGACCAGAAAGGGGGGAGCCGGAAAAAGAAAGAGAACAGGACTCCAGAAGCACAGAGACAAGTCAACCGGAGGATGGCCGAGAAAAAACTCACCCGATTGATGAACGCCAACCTTTCCGGGGAGGATTATTACCTTACACTCAGCTACCGGAAAGAGAAGCGGCCGGATCGGGAGACATTGAACCGGGACATCCGAACACTTTTGCGAAAACTGCGGAGGATCTACCGGAAACACGGAAAAGAACTGAAATACATATGGACGGCGGAAAAAGGGGAGAGGGGAGCTGCACACCTTCATATTGTTGTCAATGGGATCGATCATATATCACACATCATAAGAGATCTATGGGAAAAGGGATGGATCTGTATTAAGCCTTTGGATAAGAGCGGGCAGTACCGGAAACTGGCCGGGTATTTCATCAAGTATTCGGACAAGACCATGAAGACGGAGCAAGGATTCATCAACAAAAGATACTGTAGCAGTAAAAATCTTATCATTCCAGAACCGGAGAAAAAGAAGATCCGGGGACGGAACGCCTATAGCCATAAAATTGAGGTTCCGGCCGGATGGTACGTGGATAAGGAGAGCATCCGGGAGGCTTGGCACGAGATAACAGGGTATTTGTATTTTTCCTACACGCTGGTACAACTGCCGGACAACAAGGCAGACCGGGAACGGCAGAGGGAAGAATCTTATATCCTGAATCTGGAGACCGGAGAAGTGGAGATCACAGAAAGGAGGACCGACCGTGGAAAAAGCGCCAAGAATCACAAGAAGAACCTTGCGGAAACATCTGGAAGAGGTCACAGAAATCGCGTGGGAGCATGACGCGGAAGAGGCATATCGAATTGTAAAAGAAAAATGGGAGATTGGGAGCAGTAGGTCCTTCCGGGATTTCCTGAATAAAGAGCATATTACGACATATCAGAGAACGGCAGCGGAAACCATGACACTGGAAGACAAGGAAAGATTTTCCAGAGAGTGGAACAAAGCCATAGAGATGATAAAGGAGTGGAGGAGAAAGAAGTGAGAAATTACCGAGTCAAGGAACGAAAGACACCGGATGGCCGGATCCAGCTCACAGGATCGGAAGATGCGGAGCAGGAGAAGGTGGTATGCTGGGCCAAACTGATGAGCAACGCTTACCCGGACCTGGAATTGCTCTACCATGTGCCCAATGGGGGCAGCAGGAACAAAGCTGAGGCGTCCAAATTGAAACGGATGGGAGTGAGGGCAGGGGTGCCGGATTTGGTGCTCCCGGTTCCCCGCGCCGGATACGCCGGACTGTACATTGAACTAAAAGTCGGGGAGAACCGGCCAAGCAATAGCCAGAAAGACTGGCTGGAGAAATTGACGATCCAGGGCTATCAGGAGTTGGCCTGTTATGGTGGGAACGAGGCGATCCGTGCACTGGAACAGTATGTAACAGCGCCAAAGACTATTTTGGAGATGAGGGAAGGAAGAGAAGGTGGAAATTTGTAGAAGAATTCTGGAATGGATCCGGAAACCCAGGAGAAAAGAGATGACAAAGAAGCAGGAAGAGGAAAGCGCATGTGAAAGGGTTCCCGATGAGAGTGAGGGGAAACCAGATCAGGAACAAGAGCTGGTGGAGGAGATAGAGTCATTTAATGATGCGCTTTCAGAAATAGGGAAAACAGCACAAGAGGATGCGGACTCATGGGATCAGTTTCATATAACCACGAAATAAAGGTATTGGGAAACGTTTTTGACAATTCAGAGCTATTACAGGAGGTGTGAGATGGGAGAAATCAGATTGAATCCTTGCCCATTCTGCGGTGGAGAAGCAGTAATACATATAGGTGAGGGGGTATGCGTAATGTGTAGAGAATGCGGGAACAGAACTATGAGCCTTGTAGATGGAAATACGTTTGGGAAACCAAATGGTGGTGCGTTATACAGAGTAGTGGACAAATGGAACCGTCGTGCAGGACAGGAGGGTGAACAAAATGAAAAGGACTTATGAAAACTGTTCTTTGCAGAAAAGAGTCGGTGAAGCTGGAAAAGATGGGAACGGAATGTGTATGGGATTTGGGAAAAGTGAGATAGACGATGAACCATGTGAAATATGTAAGATGTGCAAGCTATACACAGGAAACGAGGGCAGGTGAACAGAATGAGTGATGATTTAATCAGCAAGAAAGCAGTTATAGCTTTAATTGATAAACTCGGATATATCAATGTCAGTAATCGAGATAATTTCAATGCAAATCTCAGAATGGATAAAGTCAGACAGGAGGTTGTTAAATTGCCAACAGCCTTTGACAAGGAAAAGGTAATTGAGGAATTGAAAGAAGAGGGATGCATTATTGATGATGAGGCAGGAAATAGAGCGGTTGAGATTATCCAGAAAGGCGGGATTGAATGAGATCGAACGAAAGGAGAAAGCATGAGTTGGGCGAGCAAGGCACATAAAAAGTACCAGGTAGAGAAGCTGGTCAAGGAAGTATTAAGAAATCCGGGATACAAAAAGATGCAGCAACAGGAAGATCTGAAATGTTTTTCCTGTCTGGCACTGATCTCAGTGGACTTTATGATGAGAAAGCATGGGTATAGTAAAAAGCGGATTCTGGAGTATGTGGAATTTCTGAAAAGGCAGTTGAGTTATGTGACGGAAGATGAGGAATACTTTAAGCTTCTCAACTTGGAGATCGAGAGGGATACCGGAGTGAATGTACTGCGGGAACTGGACATTGAGATCAAGGACGATAATTAACCAGAACAAGAGAAAGGAGAACGAGTTGCGCGCATAATAACCGGTTTCTCCTGAGTGAATGATGACAGAAAAAGAGATTAGATTGGTAGAAGAGAATGTCCCGCTTGCGGGGTACGTTGCGAAACGCTGGGTGAAGCAAGCTGGGATAGAGTGGGAGGATGCCCTGTCGGCAGCGGAGTATGGGCTTGTCAAGGCGGCAATGAGCTTTGAAGAGGGGCGTGGCTTCTGTTTCAGCACTTATGCGGTACGTGTCATGGAACATGAGATCCGGATGGAGCTGAGGAAGAGGAACAGACGAAAAAAAGTCGTGTATTTTGGGGATCCGGTCAGTGGGGCAGAAGGATTGACACTGGGAGACACGATTGCAGATACCAGAGACCATTTTGGGATGTCGGAAACAGTGCATGATCTGATCCGAAACAGAGATCTTACGGAGAAAGAGCGGGAAGCGGTACTGCTTCGGTTTCAGCATCCAGAGAAGACCCAAGAGGAATGTGGCCAGATGATTGGGATTGGACAGTCTGCGTTTTCGAAGTACTTGAACAGTGCAAGGCGGAAACTGAAAAGGGTTTAAACCAGAACAAACGAAAGGAGCCAGCCTACGGCCGGGGAAAGGGTATACCGGGCTTCTTAGAAAAATGGATAAAGAGAAAAAATCAATAGAGAGAATAAAAATGGCAAGTGAAATGAGCCTACATCACTATGGAAAACCGCTTGTTTGCACGTATAGCGGAGGTAAGGATAGTGATGTGATATTAGAGCTTTTTAAGCGATCCGAGAAACAGAAAGAAGAAGTAGCTTGATAATTCGGAATTGTTGAAAGGAGAATAATGATGCATATCAAGGTAAAACAGGGAATTGATAACTGTTATATGGCTCACGAATATGAGCATCCTGGTTATGAAGAAGATCTATGTGCAGGGTTGCGTACATTGAATGGCGATGGAGAACCGTGCGGAAAATGTAAGAACTGTTATTTATACTACGGGAATCCGATGTGGAATAACGAGGACGACATGCAGAAGAAAATAGATGTAACAATAAGTCTTTTCTATGAGGTTAGAGATGCGGAAATATTTGGAGGTAAAGGAGAAGTCGGGTATTACCAAAGTAGTATAGACATCCATACAGAGAATCTGACGAGTTTTAAATTGCAGGAATACGCACAAGATCAGATAGCAGGGATTGCAAAGTTTTGCAAAGTTCCGCAAGAGAATATCAGGATAATCAAAAGACAAGAGTATGTTATGAAGTAAGCATTTGGAGGTTAAAGATGCAGGAATTAGAGAAGATTCTGGAAGAGATAAAGGGACTGATCGAAAAGCACAAAAATAAAGCCTATGAATTGGTGGCACGAGAACCCTTGACCCAGTGCTATACCGAGGCTGATATTGAACAAATAAAAGTACATGAACTTGCGGTTGTGAGAGATATCATCCGCAAGCACATGAATGATAAAAGTGAAACTTACGCATTTGACTTTGCAAACACTGAATCGTTTGATTGTCCGTGCGGACGTCATTATGTACATTTAGCAATACCTCCTAAATTAGAGTTCTGTGAAAAATGTAAAGAAAAAGTTAGAAATAATAGAACTGATATATGTCCTAAATGTAGAAAAAAATTATACGAATATGAGAAAAAATATAATTGTGTTGTAGATATAGGGATGAATGGGTGTGATGGGGCGCGCGGGGAGAAATACATCCTACCGCACGGAGAAAGGAGAAGAAATTGAAACGAAACAGGATGGAACACGAAAAGAAGATTGATACAGCGAATCACTATGAATGCCTGGAGACGGATGTGCGGGAGGATGCCAGGAAGAATTTCAAGCGTCAGCCGTATAAGTCGGTTGATGTTGCACAGTACATGGCGAAGAAGTTCGGGATTGGAGGTGATGCCGATGGACGGAGAACAGAAAACCATGAGTGAAAATGACAAGAAAAAGGAATATCTACGGAGCTACCGTCAGCATGTCAGAAGAATTCATAGAATCAATGCGGAGATTGCGGAACTTAGATCTATGAAAATGTATCCAGGGATGATGTTTAATGATGGGATGACGCATGGCAGCGGAGGGCAGGGGGACTTATCAGGATATGCAGCAGATCTGGACGAAATGATTCTGAAGTTGCAGCACGAGCGGTATCTCAGGATCAAAACATACCAGCAGATTGTAAGGCAGATCAAGAAGCTGAGATCCGAGAATGAGAAGGACATACTTTTCTATCGCTACATAACCGGACTCGACTGGTGGGAGATTGCGGAAAAAATGAGTTTTTCAGAAAGATGGATATATAAACTTCATGGAAGGGCACTTGCACATTTTGAATTACCAAAAGAGTTCATAGAAGTTCAGTCGGATATGTGATATTATGATATCATCGAAAAGAAACAAAAGGGGAAGCACCTTACCAGAAATGACAGGGTGCTTCTTTGCGCACCTCGTGAATCTCAAAATACGTATTATATGTATAAAAGTATTGACAATACGTGCAATACGTGTTATTATATAATCACAAGGAGGGATTAAATGAGATTCAGAGAAATGGATAAGATACTTAAGGAAGACGGGTGGTACGAAGTTTCACAGAGAGGCTCTCATCACCAGTATAAACATCCAACAAAGCCGGGAAAGGTTACAGTACCGGAACACGGAGGGAAGGACATAAACCTTACAGTAGCAAAGAAAATATTAAAACAGGCGGGGCTGTAAAGCCCCAGTGCCTGAAAGATGAAAGAAAGAGGTGTGCTTATGAAATTAGTTTATCCAGCAGTATTTACTCCATATGAAGACGAGTCCGGTGGATACGCAGTAGAATTTCCAGATCTTACTGGATGCGTAACGGGAGGAGACAGTATGGCAGAAGCTGTATTTATGGCAGAAGATGCCGCAAGCGGATGGGTACTGACAGAACTTGAAGACGGAAATAAAGCACCGGAAGCAACCGCAATCAATGAGGTTGCAACGGAAGAAGGGCAGTTCGTGAGTCTGATTGCTCTGGACATGGACGCATACGCAGCAAAATACGGAAGCAACGCAGTCAAGAAAACATTGACAATTCCTGCATGGCTGAATACATTTGTAGAACAGAATGGAATAAGCTGTTCAAAAGTATTGCAGGATGCGCTTAGCAAAATGGCGCAGGTAAGATAATAATCGAATCTCATTTAAGGCATAAAGCATCTGACAAAGGTCAGGTGCTTTTTTTACAGGGGAACGTAGCGCAATGGAAGAGCAAACGGCTTATATCCGGGCGGTTGCAGGTTCGAGTCCTGCCGTTCCTATTGGGTGCAGTGGTTGATAGACCAATCGAAGAACGAGTGAGCAAAGAGCATCCAGTTTTCCGGATGCTTTTTACATGTAGTAAATTAATATGAGAATAGTTAAGGAGATTTACATGACAGATCAGGAAGTAAAGCAGGTCTATAATTCGGCGCGATGGCAGCAGGTTAGGGATAGGATTTTAATTAGGGATCGGCATGAGTGTCAGGATTGTATTCAAAGGTTGCGGACGGCAGCAGAAAAAGAAGAAAGATTATTCGGGGAAGATGCAAAGATCCGGAGGGCGACACAGGTCCATCATATCAAGGAACTAAAAGAAAATCCGGAGCTTGCATTTGATGAAGAGAATCTGATTAGCTTATGTACACAGTGTCACAACATAAGGCATGGGAGACAACCAAAAAGATTTGTGAAAAAGAAAGAACCAGTCACAGAAGAAAAATGGTAGAAAAATTTCGGAATAAAAAAGAAATCCCCCCGGGTGAATTCTCAATGAAAAATTTTTTAGTGGAGAACGGGGATGTGGCCATGACTCTGGAGAAATTTTCGCGCGCGCGTGAAAGGGGTACGCTATAATGTGAGAAAAGAGGTGGTAGTGTGACAAAAACAGAGATTAAAGAATCGCTTTTAGAACAGTTAAGATTACAGAATAAAACATCCGATTTTTATCTGGATCTAGTTAGTGATTACATGGATTACTGGAGTCTAAAAAAGAAGTTGATTACAGATATCCGGAAAAAAGGAATCCGGTACGAAACGGTCAATGGAAATGGTATCGAGGTCGAAAAACCCAATGAATCCGTGACAAATCTGCCAAAGATCACAACTGCCATGCTGAAAATATTAAATGATCTGAATTTAAAAGAGCCTCTTTCAAATTCTTCAGCAGAGGATGATTATCTGTAATGATTAATTGCAAAGAAATTGCAGAATATCTTAGGTATGTAGAGGATAACCCTAAAAAAATAAATCGGGAGAGATCGCTTCTGATCAAGAACATCGTTTTGCCGACATTACGGAGAAATGATGTTTTTTTTGACGAAAAAACATATCAAAACTGTTTAAAATATTGCGAAAAACACTACTATAAGATCTTTCCATATCAGAAATTCATCTATGCCTTTGCCTTTATGTATGTGGACGACATGCCGGTATTTCGAAAGTTTTTTATTATGATGGGAAGAGGGAATGGGAAAGATGGATTTATAGTGCCACTGGTCAATTTTTTCCAGACACCATTATATGGGGTGAAGAATTATCATGTAGAGATTGTGGCAAATTCGGAAAAGCAGGTAAAAGATACCTTTAAAGTAGCGTATGATGCGATGAATATTCCAGCCATGAAAGGAAAGTTCAAAGTTACGAAAGAATTAATTACAAACACAGCAACTGGATCAGAAATGAGGTATAACACATCAAATGCGGCGACAAAAGATGGGAAACGTCCAGGGTGTCTGGTTTTAAATGAAATTCATGCTTATGAAAATTATGACCAGATCAATGTATTTGAATCCGCGCTTGGAAAGGTAAAGCATCCAAGGGAATTTATCTTGACTACAAATGGGTATGTACGAGAGGGGCCAATGGATGAATTGTTGGATCTGATGGAGGAAGTACTGGAAACCGGAGAAAACCAGTTAGGATATTTCCCCTTTATCTGCAAGATTGACGGTATTGAGGAAGCGGATGATAGGTTAGCATGGCATAAGCCAAATCCTTCAATGGAATATATGCCGATTTTGGAGCACCAGATCCTTCAGGATTATCTGGAAATGAAAAAGCTGCCAAGCAAAAGGCCGGAGTTTATGACAAAGAGGATGAACTGGCCTGACAGGAATGATGAAGCAACAGTAGCTTCCTGGGAAAATATTTTGCGATGCTGTTATTCGGATATCAAAAAGAAGACGATACGGGAGACACCGGATACCCAAGGGAGGCTTGCGGTCATTGGGATTGATTACGCAGACGTTAGGGATTTTGCGTCAGCAGGAGTTTTGACGGAGAAAGATGGAGAATATATCTGGAGACAACACACATGGATATGTGAGGAGTCCCCGTTTTTAAAATCCATTAAATTTCCAATATTTCAAAATATGGGACAGCCGGAATTTTCGGATTATGAGATCACACCAGGACAGGTAATTCCTCCAGAAAATATAGTGCGGTGGTGTATGGATCGAATGAATGAATATTATGTACTTAAAATTACAATGGATACATACAGATACCGATTGTTTAAGATGTTATTTGAGTCTTATGGAATTCGCGAAGAAACAAAAAAAGACCCGTATGGGCAGATGCGGCTCATAAGGAAGATAGGATCCGTGTGTGGGATTATAGCACCGGAGATAGAAAAGCTGTTTGCGGAAGGGAGGATTAATTATGGAGCGTCTGCCATTATGCGGTGGTATACCAATAATACAGAGGTGTTGACAGATCGGTATGGAAACAAGCAGTATGGGAAAATAGAACCGAAGCTAAGAAAAAATGATGGGTTTATGGCGTTTCTGGTATCGATGTATTCCAAGGATTTAATAAAGGAGAAAGTGGTATATGTTTGATTTCTTATTTCAAAATAAAAAAGGAGATTTGGTATCATATACAGATAGCATTACCGTAAACATTAAAAAGCTTGAAGTAGCAAAAATGGCTATTGAAAAGGCGGTAGGAATGATCGCACATGCAATAGCGAAAAGCGAGTTTATCGTCAATAGAAAAGGGAAAAGAGAAAAGGATCATATTTACTGGCTGCTGAATATTCGGCCAAATCCAAATGAAACGGCCACGGATTTCTGGATTGAAGCTATCCGGCGTTTGTTGCTTGATGAGGAGTGTGTGATTTGCTATGTAGGAAATCATCTATACATTGCGGATTCATTTACAGTAAATAATTCTGTTATGGTCCCAGAGACCTATAGTAATGTCACGATTATATCCAATGATAATACAATAAAACTGCAAAGGGGGTTTACATCAAATGAGATTATCCATCTCAGGAGCAGAAACAAAAAAATTATAGGGTTTCTTGAAAAAGTGTTAAATATTTATAATAGCACGATCAGTGCAATGTGCGCGGCCAAGAAGACCTCAAGTATTCCAAGATATACGTTGGATGTAGAGGGATCGATGCCGGTGATTCATACAAAAGACAAAGAAGGAAAACCAAAAGTTGTTACAATCGACCAATATAAATCTGACATTAAAAAGTTGTTAGAATCAGATGAAATAGAAGTGCTTACAAATTCGTCAGGACTAAAAGTGTCCCAGCTTCAGGCACAGACAAACGTATCCAGTGAGGATATCGTAAAGCTGGCAAATGAAATCATGGTAGAGTGTGCCTTTGCCTTTGATATTCCCAAAGCGGTCTTTCTTGGAGAAATCACAGAAAAAGCAGATAGTACCAATGAATTTATTACCTATGCTGTAGGATGGATCGTAGAATTGCTGAATGATTCATTGAACGCAAAACTGGTAGGAGAAGAAGACTATCTGAAAGGCGAAATGATCTGGATTGATATGAGCAAGTATAAACATGTCGATATTATTGCGCGCGCGGCCAATTTGGATAAGTTGAGAAGCATCGGATTCAATTTTGATGAGGTACGGGAAATGGCAGGCTGGGAATCTTTGAATACGGAGTTTAGCACGCAGAGAGTACTTACAAAGACTTATACCAATGATCTGGGAGGGGAGGCGAGGGGAAAAGAAAATGCG
>ENA-OQLI01002184-OQLI01002184.1-human-gut-metagenome-genome-assembly--contig:-NODE-2184-length-10533-cov-2.857678_pt1 | contig 10533 bp, 10 predicted proteins | sample MGYA00242805_ERZ504812 | MGnify/ENA primary metagenome ERZ504812 (study PRJEB26092, sample SAMD00036430) | human gut metagenome | host: Homo sapiens | study: EMG produced TPA metagenomics assembly of...
GTCCACCGATCAGTACCATGCAAAGTACGACGGTGTATACAAAGAACTGCATCGTAGGGGAGTTCCACGCAACGATCTTCTCCGCTGTTGTAAAGAGATCAAATACCTTTTTGGAAATCTTATGGAATTTTTTGATCTCATAGTCTTCTCTTACGTATGCTTTTACGACACGCGCCGCATTGACATTTTCCTGCACGACATTGTTCAGAACGTCGTACTCATCAAACACAGCGATAAAATGCGGGTGCGCTTTCTTTGCGATAAAGATCAGCGTGCCGCCGAGAAGCGGAATGACAACGAGGAACAATAAAGCGATCTTGACATTGATCGTCAAAGTCATAATCCAGGAGAGCACAATCATAATCGGCGCTCTCGCAAGGAGACGGATACTCATCATGTATGCCATCTGTACGTTGGTCACATCTGTCGTCATACGGGTTACAAGGCTGGATGTGGAAAAATGGTCGATGTTTTTAAAGGAAAACTCCTGAACCTTGTAAAATATGTCATGCCGCAGGTTCTTTGCGTATCCTGCGCCAGCTCTGGCCGCATAGGTTCCGGCTTTTACGCCGAACCAGAGCGCCAGCATTGCCATGATGACCAGAATGACCCCCATCTTGATAATGTAAGGAAGATTCCCGTCCTGGATCCCAATATCGATAATCTTTGCCATCTGAAGCGGAATCAGCACTTCCATGAAGACTTCCAGAATGACAAATAATGGTGCAAGAACGGATTCTTTTTTGTATTCCCGGATTGATTTAAAAAGTTTTCTGTTCATCTCTACCTCCCATAATTTTTCATTTGATCTGTCCTTCTCCTGACAGATTAAGGAGCATGTGACGAAGAACCTTGAGACACACTTCCAGATCCGGCTTCGGAATCCCCTCCGTCAGTCTCCGTTCCGTCTCTTTGATATTCATCAGAATATCCATCCGGAACTTCTCGGCCTTCTCAGTCGGGACAATCTGTTTGAGTCTGGCGTCTCTTGCAACGCTTTTGCGGTAGATGAAACCATTCTTCTCCATCAGCTTCAGGATCCCGCTTGCGGTGGATCTGCGGATCCGGAACTCCTCCTCGATATCCCGCTGATAAAGATCGCGTTCCATCGTCTCAAACAGAATAAAAGTCAGGATGTGCTTCTGCATCGGCGTCAGCCCGGTCTCCATCTCCGGCACCGCCCCTCGCCTCTTGAGCTGGTGAGACAGCATATGGATCATCCGGCCGACATGGTTCTCACGCTCCTCTTTGAATTCTTTGTCCATGATTTCCACCCCTGTTATTTTGTTCGTTTCCTAACAGTAGGATTATAAGCGTTTTTTCTTGAGCTGTCAATGTTTTTTTCACTGATATTTACAAAAAAACTGCCAAAAACCTGTTCTTACTGACAGAATGGTTTTTGGCAGTTTGTACTATTTTTAAATAGAAGTCAGCAGCTCTTCCGCTTTTGTTTTGATCCGTTGCAGCGCATTGTCCACAGCCTTCGGGCTCTTTCCTAAAAGTTTTGCGATCGTCCGGTAATCCGTTCCAAGAAGGTGAAGATACAAAACCTTTCGCTCCAGTTCACTTAAATTCCCTTCCAGCTCATTCATAAAAGAGTCTTCGGACTCCTTGTGAATCACCAGATCCTCCGGATTATTGGTGGAGGCTATATTCTGTATCTGAATCAGCTCAGACTCTTTCTCCTCGGAAATCTCCTCATTATCATAGAGGGAAATGTAAGAATTCAAAGGAAGGTGTTTTTTTCTCCTGGAAGCCCGGATAGCCGAATAGAGCTGCCTCGTCACGCAGATCTGGGCGAACGTACCAAAAGAAGCCTCCTGGGCCGAATCATAATCCCGCACCGCTTTAAACAAACCGATCATCCCTTCCTGGATCAGATCATCGCTGTCTCCTCCGAGCAAATACATGGCTTTTGCCTTTTTCTTTACCATAGGCTTATATTTCTCCAGAAGATAATCCATGATCGCCGTATCCCCGCCTCGAAAGTCCATGATAAGTTCTTCATCTGTTTTTTTCTCATAATCCGTCATCACCTTAAATCTCCTTTATCTGGTCCTCTGACGGACAATCTCGTATGCCAGCACACCCGCTGCCACCGATGCGTTGAGAGAATCGATCTCCCCTCTCATCGGGATTGAAGCGGTAAAATCACAAGTCTCCCTGACCAGTCTGGAAACACCTTCTCCCTCGTTTCCGATCACAAGCCCGATCGGCCCTTTTAGGTTCACATCGTACATGGCATCACCGTCCATATCGGCACAGACAAACCAGAGTCCTCTCCCTTTCAGCTCTTCCATCGTCTTTGCCAGATTGGTGACCTTAGCTACCGGTGTATAATTAAGAGCTCCGGCGGACGTCTTGGAAACCGTCGCTGTCAATCCCGCCGCGCGGCGCTTTGGAATGATAACTCCGTGGGCTCCTGCCAGATTTGCTGTTCTGATAATGGCGCCTAAATTGTGCGGGTCCTCAATATTATCCAGGAGGATCAAAAACGGATCTTCCCCTTTCTTCTCGGCCAGAGCAAACATTTCCTCAATATCCGAATATTCGTAAGCCGCCGTCATTGCAATGACGCCCTGGTGTTTTTTTGTCTCGGAAAGCTGATCCAGGCGCTCTTTCGTCACAAAGTTCAAAATGGTATCACGCTTTTTTGCCTCCCGGACGATCGTACGCACAGGCCCGTCCTGACATCCGTCCAGAATGTAAAGTTTATCTACCGTCTTTCCGGAGCGGAACGCTTCCAATACAGCGTTTCTCCCTTCAATCATCGATTCGTTCCTATTATTCTGCTCTTTCATCGTTTTCCTCCAGGCCCTTCAGGCCGATTTTTATCAGATCTACAATCCGTCTATATTCCTTTTGCAGATAGAGATACCCGATCAGCGCCTCAAATCCTGTTGCCCTGCGGTAATCCGTGATGGACTGGTTTTTTGCCGGGGAGACGGACTTTGTATTACGGCCTCTTCGGTAGACAGCGTGTTCCTCCTCCGTGAGATGCTCTTGCATAACACGCATCATAGAAGACTGGGCGGACGCCTGCACAAGTCGGCTCGTCTCTTTTTGCATGGCGTTGACCGGACGGTTCCCCTTCCGGATAATCAGTGACTTGATCATCAGATCATACACACAGTCTCCGATAAACGCCAGAGACAGCGACGAATAACTTCTGATGTCATGGTCTTCACTTTGAAATACTTCACACAAATAGGCGTCCAGTTCCATCGTTATACTCGTTTCCATTGTACTCCTTCTCTTGTGTCCTTTAAGACAATTCCCTTTTCCAGAAGCTCATCCCGGATCTCATCAGCACGCTTGAAGTTCTTTTCCTTTCTTGCCTGGGTCCGTTCCTCAATGAGCGCTTCGATATCCGCATCCAGCATCTCTTCCTTTTTTTCTACGATCAGTCCCAGAATATCGCACAGACTCACAATCCGGTCAAGAAGTGCCTTTATGTATACTTTGGAGCTCTCTCCATCGGCCGTTGTATTGGCAAATTTCACAAGCTCAAAGATGGCTGTGATGGCGTCCGCCGTGTTAAAATCATCCTCCATGGCTTTTTCAAAATCCGCCACAAACTCTTCGCTTTTCTTTTCCTGCTCTATTTCCGCTTCCGTCATTGTTTCTGTCTTTGTTGTGTCTATCAAATGTTTCAGATGGTCTACCGCATTGGTGATCCGCTCGAAGCTGTTCTTTGCCGCCTCCATCAGCTCGGCGCTGAAATTCAGCGGGCTTCTGTAATGGGCGCTCAACATGAAAAAGCGGAATACCTGCAGATCATACTGTTCACCGATTTCCCGGACAGTACGGAAATTACCAAGGGATTTGGACATCTTCTTATTGTCAATATTTAAAAATCCATTGTGCATCCAGTAATGTGCAAATTCTTTACCATTGCATGCTTCAGACTGAGCAATCTCATTTTCGTGATGCGGGAAAATCAGATCTTCCCCGCCGGCATGGATATCGATCTGCTCGCCCAGATATTTTCTGGACATCTCAGAACACTCAATGTGCCAGCCCGGGCGGCCCTTGCTCCATGGTGCGTCCCAGTACGGCTCTCCGTCCTTTTTCGGTTTCCAGAGTACGAAATCCAGCGGATCTTCCTTTTCATCCTGGCCTGATACGAGAAGCTCCCTTCCACCGGACTTCAGGTCGTCCAGATTTTTGTGGGAGAGCTTTCCATAGTCCTTAAAACTCCTTGTTCGGAAATACACGGTTCCGTTTTTCTCATACGCATGACCCTTTTCGATCAGCTCCCCAATCATCTGGATCATGCCGCCTATCTCCTGCGTCGCCATCGGATTGGCAGTCGCCGGTTTTACATTAAGGGATTCCATATCCTTTTTGCACTCCTCAATATAGCGTCCCGCAATCTCATCTGCCGTCACACCTTCTTCCAGTGCTTTCTTGATGATCTTATCGTCCACGTCTGTAAAGTTAGAGACAAATTTCACCTCATATCCTTTGTATTCAAAATAGCGGCGTACCGTATCGAAAACAATCATCGGTCTTGCGTTTCCGATGTGAATGAAATTGTAAACGGTCGGACCACACACATACATCTTTACCTTTCCCTCTTCCAGAGGCACGAACTCTTCTTTTTTTCGTGTCATTGTGTTGTACAGTTTCATTTTCTTTCTCCTCCTTTTTTTATTGATAGATCCGTCAGTCCGAAGGACTTTCCAATGATATAAAAAACTTCGTCCCTGGCTTAGAGACGAAGTTGATCCGCGGTTCCACTCTATTAAAAAGGGCGTCCGCCCTTTTCACTCATGTATGCAGGTAACGACTGCTTACGTGGTCTGCTACTCTCTTTTCACAGATCCGGCTCCCGGGCGCACTTCACATATCCGTTCTTTCGGAGGGCTCTCAGCCGATGACCTTCCTTCTCTGTAAAGCATGCATATGCTACTCTTCCCGTTCTTCACCTTTTCCTATCCTTCTGTTTTTATAGTGTATGGGATAACAGCCTCTTTGTCAACTCCTATTCCACACATTTCTGTCAAACATGACAACGATTCCGTCATGCGGTTTGGATCCGCAGCTTGAACTTCCATCAGACTATCTCGTTCAGGAAGACTGGTGGAGCTGCAACTACACCATCTGCCAGGATCCGAAGATTCGTCCCTACACTCCTTCCGTCCTTTTCAGTGTCCTTCTCCTCGTTCTTATTCCTGCCCTTCTTGTCGTCATATCCAAACAGCGCGGTCACAAGGTCTCCCGGGGTGACTTTTTCGTCTGTATCACCGGAAGTAGTCTCTTCCTGCTTTTCGGCTCTCAGAAACGCTCCGTTTTCTCCGTAAACCTCCCAGCACCCTGTATTTTCCGGGATCCGTTCATCCTCCACCTGAATTTTGACAGTAAAATCCGCCTTCGCCCGAAAACTTTCGAGAAACTGTCCCAAATGCACAATCCGCGCCATAATCATCGGCACATCTTTTTTGACCGGTTCGGCGAGACTCCTTTCGATCCACGGCTCCAGCCGTGGGAGAATACCTGTGATATGGAGCCTGTCCACCGGCTCCTTTTCCAGAAAGGCAGCCAGACTTTGCCAGTCCTTCTCCTGATAAACGAACGGCTCCCGAAGCTCTGCTTTTCCTTCCCAGTATCCATAAAGGACAAATCCCCGGATCTGTCCTTTACACTCAGTGACAAGAATCCTGCCCCCTTCACTTTGCTGCTCTTTTACAAGAGTCCGGTAATACTCCTCCGTTCGGACCGCCCGGACCCATTCTGTCTCACTTAAGACCTCCTCCGCAAACCGGGCAAGGGCAGGGCAGTCTGACAAGGTGGCCGGACGCCCCGTTCCTTCTCCAACCAGACCATCTTTCACCTTGCCATCTATCTGTCGTTGACGATAAACGAAACGGAATCCATGCGGATAGTAAATCGCCTCCGCCGCCGGCATAAGAATAGTAAACGGCTCCCCGTCACGGTACATTTCGCTGGCCGATGTTTCCAGAAGCTCTCTCATATATCCCCGCCCCCGGTACTTCTCTCTTGTAGCTACCGCAACGATATAATGCAGCGTCCGGTCTTTCTTTCCGAAACGGACTGAATACGGATTGAGCTGTAGCATGGAGAGCTGATCGCCCGCATCGTCCTCGAGGACGTATATCGTATTCTCAGTTGCTTTCACTTCATAATAGTAGTCTAAAAACGCATCTTCATCTTCGGTAAAGACTTCCTCCCAGAGAATACGGGTGACTCCATGTTCCGCCTTCGTAAGCTTTCGGATCCGCATCATATCACCTGTCCTTTGGATATGCCGCATCCCTGGCAGTTCCGGCATCCTGTACCCTGCTCCGTCACATCATAGCTGAAATTCGTCATTTTCTCAATACAGCAAATTGCCTGGGAGGAAACGCCTTCCCCTTTACCGGTAAATCCAAGCCCTTCTTCCGTCGTCGCCTTGATATTCACCTGATCCACATCGAGCGTCAGTGCTCTGGCAATATTTTCCCTCATCTCATCAATATACGGACGCATCTTCGGCCGCTCTGCAATGATCGTGGCGTCAATATTTTCAATCACATAAAGATGCTCGTCCAAAAGCTCCCCAACCCGCTTAAGAAGCTTTAAGCTGGAAACTCCCCGGTAGGCTTCATCGGTATCCGGAAAGTGCAGCCCGATATCACCGAGGGACGCAGCACCAAGCAGGGCGTCCATCACCGCATGGAGCAGCACATCCGCATCCGAATGACCAAGCAATCCTTTCTCATAAGGAATCTTTACCCCTCCCAAAATCAACTCTCTTCCTTCTGTCAGTTTATGGACATCATATCCCATCCCTATTCGCAATAAGAATCCTCCTCTCTGTCTTCTGATTTTTTCTCTCTCCTGCCATCTTTGTAATCCTGTATCATGCCTCTGACATTCATAACAATAACCGTCGCTCCAAACACAAGAAAGAGCACGGCAACCGCCAGAAAGACCCATTTATTCCTTTCGACACTTCCGATGACCGCCATCGTAAGATCAAAGCCTGTGTAAGCCAGGTAAATACCGGCGGCCACCATCAAAATCCGCCTTATACGGTTGTTCTTCATCCTTTTCCTCCTCCTTGTCTCTGCTGACCCTATTTTATCACATTTCCCGCAAAAGGGCAGTTATTTTACACGAAACATTTTCGGAGCAAACCGATATACCAGCATCAGCGCAACGATAATATAAGCAGTCGTCACAGCCAGCACACCCATCGTAAAGAAGACACCTCCTGTCTGGATCTCATAGCAAAAAAAGCAGACAGCATAAATTACCATGTTAAATGCCCAGAAAAACGGATTCTTCACATTCATTTCCTTCGAGTATGGCTGGAAGACATAATACAAAAAGAGATGGTGAACAGTGAAAAATACGGAAAGCACCAAAACTGCTAAACAGAATAACGCCATGTTTCCATCAAATTCCCAGATACCGCACACCATCCGGAATGCGACGACTGCCGCACAGATAGCCGCGCCGATCATCACATTGTACTTTGCCACCTGGATCAGCCGGATCCGAAACATGGATAGCAGCGTCTTGGGATTGCGGTAGAATCCAAACCTCAGCATACTCTTATCACAGTTATAAAACATGACTTTACACGCCTTGTCCGCAACGGTCATCATGTACATGATAAACACAAGAAGCGGCAAAAATTCCGGAAGATTGATACCTGCGAGGTACGCCGCCTCCGGTGAAAAGATCCGAAGCGTCACACCGCCCAAAAAGCAGATCCCCACCACTGCCAGCCGGTAATACATTGGTCTCTTGATCTGCCGCTCATGTCTCAGGAAAAATAAGGCATTAAAATAGGCATATCCATGAAGTTTCTTGATCCCGGCCATCCGGGAGGTATTCACCTTAAGATCCCGCTCCCGCACCCCGACTTCTTTTTCTATTGATTCCTGCCCGGACTGCTTCATAATCGAAGACAGCATCCACTTCTCTTCCATAGTCCGGTGAAGCTTCTGCCGGTATCCCTGATACCCTGCCACCAAGTACCAGATGGAAACAATCCCCATACCACATATCAGAACCAGACAAATCGGATGAAACAGCCATGCTGCCCTCACAAACGGATCTACTGCCCAGCAACTATAGGCACACACAAGGGAAAGACCGATGACGATCCAGACCCATCCATATCTTCTGGAAAATATAATACCCGTTCTGTCAAAATACCATACCTGGAACGCCTCGCCCGCTGCCCGGAACATCACAATCACAAGCCACAGACAAATGCCGTTCCACACACTCCCGCCCAGGAACCAGGCGCCTCCCACTACCGCAATAAGAAAATAAAGCGCAAACGGTATGTACCGGTAACATAAAACCGCTTTGACTGCTTTCTGAGCGTCCATCTTCATGTAGCGGATACAAGTAAACTTCTCTTTTGTCACCTGGAACACGACACTGTCCTGGAGCGGTCCCATCAAACACGACAGGAAAAATAAAATCTGAACCATGTAGTCAAACGCGTCCACATGTACTCTTTTCATCATCCACGTCGGCAGTACCACCATAACCAGTACATAAAGTACTTTGCCGGTCAGACTGACTACCTGTCCTACAATGGTAAACAGCACCGCAAGCACAATCTTGAAATCCGGATTACCGTACACACGGTCAGGAACCAGCTTTCCAATGAGCCACAGTCTTTTCAGATAATACAAAAAGGTATTTGTCATAATGGTGGCCCGCATCATAACAATCTGACGTAACGCTCTACTCATGCTTCTCCTCATCTTTCAACAATTCAATGATCTGTTCCTCAAAATCCTTGCTCTTTAACATCTCATGGTCGATCTGGCGAAGCCTGCCCTCACTTAATACGACAATCTCGTCACACAGATCTGTCGCAAGCTGTAAAATGTGGGTGGAGAAAATAATCACATGATTCTTCTGCATCCTGCGGAGAAGCTGCTTCATCTCCAGCGCCACAACCACATCGAGCGAAGTCAGCGGCTCATCCAGCAAAATGACCGGAGGCCGCGAGATCATAAAACAGATCATCTGTAACTTATTTTTCATTCCATGAGAATACCCCTTGATCAACTTTCTCCGGTCCTCCGGGTCAATCTGTACGAGGTCGAAATATGTCTCCGCACTCGCTCCCGTCTCGATCCGATCCCGGTTAATATCCATGAAAAACCGGACGAACTCTTCTCCGGTCAGAAAATCCGGAAGTACCGGAACCGAAAACACATATCCGATCTCATCCGGCAGCAGCACATGCTCCCCCTCATCATCACAGATCAGAGCATTTCCCATGTCTGGCTGGATCTCATCACTCAGACAATTAAATAACGTCGTCTTTCCCGCGCCGTTCCGCCCAAGAAGCCCGTAGATTTTCCCCTGCTGAAACACAAATGAGCAGTCATCTAAAACCGTTTTATCCCCAAACGATTTTTTCACATGATTCAGTCGTAATTCCATATCTTTCCCCTTTTCTTACGATTTTCCAATATTATATCTGAAAGCTCCGGTAATTACAATCGTTTTTGGAAACCGCTCATACCAAAAAGAGACGTCGCACATTTACGACGCCTCTATCTCTTCCCATGGTATAGTAGCGGGAACTGGATTCGAACCAGCGACACTACGGGTATGAACCGTATGCTCTAGCCAACTGAGCTATCCCGCCGTATGTTTCGTAATTTCTTACGAAATGGGACCTATAGGGCTCGAACCTATGACCCTCTGCTTGTAAGGCAGATGCTCTCCCAGCTGAGCTAAGATCCCATATCCTGCGGGTCGCTTTCGCAACCCGCTTGATTATTATACTATTATCATCCAGGAAATGTCAACACTTTTTTTATCTTTTTTCTATCTTGCGAAAAAGCAGCGCAACTGGCGAATCTGAGCGGTATGGCTGCATAGTTACTATCTTAGACGATTCCCTGTGCTTCCATAGCCGTCGCTACTTTTTCAAAGCCTGCGATGTTTGCTCCGGCTACGTAGTTTCCCTCACATCCATATCTTTTTGCCGCATCCGCCGCATTGTGGCAGATGTTTACCATGAACGTCTTCAGCTTCTCATCTACTTCTTCAAAGGACCAGCTCAGACGCTCGCTGTTCTGTGACATCTCCAAAGCAGATGTCGCAACACCGCCAGCGTTGGATGCTTTTCCAGGAGCGAAGAGAACGTCGTTTGCCTGTAAATATTCTGTCGCCTCCATCGTTGTCGGCATATTGGCTCCCTCAGCTACCGCGATACATCCGTTTGCCACAAGCTGCTTCGCGTCCTCAAGATGAAGCTCGTTCTGAGTTGCACAAGGAAGCGCCACGTCACATTTGACAGACCAAACGCCGACGCCGTCGTGGTACTCGGAGTTCGGACGGTATTCCTTGTACTCGGTAAGTCTTGCACGTTTGACCTCTTTGATCTCTTTGACAGCGTCCAGATCAATGCCTTCCGGATCATAGATCCACCCGGTAGAATCACTCATTGTCACAACCTTTGCTCCCATCTGCATTGCCTTTTCTGCAGCGTAGATAGCAACATTTCCCGCTCCCGAGATAGCGACCACCTTACCCTTCATA
>ENA-OQLI01002192-OQLI01002192.1-human-gut-metagenome-genome-assembly--contig:-NODE-2192-length-10500-cov-3.335679_pt1 | contig 10500 bp, 8 predicted proteins | sample MGYA00242805_ERZ504812 | MGnify/ENA primary metagenome ERZ504812 (study PRJEB26092, sample SAMD00036430) | human gut metagenome | host: Homo sapiens | study: EMG produced TPA metagenomics assembly of...
ATTCACCTGGGATCTTTGATCCCCATACCGTGCCCTGGAGGACACAAATGGAAATTATCGTTGAAGCACGTAACGCCGAAATCCACCCGAATTTCCGCCAATATGCCGAGGAAAAAGTCGCTAAGGTTGAACAGTTTTATCCGCGGGTACAGCGGGTTAATGTGGAGCTCACTCATGAACCTAATCAGCGACAAGCAGATACTTCTGAAAAGGTGGAACTGACAGTTTTCGGTAAAGGGCCGATTATCCGCGCTGAGGCCAGTTCTTCTGACCGTTACGCCTCAGTAGATATTGCTTGTGGCAAACTATATGAACGGTTGCGCCGTGCCCGTGATCGGGCTAAGGATCATCGTCGTCGCCGGGAAGCGCAGCATCAAGAGGACTCAATCAAGATTGAAGAACTTAATCTCAGGGACGCCGCCAAGGCGGTTACCTCTGATCACGGCGAGTTTTCTCCCGATGTTCCGCGAGAGAGAAAAATTGTGGTTGCAGATGAACGTATGTTAGGTGATTCCCCAGTTGTGGTTCGGCAAAAGCTGCACGAAGCATCGGTAATGACTGTGAGCGAGGCTCTGTACCAAATGGAACTGGTGGGACATCCCTTCTTCGTGTTTATTGATTCCGAAACCATGCAACCTTGCGCGGTCTATCACCGTCGTGGCTGGACCTATGGGGTTATTCGCCTAGATGCCACGGCGACTCCCCGGGAGAGCTAATAGGCAAAGATGCCGCTGTCCCTGGCAGTAAGGGAATATACTTGGGAACCTGCTTTATTCAATTGAATAAAGTGCTTAGATTCCAAAACGGGACACGTTCCCAAAAACTTATGGGGGGGGCTCTGACAATAGTCAGAGCCCCCCATTACTATCAGGTAATTAACGCATTTGGAAACGCTGCTTACCGCTGTTCCAGCCAGTTTGTTCCAGCAGCCTAGGCTGCGCGGTGTCCCGGTCGATCCGCCAGCCCGGATCGGTAAGCATCCGGGAAATAGCCAGACCTACCCCGATAGAAAGAATAACGAAAAACACTTGAGTTAGTGCCTCGGTCGCTTGAGTTATCTCTCCATTAGATAGGTGAGTAATCGCTGCATACAGGGGTACGCCGGGAATCATAATCACAACTGCCGGTACTGTCAGCGAAGTGCGGGAAAACCTGAATCCGCTGGCGAGGGAAATAAAATGTGCCACAATCCCAATGGTTAAAGCGGCAAGTCCCACCGCAGCTTGGGGAAGCATCCCCTCACTGACAAAGAAAAGACGCCCGACATTCGCGCCACCGGCAACTAAAGCCGCACAGATGGCAACTTGCGGACGAATAGAAAACAGCACTGCGAACCCGAAAGAAGCAATCAGAGAACAAACAAATTGCAATAAATAAAGGGCAGGGCCATCAACCGGGAAACTGCTAGGAGGATCAATATGCCAGTTAAATATGGTAGCAATCATCCATACCGAAATCCCGGCCGAGATAACTAGCATCATCACATAGGTCATCCGGGACATTCCCGCTAAGAAATCCATCCGCACCAAATCAAGAATCGCTGTTACCAGCGGAAACCCGGGAACTAGGAAAAGAACCGCGGAAATAATTCCTTGCGGGTGAGCCACTTCGAGCAGTCCAGACAACAGTAGAGCCTGGCTAATCCCCATATAGATGAAAGAAGCCATCAAACCACACAGCATCCAAACCCCGAAATGGTTAGCTTTCCGTTTCAGCATCATGCGTCTTAAAAACTGTCCGCAAAGTGCCGCTATAGCAACCACGCTACATTCAACCACTCCGCCCCGATTCAAAAAACAGAAACCGGCACAAGCTATTCCAGCTGCCAGGCAGTTTACTACTCCGGAATAGGGTGGTTTGCGCGCGCAAATCTCATCAAGAGCTTTCTCGGCGTCCTCTACCAGCATTCCCGGCTTCAAAGAACGAACAAATCCCCGCAAATCGTCAAGACGCGCCGCATTAGCCCCGAACGCGCGTTGTTCGTGGGACTCGGTGCGGAAAGTGCCATGAGCATAAACGGAGGTGACGATTTCGGAAAAAGTAACTTGCGAATGCTGAGCTTCGATTCCGACAGCGTTGGCTAGCCTCGCCATCGAAAATTTAACCAGATAGGCGCTAGCTCCAGCCGCTAGCAACGTGCGTCCCAAGCGGGTTACCACCCCCGATTGGGCAGCTAGTCGGTCACGTAAGGCGCGAAGCTCATCATGCTCGCTACCGTGGGGATTAAGAGTATCCCCTTTGGACTGCCGTAAAGAGCCTTCGGAGGACGAAGCGTCTCTGTCAGCACCGATGTTATTTTGGGCGGATTCTTGCTGCATAAGGTAATTATCTCCCCTAAACTTCACAGGTATCCAGGACGAAAGAAGCAAATCAGGCGCGATAATTATTACAACGCGCCAGCCCGGTTAAGACTGACGCGTTGTAAAACTTAAATATCGGGAGGCTTATAAGCCACCGATGATTTGTGCGATTAGGATCTTACCCACCATCGCCAAGGGGTATACCAGGGAGTAACCAAGCGCCACTCGCGGATCAAAGTTAGTACGGTTATTTGCATAGGCGAGGACGGCCGGCTGAGTTTGCGCCCCAGCCAACAGACCAGATAGGCGGGTTCCACCCATCTTGAAGCCGTAGCGCATCACGAAATACAAACCGAAGCCTACGGTGAGGGTAACTGCCATACCCACCAGTAGAATCCCTAGCCACGCCCCGGAAGTAAAGGCTTTCATAATCTGACCACCAGCGTTATAGCCAGCTTGAGCCAAGAACACCAACAGACCGAACTCGGCAAGCACCTGACTGGCGGTATAAGGCAAAGCGGTGGGGAAGGGACCAATGCGTCCTACCCGGCCGAAAATAAGCCCTACTAGCAGCGTTCCAGCTGCAGAACCAATCGTGAAGTACTCGCCACTAGGAGTAAGAATGGGGAACTCACCGATTAGCAGTCCCAAAACCATGCCGACACCTAAAGCCACCGGATTAATAGAAGTCAAGCCGGTAGTGGAATCCCCAAAATACTTGGATAGCTCTTTAAGGTTTTTGGTGGGTGCCACTACCCGAACCCGGTCGCCCATCTGAAGTACCAGGTCAGCGCGTCCTAGCATATCGGTATCGCCACGCCGTACCCGCGACACGGTCGCTTGGTAACGTTCCTCTAGGCCAAGCTCCCCTAAAGTGCGTCCAGCCAGCTTCGGATCAGAAATAGTGATTCGGCGATAGTCCCAATCCCGCCGGTCGGCAGCAAGGGAAATCGACGAACCATGTCCCAGTTCAGAAACCACTTCGACCACCAAGTTTTGCGGACCAACTACGGTCACCAGGCAGCCTTTACCGAGTTTAGTGTCGGCAGTGGGACGCACAATAGGCCCGTCCTCGGTTTCCCGAAGCCGGGAAAAACGCACGTTTTCGCCAACATGGGCACGGATATCGCGCACCGAGGGGCGGTCGTCCCGCTCAACCCGCACCGTGCGAGAAACCAAAGATGCGGGGCGGTCTTTATCGTTCTTGCCATAGTTGAGAGCTAAGGTAGCCACGATTAGCATTCCGAATACGCCAAACAAGTAAGCAATGGAATAGGCAACTGTTGCCGACTGTTCATCACCAGAGGCCGCGCCGGCAGCAGCTAGAGCCGGGGTGTTAGTAATTGCGCCCGCAAAAGTACCGCCGATAGTGGCCGCATCCATTCCCGCGATTTTGCCTAGCACGCAGGCAACTACGCCCCCGCCGGCTAAAACCGCGAAAGTAGCGGCCATAATCCCTAAAGATTTTTTAAGAGAAGCAAAGAAAGAATTCCCCGAGTTAATCCCGATAGCAAAAGCAAATAGAGCCAGACCGAGTTTTCCGAACTCATGCGGGAATTTGGAAACCATATCCACGCCCTCGGCGGTACCCCAAGCGGAAATCCCGATAGCTAGGAAAAGGACTGCAGCCGCCCCCAATCCGATTCCTTTGATCCGGAAATGCCCCAGGTACATCCCGATCCCGATTAACCCGAAAAGTACAAGTACAGGTTGTGCTGCCAGGTATTGGAAGACTGTCTGCACGATGCCTCCTTAATGAAATACGTAGCTCCTTCTATGATTTCATACCCAAATCACGCCGCGTTAGTCGAAAGTCCGTCCTAAGTTGGCAATCAAAGAGGAGTTAATCACGATTTCGAGGTAAAACGGAGGGATAAGGGGTGTCTCCTATGTAGCCAAGTGGTGGGAGCGGAAATAAACACTATCGGGTTAATAGCGCCTAGCAACCGAAAGCCAGTCGGTTCGTATCAAAAGCTGAGACGCTTCCGCCCGCTGGCTATTGGTCGCGTAGCGTTTGAATTGTTATGGCGAAACGAATTACGAACCTAGTCAGCCTAGTACTGCTGGTAGTACCGGGCGGGGCTAGTCGCGTCTAAAAACGTTTCAGATGCAAAGCCCTAGGTAATGAACCTGGGGCTTTTTTATTTAAAGAAAACAGGGAAAACATACAGGAACGGGGAGCAAGGATGAGTAGCAAAGAGCAAAAACCCGGCGGAGCGCCTCCTGGAGAAAGGATGAGTGGAGCTCGGGCAGTAGTCGCTACCCTAGAACGCCTGGGAGTGACCGATGTATTTGGTTTACCCGGCGGGGCAATCATGCCGGTTTTCGATGCGCTCTACGACTCGAAGATTAACCAAATTATCGTACGGCACGAACAAGCTGCGGGACACGCAGCAGAAGGATACGCCCTTTCCAGCGGGAAAACCGGAGTCGCGATTGTAACTTCCGGACCGGGAGCCACCAACCTAATGACCGCCCTGGCAGATGCCCACATGGATTCAATACCGTTATTAGCTATTTCCGGGCAAGTATCGGCCAACGCCATCGGTACAGATGCTTTTCAAGAAGCCGATGTAGTCGGAGTGTCCATGCCGATTACCAAACACAATTTCTTGGTAACCGAGCCCGAAGAGATTCCCGCTACCCTTGCCCAGGCCTATCATCTGGCCTCTACTGGTCGTAAAGGCCCAGTGCTGGTAGATATCGCCAAAAATGCGCAAGTCGGCGAGCTAGATTTTTCTTGGCCGGTAAAAGTGGATTTACCCGGATACAAAGTTGCCAGCAAACCGCACGCTAAGCAAATAAAAGCCGCTGCCAAGCTAATGGCCGCGGCAGAACGGCCAGTCCTCTATGTAGGCGGGGGAGCGCTGGCGGCCGAAGCGACGGCAGAGCTAAAGGAACTGGTGGAAGTTACCGATTTCCCGGTAGTGCTTACCCTGACCGCGCAAGGGGCGTTCCCGTCCTCGGATCCCCATTGCCTAGGAATGCCGGGAATGCACGGTTCGGTGCCGGCGGTAACCGCCTTGCAACGCGCGGATGTGATGGTGGCGCTAGGGACACGTTTCGATGACCGGGTAACTGGTCGCCTGGATGCTTTTGCCCCGGATGCGAAAGTGATACACGCCGATATTGACCCCGCCGAAATCTCGAAAAATCGAGTAGCGGACATACCGATCGTGGGAGATTTACGGCAGACCCTACAGGGATTACTGCCGAAGGTTAAAGAAGAAATGCAGCGTAACCCGCGGGACATTTCCGGTTGGAAACACCATTTGGATTACATCTGCGAGCGTTACCCGCTTGCCTATGATGAACCAGATGACGGGCTTCTCCCCGCCCAATATGTGATTAAACGTATCGGGGAAATGGTGGGTAAGGATGCGATTTACTGTACCGGTGTGGGGCAGCATCAGATGTGGTCACAGCAGTTTTTGCCGCACGAAAACCCACGCGGCTTCCTCACCTCTGCCGGTCTGGGCACTATGGGGGTAGCAATTCCCGAGGCGCTCGGGGCGAAAGTTGCCAACCCGGATGCGCAAGTCTGGGCGATTGACGGGGACGGGTGTTTCCAAATGACCAACCAGGAGCTCGCGGTCGCCACCTTAGAGAATCTGCCGATTAAAGTGGCGATTATTAACAACTCGGTGCTGGGAATGGTACACCAGTGGCAAGAACTATTCTTTGACTCGCGCTTTTCGGGCACTTTATTACAAGACGGAGAGGGCGGAAAGGATATTCCCGACTTCGTGAAACTGGCGGAAGCCTATGGAGCGCTAGGGTTGCGGGCTCGGACTAAAGAAGAAGTGGACCAGGTAATCGCCCAGGCGATGGAAACCAATGACCGTCCGGTGGTGATTGATTTTCGAGTCTCTACCGATTCCCAGGTCTGGCCGATGGTACCGGCCGGAGAATCGAATAGCAATGTTATCTATGCAGGCGGGCAAGGGCCGGTCTGGGAAAATGAGGAGTGATCGTGATGAACAATCGTCACACCCTTTCCATCCTGGTAGAGAATAAACCCGGCGTCCTCGCTAGGGTAGCTGCTCTGTTTACCAGGCGAGCTTTCAACATTCATTCCCTGGCGGTCGGAGAAACCGAAGAACCATCTATTTCTCGGATAACCGTACAGGTAGATGCGGAAGATTTACCTTTTGAGCAGGTAACTAAACAGTTAAACAAACTGATAAACGTGCTAAAAGTGGTGGAGCTACACCCCCAGGACTCGGTTACCCGCAAGTTTGTACTGTTTAAAGTGCAAGCCAATGATGATAACCGAGCGCAAGTCCTGCAAATCGTGGATTTGTTTAGAGCCAGCGTAGTAGATGTGCACCGCGAATCCCTGGTTATCCAGGCAGCCGGGGTGCAATCAAAGCTGGAGGCACTGATGGATACCTTAGCGCCTTACGGTATCAACGAAATCGTGCAATCGGGGGCGGTCGCCATTGGCCGTGGCCCGCGTTCAATCACAGATCAACTAAAGGAGAAGTAACAATGGCTGAAATTTTTTACGACACTGACGCGGATATGACCGCTCTTGCGGGTAAGAAAGTTGCCATTATCGGTTACGGCTCGCAAGGTCACGCCCATGCCCTTAACCTGCGCGATAGCGGGGTAGAGGTAGTCGTAGGGTTGCGGGAAGGCTCGTCCTCGGTAGCAAAAGCTGAAGAGCAGGGGCTAGAGGTCAAATCGATTGAGCAGGCAACCGCAGAGGGCGACATTGTAATGGTGCTTGCTCCTGATCAGGTGCAGCGGACGGTTTATGCCGAGCAGATTGCCCCTAATCTGAAACCGGAGGCCGCGATTTTCTTCGCCCACGGTTTCAATATCCGTTTCGGTTACATTCAGCCGGGCGCTGGTCACGACGTATGTATGGTAGCTCCGAAAGGACCCGGTCATAAGGTGCGTGCCTCCTATGAAGCCGGTTACGGTACTCCGGCAGTTATTGCGGTGGAACAGGACGAATCGGGTAACGCTTGGCAGGTCACCAAGGCCTATGCGAAAGCTCTGGGGGCAACCCGGGCAGGGGTAATCAAAACCACCTTTACCGAGGAAACCGAAACCGATCTTTTCGGGGAACAGGCAGTGCTCTGTGGCGGGGTATCGCACCTGATCCAAGCCGGTTTTGAGACATTGACCGAGGCCGGTTATCAACCGGAGATCGCCTATTTTGAGGTTTGCCACGAAATGAAACAGATCGTGGATCTGATCAACGAGGGCGGGATCACCAAGCAGCGCTGGTCGTGTTCAGACACCGCTGAATACGGCGACTACGTGTCGGGGCCGCGAGTGATTACCGATCAGACCCGCCAGGCTATGCGTGACATTTTATCCGATATTCGCGACGGTTCTTTCGCGCAGCGTTTCATCAATGATCAAGACAACGGAGCTCAGGAGTTTAAACAGATGCGTGCCACTGAAGAAGCCCACCCCATCGAGAAAGTTGGGCGCGAACTGCGTGCCATGTTCTCGTGGAATCAAAGTGATGATGACTACCAGGAAGGGCAGGCGCAGCGCTAAGGGCGCTATACCTGGCAATACTTCGGGTTGTGGTGCTGACCTGTGAAAAGTGTTCGGGGGACCCCGGTGAGCCTTGCTTCGCTCGGCTCAAGCCCCCTCTCACATCTTTTCACAGGTCAGCGTTACCGCTTCCAAGATTGATTCCAGCGGTGAGGTTACCGTAATCGAGTAGTTTGATTATTCGCCCGTGTAGCGCGGAGGAAGGTTAGTAAGGACTGTGGAGAAAACCATTAAGCTCGCGGTTATTCCCGGGGACGGGATTGGTAAAGAGGTCGTGGCCGAGGGGCTAAAAGTTATGGACGCTGCCTTGGCTGGTAGCGGGATTAGCATCCAAAAAACCGAGTTCAACCTGGGGGCTGCCCGCTACCTGGAAACCGGAGAGATTCTGCCCGAGGCAGAGCTGGAAAGTATTAAACGGCACGACGCGATTTTGCTGGGGGCAGTCGGAGATCCCGCGGTTCCCTCGGGAGTGCTAGAACGCGGCTTGCTGCTAAAGCTACGTTTCAGCCTGGATCACTATGTGAATTTGCGTCCCGCCCACTACTACCGGGGCGTTCCTACTCCGCTGGCGAATCCCGGCGAGATTGACTTCGTGGTAGTTCGAGAGGGCACCGAAGGTTTGTACTGCGGTAACGGCGGGGCAATCAGGGTGGGAACTGGGCAGGAAATCGCCACTGAAGTTTCCGTTAATACCGCGTTTGGAGTCGAACGGGTGGTGCGCTTTGCATTTGCCCAGGCTGTCAAACGGCGCCAGCACGTGACTTTAGTGCACAAACATAATGTGCTGGTTCATGCTGGGCATTTGTGGCGGCGAACGGTAGAGCAGGTATCTCAAGAATACCCCGAGGTTACCTGGGATAATACCCATGTTGATGCCGCTACTCTCTACCTGGTGAAAGAACCGGGACGCTTCGACGTAATCGTCACCGACAAGCTGTTCGGCGACATTTCGACTGACGAAGCGGGCGCGCTTACTGGGGGGATTGGCCTGGCGGCCTCGGGAAATATCAACCCGGATCGCACCTTCCCCTCTATGTTTGAGCCGGTACATGGCTCGGCTCCCGATATTGCCGGAAAGGGAATCGCTGACCCCACGGCTACGATTTCTTCAGTGGCGATGCTGCTAGAAAATGAGGGCGTGACGCAAGCAGCGGAAAATATCCGCGCTGCGATAGCTGCCGATATGGAGGAGCGCGCCCTCGCCGCCGAGCAAGGTCACCCTTTACGGCGCAGTACCAGCCAGATTGGGGACGCGATTGCTGCCCGCCTTTAACCAGGGAACAATAAATCACCCTAAGGATGAAAATAGGAAACAGACGGTCGTTAAGTAGCCGAAAAACAGAATTTAGGAATTAGTAACAGGCTCGGGGGAGCCGGAAAGAACACGATGATGAGCGAGAACGGTTTAACCCATACATTAACCGAGTTAGAGGCAGCATCCCAGCTGCCGCTACCTAGCGCTGATGAACTAGCGGGGCGTTTTGCTTTGCAAGCTAACCAGAATCCAGCCAGCGAAGAAGAATACCGCGAGATTATGGATTCCCTGTCTTTCGGTTCTCATTTCGGGGATCACATGGCGGTTGCCGACTGGAAAGCAGGTGAAGGGTGGAGCGGACACCGCGTGCAAGCCTTTGAAAACTTGAGCCTGTCGCCAGGAGCCGTAGTGTTCCACTACGGGCAAGAAGTCTTTGAAGGGCTAAAAGCCTACCGACATAAAGATGGCTCGATCTGGGCTTTCCGCCCTCGCTATAATGCTGCCCGCCTGAACGCATCTGCGCGGCGCCTGGCGTTACCGGAAATCCCGGAAGAGGATTTCATGGCTTCTATCGTTGATTTGGTGCGCGCCGATAAACGCTGGGTTCCCACCGCGCCAGGTACCTCCCTCTATCTGCGCCCCTTTATGATTGGAACCGAGTCCTACCTGGGAGTACATTCTGCCAGGGAAGTTAAATACCTGGTGATTGGTTCTCCATCGGGGGCATATTTCTCGGGTGGGGAAGCCAAAGGGGTCTCCATCTGGGTAGACCGCCACTATCATCGGGCAGGTCCAGGCGGGACTGGGGAAGCTAAATGCGGAGGTAACTATGCGGCTTCCCTGCTGCCTCAAAAACTGGCGGCTGAAAAGGGATATGAACAGGTCTGTTTCTTGGACACCAAGCGAGGAGAAAACCTGGAAGAACTGGGCGGTATGAACGTGTTCGTGGTGCGCAGGGACGGTTCAGTACATACTCCGCGCCTTACTGGCGTAATTCTGGAAGGTGGGACTCGCTCGGCTATCTGCCGGCTACTGCGCGATAGTGGCACCCCGGTTTTCGAACGCGATATTTCTCTAGAGTCGCTGGTAGCAGATATTTGCTCCGGTGAAGTAAGCGAAGTATTTGCCTGCGGAACTGCGGCGGTAGTAACCCCCATTGGGCGGCTAGGCTCTGATGATTTTGAGGTGGAGGTACCTTGCGGACCGGTCACTGCCAGCATTCATAAACGGCTAGTAGACATCCAAAACGGGGAAGCGCCCGATCCTTACGGCTGGACTTATCACCTTTGCGAATAGTGGCGAGGACGCAGACCGGGATAAAGGTAACCTTTGCGTCTTGAGGTGCAATCTTCGTCCTCGGAATGGGTACATCCGTTAGGTAGAAAATAGGGCGACAAATGGCTTATCCACTTCGTTAAAGAGCCTACA
>ENA-OQLI01002196-OQLI01002196.1-human-gut-metagenome-genome-assembly--contig:-NODE-2196-length-10478-cov-2.943677_pt1 | contig 10478 bp, 10 predicted proteins | sample MGYA00242805_ERZ504812 | MGnify/ENA primary metagenome ERZ504812 (study PRJEB26092, sample SAMD00036430) | human gut metagenome | host: Homo sapiens | study: EMG produced TPA metagenomics assembly of...
AGTTTTTCACAGAGATTAATGGCGTAACTGTGATTGATGACTCTTATAATGCTAATCCATTATCAATGGAGATGGCTTTTCATGCTATGCGTCAGGTCAATGGAAAGCATTATTTCCTTGTGTTAGGGGATATGGGAGAGTTGGGGGAAAAAGAGGAACAATTTCATTATGAATTGGGGAAAATAGCCGCAAATATAGGGTTTGACGGAATGATTACGGTGGGGAAGCTTAGCCGCCATATAGCTATGGGGGCTCGCGATGCGGGAAAAACGAACATCATGGAGTGCACAACTTGTGAGGATGCTTGGCAGAGATTACAAAAGATGATCCAGTCTGGAGATGTTGTTTTAGTCAAAGGATCCCGTTACATGCATATGGAAACGATACTGGAACTTTGGAGGAAATCTTTAAATTAAGATGGAATTTACTTATATACTTTACATGGGGGAAGCAATTGCATTAACAGTTATGCTTGGGGTAATTGCAATTCCCCTCGCACGAAAATATAAGGCGCAGCAGTCTATTCGAGAAGAAGGACCCAAATCGCATCGCTTAAAGGCGGGAACTCCCACAATGGGGGGGCTATTTGTGTGCTTGTCTGTAGTTCTTGTCGTTATTTGGAACAGATTGGCAGACCCATCGGTACTTTGGCTCCTGTTTCTGACTTTGGGACATGGCTTGCTTGGTTTTTTAGACGACTTGATAAAAGCGGAAAAGAAAAGGAATTTGGGGTTAACCGCTAAGCAGAAAATCGCGGGACAATTGATTTTAGCGGCCTTTTTTTGCTGGGGATGTGTAGAGACGCTTCATCTGCCATATTCAATCTCAATTCCATTCTCATCAATGGAGATCGAGATTGGAGTGCTGTATTATATTTTTACAGTATTGGTTGTTGTAGGGGCTTCCAATGCAGTGAATCTGACTGATGGGCTGGATGGCTTGGCTTCAGGATGCAGTGTTGTAACATTTTTAGCTTATTCAGTTTATTGCTATGTAAACGGGATACATGACATTGGTTTGTTTTCTGCAATCTTAGCGGGGGGCTGTGTGGGATTTTTATTTTTCAATTATCATCCGGCCGAAATTTTCATGGGAGACACCGGCTCTTTGGCTTTAGGAGGGGCAGTTGCAGGAATTGCCATAGTGACAAAAACCGAATTGCTTCTCATTTTTTTAGGGATGGTTTTTGTGCTCGAAGCACTTTCTGTGATTTTACAGGTTGTATCTTTCCAATTAACAGGAAAACGAATATTTAAAATGAGTCCACTTCATCATCATTTTGAGCTTTCCGGCTGGAGTGAAGTTAGAGTGGTTTGGTCATTTTGGATTTTTGCCTGCATTATGGCATGTGTCACACTCATGATTTCATTTAAAGCATAGAAAAATATAGGCATATATTCATGCATTAAAGTGAAGCAATAAGTGTAGTAGTTGTTTTTATTTGAGGCGGTAAAAGTGAAAAATGTATTGGTGCTTGGCGCAGGGATTAGCGGCCTAGGGGCAGCGCATGTATTGCTCAGACATGAATGTAATGTTATTGTTTCAGATTTAAAAGACAATATAAAAGATAAGAAAGAAAAAGAAATACTTCAATCGTTTGGGGTCGTATTTGAATTTGGCATGCAATCTGTTGAGTTACTGGATGGAATCGATACAGTTGTGGTTTCACCAGTTATTTCTGCTGAGAATATAGTCGTGATGGAGGCTTTTAAGCGTAGAATTCCTGTAATTAGCGAAATTGAACTGGCATATAGAGTAACGAAGGCTCCTATATTGGCAGTTACCGGTACAAATGGGAAAACAACTACAACAACTTTACTCGGCAGCATGATAGGCCATTCATCAATACCTTTTGCAGTAGCAGGAAACCTAGGGATTTCACTTAGCCGTGAAGCAGAATTGGTAGCTGAAGATGGAGTGATTGCGGCAGAGGTATCCAGTTTCCAGTTGGAGTTTATTAAAGATTTTTGCCCTAGGGCAGCAGTGATTTTGAATATTACTCCAGATCATATAGAACGTCATCATACGATGGAAAGATATGTGGCAGCAAAAGCAAGAATTTTTGAGAATATGGGAAAGGATAATTGCTTGTTATTAAATGCGGAAGATGAATATACTCCGATACTGATGAAAAAAGCTAAAAATACTACTGTATGTTTGGTCAGTATAAGCCGTGATGTAGAAGAAGGCGCCTGTCTTAACGGAGCAGACTTGGTGATTAAGCGAAGGGGGAAAGTTCTTAAGGTGGCAGGTATAGATGAATTGCAGCTGACAGGAAATCAGAATTACCAGAATGTCTTAGCAGCAGCATTTTTAGCATATGAAGGTGGAATCCCGCTTGAAGCCATTCATGATGGAATAATTGAATTCAAAGGCTTACCGCATCGTATCGAATTTGTTCGAGAGCTGGATGGAGTTTCATATTATAATGACTCAAAGGCAACAAATACAGATGCGGCGATTAAGGGAATGGAAACATTCGATCGTCCAATCATTCTTATTGCAGGCGGATATGACAAGCACACAAAACTTGATAAGTTTATGAAAACGGTGAAAGCGCGTGTCAAATGTTTGATTTTGTTAGGCAATGCAGCAGCAAGATTTAAAGATGAAGCAGAGAAAGCCGGGATAAAAACTATTGTTTTGGCTGATGATATGCGGGGCGCTGTTGAAAAAGGGAAATCCATTGCCTGCAGCGGGGATGTTGTATTGCTGTCTCCGGCATGTTCAAGTTTTGATATGTATGCTAATTATGAAGCGCGAGGCTTTGATTTTAAAAAGATTGTAAACAGGCTGAAGTGATGGGAGTATAGATGAAACGTATTATTTTATCCGGAGGCGGAACAGGTGGACATATTTATCCGGCAATTACGATTGCCCGCGAGATTCTAAAAATAGAAGAAGCAGAGATTTTATTTATCGGAACTCCGGATGGGATGGAGTCTAAAATTATTCCGGAAGAGGGATTTGCTTTTGCATCAATTCCGGTTTCGGGATTAAAAAGGAAAATCACATTTGATAATATAAAAATTTTAATGCAGGCAATACATAGTTTATTTAAAGCAAAAGCTGTTTTGAATAAGTTTAAACCTGATATTGTGATTGGAACGGGCGGATATGTGTGCGGACCTATTTTAATGGCTGCAGCATTGAGCCGTATTCCGACCCTTATCCAAGAGCAAAATGTGATTCCCGGTATTACAAATAAAATTTTAAATCGAGTGGTTGATAAGGTTGCCTTAGGCTACGAAGAAGCGAGAATACGCTTTCCCAAACCGGAAAAATGTATTTATACGGGGAATCCGATTAGGCCGGATGTAGTATCTGCACAACGGGCGGAATCCAGGAGAAAACTAGGGATATCACCTGAAGTGTTTATGGTAGTAATTACCGGCGGCAGCCGTGGTGCAAGAACGATTAATCGTGCAATGATTAGTGTACATGAACATTTTAAGAGAGATAAAGGAATCTGTCTTTATCATATAACAGGGAATCTTGAATACGATAAAATTGTTCGAGAGTTAGGACTTACAGACGGTAAGTCCTTTGGGAAAGGCAGTCGGATTATTAAGTATGAGTATGATATGCCGGCGGTATTAGCAGCTGCGGATCTAATTATCTGCAGGGCGGGGGCAGTGAGTCTTGCGGAACTTGCTGCACGGGAACTCCCTTCTATTCTGATACCATATCCCTACGCGTCAGGAGATCATCAGACATTCAATGCAAGAGTTTTTGTTAAAGCTGAGGCTGCAAAAATGATTGCGGATAAGTATGTGACTGAAAAGGAACTTATTCAGGATATTAATGATTTCAGACACCAGCCTGAAACCTTGGAACGGATGTCTGAAGCAACAAAAAAGATTAAAAAGATCTATGCAGGGGCAGATATTGCGCAATTGGCGCTTGAAATGACGGAGAATAAGAAATGATGGAATTGGAAAATTATCATGCGTTTCATTTTGTTGGGCTTGGCGGTGTGGGAATGTGTGCGCTTGCCAGAATCTTAATTGAAAAAGGTATTACTGTTTCCGGTTCTGATGTGTCGGATTCAGCTGTTTTACAAGCACTTAGGTATAAAGGCGCTGCCGTCTTTATTGGGCATAAGCGGGAAAATATAAACAATGCGGATGTACTGGTAGTTTCTTCAGCCATTGGCATGGATAATCCTGAGCTGCAGGAGGCCAAAAGTAGAGACCTGCCGATTTTCCATCGATCTGATGTATTGGCGGCCATTTTCAAATGGGGAAAAGGCATTGCAGTAGCCGGTGCACATGGAAAATCAACCACGTCAGCAATGATCGGGCAGATTTTTCATGTGGCGAAGATGGATCCTACAATTGTTTTAGGCGGATTCACGGATTATCTTAAAGGAAACTCATGTTTGGGACATGGTGAACATATCATCGCGGAAGCTGATGAAAGTGATGGCTCCTTTTTAAAATTCGCTACGTTTCTTTCTGTAGTAACTAATATAGAGGATGATCATTTAGACCACTATGGGACAGTAGAAAATATAAGAAAGGCCTTTGTTGAGTTTCTTAACCATGTTACTTATAAAGATGGGGGAGCAATTGTTTGTACCGATAGTGAAGGTGTACAGGCTATACTGCCGCAAATAAAGAAAAAGGTTATTTCTTTTGGCATAAATGATTCTGCTGAATATCGTGCGGTGAATAAAAGATATGAAAAGCAGAATATGCTGTTTGATGTGTATCACTATAAAGAAAAACTTGGAACGGTATCTTTGCAGATTCCAGGGATTCATAATGTCAGAGATGCTTTGGGAGCCATTGTGGTAGCATTATATTGTGGAATTTCTTTTGAAACAAGTGTAAAAGCGTTATCAGTATTTTCCGGCGTCAAGCGTCGGTTTCAGACAAAAATGAAAGAGCATGGGGTTTGGATCGTAGATGATTATGCCCATCATCCGACTGAAATAGCAGCAACGTTAAAAGCGGCCAAAGAGATGGGGAGGCATCGAGTTATTTGTGCATTTCAGCCACATCGGTATTCTCGGACAAAATTGCTGCGAGAAGAGTTTTCAGAAGCATTTATTGATGCTGATGTCTTGTTTTTTACTGATATTTATGCAGCCGGTGAATCCCCTATTCAGGGAATAGATGGAACATTGATTCCAAATCTTGTGAAAAGGCGGTTCCCGGATAAACCAATTAATTATGTGAAGAATGTAGAAGATTTGCCCAAAGAGCTTTATAAGGTCATAAAACCTGATGATATACTGATTACTATGGGCGCAGGGATTATATATATGGCTGGCGAAATGCTTGCGAATCTTATGAAAGGCAAGGGTTTATACAGTGATTACAAAAAATAATACAGTAGCTGTTTTAATGGGAGGCGTATCTCGTGAGGCGGATATATCCAGGAAAACAGGAACGGCTATTCTTCAGGCGCTGTTGTCTTTGGGGTACCATGCGGTAAAAGTTGAATATAATCCGTCTTGTGTCCTTAAACAGCTTAAAGCAGTCGGGGCGGAAGTTGTTTTTATTGCACTTCATGGGAAATATGGGGAAGATGGAACAATTCAAAGTATACTTGAGCTAAGCAGGATTCCGTATACAGGATCGGGAGTTTCCTCAAGTGCTATTACGATGGATAAGATTATCAGCAGTAGAGTTTTTAAAGATGCCGGTGTCCGGATGGCTTTTTCAAAACCGTATTATTTAAAAAACGGAATTGATACCGTGGCGGAATCCATTGAAAAGAATTTTAAGTTTCCAGTTGTGTTGAAACCGGCATGTGAGGGATCTACGATTGGGCTCGAAATTGTTTATGAAAAAGAGACATTAAAAGAGGCATTAAAAAGAGTATTTGCCATTGAATCCAGAATTTTGGCAGAAGCTTATTTAGATGGAAAGGAATTTACCATAGCGGTCCTGAATGGTAAAGCTTTGCCGATTATTCAGATATGCCCTCATTCAGGACAATATGATTTTCACTCTAAATATACGAGTGGTGCAACCGATTATATAGTACCTGCACCATTGCCGGGAGCCGCGGCTGATGAAATGACTCGTATGGCGATTTTAGGATATGAGGCTGCAGAGTGCAGCGGGGTGGTCAGATTTGATTTTCGCACCGATAAAAGAGGAACGCCTTTCCTGCTTGAGGCGAATTCTATTCCGGGAATGACGGCGACAAGTCTTGTACCTAAGGCTGCGGCGGCAATCGGTATAGATTTTCCGTCTTTGTGCGAAAATATTTTGCTGAAAGCTGGTGTTGATAAAGTATAATACGTATCAAGGTGGTTTAGAATCATGGGTGAAAAGAAAGCTTTTAAGAAGTTCCCAAAGAAGCAACACATAAAAAATGACACCCCATCTGTTCAAGAGGGGGTTAAGGGAGTTTATGATGATGGCCGAGTGCTGTTAAAAGAGAAACCTCATAGAAACGGCAGGCATCCAGTATCCTTTTATGGTGCGGGAAAAATTAGAATGTATGCCATATCAGTGTTTGCGTTATTTTTTATGATATTTTTAACACTGCTATTATTTCCGATACCCTTTGGGCAAATCCAGATATCGGGAACACGGAGCATCACGTTGGAAGATGTCCTGTTTGAGGGAAATGTTTCCACACCGATTAATATATTGCAAATCAGCACAGCTGATCTAGAGGAACGGCTTACCCATGATATTCGAATTCAAACCGTTAAGGTGAAGAGGAGCTCGCCTTTCACAATTTCTGTCGAGATTACGGATAGAAAAGTAGTGGCTGTCATGCAGGGGGAATATGCCTACATATTTCTGGATAAAGAAGGAACAGTTGTTCAAACAGAACCGTCTATTAAAGGAATGATTTTTCCAATGATAACAGGAAAGAAACTGGGAAATGTCCTTCTTGGGGATAAACTCGATGATGCACAAATCCATACAGCATTAGAATTCATTAACGGGCTTACTGAAGACGGCATCAAAATATTTTCGGAAGTGAATGTGGGAAATGCGGATAATCTGATGGCCTATACAAGAGATGGGATATCCGTCCATTTAAAGAATGGAACGGATATGGAAAAAAAGGCGGCGCTTGCGGAAAGTATGGTGAACGATGTCAAGGCGAGAGAATTGTCTGTTGAGTATTTGGATGCCAATTTGGCAGCACCCTTTATTAAATTGAAAAGGTAGTGTAATATTTTGGGAACATATACAATATATATGGCGAATCTTTTCAAAGTATTGTAGAATATAAAATATATTATTATGAAACAAATTGAACATAATTGTAGTATATCGCAAGTACCAGAAGGAGGAGCGAAAATGGGAGATTCTGAAATCGCAAAAATTAAAGTCATCGGTGTAGGTGGTGGTGGAAATAATGCCGTTAACCGCATGATTGAGGCAAATATATCCGGTGTAGAATTTATTGCTGTAAATACGGAGCTTCAAGTGTTGAATCAGTCCAATGCACCGACAAAGATACAGATTGGCGAGAAGCTGACACGCGGTCTGGGGGCAGGCGCTAAACCTATTGTTGGTGAACAGGCCGCAGAAGAGTCGCGTGAAGATTTATCAAAAGCCCTTAGTGGTGCCGATATGGTATTCGTTACCGGAGGAATGGGGGGGGGCACAGGAACCGGTGCGGCTCCTGTAGCGGCTCTTTGTGCCAGGGAACTTGGCGCATTAACCATTGCCGTAGTTACAAAACCGTTTAGTTTTGAAGGTAAGGTTCGTATGAAAAATGCACTGGAGGGCATTGAGAAGTTAAAGGGAAATGTAGATGCCATTTTGGTTGTTTCTAATGATAAATTGCTTCAGATTTTTGATAAAAAAACACCATTGAGAGATGCATTTAAAACGGCTGATGAAGTGCTTCGTCAGGGGATTCAGGGTATTTCTGATCTGATTACTGTCCCCGGGGTTATTAATCTTGACTTTGCAGATGTCAGGACGATTATGAGTGATCAAGGTGAGGCACTGATGGGAATTGGCATGGGGACAGGTGATAACCGTGCAAGCGATGCAGCAACCATGGCTATTAACAGTCCGTTATTAGAACGTAGCATTGACGGTGCCAAAGGTATTATTATCAATATCACGGGAAATGAAGATCTCGGGCTTTTTGAAATCAATGAGGCATCTCAGATTATAACGGAAGCCGCCGACCCTGATGCAAATATTATTTGGGGAACATCTGTCGATTCGACACTTGATAATGATACCGTTAAAATTACGGTTATTGCAACAGGATTTGAAGAAAGAGCAAAAACTGCGGCAGGAACCAGTACGTTTAGAGGCAGCATTCATACACCCGGTATTGCGGTTCCTGAATTTTTGAAAAAATGATAATAAGCAGGGCCACACCGCGATCGCAGTGTGGCTTTTTTGTAAGGAGAATGTTATGAGATGTCCTTTTTGCAGCAGTCTTGATACAAAAGTGACCGATTCACGTGATACAGATGATGGTGCATCTATTCGCAGAAGGAGGCAGTGTTTATCTTGTAATCGTCGGTTTACAACCTATGAAACTGTTGAACAAGCACCATTACGCGTAGTGAAGAAGAACGGATCCCGTGAAATGTTTGATAGGAATAAGTTGAGAAATGGCCTTGTCAGAGCTTGTGAAAAAAGAAATATTTCATCCCGTCAGATCGAAGAAATCGTCAATTCTGTAGAACGAACTGTCAGAAATGAATTGAAACAGGAGGTTCCTACTGAAGTTATCGGTAATCTTATCATGGAAGAACTGCGTAAATTGGATCAGGTTGCCTATGTCCGCTTTGCGTCGGTATATAGGGAGTTTAAAGATTTAAGCAGTTTCATGAGCGAACTCGAAACGCTAATGAAAAATGGTAAAACAGAAGGAACCGATAGTAAAAATGATCAAAATTAATACGATAGAAACGTGTTTTAATGCTCACGAAGAAACTTTATTGGCAACGAGAAAACTTTTCCCTGTAATTCGCCAAATGGCTGAAATATGTCAAGATGCAATGATAACCGGACATAAGATTCTTATCTGTGGTAATGGCGGCAGCGCTGCTGACGCGCAGCATATTGCTGCGGAGTTTATTGGAAGGTTTCATAACGAGCGGCGGGCGCTTCCTGCAATTGCCCTTAGTACAGATACATCTATCTTGACATCTATCGCAAATGACTATGACTATTCCCAAGTTTTTTCCCGGCAGGTACAAGGACTTGGGCGCGCTGGAGATGTATTCTGGGGGATATCCACCAGCGGAAATAGCGAAAATGTGAATAAAGCGATTATAGAGGCTAAAAACAAGAGGATGATAACTATTGCCTCAACTGGTAAGACTGGAGGGAGGATGGTTGATACTTGTGATGTTGCGCTTGTGATTCCCAGTGATAGTACGGCGAGAATTCAAGAAATGCATATATTATGTGCCCATATCATTTGTCAGTTGATTGATGACCTTGATTGGGGTAAATAATAATGCGTATTGGGAAAAAGGCGATACTTTTTGATCGGGATGGTGTTCTTAATATTGATTCCGGATATGTATACCGATATGAAAATATCCGCTGGATTGATGGTGCGAGAGAAGCGGTTGCCCGGTTAACGGAAGAGGGATGGCTTTTGTTTGTTGTTACCAATCAAAGCGGTGTGGCGCGTGGCTTCTATACGGAAAAAGATGTGATGAAACTGCATAAACAAATGAATAAAGAATTTAGGAAATATGGTGGAAATATTACTGAATTCTTTTTTTGCCCACATCTGAATGGTGCAAAAATTTCCCGCTATAACATGGACTGTGACTGCAGGAAACCTAAGCCGGGGATGATTTTACAGGCGATTAACAAGTATGGATTGATTAAAGAAAACACATTTTTGGTCGGTGATAGCAGAAGAGATATAGAAGCAGCGGCCCGTGCGGGTATAAAAGGTTTTTTATTCGAAGGGGATAATTTAAATCTTTTTCTGAAAAATATTTTTCGGGAAAAAGGATAACTAGATAGATGAAAGATTACAAAAATATACTGGTTATTAAAATGAGCTCATTGGGGGATATAATTCATGCATTGCCTTCACTTTATGCTTTGAGGGAGCTCTTTCCGGATGCGTGCATTACCTGGGCGATACATGAAAGTTTTGCGAAGATACTTCCGGGAAAACCGTGGATCGACAATGTATATGTTATTGATCGAAAACGAATAAAGAAAATAAATTATTTGCTCCAGGTAAGGAAGGATTTGCATAAAAAACATTTTGATCTTGTGATTGATTTGCAAATGATTGCAAAGAGCGGATTAATTTCATTTCTAACGGGCTGTCATGAACGGATTGGCTATAATGATGCACGGGAATGCAGTGGATTATTTAGCCGTGCCATTTCCGGCAAATATAAAAATGGGCATATCATTGAACAGCTTTTAGATGTAATACGTTACTTGGGATGGCAGGGAAACGGAATCCATTTCCCGCTCCATGACTATACAAATGAATTGTCAGTTGTGAGAGAAAAGCTTTCTTAGGCCGGGTTAAGTGGGCACTATGTA
>ENA-OQLI01002201-OQLI01002201.1-human-gut-metagenome-genome-assembly--contig:-NODE-2201-length-10446-cov-2.443163_pt1 | contig 10446 bp, 10 predicted proteins | sample MGYA00242805_ERZ504812 | MGnify/ENA primary metagenome ERZ504812 (study PRJEB26092, sample SAMD00036430) | human gut metagenome | host: Homo sapiens | study: EMG produced TPA metagenomics assembly of...
CAACTCATAAGACGCTTCGCCCATGTCCAGTACCATCCCATCCACTTTGTCAATGCCTAATTCTTTTAGCCGCAGCTTCATTTCACAATAGTTGCTCCTTACGATTGTGACTTTCTCCCCGAAACTGCAAAGCCGGTTTCCTGCCGCTTCAATCGCGGCTGCGTCCTGGTCTATTCCGATAAAACTCCCCTTGTCACTTAACTGCTTACATACTTCAAAAGCATGTCCGCCTCCACCAAGCGTTCCATCTACGTAAATGCCGTCTGGCTTGATGTTCAGACCATTTACGACCTCTTCTAATAATACTGATTTGTGTTCAAATGCCATGGTTTCCTCCTTCACCTGCTACACCTAAATGCGAAGGCCCAGATCTTCCATGTCGCCGGCGATATCATCGATATCCGCCTCCACTTCCTCATTATGTGCATCCCAGGCTTTCTTGTCCCAGATTTCAATCTTATCAAGGACACCTGCCAGTACCACTTCCTTTTCCAGTCCGGCATAAGCTCTCAGGGCAGAAGAGATAAGTACTCGACCTTGCTTGTCAAGTTCGCCATCGACAGCGCTTCCAAGAAAGAACCGTTTGAAGTCTCTGGCTTTTTTGTTGGTAAGTGGTAATTCCCGGAGCTTATCTTCAAAGGCGCTCCATTCATTGTCCGGATACACAAATAAACAGCCGTCCATTCCCTTTGTTATCACGAAATGTTCTCCCAGACTTTCGCGGAACTTAGAAGGGATGATGAGGCGGCCTTTTGTGTCAATGCTATGATTGAATTCTCCGTTCAACATGCAACTCACCTTCTTCCAAAACGGGGATGTCTTCCCCCATTTTGTACCACTACTCTCCACTTTCTACCACTTGAAACCATTGTAAACCACACAACTACCTTTTTCAAGTACTTTTTCCAAAATGATTCTTAATAATTTCTTACCTCCTTTGACCCTTTTCGACACTCATTTCACACAATTACCGGAAGCTCTGAAAGCCATACCCTGGGATGATACACAGTTTCCTATACAAAAAAACAGTATGGCCGAAACCATACTGTCTTCTTTCTTCATCCTATTCTATTCTGCTGCCTCTGCATTGCTAAGTCCTGAAAGATAATCATCGAAAGCGGTGTAATCTGCTGTCACGCTCGCTCTCGGTTTATTCTCCTCAATTTTCTGATATCCGGAATATCCGATCCAAACACAGATCAACACAACAATGACTGCTGCTAGTGCTGTCTTTAGACGGAAGAGCAGCTTCTTTTTCTTTGCTTCTTTTTTTCTCTTTTCCCTGTTATTTTTATAAGAATCTGCATTTGTCAGGCTCATAACTGTTACTCCTTTTGCACTCAACTAGTATACATGATATCACATTCACCGGACAAATACAAGTTTGGAATCCGGATTTCACATTTCCCACACAAAACGGCATTATCTTATACCGCAATGATAATCCCTCCGTCATTTGCATACATGCTACTGACCCCTCTCGTATCAAGAACAATGATATCTCCAAGCGGCAGCTTCTTTAAAAGCATCTCTCTGACCATCTCTGCCCGCGCCGGACAGTTGCAGTGAGCGATACCAAGTGTCTTCTTCTCCGGGGAAACAATCTCCTCCGACACACGATCCACCATCTTCGCCAGAGCCTTGTTGATTCCCCTTGCCTGCCCGTGCTGGATGATGACGCCTTGCTTTGTGGCTCCCATCACCGGCTTAATATTCAAAACAGACGCCGCCAAGGCTTTCAGTCCGGTGAGGCTTCCGTTCTTACGCAAGGTCTCCAGTGATTCCAGAACAAAATACGTATTTTGTCCGTCGATATATGTCTCCACCGCATTGACCACTTCCTGAAAGCCGAGCCCCCGCTCTTCACACTCCATGATCTTCTTCGTGATCAGCGTCTCACCCACAGAAGCGGACCGGGAATTGAAAATGTAGATATCTTTCTGTCCGTGCTCCTCAAGGAACAGATTTTTCCCAAGGACGGCGCTGTTGTACGAACCGCTCAGCTCTGCTGAAAGCGTCACCACATAGACTCTCTCTTCCTCGCCCTCAAATGCTTTCATATAAGCCTCCGGAGACGGACAGGATGACTTAGGACATTCACTGCATCTTGCCACACGGGCCAAAAAGTCCGCCTGGTCAAATGTCTCGTCATCAACAACCAGATGTCCGCCTACATTCAATGTGAGAGAAGCCGTAAAAATATTCCCGGCTTTTTTCATATCAGGCGTAAGTTCTCCGCAGCTATCTACAATGACTTTATAACTCATCTCTATTCCTCCTACATACCATTGTATGATTTTTACATCTATAATATGTAGTTTTCAATACTACTTCCTTATCATAACACAAACCAGGAGGAAAGAAAAGGAATTTTATCTGCGGATTTTGATTTTTCCTGAGACGTTCAACACAATCCCCATCTCAATCATCAGAAAGACCGCTGAAGTACCTCCGTAACTGATAAACGGCAGTGTAATTCCTGTCGTCGGAATCACATTCAGCACAACCGCTACATTCAAAAGAACCTGGATGGCGATGTGGGCGAAGACTCCGGTCACGATCAGCGATCCATAGAGATCCGGCGCATTCTGTGCGATAAACATCAGACGGTAAAGCAACATTCCAAACAGTACCAGGACAACGATCAGTCCGAAGACCCCCAGCTCCTCACAAATGATAGAAAGAATCATATCATTCTGCGGCTCCGGGATCACCATCTTCTGAGCGCTGCCTCCCAGTCCCTTTCCGAAAAATCCGCCGCTTCCGATTGCGTACAGTCCCTGCAGCACCTGGTAGCCGCCGGATGACATATTGGCCTCCGGATGCAGCCAGGATAAGATTCTTCGGATACGAAAGTTATCACTGGTAGTCATCGTCATACCCATGTAAGCAATGACACTTCCTGCCACCACGCTGGTACCGAGAGCCAGTACAACAAAAGGCTTTGTTTTCGGATGTGCAATAAAAATCATAACGACGGCGATTCCTCCGATAATCATACCGGTACTCAGATTATCCGTAAAAACAAAAGCCGCACCCGCCTGTATCATACCAAAGATCAGCAGCCAGATTACTGCCCTCAATTGCTTTACCTGTTTTCCCATCTTGATAACAAGTATAGGCATATAAATAATAATCGCTATCTTGGCTATCTCTGCCGGCTGAAACTGAATACCCAGCTTTAACCATCGTCTGGAACCATAGGCTTCCACTCCAAATGGAGTAAACCGCACCATCGCCATCAGTACAACTGATATCAGGTACAAAGTTCCTGCGAATGGAATCATCAGATGATAATCCCATTTTGAAATAAAGATGGCAACAGCGATCGCTCCCACACTGATCAGTGCCTGCCTGCGGAAATAATACATATCATCTCCATGAAATTTCATCTGTGCTTCATACGCACTGGTACTGTATAACATAATCAGCCCGAAACAGATCAGCAGAATTACAATCGCAAGAAGATTATAATCATAATATGCCCCCCGGTTGCTTTTCTTTTTTCTTCTTTTTTTCTCTTTTTGTTCCATGTAATACCCTCATTTCTTTCCATGCTCCCCTTGAGCGTGTCTGAAAATGATTTTCCTATATACCTCTTCCACGCTCCAGTATCCTGCCGGAGGTTTCAGCCGGATACCTTTGTTAAGTATATCACTATTAAAAAGAGAAAAAAACCCCCAGACATCTCTTTTTTTATGTTTCTGAGATGTCCGGAGGTTCTGTTTTATCTAAGGAGAATGTTTACTTTTTATTCTACATCCTGCAGTGCATCCGTATCTTCTTCACCGGTGCGGACTTTTACGACTCTGTCAACATTGTATACAAAGATCTTGCCATCGCCGATATGTCCGGTATACAGAACTTTCTTTGCAGCTTCGATGACCTGATCGACCGGAATGCTGCTGACTACCACTTCTACTTTTACTTTTGGAAGCAGGGTTGCATCGATTTCAACACCACGGTATTTCTCGCCGGCACCTTTCTGAACGCCACAGCCCATAACCTGTGTAACGGTCATACCGGTGACACCCAGATCGTTCATAGCTTTTCTCAGTTTGTCATATCTTGACAGTTTCGAGATGATAACTACTTTATACATACCGGTATCTGCTGCTACCGGAGCTTTTACTACTTTAACTGCTGCATTTTTCTGTGCATCAGATGCTGCTTTGTAATCATCTGTACCAAGGTTGGTATTTTCATTGACATCCATCATCATGGTGTTGGAAACATCCATGATACTGAATCCTGAGTAAGCAGATGCCAGACCATGTTCCATTGCATCCAGACCTACAATTTCCTCTTCCTCGGTAACTCTCAAGCCTACAACAGCACGGATCACAAGGAAAGTGATGGTGATGGTTACTACGGTCCATGATGCTACTGCTGCAAAACCGATCAGCTGTTTTCCAAGAAGAGTAAATCCACCGCCGTAGAATAGACCAACCAGATCATCATTTCCAGATGCGGATGTGGTTGCGAACAGACCAACTGCGATCGTTCCCCAGATACCGTTTAAGCAGTGAACTGCGACTGCACCAACCGGGTCATCTACACGTAATACATAGTCAAGGAACCATACACCAAATACTACCAGCAGACCGGATACAATACCGATAATGATTGCTCCGAGTGCATCGGTTACATCACATGGTGCCGTGATGGCTACCAGACCTGCCAGGGAAGCGTTCAGACACATAGATACATCTGGTTTTCCGTAACGAACCCAGGTAAAGATCATACAGGTTACAGTTGCGATCGCCGGAGCGATGGTTGTTGTTACGAAAATAGAACCAAGCTGTTCCACAGATGTTGCTGCTGCACCGTTAAATCCATACCAGCCAAGCCACAGGATAAATACACCAAGTGCACCAATTGCCAGGTTATGTCCCGGAAATGCATTGACTTTTGTGATTTTTCCGGATTTATCTTTCGTGAATTTTCCGATACGCGGTCCAAGAATCTTGGCACCGATCAGTGCTGAGATACCACCTACCATATGAATCGCACAGGATCCTGCAAAATCATGGAATCCCATCTGGGCAAGCCAGCCGCCGCCCCAGATCCAGTGTGCTTCGATCGGATAAATCAGTGCTGAGATCACACCGGAGTACATACAATAGGATAAGAATTTTGTTCTTTCAGCCATAGCTCCGGAAACAATAGTTGCGGTTGTTGCACAGAATACCAGGTTGAATACGAAGTTAGACCAGTCAAAATCTGCATAACTTGTAAAAATATCAAATCCCGGCTTGCCGAGCAGCCCTACCATATCTTCTCCCAGTAACAGGCTGAAACCTATCAGGATAAAGGTACAAGTACCAATACAAAAATCCATCAGGTTTTTCATGATAATGTTACCAGTGTTTTTCGCTCTGGTGAAACCTGCCTCTACCATCGCGAATCCTGCCTGCATCCAGAATACCAGTGCAGCGCCGATCAGGAACCATACGCCAAATACCTGACCGTTCAGAGCTTCCATAATTTCTTCTGTCATACTTTTGTCCTCCTCTTTCTTTGTAATGAAAAAAGCGAAACAACGACGCTTTGCTTCTATATATAATATAAGATAAGAAGCTGCAAAACGCCGTTGTTTCGCTTTTTTCAAGCCCTGCCGTATCATCGAAAACAGAGTGTGCGATTTTCTTTGATACGACAAAAGGCACTACGGATGTTTTTCCATAGCGCCTTTGCTTTGTATGGGTGTATCTTACACCTTAGTTTCTATCCTGTCAATAAAAATTTTATAGTTTTTTATATTTGTCACTTCTGTCCATTTTCCATAAATTATTATTTTATTTTTCTACATTTTTACTGTACACATTCTCCCTGAAAACCGCATGGTTCCAGTGTCAGCTCGATATCAAAGCTTGGATTCATCTGGTAGAAGTTCTTACTGTTCAGCTGATCCTGGAGAGACTGGAGAGCTTCACCGAATCTCTGGAAGTGTACCACTTCTCTCGCCCGCAGGAACCTGATCGGATCCGCAATCTCCGGAATATCCCGCACAACCCGCAGGATATTGTCGTAGGTGCTCCGTGCTTTCTGTTCCGCAGCCATGCTCTCAAACATATCCGTGATCGGATCGCCCTTGGACTGGAACTCACAGGAGTTAAACGGAATCCCTCCCGCCGACTGCGGCCAGATCCCTACAGCATGATCCACATAATAATCCGCAAATCCCTGGTTTTCAATTTCTTCTACAGTGAGGTTGGCAGTCAGCTGATGAACGATCGTGGATACCATTTCGAGATGTCCGAGTTCTTCTGTCGCTACATCGGTAAGAACCGCCATGCAGACACGGTTCGGAGCGGTGAAACGCTGGGAGAGATAGCGCATCGAGGCACCGATCTCGCCGTCCGGGCCACCGTATTGTGTTGCAATAATCTTCGCGATCCGTGCATCCGTTTTCGTGATATTTACCGGATATTGCAATCGTTTTTCATATATCCACATACACTAACACCTGCCTTTCCCGGATCTTTCCCATGGCCATGGCTGCATCATCCATTCCCATGAATGACAGTCGGTCTCATCGATCAGATCCATTGTCAACGGTCCGAAACGTCTGGCATATTCTTCCATCGCTTCCCGGCGTATCCCTGCCTGTTTATGGTAGTATGCCATGGCCTCCTGATCCTGTGGGTGAGTGTCCATATAAAGCAGAGTATCATAAGCCGCAAATGCCGACTGCCCGATGGTTTCCATCAGCTGTGCTTTACTTCGTTCTCCCTGGCAGGTACAGTTATTTCGTCCCATCATCGCCTGCATCCGCCTCCTTTTCCACAAAATGGTTTACAAAGTTCCGGGAAAATTGTTCCGAGCTGAAATCCACGGGCAGGTTCATATACCTTTCCGAATTTCTGCATTGGCACATATGCCATTGCCAGCGGAAGCTTCTGCAAATGTTCCTGTACGGATGTTTCCTGCATACAATCACATATATTTGTGCAGGTTTTACTGGTAGAATCCATCGGAATCATCGATTCTCTGTTTCCTGTCATATTGCCACAGGTCCGGTTTCTGCAATTACCGGAAACATTCCGGCAATTCATACGATAAGAATCCATTCTCTTCTCCTTACTTCTGAGTTTTGTTTCTCTTTATCATATGAATGTGTGCAAATTTTCGTGTTTCCGTCCTGTTCTACTTCGTCTTATTTATGATACAGTCGCCTACCATATCCGCTACTGCCAGTGCTCCGTCTTTGTTCAGACGAACACCGTCTTCCTGATACCATTCCGGATGTTTCTGACTGTAGCTGTAAAGATCCAGAACCGTCAGCTTATTCTTTTCACCAATGGTTTCGATCGCATTTTTGATTTCTTCTACTCTTTTTGCCCTCTCTTCCATCTCTGTGCTTCCATCAGACTGTATCATCGGCGGCGTGACCAGCCAGATTTCCGGACTGCTCTTTAAATCCTGATAGCCTTTGATCAGGGATTGATAATCTTTCTGAAACGTATCGATATCCGTCCAGTTTTCCTCTGTAGTATCGTTTGTTCCAAGCATCATAACAACAAGACCGGCTTTATATTCCGTACTGCTCTCATAGCGTTCTTCCTTTGTATACGGCTTTTTACTCTTTTTCTGAACCGCAGCACCTTCCACACCGAAATTACCGATCCGATATTTTTTTTCTGCCTGTTCCATGTATTTCTGTAACTGTACCGGGTAACAGTTATCTTCCCGCTCTTCCACAGCAGTTCCAAAAGTTAATTCATCCCCTATACATGCCACTTTTAATTTTTGCTGATCCGCTGTATTTTGCATCAGATTCCAGAAAATCAATACAACTGCTACCAGTCCAAAGGCAACAGCCCGCTTTTTCTTCTTCTGTTGTTCCATTTTTCTGCTCCTTTCTGCTACTGTCTTTTTCTATTTTGTGATATCTTTTTCTTTCTGTCAATTTCATTAAAAAATACTGTCATTTTTTACAATAGATTTTACTTTTCTCCATCGATTTTCTCCATATTGTTTCTTGCATTTTTTCTCCATGACTCTTAGAATACGTATGGTTACTGATTTGTAATCATTTCACTTTTATATAGAAAGGATTCCTCATGGACACTACTGTAAAGGCAACTGCCGTATCAGGTCATCAACGTGAATATCTGTTTGACAATTATAAAGTATTATTGATTCTTCTGGTAGTCATCGGTCATTTTATTGAACCGAGCAATGATCAGAATCCGTTCCTCTACGAATTAAAATGGGGAATCGTGGCGTTCCACATGCCCGCTTTTATCTTTATTTCCGGATATTTTTCCAAACGGATCCCATCCTTAAAAAAAATGCTTTGTGGACTGGTCATTCCCTATTTTGTATACGAGATTCTTTATTATCTTTTATACACCTTTATACTGGACAAAGAGACTGGCTTTTATTTTACGAGGCCGAAATTTTCCCTCTGGTATCTGATGGCACTGTTCGCCTGGAGACTGTTGTCTCCTCTGATTGAGAAAATTCCAGGCTGCATGGTTTTGTCAGTCATTGCCGGACTTCTTATTGGATTCACTGATTTTGGAAATTTTCTTTCCATTCCGCGTATTCTGTTTTTCTTCCCGTTCTTTCTTGCCGGGAAAAAATTTGATTCTTCTTCCCTCGCACGTTTTCGGAACCGGAAGGGATATCTGTGTGCTCTGACCATCCTGGGAAGTTTTGCCGTCTTTTTATTTACTGACAAGTACCATCACCGTCTGAATCAGAAGATTTTCTATGGACGATACTCTTACGCAGATATGGATATGAGTTCCGTCGAAGGCGTACTTGTCCGCATCGGCTGTTATCTGATCTCTTTTCTTCTGATCTACCTGTTCATGCTGGTACTTCCGACCGAAAAGAAATCCTACTCTTATCTGGGAGAGCGTACCATGGCAATCTATATCTTTCACGGTTTCGTCTACAGCTGCCTCAAATACGGTTCTTCTATTCTGACTTCGGTTGAGAGCAATCTGGAATGTCTGTATCTGCTGACATTCTGCTTCTTCCTAGTGTGGTTTTTATCAAGAAAACCTTTTGTATTATTTACAAATAAGATCGCCCATCTTTTCTGATGCGCGATCTTATTTTAATTTACGCTAGAGCGTGTCAAGGCACATTCTTTGTTACTTTACAGAAAATTAGTTTCCACTTTTCTGCGCTTCAATCTGTTCCGCCAGATCGTTGAGATACACCCAGCGATCCATTTTTTCTTCCAGCTGTGCTTCCGCAGCTTCTTTTTCCCGCATAATTTCTGCCAGTTTTCCGGAATTCGTCGCATTTTTTACCATATCGTCGTTCAGCTTTTCAATTTTCTCCTCTAACACTGCTATATCATCGTCTATGGTCTCATACTCTCTCTGTTCTTTATAAGTAAACTTCAATTTGGTCGGTCGGTTCTGCTTCCAGTCCTTTCCGGTAGATCTTTCTTTCTTCTCTTTTTCTCCACCCGGCACACTGGATATCACTCCCGTCTCTCCGAATCTTCGCTCTTTCGCTTCCCTATAGTCCGTATAACCACCCTCGTACTGACGCAGTGTTCCGTTTCCGTCAAATTCAAAGATGCGATCCACTACATTATCCAGAAAATACCTGTCATGAGAAACCGTGATTACAATACCGGAAAATGCATTCAGATAATCTTCCAGAATCGTAACTGTCGGGATATCCACATCATTCGACGGCTCATCAAGAATCAGTACATTTGCCCCGCTGACCAGCACGGACAGCAGATACAGCCGCCGCTTTTCTCCACCGGAGAGTTTGGAAATCGGAGTGTACTGCATATCAGGCGTGAACAGGAACCGCTCCAGCATCTGCGACGCACTGATTCTGCCGTCTCTTGTCTGCACATACTCTCCTATCTCTTTCACATAATCGATCACTCGTTGATTACTGTCTTTGATTGGCAGCTCTTCCTGTGCCAGGTATCCGATCTTGATCGTCTCTCCTACTTCCACATGACCTTCATCCGGCTGTTCAAGTCCTGCCATAATCTTTAACAGGGTAGATTTTCCACAACCATTCGGACCGACGATTCCGAGACGCTGATTTCGAAGAACAGTATAGGTAAAATCCTTCAAAAGCAACTGATCACCATATCGTTTGGTCACATTATACAGCTCAATTGTCTTCTTACCCATCCGGGTTTCTACAGAATCCATCTCCACAACCGCATCACTGATTGGTGCTTTTCCCTGTTTTAAGGCTTCCAGTCGATCCAGTCTTGCTCTCTGTTTCGTGCTTCTGGCACGGCATCCGCGTTTCGCCCATTCCAGTTCCATCCGAAGGATGCTCTGACGCTTCCGCTCACTGGCAAGTTCCATCTCTTCTCTCTCCGCCTTTAACTCCAGGAACCGAGAGTAATTGGAATCATACCCATACATATTCCCTCGGCTGATCTCCAGAATCCGATTAGACACTTTATCCAGAAAATACCGGTCATGCGTAACCATCACCAGC
>ENA-OQLI01002206-OQLI01002206.1-human-gut-metagenome-genome-assembly--contig:-NODE-2206-length-10427-cov-3.555049_pt1 | contig 10427 bp, 8 predicted proteins | sample MGYA00242805_ERZ504812 | MGnify/ENA primary metagenome ERZ504812 (study PRJEB26092, sample SAMD00036430) | human gut metagenome | host: Homo sapiens | study: EMG produced TPA metagenomics assembly of...
TTTCAATACGTTCTGCGATTGCTTCCCCGGAACGTGAATTTACCGACTCCGCCAAAGATTTCGGATGTAGCTCTCCCCAAGGAGAAGTTAAGGCCTCATCGTAGTGTTCTTCCATTTTCTCGATGAGCTCTTTAGCTTCGGGGTTTTCCTCTTTTTGCTGGTTTATTTCTTTGGTCATCTGGGCGCTGGCAGCTTCCAAATCCCCCAAAGGTAAATCCAGGTTCAAAGTTTCAGATAGATATTGAATCGCGCTGACCGCACCGGGAGGAAATTGCCCATCTGCTAGGTAATATGGCACTCCCACAATCAGCCCTCGGGCTTTGACGGAAATCATTTTGAATAGCATCTGCAAGTACTGCCCGAAAGAGGCGGTGATAATAAAAGTTCCCGGCATTTGGGTTTGGGGAGGCAACAGATCAGAATTCGGGGAAGTTTGATTAATAAAAGGAATCCGAGTGTGCGGGATATTTGCCGCGATTCCCATCAAATCAACCGCTTGCTTCACCCCCATCTTCTTACAGACCTCAAAAATCGCTAACGAAAAGTCTTCCCAGTTGATGTCAGGTTCCAAACCTCTAAGCAGTAAAACATTACGTCCGGAATAGTCGGTGATTCGCTCTAGGGTGCAACTGGGATAACGCATATCGGTCATCGTCCAGTTTTCGATAGTGATTCGAGGGCGACGGGCTCGATAATCCAAAACCGTTTCCAGAGCGAAACGAGCAACTTCTTCATGCGGGAGAGCATGCAATAGCTGTTCAATAATCATTCCCCCGATATCGCCAGCATCTATTGCCCCAGAAAATGCGTAAAGTAGCACTTCAGCCTGAGTGTCCTCATAGGCCGGACCGGGAATTACAAAACGGCTATGCTTGGTCATCTACCCTCCTTTTCTGATTCCAGCCTACCTGGCTGACGCAAACCATGCATACCCCCTCGCCCAATCTCTAGGCTTTTCAGCTAAAGCAGCTAGAATGGTTGCCTACTTTTTCTACAGGAGGAAAGGCGCTCTTGAACGATTCCGCAGAACTGGCACGCGAACAGGCAGCAGTCGATAGCATTTACCAAGTCTTAGATGACACCCGCACTCGTTACCGCCAGCAACAACGCGCTATTGAGGCACATGGCGCCACCGGTTCGCCCCAGAACCGTTCCGAACGAGACGTGATGTCTGCTCATCTTGGAGATCAAGCTGCCCGTTTAGAGGGAGTGGAAGAACGTCTAGTATTTGGACAAATAACTCCTTTAGAGGGAGAAAAACTCTATATCGGCCGCGTAGGTTTACAAGACCGCAACCACCAACAAGTTTTAATGGATTGGCGGGCAAAGGCCGCTACCCCTTTCTACCAGGCTACCGCGCGTCACCCGCTGGGCATGGCAAGCCGCAGACATATCGGTTTACATCGCCGGAAAGTTATTTCCTTAGAGGACGAGGCATTCAATATCTCCCATGCCCGCAAGGAAGGGATAGAGCTTCAAGGCGAGGGCGCACTGCTGGCGGCATTGCAAGCAGAACGCAGCGGACGGATGGGCGATATTGTCGCCACTATTCAAGGCGAACAAGACCGAATAATCCGCGCTAAAACCTCCCAGATTTTGGTGATTCAAGGCGGACCGGGAACTGGAAAAACTGCGGTGGCTCTACATCGCGCCGCTTTCTTGCTCTATGAACAGTCTGAGCGTCTGGCAAAATCAGGAGTTTTGATAGTTGGTCCTTCCCCGGCTTTCTTGCGCTATATCGAGCAGGTACTGCCCGCCCTCGGAGAAACCGGGGTGGTATCCACTACCATTTCTACTTTGCTGCCCGGGGTTCGCGCCCAGGCAACAGAGCACCCAAAAATCGCGGCTTTAAAAGGCGATTTACGCTGGGTAAAACTAATTAAACAGGCAGTGCGTTCCCTGCAGAGAGTACCCGATTGCTCCCGAACTATATCTGTGGGGGCTACAAAACTGTTGTTAGCGCCGCAAACCGTGCGGGAAGCGATAAAACATGCACGCCTGAGTGCTAAACCCCATAACCAGGCGCGGGAAATCTTTGTTACCCAGGTACTAGATGCTCTCACTGACCAGTATTTAGATGTTGAAAACCGCCGAGAACGCGAACAGTTAGCCTCCGCCGCCAGCGCGGCCGGTCTAGAAGAGATTGAAACTGTCCGGGACGATCTTAGTGAACGCGCCTTGGTCCGTGAAGAAATACGCGCCAGCATTAATGTGCGCAGAGCAGTAAATCTTTGCGGAATGCCGTATTGAGGGCAAAGCCTACTACGGCGTCGCTATGCCTACCCGGCTTTTCTTGCTCGTTTCGCCAAGGAGTTCACGCTCGCAGAGCAAGAAATCCTCTACCGCCCCAAAACGGCGGATTTCACCCCCGCCGATGTACCTCTATTAGATGAGTTAGCAGAATTGCTGGGAGAAGTTCCCAGCGCTAACTCCTCCAGTTCCACAAAAGCAGCGCGGCAGGTACATGAAAAGGAGCTTTCCCGCGCACAAGCAGCAATTGAAGCTCAAGGCCTGGGAGATGGAATCGTTTCGGCAACTATGTTAGCCAGTAGAGCTGGCGAAAGCGTTGAGCAAATAGCTCTATCGGAGCGCGCCTACCGCGATCGCAGCTGGACTTACGGACACGTGGTAGTAGATGAGGCCCAGGAACTATCCCCTATGGCTTGGCGTTGTTTGCTACGTCGGTGCCCATCGCGTTCTTTTACGGTAGTAGGTGATTTAGCCCAACGTATTTGGGGAGGTAAAACCGGCTGGAAGGAGCTATTAGGTCCGGCGGCTAGCGCCTTGGAGGAAGAAGCCTATTTAACGGTGTGTTACCGCACCCCAAAGGAGATTATGGATTTAGCCGAGAGCGTTAGTGCCGCTGCCGGTCGCCCCTCGCCCTATCCGGTACAGGCAGTACGTAACGATCCGGGCTGTCTTGTTACTCGACAAGTAGCAGCTATTGACAGTCCTGTTTTGGAAAACGTAATCAAGGAAGAAATCGTTTATCTGGATAATCAACTAGGTAAAGGACGAGGACGAATCGCCTTGATTTGCGGGAAAAATGATTTTGCAGGCTTGCGCGATATCTGTTCCCAACTGCCGTTTAGAGTCGGCATTGACCCGATTAGCGAGCGAGTTTGCCTGCTAGATGCGGTTACTTCCAAGGGACTAGAGTTTGACAGCGTGATTTTGCTAGAGCCTGCCCATATCGGAAAACAAAGCGTAGGTAACTTGTTTGTGGCTATGACCCGTCCTACTCGCCACCTGGTTACTTTACACACCGAGCCTTTACCGGCTGGCTGGAACTAGATTAATTGCTGATTTAAGTACCGAAAATCGGACATTTTTGCTAACTGCCTGCTGCGCTGAAAAGATGGGGGTATGACGAAGACAGTTTTACTTGAAGATCCGCATGAAATGGCGGATGAAGTTTTTTCCAATTACGACATTGACGTAGAACGTATCAAGGGTTCTCTTGACGAGGACGCACTGATTGAGCGCCTCCAAGACGCGGATATTGTGGGGATTCGTTCAAAAACACAGGTCAGTTCCAAAGTAATTGAAAACTGTCCTCGTCTGAAGGCTCTTGGTTGTTTTTGTATTGGAACTAACCAGGTTGATTTAAAGGCAGCCACCCGACATGGAGTAGCCGTCTTCAATGCCCCCTATTCAAATACCCGTTCGGTGGTTGAGTTAGCTATCGGTCATATCATTAACTTGGCGCGTCAGGTTGAAACCAGAAACCAAGATTTGCAACGCGGCATTTGGAACAAGAGCGCCTCCGGCTCGCACGAGGTACGCGGGAAGACCCTGGGGATTATCGGTTATGGAAATATCGGTACCCAGCTGTCTGTCCTGGCAGAGGCGATGGGTATGAACGTAGTCTTTTACGACTGCGCCCAGCGTCTAGCTATGGGAAATGCTCGTGCTCAAGCTTCAATGGATCAGGTGTTAAAAACTGCTGATTTTGTTTCTATCCATGTTGATGGACGTCGCTCCAATGCGGGTTTAATCGGTCGGCGTCAGTTTGACCAAATGAAAGAGGGGGTCATTTTCATCAACTTGTCACGTGGACATGTGGTTGATGTAGATGCCTTGGCAGATAATATCCGCAGCGGAAAGATTGCCGGAGCCGCGGTAGATGTTTATCCAGAAGAACCAGAAAAGAACGGTAACAAGTTCCACTCTCCGCTTTTAGGTTTGCCAAACACCATATTGACTCCGCATATCGGAGGCTCGACTTTGGAAGCCCAATTCGATATCGGTCAGTTCGTGGCACATAAAATTGCCGACTATTGGCGACTAGGTACTACCGAGATGAGCGTTAATCTACCTAATCTCAATCTTCATGCCCATAAGGATTCTCTGTACCGTCTAGCGTTCCTACACACCAATACCCCCGGCGTATTAGGACGGGTAAATCAGGTTTTTGCTAATCAAGACGTAAACATTAATGGGCAGATTCTAGGAACTGAGGGACAGGTGGGCTATGCCCTGACTGATATCGCCTCCCAGCTGCCAGTTTCGGCAGTTGCCGAGATTCGTTCAATGCCGGAAACTATTGCGCTTCGAGTTTTGTCTGTGAGTTAGCTTCTTGCTGACGAGCCCGGATTTCATCAATTGCGGCTTGAAAGTCCTCTAAATCATCAAAGCTGGAATATACCGAAGCGAACCGCAGATAGGCCACCACGTCTAACTCTCTAAGCGGTCCGAGAATGGCGCGCCCAATTGAGTGACTGTCGATTTGAGATTTTCCGGTAGAGCGCAAATCTTCTTCTACCTGTTGCGCGAGATGAGCCAGATTATCGTCACTGACTGGGCGACCTTGACAGGCTTTTTTTACCCCGCTAATGTCTTTGTGGCGGGAAAAAGGTTCGAGTGTGCCTGAACGTTTACTGACCGAGAGGGCGGAAGTTTCTAAAGTGGTAAAACGCTTGCAGCATTTCGTACATTCTCGGCGGCGACGGATAGCGTTACCATCTTCAGCCATGCGCGAATCAATCACTCGCGAATCATCGTTATGACAAAACGGACAGTGCAAACTTCTCCCCCATATTTTAAGACTCTGGAGGTCTAGCTTATCGCAAGATTTCAGATGGCTGCACCACCGCTACCCCGCTAAACCATTTCTAGAAATTGAAATATCCAAAAAACGACAAAACTTGGGTTAGACGTAGAACGCGGAAGCTGACTCTAATAAAACTGAAGGCAGCTGGGCTATTGCCCTAACAGCAAGTCAGCTTGCAGGGAGTGTTCCCCCTGGGGTATATCTGCCCCCGATAGCTGACTAAAACCACTGTCTAGAGGACTATCCAAGTCCCAGTAAGTCCCAATCGTGCCACCCGCGATTAACGCGCCAGCTACCAAAATTAAAGCCAGCGAAATTTTGGCTAATTTGAGACTGATAGCAGGAATAATCGCAGATGAAACCGTCTTGGCTATCCGTTTTATTGGATTATTAGTCCCCCTTTCCCTGGAGGACAGTTTTGTAGGGCGCGCCGTTAGTTGCCCAGCTGCCGATAGAATGCCCGGCACGTCACCCCTCAAGTTGTCTTGGTGATTCTTCACGGTGGAGGATAGCGGCGTATCGACCGAGCTATCGACCACAACCGGAGACTTAAAGTTGCTAGCTGAGGAAACTTTCGCCGAAGAACTCGAACATAAAGAAGAAGCGCTATCACCGCGGCGAACCCAAGCTGGAAGTGAGTCGAAAGCTGCCCCTGCCCCATCCGTACGGTTCTCCCTACCGACGGCTTTCGGGCAGGGCAGTTTCGACCCCGCAGGATGACGAGACTTTGCCCGTGCCCGTTCAATATAGGTGGCATCCACCAATTGCAGACGAGGACGTTTTACGGTAGCAATCTGACGCTTTGCCATCTGGTAGTCCCCTAAACCCACTACCCGCTGATGGGTCAGTTCTTCCAAATCAAATGAAAGTTGCGCAGACATAACTACCCCTTTCTCGAACAAACGTTCGTCGAACATCTGTTTGATAGAATAGCGCTAAGGGTGAGTAAAATCAAGCCAAAACCATTTATTTATCGAACAAATGTTTGCATATTGGGTCACAATTTCTTATCATGGGGATAACAATCAGGAGGAAACTATGGCAAAACCACAAAGTCAGCACCTTGACCTTGCGGATTTACGTCCGCGTCCGCGCGCCATTTTTGAGGCAGTTTGCACTGGAATCCGCGTCCATGGATACCCTCCATCAGTTCGGGAAATAGCCGCCGAGGTAGGGCTATCATCTTCCTCTACAGTCAAACACCACTTAGACAGTCTGGTAAGTCAAGGTTTCTTAGTTCGAGCCGATGGACGCAGTCGAGCTCTTGAAATTAATCCCCAGTTCACTTCACTGCCTGTCAGTTCAAACCCACCTACCTCTTCCCCCAACGACCATGACAACATAGTCCCGCTTAACCATCACGCTATCCCCCTGGTAGGTCAAATAGCTGCCGGTGTCCCAATCGATGCCGAGCAACACGTCGAGGACGTATTTACCCTCCCCACTCGTCTCACCGGTGAGGGTGAGCTGTTTATGTTAAAAGTACATGGCGAATCGATGATTGAGGCAGCCATCTGTGATGGCGACTGTGTGGTGGTACGCCGCCAAAATGTTGCCGAATGGGGGGAAATCGTAGCTGCCATGATTGATGGAGAAGCCACAGTGAAGACCCTTGCGCGCCGGGACGGACACATCTGGCTACTGCCCCACAATCCCGCTTTTGAACCGATTAACGGGGACAACGCAACTATCTTAGGAAAAGTAGTTACCGTACTACGCTCCCTCTAGTTGTACTTAAGTAAGACCCTTACCGCTTTCACCTCAATAGATAATCACATTTCTGGAAACGTGACCTCTTCGACAGCGAATTTTTTTGCGTTTACCCCTCGCTCCTGCTTAACATAGACAAGCCGACGCGGGGTGGAGCAGTTCGGTAGCTCGTCGGGCTCATAACCCGAAGGTCGTTGGTTCAAATCCAGCCCCCGCTACTAAAGAAAATCCTGCAACCTCCCGGCTGCAGGATTTTTTATTAAATCTACCCCGCCCCCCACAGGGGAAACTCAATAACTCGGATTAAGCCTCAATATGGGCGCGATTACGATAGGCTACCAGGCAATCCTGAGCCACCGGGGTGTCATTAAAGGCGTGGAAAACCCCTTCAATTTCTTGATAGGGCTCCGCGCCCTTACCGGTGATTATTACCGTGTCGTCCTTAGCAGCCGCTAAAATCGCTTTACGAACAGCGTCGCGCCGACAGGTAGTAATTTCGCAAACATCTTCCATTTCGGGACGTTCTTCTTTAATCCCAGCGAGTAGCTGATTACGAATCGACTGCGCATCTTCGGTACGCGGATTTTCATCGGTCACCCACAACAAATCCGCATATTTAGCAGCCATTCTTGCTAGCGGCACCCGTTTAGTGGCGTCCCTATCCCCATCGGTACCGAACACCAAATGCAGTTTTCCGGGAGTAAACTCGCGCATAGTTTTCAAAATAGACGCTAGGGCCTCGGCAGTATGGGCATAATCATTTACTACCAAGGGGGTTCCCTCACCCCGTCGCCCTACGATTTCTAAACGCCCCGGAACTGCCAGTTTAGCCAGCCCTGCTTTCGCTGCCTGGGAGCTAATCCCAATTCCGGTAACCATCAAATAAGCTATCGCCGCATCTTGAACATTTACTTCCCCCGGCAAGGCTACCCTTATCTCTTCGCTTCGCCCCGCCCGGGCATCATTTTTTTCCGACAAAGTAAAATCGCAAGCCGCATGGGCGACATTATTAACAATGCTGGTAACCACCCAGTCTGCTTTACTAGCAGGATTATAGGCCGATATCGTAAGTCGGTTAGTGTTAGAACTTTCAGCTAGTTTCTCGCCCCACTGGTCATCAACGCAAATAACCGCGTAGTCAGTAAACTCTTTGGAGCATAACCGGGCTTTGGCAGCCAGATAATTCTCCATAGTATGAAAATAGTCCAGATGATCATGTTGCAGATTAGTAAAAGCAGTGGCATCAAATTTCATACCCGAAATCCTGCCTAGGGCGAGGGCATGTGCCGAAACCTCCACTACCGCGGCTTTCATACCCTGCGCCACTCCATAGGCTAGGATTCGCTGCAACATTGGCCCTTCAAAAGTGGTGCGCGCGGACTGAATCCGCAAATCACCCACCCGGGTTTCGGCAGTTGAAAGAATCATGGTGGGCAAACCGGCAGCTTCAAAAGCAGCTTTAACCGCAAAACAGGTGGTAGTTTTCCCATTAGTACCGGTAACCGCCACAGTTTTCATTTTCCCTGCTGGATTATCGAAAGCTCTAATCGCCATCACCGAAGCAGCAGCGCGGGGATTTTCTACCTCTACCACCGGTATTTTCACCTCTTGGGAACGAGCCAAATCTGCGCCCTCTGTATCGGTAATTATCGCTACTGCCCCGAGCTGTTCGACCTCAGCAGAAAACTTTGCGGCATGAACATTCACTCCTTTCAAGGCAATAAATGCTTCCCCCGCTAAAATCTCATCAGAAGCCATCGAAACCCCGCGCACCTGAAGATGCTCCCAGGCTGGCTCGATATGGGAGGCAAAACCCTCCACAATCTTAGTGAGGGAAACCGGCGCAATCTGGAGAGGACGAAAATCTCGAAAGGTTACAGTCATAGCTTCTACTCTAGTCTTAGGGCGCGCCCTAGCAATAAACCGAGAGCTAATCCCCAAAGATAGCCATAAAGATAAAGCGCTCACGTTTAAGGACGCACAATTTCCCCCCCGCAGAGGGCGCATATCTCGCTAAACACCTCGGGGTAAGTTAGACACTGACCTAAGCTATTTGCCTTACCGTAACCGTGAAAATCTGAAGAACCAGTTAGTTTGAGCCCGAGTTTTCTGCCTATTTCCCTTATTTGCGCCTGTTCTTGCGGATTTTGTTCCGGGTGAAATGCTTCAAGGCCAAACAATCCAACTTCTTTCAGTTCCCCAATAGTCGCTATTGATAGGAAGCGGCGCTGCCTTTTAGCAGCTCTAGGATGAGCCAACACCGCAACCCCTTTCGCTTCCCTAACCAGGCGCACCGCAGCAACAGTATCTAAAGCCTGGTAGTGCACATAGTATTTACTGGAAGTAGCCAGCACCTGCTCGAAGGCAGCGCTACGGTTCGGAAAATACCCGCCCTTTACTAGCGCGTCAGCCAGATGAGGACGACCAATCGGGCTGGAACCAGCTTGCTGGAGGACTTGTGCATAAGAAATATCGAAATCGCGGGATAAGCGCTGCACCATTTCCCGCATTCGCTGCTGGCGGGCAAATAGCGTTTTTTCAAATTGAGTAGATAAAACTTTGCTGTTCGGGTCGGGAAGATAGGCTAGCAGATGCGCAGTTATCCCCTGGTAGGCAGTGGAAATCTCTACCCCTGGCATCAGAGCAACCCCGCATTCGGTAACCAGTTCACTGGCTGGTTTTATTCCTTTGAAAGTGTCATGATCGGTTAGCGCTATCGCATCCAATCCGGCTTTAGCGGCAAGACGCATCACTTGAGCAGGAGAATCTGTCCCATCTGAACAGGAAGAATGAACATGAAGGTCGATACGCCTAAAGGACATAGAACCATAATAGGATACCCGTGGCATGATGGAAGCATGGATAAAAATGTGAAGGCACAGGAAACTCAGCCCTTAAAAGACCGGGTAAATAACCGCTCTAGGCGAATTAACAGTCCGGCGTTTCGAGAGTTTATTGGCAGCGGCTGGGGGGAACGCAAAGATCCTCCCCCTACCCCTAGCCCCGCAAAAGACTATTTACCTCAGCGTTACCAAAAACTGTGAGCCGACTTCCGCGGGGAACGCCTAGTGATTCCTGCCGGAAATTACAAGGTTCGTTCTAATGATTGCGATTACCGTTTCCGAGCTCACTCGGCATTTGCGCACCTGACCGGGCTAGGCGGGGAACTACAGCCTGATGCCGCCCTGGTTTTGGAACCCCTAACCGATAAAGAGGGTACGCCCTTAGAGAATGCCCCCGACAATGCGGGCGCAGCTACCCACCGGGGCATCATATTTTTCCGCCCCCAAGCTGCGCGCAGCAGCGAAGAATTCTATGCCGATTCCACCTATGGTGAGTTTTGGGTGGGGCCGCGAATGACCCTTACCCAAATGGAGGCGGTCACCGGGCTGCAGGCGCGTCCTCTAGATACTCTGCCCGATCAATTAGCTAAAGATGCTGGTCTAGTGCAGCTGCGAGTAATTAGAAATGTTGATACTTCCGTGCAAGCGGCGGTAGAAAAAGTGCGCCAAGAAGCGGGGTTACCTGCCGGCGAGGACGCCAAAGCTATTGACGAGAAATTAGAAGAAGCCGCGTCAGTCTTACGGTTACAAAAAGATGACGCCGAGATAAAGGAAATTCAGCGGGCCGTAACTAACACTAAGCGCTGGTTTGAAGACATGAT
>ENA-OQLI01002207-OQLI01002207.1-human-gut-metagenome-genome-assembly--contig:-NODE-2207-length-10426-cov-3.881348_pt1 | contig 10426 bp, 7 predicted proteins | sample MGYA00242805_ERZ504812 | MGnify/ENA primary metagenome ERZ504812 (study PRJEB26092, sample SAMD00036430) | human gut metagenome | host: Homo sapiens | study: EMG produced TPA metagenomics assembly of...
GTGCCACTGATTAGGGGAGTGTTCTTTACGGGGGTGAGAGCATCGGCCCCGAAGCCCGCTGTTACTGCCTGCCACCATTGCTTACCGGAATGGGTAACCGACCCGGAAACTATAATGGCCTGCGGATCGGCCAAGTTGCAGATACCGGCCAGGGTTTGTCCTAGGGCATATCCCGAGTCATAGATAACCTGGCTTGCCCAGGCTTCTCCTTTTAGGGCGCGCTCGGTGATTTCACGTCCGCTTTGCGCCCGCGGGAGATTAGCCGGTTTATCCCGGTTATACAGTTCTACTTGACCACTGCCGGAAGCCACGGTTTCGATATGACCTTTGGCTCCACAAGAACAGGTTAAACCGGTAGCTAACGGGTGGGGCAGATGCCCGATATGACCGGCGGCGCAGTGCGCGCCAAACTGGACTTGACCATCGATAACTAGCCCGCCTCCCATGCCGGTTCCCACCGCTGCGGCCAGGATAGAGGAATAGTCTTTACCGGCTCCTAGGGTTGCTTCCCCGAGGGCGTGGGCGTGCACATCATTGAGGACGTAAACTTCCGTATTGAAAGCGGCCTTTACCTGTTTCGCTAGTTCGGTTCCCGCCCAGCCTTTAATCAAATCGGTAGCAGAAATAACCGTTCCCCGCTTAGGGTCAATCACGCCCGCAGCAGAAATGCCGATTGCCTGGATTTGGGTTATGCCTTCGGCGGCAGCTGTATCTTTAGCGTGACTTAGCGCTTCGATAATGGCGGCTACTACTGCCGCGCTACCCTCACTGGCGGGGGTAGGACGCGAATAGTTCGCCGCTACTGTCCCTTGGGCAGTATTAACTACCGCGGATGCAATCTTAGTGCCGCCCAAGTCGGCGACGAGGTAATAGCTCATTTCAAGAGCCCTACCTGCTCAAGTACGGCGCGTACTCGTTCAACATTTTCCCCTTCGAGGGCTTTAACCGGTTCGGTAACCTGGTTGGTATTGAAAACTCCCAGCAGTTGCAGGGCAGTTTTGAAGCCCCCTACTCCCGCTCCGTAGCCTTGAATACCGCTCGGTACTGCGGTAATCCGCATTAGGCGAGCTAAATAGTCTTGTTCTTTCCGTACAGTTTCCCAATCCCCGTTCTGGTAGGCGCGCCATTGGCGGACGTAACCCTCGGGATCTACATTTCCCAGGCCGGGTACGCATCCGTCAGCCCCGGACATATAGGCGCCATCAACCACGACTTCGTGCCCAGTCAGGAGGGTTAAGGGGTGGCCGCAATCGCGATTTTCCTGGCACAGGAAACGGAAAGAAACGTCGTCACCGGAAGAGTCTTTGACGCCGGATAACACTCCGTCTTTACCGAGGCGAATAATCAAATCTACCGGCAGTTTAACGTGTACACATACGGGGATGTCGTAAGCGAATAGGGGCAGGTCGATGGCCTGGTGAATCAGACGGAAGTGGCGTTCGATTTCGGCTAGCCCCCCTAGAGCATAGAAGGGAGCGGTAGCCACAATCGCATCTACCCCGAGTTCTTTTGCTTCTTTGGCGTGTTCAATAACCCGCATAGTTTCGGTATCGATACAACCGCCCAGTACTGGAACCCGATGATCTACGATTTCAACGGCAGTTTTCAGGACTTCCCGACGCATTTGGTCGGTTAGGAAGGCTACTTCCGAGGAGGAGCCGAGGACGAATAAGCCGTCTACTCCGGCTGCAATCATCCGTTCTAGGTGGCGCTTATAGGATTCTTTATCGAGTTTGCCGTCCTTGGTTAGCGGGGTAACTACCGGGGGGACAATACCGGAGAAATCAGTCATTTCTTTTCCTTTTCCTTAGTGGATTTATCTGTTTTTAGGGTACTCGACTGGGAAGGGTGCTTAAGTAAGGTAGTCACAGTAGAAACATCGTTGCCTCTCTGTAAGGGGTAGGTTCTTCCGCAGCGCAAATCCATCATTGGTTGTCTGACACTTAGAGCATAATCTATTGATTTAGTCGGTGCAAGGGTTTTTAGGAAAGTTTCTTAAAGACCTAGTTTATTTAGTATTTGGCTGTTTGTTGAGGTAGATAAGTTGGTCAAGGGGGCGGAAATTGTCTGACAACTCTTTGGGGTTGGAGGGGAGGAATCGAGATTTGGTTTTTAGAGGGTCGCGCCCTCGCCCGCAATGAGTACGTCCTCGATTCAAGCGGTAGGTTCGCGGAAAAATCCGGGCAACTTGGCAGGCAAACCTATTTCCCTGAGGTATCATAAATGCCAAGTTAAGCAGTGTCAGGCGTTAATAGGGAGCAAAAATGCTTAGTTATCTGGTAGCGGGAAATCCTACTCGTCCTCTAATTATTTTGGTTCATGGAGTAGAAGATTGCGCGATTTCCTGGGCAGATTATATTGACCATTTAAAGTCCCGTTACCTGGTAGTTTCAATAGACCACAAAGGACACGGTTTTTCGCCTCGATTTACCGACCAAGAGCTAGAAGATCCTTTTGAAGCCTCTTTTTCTGCCCTGGTGGAAGCGGTGCAATTTATCGAAAAAACCTTCGGTAAAAAAGCTATTTTCGTGGGGCATTCTATGGGGGGCGCCCTCGTCACGAAACTGGCTGCGCGCCACCCGGAACTGGTGGCAGGGGCGGTAGTAGAAGATCCGGCGTGGCTGTCGCAAACCTACCGTCAAAACTATGTAACTAATGTTCCCACTGCTCTTAGCCAACTTGATTCCTGGCAAGACCCAATGGCGGCCTATAACTGGGGGAGAAAGCGGCGACCCTGGTGGCCGGGGGATACCATGATTGGCTGGGTTTTTGGAAAGCTCCGGGTGGATTCAGGACTGATAGGAACCGGGGTGGTTAGTTTTAAGGAAAACTGGCAAGACTTGGTGCAAGAAATCACGGTTCCCCTGGTGGTGGTTTCTTCCGATCAAGAATCAGATATTGTGGGGAAGTCCGGGTTAGCGCAAACCGATGCTTTAGCTAATCGGAATGTGGAAACAGTTTTTATTCCCGGATGTGAACATACGTTGCGGCGCAACAAACCTCAAGAATTTAACCGGTTAATAGATTCCTACCTGATGAAATGGGCGGATGCGGAAGAAAACCGTAGTTAGGGGAGGGTGCTGGTAGCCGCGGCTCGCCCTCATAGTGGAAAGTAGAAAACTGGCTTAAGCGGGTAGAGCCTCAATGGATTCTATTAAAGGCGAATAGTGGTCTTGTACCGCGGACATATATCCCAATGCATCTCCCGCTTCGGCGGCTTTGAGCATCGCCCCATGCGCCTTGGCGGTTGCTACCATATTTTCTTTCCCGGCAGCCGGTAAGACGGGAACTACCGACATATGCACCAGCCAGAGGGCATTCATTAGCTCTTCGAGCAAGTTATTGTTCAACTCTGACACTAGGCGGGTGTGAAACTCTATGTCCTCATCCAAGAATTCCTGCCCATTATGCGCTTTTTCCACCATAGTATCTACTAGCTGATGTAAATGAGTTAGCTGTTTTCCAGCCACTTTCATTACTATTTCTCGGGCTAAACCAATATCTAGGGTACGGCGAACTTGCACGACTTCGCTTAAGGAAGTCAGGTTGGTAGATTTTAGTGAAGAGCGCAGCACCATCATTTGCGCCAGAGGACGCAAAGACATTTCTCCCACGTAGGTTCCGCGTCCTTGCCGCACGCTAATAATATCTAAAGCCTGCAATTGCCTTAAGGCTTCGCGTACGGAAGAGCGGGAAACCCCTAAGCGTTCGCACAGTTCAGTCTCGGTAGGTAGCGGGTCACCGGGTTGTAGGCGCTCTTGTAATATGAAACTTTCAATTGCAGACAGGGTACCTTTAGAGCGGGAGCTAGGAATCTCTAAGCCTTTTTTATTGTGTAGTAAGCGCCGGTAATCGTCCACTGTAGAGACTGATTCGGGGGTAGCTGAATTTTTCATATGTTTCCTCTATTGCAAGTGCGCTCGTCTAGTAGATTACCATTCCTCATTGAACGGTAGTTGTCTGATGACAGCTATGCTACAGGGCATAGTAAAGTGATGCAACACTCTTTTACTTTGTAAGGTTGATAAGCCAAAAACTAGCTTTCTTTGCAGGTCTATAGCAAATAGGTAACCTTTTTGTTAAATGCTTGACAGAACTTGTTCTTTGTTACTACGCTGGCATTTGTATGAAGTTGACATTCGTCTCCCATACGGCAAATGGAAATTCTCAAAGGAGAGGACTCAAAATGCGTTCTATTAAGCGTTGGGCAAAGGTATCGGCTGTACTTGCCGCTGCTGCACTAGCTCTTTCGGCTTGTGGAGGAGGATCCGCTGACAAGAAAGCAGGAGGATCTACCGGAACCAAAGCAAGTGGCGAACTAAAAGTTTTTGCCGCTTATGACACCACTAACTGGAATCCCTCGAACACGTCATCAGCTCTGGCGGTGGGCGCTAACCTACAGGTAGTTGAAGGGTTGTACGAGTTTGATTTCTCAAAGTTCAAGGCTCACAAGGCACTGGCTGCTGAAGATGAACCTACCAAGGTAAACGACACCACCTATGAAGTTAAACTGCGTGATGGAGCCAAGTTCTCTACCGGAGATGCAGTTAGCTCTAAAGATGTGGTCAGTTCCTATAAACGAATCGTTGATGGGGACAAGGATTCAACTGGTGCAGTACAACCCAGTTCCTATGCTGCGTTCCTGACTGCTATTTCCGGTATCGAAGCTAAAGACGACAGCACAGTTACCATCAAACTGACCCACGCTATTGACAACCTGAAAGAGCGCTTAGCGTTAATTAAAGTCGTTCCCAGCAAAGCCACCTTTGATGAATTGACCAAGATGCCAGTGGGATCTGGACCTTACAAATACGACACTATTACTGACACCACTCAGGATTTGTCTGTAAATGAGCACTACAACGGGGCTAACCCGGCAACCGTAAGCAAAATTCACTACGACAACTCCCGGGACGCAACCGCTCGTTTAACCGCCGCGGTAGCCGGACAAACTGACGTAGTTGAAGCGCTAGATCCGGCCGGTATTGAAAAGGTTAAGGCTGCCGGATGGGAAGTTAAAGATGCTACCGCTTACGGTATCGCCATGATGACCTTTAACACCACCAAAGCTCCTTTCAAAGACAAGCGGGTTCGTCAGGCACTACTGACCGCTATTGATACCCAAACTATGATTAAGACTGCTCTTAATGGCGCGGGTAAAGAGCCTACTTCTTTCCTGCCTGACTACAACGATCAATACAAGAAAGCTGCTACCCAGTTCTCCTTTGATGTAGCCAAGGCTAAGAAGTTGCTGGCGGATGCAGGAGTGGCTGCCGGTACCGAAATTAGCGTGCTCACCACTACCGATACTTGGATTGCTGCTATGGGACCGCAAATCAAGCAGAACTTTGAGGCTCTAGGCCTAAAAGTTAATCTCAACAATGTTGCTTCCGCGGATTTGTGGAACAACAACGTTGCCCAAGGCAAGTTTGATGTCGTGGTTGCCCCCGGTGATGCCTCCGTTTACGGCGCCGATCCGGGAGTGCTGATTAAGGGCTGGTTCTTCTCCGAACTGTGGATGAAAGACCGTTTCCGTCTAACCGAATCTGACCCTGCGGGAGCTAAAGCTCTGGTTGAGTTAATGGATAAAGCCGATAAAGCTACCGGAGATGAGGCTAAAGCCAAATGGGGTGAAGTGCAAGATATGATTGCTGATCAGGCAGCACTCTATCCGCTAGCCTTCCACACTCTCTACACCGCCTACAATCCCGCTAAAGTATCTAACCTCACTCCGATTGGCGTGACCGGTCTGCAACTAATCGGCACCAAGGTAAGCAAGTAGTTATCAAATGATTACTTGCTGCTAAGTGAGGCTCCAACTAATGGGCGGGGCGGAAGCTCCAGTTTCCGCCCCGCCCATTAACTTTTGCGGAAGCTAATACTTGGCTAAAAGGAGAGATTAGTGAACAACTTATTGAGACTCATAGGTAGGCGACTTATCGCTTTACCAATCATGGCAATCGGGGTAACCATGTTGGTGTTTTTCGTAATGGAGCTATCGCCTATTGACCCCGCCTGGACAGCGCTCGGCGATAACGCCGCCGATCCCGCTCAAGTAAAAGCCTTTAATATCGCCCACGGATATGTAACCGATGATGGTAGCGAGACGGGGAAACCGATTCCCGCAGTGGTTCGCTACTTCAATTATCTAGTTGGTTTATGTCAAGGTGACTTTGGTATTTATGGGGTAGGGACTGGTCATAAAGTAGTAGATTTAATTGCCCCTGCGCTTCCGGTAACCCTACAGCTCACTTTCTTTGGGCTAATCATTGCGGTACTGATTTCCTTCCCCTTAGGGGTAATCGCGGCGCTTTATCGTGACCGCTGGCCTGATCAGGTTTTTCGTGTCCTATCAGTGGTATTTATCGGTACCCCCAGCTTCTGGTTAGCTGCCTTGTTAGTGCTACTAGGTCTTTCCCTCGGTCATGGTGAACTGGTAGCCGGAGGGTTACCGGGAATCACTGAAGACTTTGGCGGCTGGGTAACCCGGATGATACTTCCCGCCCTGGCGCTGGCAACTCCGGTTATTGGGCAAATGACTAGGGTGGTTCGTACTTCAGTAGTAGAAGAACTCGACCGCGATTACGTTCGCACCGCTTTGGGGGCGGGCATTCCTCGCCCGGTAGTAATCGCTCGTAACGTGCTACGTAACGCGCTGATTACTCCGGTAACCGTCCTCGGTTTACGAGTCGGATACCTTATGGGAGGGGCAGTGGTTATCGAAATTATTTTCGGTCTGCAAGGAATGGGTAAAGTCCTGGTGCAAGGAGTACAGCAAAGCCAAGTAGAAGTTGTTCAAGCTGCGGCTTTGGTGGTTGCCTTAGCTTTCATCGTGGTTAATATCGTCGTCGATATGCTCTACCTGTTAATAAACCCCCGAATTAGGTCTGTGTGATAATCATGATGAGTCAAACCAAGAAAATTGTTTCCGCAGTTGAAAGCGGTAAAAAAGTACGCTTTAACCGTTGGAAAAGCATGAGTATCGGTGCGCGCATTTCCGTGTGTGTACTGATTAGCGTGGTACTGATTTCCATTTTTGCCAAATTTATTACCCCATACTCTCCCGATAGGGTATTCACCGATGCCATCTTGGCTCATCCCAGCGGATCGCACCTATTCGGAACCGATTATGCCGGTCGCGACGTGTTATCGCGTTTGCTGATGGGCGGGCGTTTCTCGATAGTCATCGGATTGTGTTCCGCATTTATTGCCCTGTTCTTTGGGGCAATTATTGGCTCGATTGCGGCGGTAGTACGTCGCAGCCTTTCAGAAGTGATTATGCGGATAATGGACATCATTATGGCGGTTCCGGGCATTGCTATGGCAGCAGTAATGGTGTTGGTATTCTCCGGTATCTTCAAAGATGGTAATCGAGTCGGGCTAGTTGCCGTGATTATCGTGGCTATCTCATTCGTCTACACCCCGCAGCTAGCGCGGATTGTCCGGGCAAATGTGATGGCAGCCTACGGTGAAGACTACGTTAGAGCAGTTATTGTTTCGGGTGCGCGTGCCCCCTGGATTCTGGTAAAACACGTAATCCGTAACACGGCTGCTCCAGTACTGGTATTTGCCACCGTCCTGGTAGCAGATGCGATTATTCTGGAAGCCTCCCTAACCTTTATTGGCTCCGGTCTCCAATCAACAATGGTTCCTACCTGGGGTAACGTACTTTCTGATGCGTCTGCCAACGGTTCCATTATTTATGGAGCCTGGTGGACCGCCCTATTCCCCGGTTTGCTAATCATGATTACGGTACTTTGTCTAAACATCTTGTCTGAGGGGATTACCGATGCCATGGTGGCTGCGCCGGCTTCCGCTCCCGCAAAGGTTGAACAAAATACTGCCGATCGGGAAGCCGATGCTCTGCTATTGGATCCTCGTCGCGCCTATGCGACTCAAAAAGACTCCTTACAAGAACGTCTAGACTCCCTCAAACTGGTGGAAAGCCAACGCGATGATCGCTTTGATGATTCACCGTTTGCCGGTCAAACCCCATTACTGGAAGTAAAGAACCTATCCATCAAATTCCCGCGTCATGGTGACGTAAACGTAGTGGATCGGGTAAGCTTCACAGTTCGCCCCGGAGAAACCATGGGGCTGGTTGGGGAATCAGGCTGCGGTAAATCAATCACTGCGCTAACCATTATGGGCTTGATTGATCCGCGTGCCCAGCTTGAAGGAGAGATTCTCTATCAAGGTCAAGACCTTTTGAAAATGTCTCCTAAGCAACGGCAAGGGCTGTTAGGAAACGAAATGGCAATGATTTACCAGGACGCGCTCAGCTCCCTGAATCCTGCCATGCTAATTAAGGCTCAGATGAAGCAACTAACCTCCAGGGGAGGAACTCGCAGCGCCGAGGAACTTCTAGAACTGGTGGGCTTAGATCCCAAACGAACCCTGGAATCCTACCCGCATGAGCTTTCCGGAGGGCAGCGGCAGCGCGTCCTCATCGCCATGGCTCTTACCCGCGATCCGAAGCTGGTGATTGCCGATGAGCCGACTACCGCTCTGGATGTTACCGTCCAAAAGCAAGTTATCGCTCTGCTAAACGAGTTACGGGAAAAACTGGGATTCGCCATGGTGTTCGTTAGCCACGACCTCGCCCTAGTTGCCGAGGTGGCTCACAAGATAACCGTAATGTACGCCGGACAGGTAGTAGAACAATCGCCGACCAGCGAGCTACTGGAACACCCGGTTCACGAGTACACTCGCGGTTTGCTAGGGGCGGTACTGTCAATCGAATCTGGTTCCGGGCGTTTACATCAGGTTCCTGGCACAGTACCTAGTCCTAAAGATTTCCCTGTTGGTGACCGTTTCGCCCCGCGTTCATCCCATCCAGATTATGGAGCCGATATTCCACTTGAGCTAGAACTGGTTGGTCCAGAACACGTGTATGCGGCACTACCTGATAAAGAGGGCGTGTATAAGCGTGCTCCCCGATATAACGCCAGCGGAAAGGAGGACTAATCATGGTAGACGATAAAATGGTTTTACCTAACAGCGAACCGGTAGACCCGGATGTTCCCATTATTGAACTGCGTAAGGTTGAAGTGATTTTCAAAGCACGCACCGGTTCAATCTTCAAACCAAACCATGTACATGCAGTACGAGGCGTGGATATGAAGATTATGCCCGGAAAAGTGTTGGGAATTGTGGGGGAATCGGGTTGCGGTAAATCTACCACCGCCAACGTGATGTGCGGTCTGCAAGTAGCCAGTAAAGGCCAAGTGCTATTTATGGGCAAGGACGTGACCAAACGTTCCGCTAAGGATCGCCGGCTCATCGGACAGGTAGTATCGGTAGTTTTCCAAGACCCAGCGACTGCCTTAAATCCGCGCATGACAGTGCAAGACCAACTGGCAGATCCCTTACGGGTTCATAAAATCGGTGATGAGTCTTCGCGTCAAAAAAGGGTAAGAGAGCTGCTAGGACTGGTGGGGCTACCGTTATCTGCTCTCGGGGCGCTGCCGGGTCAGCTTTCCGGTGGGCAGCGGCAGCGAGTGGCAATCGCTCGTGCCCTATCCCTTAACCCGAAAGCGATTATTGCTGATGAACCTACCTCTGCTCTGGATGTGTCGGTGCGTGCTCAGATTTTGAATCTACTATCTGATTTACGTGAGGAACTCGGTCTGGCGATGGTGTTTATTTCGCATGATATTCAGACGGTGCGTTACATCTCTGACCGTATTGCGGTGATGAACGCGGGAAAGGTGGTTGAGCAAGGAACTGCTGAACAAATCCTGAATTCCCCCAAAGATCCTTACACCGAGAAATTGCTGGGAGCTGCTCCCTCGCTATTGCATCCTGCTTGTTTAACCGATTATGCATAGTAATCAATAAGTAAGCATTGCTGAAGCGTTTATTAGCGAGTTAATAAATAATCAACTGGGGGGGGCGGGTATTAAAGATACCCGCCCCCAGTTATTTCTTTGCCCGCCTGGTTTTAAGCGAAGCTGATTGGGAGGGAAGTAGGGTAGTCGCCTACGGTCTGGGATTAACCGGTGTGTTTTAAGGATTCGCCGTCTGTTAGATGGGGATAATACCCCGATATTCGGGGTGTTTTTGCAGGTAGACTTGGTAAACAGCTATTTAGAGTTCGCTATTTTTGTGGCTTCCCTTACTTTTGCTTATTCTGGTTTGACGCGCGAACGCTCGCACGGTAACTTTGTACTCGTTGCCGAGCGCGGAAGCCGGTGGGAAATGAAAACCCACCGCTTATTTTTTGCTCGCAACAGACCCTAACCGGTCGGTTTGGTTGGTTTGTGGTTTGGTTGTTTGTGTTCTCGATAGTTGTGTTTTTTTGTTTTGTTTGTGTGGGATTGAGCTGGGTTGCCTGCTGTTTTTGGTGGGTGGTTTGGTTTTTTCTGTTTTTTGTTTTTTTGATGCTGATGATTTTGGAACGTTTTGTTTTTTGATTGTTGGTGTT
>ENA-OQLI01002208-OQLI01002208.1-human-gut-metagenome-genome-assembly--contig:-NODE-2208-length-10420-cov-8.709608_pt1 | contig 10420 bp, 12 predicted proteins | sample MGYA00242805_ERZ504812 | MGnify/ENA primary metagenome ERZ504812 (study PRJEB26092, sample SAMD00036430) | human gut metagenome | host: Homo sapiens | study: EMG produced TPA metagenomics assembly of...
CTAGCTGACGCTCTGACATTTGACCATGTGCAAAGGCAACATTTGCATCTGGCACAAGCTTTGCTATCTGTGCCGTAATCTGATCAATATCCTTGACACGATTATACACATAATAAACTTGTCCGTCTCTGGCAAGCTCTCTGTTTATTGCTTCGCGAACCATCTCCCAATTCATTTCCATTACATATGTCTGAATCGGTCTTCTCTCATACGGTGCTTCCTCCAACACACTCATATCGCGCACGCCTATCATACTCATATGAAGTGTTCTCGGAATCGGTGTTGCCGTTAGTGTCAGCACGTCAACGTCTTTTTTAAGCTGCTTAATCTTTTCCTTGTGTGTGACACCAAAGCGCTGTTCATCATCAATAATCAAAAGGCCTAGATCTTTAAATACAACATCCTTTGACAGCACACGATGCGTTCCTATTACAATATCGGCAAGACCCTTTTTTAAGCGCTCAAGTGATGCCTTGATCTGCGCTGACGTGCGAAAGCGTGATAAAAGTTCAATTCGAATTGGATAGTCCTTCATTCGCTCAGCAAATGTATTGTAATGCTGTTGAGCAAGAATAGTTGTCGGCACAAGAAATACGACCTGCTTACTGTCCTGCACAGCCTTAAAGGCAGCTCTGATGGCAATCTCTGTTTTTCCGTAGCCTACATCACCGCACACTAAGCGGTCCATGATTTTCGTGCTTTCCATATCAGCTTTTGTCGCATCAATTGCTGCAAGCTGATCTGCTGTCTCATCAAATGGTCCAAGCTCTTCAACTTCTTTCTGCCATACCGTGTCTGCTCCCTACTGATAGCCGTGACCACCCTGGCGCACTGCCTAATGCTCCACAAGCTCCTTTGCCACGTTGTTGACTGCTTCTTGAACACGGCTTTTTGTTTTTGTCCACTCCTGGCCGTTCAATTTGTTAAGCTTTGGCTGCTTAGACTCTGAATCAGCATACTTTTGGATCATATGAAGCTGTGTGACGGGAAAATACAGTTTTCCTCCATCACCATATTCTATCTTAATATAATCTTTTGTTACCTTATCCACAATCTGTCGCTCTGTTCCGCGATAAATCCCCAGTCCATAATTTTCATGCACCACATAATCACCAGGCTTTACATTCTTTGCAAAATCAGGATCTTGAGATTCGAAAGTATGGGCTTTCATTTCCTCCAGATTCGGCAGCAGCAGATACTGGGATGCAATGATCTGGTCTGTATCAAGGTCGTTATAAAATTTAAAGATTGTTCCTTTATCCATCATGAAATTTCCTTTCTGTTCTTGTCACTCTGCTACTATTCTACCACAGATTGGTGTATAAGAAATATGCATATTTTAAATAGAAGCTATAACTGAATGTTATAACGTCTAAAGAACTTCTAATTAATAATTATATATTTTGTGTGATTCGGAGGATATTCTGCCCGTCCTTATATTCGTAATCAATGTTGTCCATGGATTTCTTTCCCATGAAAATACCCAGACCGCCAATCTCCCGCTCTTCCGCGGAAAGGGTGATATCGGGATCTTCCTTTTCAAGGGGATTATAAGGGGTACCGAACAGTTGAAATGTTTTCTACGGTTGCATCTAAGGTTAACTCTTTCATTGCGCATCAACCTCCATTTTCTTTTTGTAATCCAGACAAAGCATGGTTATATCATCAAACTGCGGGGCATCTCCCACAAATAAAACTTTCGTTTTTCTTGCGGATAAACGGTATTTCGTGTCCTGCATTGACATAACGGAATTCTCCTGTGACAAGATCGAGGACACCTTTACCGGAGACGGCGGGAATATGCATGGAAGCATGGAAGACTGAATCTGTATGGTAATATTCAATTCCGCACCAATGCGTTCTTTTTCCGCAGTAACAGCGGTAATATTCTGAATATATTGATTGATGTCTGTTTCCATCTGACGAATAAAATCATAAAGGTCACGGATCTTATCATTGGACTTGATGGTGAGATCTCTGAAATAGCTGTTTGTACCGGTTCCTTTGAGCCTTTCTTCTCTCTTCTTGCAACAAATGTCTGGGCCGATCCGGCCAGCTTCTGAAGCGGTGTTGTCAGTGTATAACGGAAATAGCAAATGACCAGAATCACAATGATCAATGTCAGAATAATGAGCCATGTCAGCATCTGCTTCAGGAAATCCATCTGCTGATCGACAACTTCGTTCATGCTGAAGTCCAGGCCATGTCCGACATTGCCGAAAGGTTATAGAAAGAGCTGCAGGCTGCTGCTGTATACCAGAAAAAAATCACCGCCGGCATATCCGGTAAAACCATAATAATCCTGCCATGAAAAAATAAATTGCTCACTGGTTGCTGTCAGCGGACGGTGCAGGGTATCTCTTAAGTTATGGATTTTCGTGTAATCACTTTTTTTAGCGGCGTTAAGTGATTCTTTATTACTTTGATAACGATCATCTCCTCTATGATGTTATTATAACAGAATCTCAACCATATTGTAGCAAAAAAGAGACAGGATATGTTTCCTGCCTCTTTGATGAATTCTTGTTCTAAATTCCCGGTAATTTTTTATACTTGGACAATTTTTTGTTGGTTGGGAACTTTGCCCCATAAGAGGCTATTTTAGTTTCCCCTTCAACAAACATGTCATTTTGCCTGTGACATTTTGATGGTACTTTGTGCTGGTGACGGCAGGTAACGTCACTTTTTTATCACTGGAAGATTCCTGCAGCTGTTTTTTTTCCCAATCGGAAGTCTCCTGCCTATAAACCTCATTACCTTAAGTCGGATTCAGATACCAGATAAAACAACCATGATCGTAAATAATCTGATCAACAAAAATATCAATCACTGTTTCAGGTATCTTAGCCCTAGTATCAAAGGCAGTCATCTTAATGAACTCAGAAAGGCTATTAATACGCCTATCCTTTGCACCAATATCTTCCAATTCTAAAATATTCTGTCTGCATTCATCATTTAATTTTTCAAGGTTAAGAATTTGATCTTCTAATTTTTTCTTCTTGCTACAGAAGACTTCTCTGGAGATATCTCCATCAGCACACAGATTGACTAAATTATCAATCTGGCGCTTGAACTTATCAATACCATAATCATATTCTTTATTAGGGATGTTCACATACGTATATTTATCAAATGGTTGAGTCACAATCGCAATAGTCTTCATCTCTAAATCAGTTATAATTCGTTGTAAGTGACACGCCCCGGTCATTGAGGTAAAAAGAAAGCTCATGCTTCCTCTTTTTGCTCATTCTCGGCATATTGCGTTTCCTCCCGTTTTAGTGTATGGTTTCGGGGCGATTTTCGGCAAAATTACAGCCATAGAGCCGCCTAAAATCTCCCGAAGTATCAGCGATAGGGTAGACTATCCCCCTATCAGATTGTCGTGTTTCGGTATCATTTCGGTATCAGTTCGCCAGTTCTCCCCGGTGTCGTTCCTCCCCTGAATCTCACAGCGGCGTATCGCTCCCTTTGGTACGCTCGTTTCGGTCAGGGTTCCTCCATATCCCTGCCAAAAGTCATGGCGCTACATCGCCGGGGAAGCATATCCCACACAGGCTGGTCATTCGATTGGAATAATCCATCGATGAACTACCTGTATCATAGAACATTTTTGTGCCCTGTGCCGTATGTCCACAAAGTAGGAATTAAGGGTAAAAATCAGAAATTTCCACGATTGCGGAAAGTATGATATAATCCAGTTAAGCGGCAGTAATGAAACCGCCGGAAAGGAGCGTGCGCCCATGAAAGGAGCGACAAGCATACAGGAACGCCTTTGGGAACTCCGCAAGGACAAAGGCTTAAATCTGGAAGAATTATCAGAGCTGACGGGCATTTCCAAATCAGCTCTTGGCAGTTATGAAAAAGAGGATTATAAGGAAATCAATCATGGCAACCTTATCACGCTGGCAGACTTCTATGGGGTTTCCGTTGATTATCTGCTGTGCCGGACAGAGAACCGGGAGCAGATCAACACGCCACTAACAGAGCTGCATTTGAATGATGAGATGGTGGCACTGCTGAAAAGCGGTCGGATTAACAACCGTCTGCTCTGTGAGCTTGCCACTCATAAGGACTTTATCAAGTTTCTTGCGGACATTGAGATTTATGTAGATGGGATTGCCACCATGCAGATTCAAAACCTCAACGCCCTTGTCGATACTGTCCGGCATGAAATCATTGAACGGTATCGCCCCGGCGAAGACGACCCGCATTTGAAAGTGCTGCAAGCCGCCCATATCAGCGATGATGAATATTTCAGCCACATGGTTCTGGATGACCTCAATCTCATTATCCGGGATATTCGGGAAGCCCACAAAAAGGACAGCGAGAGTGCGCCCCAGACCACCGTTGCCGATGAATTGAAAGAAAATTTGGAAGCGGTTGAAAATTTCAAGGGCAGTCGGGATGAAAAGCTGGTTGTCCTTTACTGCAAGCAGCTCGGCATCAACTATAAAAATCTGTCAGACGAAGAATTTCGCTGGCTCATTCGGATTCTACAAAAATCAAAGAAAACAGGAACTCCTATCAGTCAAAGGAAAAAACGGTAAAGAAAAACCGCTGTTGCATGGTTGTGTTTGCTTCCATGTAGCAGCGGTTGGTGCTATACTTATTCAGTTAAAATTTCAAAGCGATAAAGTGGAATTTATCTTAGAAATTACAGCAATGTTATTTTGATAAACTTTCAAGAATTGAAATATCATGCTTATCTTTATCTCTTAATTCATAACCTGAGTGGAAAACTCTTTGGCCTTTTAAGGATATACAAGGAATTGTTTTTCCTTCAAAAAAAGCACTACCAAAGTAATCTTTTTCAAACTCATACCAGCCACCCTCTAAATCAGCTTGTTTTGAAGTTCCGTCCTCATTTAAAACGAACGGGTGAATGTCTAAGTAACCAAGTTCATCACTATATAACTCTATTCTAACCGGTTTCCAGTCTGTATCAATTTTATAGCCCAGATTCAAAAGCACATTTAACAATTTTTCCGTATGTTGAGCATCAAAATTTATATCTATATCTCTATGAATTCTTGTTTGTTTACCAGCTAAAATATCTACACCCCATCCGCCATCCAACCAGTATGTAATTCCAGTATTTTCGAATAATTCTATTACTTTCATTAAATCTTCTTTTGTTGTTATTTCTTTTCTACCCATACAAAGTCTCCTTTACAACTTCTAATTTGTAATAATCATTCTACCATACCGTTATGAATAAATCATCTCATGTAAAACAATTTCTTCTGCCCGGTTGTGAATGTTATTGCAACGCTGCACCCATTCCATTTGACGGGTACGCTTCAATTCCTCGGTCACGCCCTCGGCAGCTTTCATCTGCTCCATGATGGTGTCTAACCGTTTCTGTGCCTGTTCGTTCAGGTCTGCAAGATATGTCCACAATTCCCCGGTCAGGGTCAATGTGTGTAATCTGGCTGGGCAGACTTCTCTTAAATATTCCCGGTGCATCCGTCCGTACTTTCCGATGGGGCGGTGTTCCTCCGGCAACTTCAAGTCCGGGATGTAGTAATCTCCAACAAGGATATAATCAATTCCGTTTTCTTTTATTCTTGGTTTCAATTCGCTCATGTTCCTTACCTCCTGTGGAAGCAGGCTCGTCTGGTACTAACTCAATCACATCGGTAATCTCACAATTCAGCGTTTCGCAGATACGGGCTAATGTATCCATGCTGATGTGCTTTCCCTCTTTGCTCATGTTGGCAATCATATTTGTTGTCATACCAGCAGCAAGCCTTAAATCCTCTTTTCTCATATCACGCTCTAACAGTGTGTGCCAGAGTGGTTTATAGCTGATGTGCATATTGTTTTCCTGCCTTTCTATCCATACCACCGGAGCGGCTGCCCCGGCAGGCACTTTTCTCTTATTATAGCACCAATCTTGTGAAATCACAATTTATTCTTGTAGCCTGCCGCTGATACCGTCTGGATTGGCTTTTCCTTTCTTTTTGTTCCCTTTAATTAGCCATGAACTGCTTCATGCCCTGGCTTTTTGCACCTGGGTTGTCATTTCCGTAGCCCTCCAAGAGGTTGATAACGCCCCAAATGCCAAGACCTGCTCCGAGAGCGATAACGAGTGTCTGTAAAACGCCTACTGCGCTGTTGAAAAATGCCATAATATAACTCCTTTCTGCCGCTGTGCGGCTGCCCGAAAAAGGGCATAAAAAACGGCGGTCAGTTTTCGATAACTGCCGCGGTCATAAGTCCCCGCGCTGCGTTTGTTGCTGCGGCGCGGCGGTATTCAGTTGTAAGGGTGCGGCTTCCTGCCGCGATACGCGCAAGGAGTAGGGGCGCGTACCATGTAGCCCGTGTTTATTATTTTTACTTTAAGCTCCCTCCTTTTCAAAAAGCGGTGTGTAGACAGGCTTAATGCCGTACTGCCGTTCCCGGACAGCTTCGATATACTTGATATAGGAAATACCCGCCTGTCTTGTCCTGCGTTCCTGTTCCCGCTGCATTTCCTCGGCTGCTTCCACAAGCCCGCTGATAGCTCGGATTAGCTGCTGTTTTGCCTTTTTCTTTTTGATACGCTTATTCATTCTGTATCCTCCTGCAAATCTGCTTCGTCAACTTCGTAATAGTCAAATACCTCGTCCGGCTTTACGATTGCAGGACGGCGGCGCAAGTGCTTTTCCATGTCAAAGGCGTTTTTCTTGTCAAAGTCGGAAAGGTACTTGTACTTCGGGTGTTTGGTAATGTCGTATTTTTCGGAGAAGAACGGACGCACACCGCGTAGCTGCAAGATACATTTCCCGCCGTCCATGACTGCAATTTCATCTTCGCTCATAAGTTGCTTGCCTAATTTCTGATAGTTCAGCCCGTGGGAAAGCTCCCGTCCTCTTGTTTCGGAAGTATTGAAGCTGTCAATCGTTTCTTTCCCCAAGATTTCCGACATTTCTTTAAGGGTCGTTTTCTCCTTGCCGCCCAAGAACAGGGTCGTATCGCAGTTGCCGACAATGGTATCGGCGTTGTCCTTGTAGATAGCCTTTAGCTGCGACTGGCTCTGCAAGATGATGGACGCGGAGATTTCGCGGCTCCTTATCGTGGCAATGAGTTTTTCAAACTTCGGTATCTGCCCGATATTTGCAAACTCGTCAAGCAGACAGCGCACATGAACAGGTAGCCGCCCGCCGTACACATCATCTGCCTTGTCACAAAGCAGATTGAAAAGCTGTGTGTAAAGGATTGATACAACAAAGTTAAAGGTGTCGTCGGTGTCGGAGATAATAACAAAAAGCGCGGTCTTTCGGTCGCCTAAGGTGTCAAGCTCCATTTCGTCGGTTTCCATCAGCTCGCGCAGTTCCCGAATGTCAAAGGGGGCAAGACGCGCACCGCAGGAAATGAGGATAGAGCTTCTTGTTTTTCCGGCAGACAGCAAAAACTTCTTGTACTGGCGCACCGCAAAATGTTCCGGGTCTTTTTCCTCCAAGCGTTCAAACATGAGGTCAACGGGGGATTGAAATTCCGGGTCGTCCTCGCGGGCTTCCGACGCATTTATCATTTCAAGCAGCGTCGTAAAGTTTTTCTCATTCTCCGGGGCTTCGTACCAGATGTAGCCGATAAGGGCGCAGTAAAAAAGCCGTTCCGATTTCACCCAAAAATCCTCGCCGGATTTTTCCCCGTCGCCTTTGGTGTTGGCGATAATGGTATTTACCAGTTTCAAAATATCCTTTTCGCTGCGCAGATAGGCGAAGGGATTGTACCGCATGGATTTCTTGAAATTGATGGTGTTTAGCACCTTGATTTTGTACCCGCCCCGCTGCAAGAGCTTTCCACACTCGATTAAAACCGTTCCTTTCGGGTCTGTGACAACATAGCTGCTGTGCATTTGCATTAAGTTGGGCTTTACAAAAAACCTTGTTTTGCCGCTGCCGGAGCCGCCGATGACAAGCACGTTTTTGTTTCTTGCATACTTCGGGTGCTTCGGGCGGCTGCTCATCATCAGCCTTTCGGTCTGCGTCAGCAGCACGTTATTTTCAAACATGGGGTCGATATATGGCTTTATATCCTCGGCATTGCCCCAACGTGCAGAGCCGTACTCCATGCCCTTACGGTATTTCTTTGCGTTCTTGCCTTTCACATAGACCGCAAGCCGGATAACGACAGCCCCGACAATGCCGATAAGCAAATCCATAGGGTTAAAACTCGGCAGGGCATTTGAAAAGGCAGCGGAAAAGCCGCTGCCAATGGAAACCAGCTTGCCGGAGAGGTCAGCCCCCGGCGAGAGCCGCACCGCCTGTCCGACTTTATCAAAGAGATACACAAAGAGCAGATAGGGGGCATTTAGGATAAGCAGCTTCTTGATATTCGGCTTCATAGCGATACCTCCCTGTCCTTGTATTTTGTCTTTTGACGGTTCGCGTTAAGCTGCTTTGCTGCTTCCCGGAATGTGGCAAGTGCCTTTCGGATAGAGGGCTTTTTCTCCTGTGTCAGCTTCTTTGCGGAAAACTCCTTAAAGGCTGCGGTCAGCACGTCCGCGTCCCGCCCCTTGAAAAAGACGAGATAACGGGGCGGCGTTTCGGTGCTGTCTTTCTTTAGGGCAAAGTCGATACCGTATTTTTTTGCCGTCTGCTCAAAGGCTTTGATATTGCCCTCGGTTATCTCAATGTTGGATAGCCCCGCGTTCTGCTTCGCAAGCTGCTTTAGGGTCTGCTTCCCGTGGGGCTGTTTTTCCTGCTGCTTTTTTGCCTGTGCAAGCATGGCTTTGATTGCCTTTTGCAGCGTTTCAGCGGTCAGCTTCGCTCCCTTGACAGAGAGCGCAACCACTTTTTCGTTGATTTCATCTTGCAATGTTTACCGTCCTCCTTTCCCGGTAGTAGTGATAGTGTTAAGGTGGTACGCCGCTTTTGGGCGTGAAAAAAGGGCGTCCGTTCTTCACGCCGCCCCGTTAAATCCGCACCCGCAGCCCGTTCAAGTCCTCGGCGCGGATACCTACAAGATACCAGTTGTCCCCGTACTCAATCCGGGTCGGCTTCCATTTGCCGCCTGTGAATACGTCCATGCACTCGCCGCAATGCAAGCCGCCGTAATAGTCGGCAATATCAAAGCGAATATCGTAGCGGTCAGCGGTTTCGTCAAAAATTAAAGCTCCTGTTTTCTGTGCCATGTGGTAAATCCTCCTTTTTTCGTTTACAGGCTTTCGCCCTCGTTGTAGGTGTAGTAGTCCGGGTCGCCGTATTTAGGCTTGCCGGATAATGCGCCGCTTGCCATGTCGTGAGCGACAAGGGAAGTATAATAGCTGTCAATGGTAGACGGGGCATTGAAAAGAACCGCCTTTAGGTACTGCTTGATATTGCGGATTTTCGTGGTGTTCTCCTGCATACAGTCAAGCACAAAGCGGATATGTTCGCTGTCCAGCTTCATAAACTTTGACTTCACAAGCTCGGCGGGGTAATCGTCCCCTGCAATACGGATTTTCTTTCTTGACGTACAGACCGTTTCAAGGATAATGTCAACAATCTCATTCAGACGGTCATGGTCAAACTTCATATCCTGCAAGAGAATGTTATACTCGATATTGTCCTTGATGATTTCCTCATACACTCTGTAAGCGTCGTTCCTTTCCGTTCCTTTCCGTTCCGGCGGCTGTGCCGCTTCGTCCTCGCCATAAGGCAAGGGATTTAGGGAATGGATAGGAATGGAATGGGTACTTGATAAATCCGTATTTGATTTTTCTTTTTTTTGTAAGTTAGTTCTTGATATATCTTTATTTAATTGCATTGGATTTTCCGACGTCGGATTTTCCGTTGTCGGGTTATCCGCTGTTGGATTTTCCAATACCGGGCAATCCAATTCCGGCGGCTGCGGCTGTTCGTAAATGGTGTACTCGATTGCGGTCATTTTGCCTTTCTCGTCGCGTCCCTGCCGCCTTGTGATATATCCGGCTTTTTCAAGCTCCCAAACGGCGGTACGGATAGCGTCGATACTTTCCCGGTTGATGTAGGACAGCCCTGCAAGGGTATAGTCCCAATCCTCCGGCAGGGACAGCATTTGAGATAACAGCCCCTTTGCCTTTAAGGAAAGCTCCTTGTTGCGTAAGTGGTGGTTGCTCATTACGGTGTAGCCTGTGTTGCGTTCCACACGGAAAACTGCCATAGCTTCATCACTCCTTTGCTTTAGATTTGTTGCGCAGTAGAACGCGGATTTTGAGGGGTAAGGTATCTTTTCCTTGCTTCCTCTGTTTTGCGTTCTGTAAGCCCGATAAATCAAGGCTTTTTTTGCCCCTACTGCGTAACATGAGGGCATAAAAATAGCGGCGTTCCTGTTCTCCCAGTGAGAGAGTGAGAAACGCCGCTGTGCGGGTCGCTATTTCATTTCTTCTGCTATCAGTTCTTGCATGACTTCTCCAAAGTCTGCCATGAAAGAAAAGATGAAGTATTCCAAAACGTCGGGGTCTGCGTCCATA
>ENA-OQLI01002216-OQLI01002216.1-human-gut-metagenome-genome-assembly--contig:-NODE-2216-length-10376-cov-3.591375_pt1 | contig 10376 bp, 6 predicted proteins | sample MGYA00242805_ERZ504812 | MGnify/ENA primary metagenome ERZ504812 (study PRJEB26092, sample SAMD00036430) | human gut metagenome | host: Homo sapiens | study: EMG produced TPA metagenomics assembly of...
GTTGTGTTCCGGGGGACGAAATAGCCTCATTCAGCTTGGCGTTGCCGAATGGACATACTGGGGGTTGTTCCGCAGGCAGAACAACCGTTGGAAAGGCATGCGGCTCGGCTTCCGCACTGTGTTGAAATTCGTGGCCATCGCGCTCGTGGGATTGGCTTCGTTCAAGCCACTGCTGTCGCTGATGGGACGCAAGGCGGGCGACTCGACCATGTACGAATACCTGTCCATCTACATTGGAGCGCCGATAAAAAACCTAGACGCGTATCTCACGAACTCCATGTCGCCTTCGTTGGCGGTCAAATCCACGCAATGGGGAGACATGACATTGGCTTCCACCCGGGCCTCGTTCCCCCAGATATTCGGCAAAACCGTGCTTGACTGGATGCAATGGCAACCCTTCCAACGGTATGGCGAGCGCAGTCTTGGCAACGTATTCACCACATATTACGCATTCATTTTCGACTGGGGCATCGCGGGTGCGATGCTTGCCATCGTGCTGATCGCCGCACTTTCTCAGCTTTGCTATGAAAGCGCGGTTTTCGCATTGCAATACGGCAAGGCGGGCATTCCCATATCGATGATGCTGTACGGTGCCATCGGCTATTGCTGTGCGTTCAGCTTTTTCTCCAACCGTTGGATGTCAACCATGTTCAACCAGATCATGCTCAGAAACATCATTATTTGGGTGGTGCTGATATTCTTCGTGAACTCCGTGCGCATACGCAAACGCGCCTTCGCCAAGCGGGTGGTGCTTTATGCCTGAACGTCAGCCGACCAAGCCGGTCGGGCAGCCGTCCAGCAAGCCGGCCAAGCATCCAACCGACGTGCGCATTCGATCCGTGAAATTCAACGTGCTGATGAACATGATCGTCACCACGTCGTCAGTGATCTTCCCGCTCATCACCGTGCCATACGTGTCGCGCGTGCTTTCCACCGGTGGCACCGGGCATGTGGCGTTCGCTCAATCCGTGGCCTCATACTTTTCGCTGGTGGCCCTCCTGGGCGTTACCTACTACGGAGTGCGCGTCTGCGCTCGCGTACGCGACGACCGCGCGGAACTATCGCGTACGGTGCTGGAATTGCTGGTTATTCTGGCATGCTCCACCACCATGGTGTTCGCGGTCTACCTGGCGTGCCTGTTCACCGTACCGAAAATGAACGCGCAATTCGGGCTGTTCGCGCTTTTCGGCCTGGCCATCTGGCTTTCCTCGTTCGGTGTGGAATGGTTCTATCAGGCGTTGGAACAATACGAATACATCACCGTGCGTAGCGTATGTTTCAAACTGCTGGCATTGGTGCTCATGTTCGCTTTTGTACGGCAGCGCGGCGACTACGCGATATACGGCCTGATCGTGGTGGTGGCCGGGTACGGATCCAACGTGCTCAATCTCCTGCGGCTACGCAGGTTCGTGGACTTCCGCAATTGTGGACATCTCAATATTTCCCGCCATTTCAAACCGATGCTATGGTTCACCATCGCATCCATTTCATCCGGCATGTATATTCAAGTAGACATTGTGATGCTCGGCTTCCTTGGCACCACCGATATGGTCGGCCTGTACCAGCTGGTATCCAAAATCAAATCCGTGCTCGTCACCGCCGTCAATTCCGCCGGCAACGTGATGCTGCCACGCCTTTCGTATTATCAGGCGCGGCGCAAAGAGCGGCAGGCAGGCGAACTGATCGCGAAAAACATGAATTTCGTTATGGTATTCGGCTCCGCGATCATTGCTCTGCTGATATTGCTTGCCGACCCGATCGTGGCATTGCTCGGTGGCGCTGACTTCGCGGAATCCGCGGTTCCGCTACGATTCGTCGGTATTGCGGTGATGTGTTCGGCCATGAATATCGTGCTTGCGAATGTCATGATTTCCAAAGGAATGGAACGTACATGGGCCATGGTGAACGCGATCGGACTTGCCTTGGCCGTACTCGCAAACGTGCTGCTGATTCCACAGCTCGGCGTGGTCGGTTCCGCCATCAGCATTTCATTGTGCGAAGCGTTGATGCTGGCGATGCGCTCATATGTGTGCCGCGGGTTTTTGGTTGGCATTCGCACGTCGATCGATCCGATACGTATTCTGCTCAGTGCGATTGCGGCAGGCTGCCTTACGCGGGGCGCGATCGCGATATGCGGTGCCGAGACATGGAACGCCTTCCTGTGGCTGATGTTCGGCGGATTCCTGTTCGCGCTGATATATGGCATCGCGTTGCTGCTGTGCCGCGAACGATTCGTTATGGCCATGCTTCAGCCGGTATTCAACCGACTGCATGTACGGAAAACGAATGATGAGAATAACGCGCATGGCGCAAGCAATGCGAGTGACGGACGATATGCAAACAATGGAGGTTGGCAATGACGAACTACGTGATCTGCGAACGTTCGCTGCATCATGCGCACGCTGGATCCAAAGCGCGCGATGACATTCGGCAGGTGCTCGAAAGCCAATCCTGGCAGCCGTTCGAAGTGCGTCCCGGCGAGAACAAAGGGTATTTCGACAAGCTGGTGTGCGTTGGACGTACGCTTGCCGATTGGCATCGGCTGGAACGAACCGTTCGCTGCGGGGATGTGGTGTTGGTGCAATTTCCGCTCATCATGTACAATAAGGTGTCGCTGTACGCCTTGCCTTCCGTGCGTAGGATGAAAGCGCGCGGAGCGTTGTTTGTTTTCCTGATTCATGATTTGGAAACGCTACGCGGCTACTCCTACACCGATTTCGACAAACAATGGGTGACCGAAGCGGATCTGCTCATCAGCCACAATCCACGCATGAGCGAAGTGTTGCGCAAGTACGGCGCGACCGTGCCGATCGTGGAGATCGGCATTTTTGATTACCTGCTGCCGCAAGCGAATCCTGTGCCCGTGGAACAGCGTCACGGCATCGATATCGCGGGAAATCTCAGCCATGGCAAAGCCGAATACGTGTATCGGCTGGCCGAGCGATTCCCCAAAGCCGACATCAATCTGTACGGGCCGAAATATGACCGGCGGAACGGCAAAACGGCGTGGTACCGCGGAATCGTCGCACCCGATGAACTGCCAGACAAACTGGAAGGACGATTCGGTCTGATCTGGGACGGCGACAGTCTCGACACCTGCGGCGGCTATTACGGCAAATATCTGACCGTCAACAATCCGCATAAGCTGTCGCTGTATCTTGCAGCCGACAAGCCGGTGATCATATGGAACAAGGCGGCGCTCGCACCATTCGTAGTCGAACAGGGAGTGGGCGTTGCCGTCGAATCGTTGCAAGAGGCCATGGCCGTGGAATACGGCATGACGCAAAGCGAGTATGCGCGAATGGTACGACGGGCTTCGCAATTGGGTCAGAAGCTGCGTGAAGGCTGGTTTACAAGGGAAGTCATGGCCAAGGTGCAGGCGGTATTGCCGTCGTTGCGTCGAGAAAACAAGGAAAGGTGAGATCATGGGCGTGAAGCAGCGAGTCAAAACCATCGTTCCGCATCGCGTCTGGCGCGTATTGCAAGGATGCAAAGCGGACATGACATTGGCTTCGTACTATGCGGGGCAGCGCAAACGGTTCCTGAGATTCTGTGCTGGGCAATGGAATGTGGGGCAATCCGAGCAATTGCGCGGCACTATGGTGTATTACATTCATCGTATTGAAAAAGGATTGTCGCATAGACGGTTCCGTGCGGGATTCGGCAGATCCGCGTTCGGGGAGTTGCGTTCCGTGATGGATGAATGGCGGGAACGCGACTATCCGGTTGACGATGTGACGTATATCGCGGCACGGCAGGTGGTTCGTGCATACGTGCGCAAGCCTCGGGCGTTGGAGAAGCCGATTCCTGCGTTTGTGGGCGTATGGTTTGCCGACGAAGTGGCCTCGGTGGATATCGAAAGCGTCGAACAAGCCGAAAAAGCCGACGTGGCGGGCAATGCGGGCGTGAAAACCGTGCGTGCCGCAGACAAACGCGACAACGCATCGCTCGACTATGCAGCATTGTTCGCAGGGCGTTCCAGCGTACGCGAGTATGCCGAAACCCCTGTTGATATGGGAACGGTGCGTAAGGCCGTAAGCATGTCGATGAAAACGCCATCGGTATGCAATAGGCAGGCATATCGCGTGCTGCTGATCAGCAATCCGAAATTCATCGAACAGGCATTGGCGTTGCAGGGCGGGTGGCGTGGGTACGATGCGCCTCCGGTGCTGGCGTTGATCAGCGTGGACGTGCGCAGTTTCGTAAGCGTTGAGGAACGCAACGAGCCGTATATCGACGGAGGCCTGTTCGCCATGGCGTTCCTGACCGCATTGGAATGCGAGTCGCTGGCCGCCTGCCCTCTCAACACCATGATGCGTGAGAAGCAGGAGCATGAGATCCGCAAGCTGTTGGGCGTACCCGACTACGAAACGCTGATTGCGTTCGTGGCGATCGGCAACTTCCCGGAAAGCATCGAATCGCCGGTATCGTTCCGGTATGATGCTTCGGTGATCACACGGGAGCTGAACTGACGATGAGCCATACCATCAGTGTGATCATTCCCGTCTACCGTGCCACGTTGCAAACGTTGCATGATTGCGTGAACAGTCTGCAACGGCAGCAGGGCAGTGGCTTCCGTATCGAAGCGGTGATTGTATTCGATGGTGAGCCGGCATTCGAAACGGCACCGATCTCGAATTGGAATTCGCCATTGGTCAGCATTCGTACGGAAACGATCGCCCATGCCGGAGTCTCCGCGGCTCGCAACGCGGGATTGCGCGCGGCCACGGGGCAGTGGGTGATGTTCCTCGATGCGGATGATGCGCTCGCCAAGCATGCCGTCGACGGCATGCTTGCGTTTGCGGTGCGATACCGCTGCGATGTGGTGATGGGGGCGTACCGCAACGTGCTTGCAGGTGCCGATGCCGATGCGAACGGTGTTCCCGACGCCGCTGGTGACGTCATTATGGGCGGCAAAGGCGAGGGGTCTCCAAGTGTGGAAGAACACCATTATGCTGAAACTGACATGGTGTTCGAGGGACGCAGGCGTCTTGACCTATGCGAGGATATGCTCCGACCGCAGCGAGGTATCGCGCTTGTTTGGGGCAAGCTGTACAGCATGCCGTTGATCAAAGGGATCGACGGATTCAACGAAACCTTGAGTTTGGGAGAGGACGCCGAATATGCGTTCCGTGCGGTCGCGGCGGCGAATCGAATCGGCTATGTGGATGAAATGGTGTACGAATACCGCCGCAATGCGGATTCGGCGGTGCGGTCGTTCTCCAACGATTATGTGCGGCGAACAATATCTGCGATCGAAACAATGCGCGATACCATTCGTCAATTTCGGGAAATATCTGATGGAACGCTCGATGATTACACATTATTTCATCTGACGATCATTATGATCAATGATCTGTTCAATCCCGAAGCGCCATGGAACCGTCATGAACGAAAGAATCACTATGGAAAAGTAGTGAACATGCCGGTTTTTCGGCAGCCGCTTGATCGATATCGGGGAGGTCGTTTTCCTGTGACCCGACAAATCGCGTTGCTTTCGATGAAATATCGATGGTATTACGTGAGCGCTGCGATCGCATGGGTGCGTCATAAGCAATTCAGTGGAAAACAATGAGAAAGCAGAGTGCTTCTGCAATAGCGAGAAAACAAAGAAATAACTACTTGAACGACGAGGAAATATGGACGAGAAGCATAATATTATCGGTCTAATCACGTATCATGCTGCCTATAATTATGGTTCGGTATTGCAGGCGTATGCCACGCAATCAACCATCACGGACATGGGGCATGACGTTACCGTCATCGACTACCGGCCGCTTGAGGGCGAACGCTACTATGAACGCTTATATTGGCGTGGGCTGGGCCTCAAATCGTCCCTCGCGGATTTAACCATGCTGCCGGTTGCGGGACTGCGCAAGAAGCGCATGCGCAATTTCGAGCGGTTCATCAGCACGAACATACATGTGGGCCAACGACGCTATCAGGAGCCGGAAGAGCTGAATTCGCTGGCTGACGCATTCGACGTGGCCGTGAGCGGCAGCGACCAGATCATCAACAAGCATTCCAACGAGCTGGAACGCGTCGACTGGAAGTACATGGACCCGTACCTGCTGAAATGGGCGAACTGCAGGAAAATCTCGTATGCTTCGTCGCCGGCCACCATGACCGACGATGAGTTGCGGCGCATCGGACCGGCGTTGGCGGAATTCAGCGCGCTTTCGGCGAGGGAACGTTCCGCATGCGGCAAACTGCGGCAGGTAAGCGGCAAACATGTGGAACACGTATGCGATCCGACGCTGTTGCTCAACGCGGGCGAATGGGAGGAACGCATACCGTTGCGTAAGTCGCAACACGTGCCCGAACAGTATCTGCTGTTTTATTCGCTGCTGCGTCCCAAGCGTGCTGTCGGCGTATTCAGGCAACTGCGTGAACTGTCTCGTCGAGTCGGCCTGCCTGTCGCAGTGCTGACGCCGCAGGCGGGCAATGTGCCGAAATGCGATGAGCTTGTCAATGTGCTCGAGGCAGGGCCGGAAGAATTCCTCTCGCTGGTGAAATATGCGGAGGGTGTAGTTACGGACTCCTATCATGGCACGCTGTTCTCCATCAACTTCCATAAACCGTTCTGGGTGTATACGGAAGGTACCAAAGAGCATGAACTCGGCACCCGACGCGGTCAAATCCTGCAGGAAGTACAATTCGCCGACAGAATCATCACTGATTTTTCCGAAGTTGATTGTACTGATACCTCACAAACCATCGATTTCTGCAATGCCGATATTGCACTGGATATCATGCGCAGCCGCTCAAAGCGATATCTGCACGACGCTTTGAGCTGATTATGCTAAATCCGCTGATTTTGATGTGTGTATTTTCATGCGTATAGAAGCGTTTGAATATGATTTGAGCCTTGGAGTGATATTGAATTCCAAGGCTCAAATGTTTTATGGATATTGGCGGTTGCCGTTTACTTGACGGTGATGGTGATGGTGGCGGTTTGGTTGCCGACCTTCACGTTCACCTTGGCGGTGCCGGTCTGGACGCCGTAGACGGTGCCGATGCCGGAGACCGCCACGGCGGCCCCGTCACTCCACCAGACAGCGTCGGACGGGGTGGCGTCCTGGGTGCCGATCACGTAGAGCTCGGCGAGGTTGCCTTTCTGGATGGACAGTTTGCCGTCCGCGACGCCCTTGCCGGAGATGCTGATGGCGGAGTCGTCCGGGATCGTGCCGTCCTCGTTCACCTTGTCGGAGGTCCAGGAGACGCCGAGCGCCTTGGTCTTGTCGGCCTTGGACTTGCGGTCCTTGGCCGAGTCCCATGTGGTCTTGCCGTTGGCGTCGACCTTGATCAGACGGAATGTGATGGCGTTGCCCTTGCCGACCTTCGTGGTGCCGGTGTACGCGTTGCCGTACCTGGCGAGCTTGACGCCGCCGGCGCGGGTCCAGGTCTTGCCCCTGCCCTGGCCCCAGTCGCCGACCGCGTACAGGGTCTCGCCGGTCTTGAGGTCGGCCGTGGCGCTGAAGGTGATGTCCGCGGTCTTGATAACCGGAGGCGTTGCCGTGCAGGTGATGGCTGTCAGCGAGGCGGACGAACCATCCCAGCTCACCTTGCCCGAGAATTCAAAACCAGGCTGGCTGGCCCCCGGCATCTGCGAGCCGCTGCCGTTGGAGAAGATCACGCGATAGGTGCCCTCGCCCAAATCCGGAACCTCATACTTGTATGTGCCGGCCTTGGCGCACGAATCGGCGGCCGCCATCGCGGTCATCTCCACGCCCGGCCAGGCCGCGTTGTTCTTCGCGGTCGCTCCGTCGCCCGTGTACACGTACGCGTACATCTTGCTCCAGCCGGAAGGCTTTGTCGCATAAATCGTGTTCGCCTGAACCTCAACCTTGGTGTAGGTTGCGGTGAACTCGAGCGCTTCGCCGCTTTCGGCGCCGGTGCCCTTGACGGTCAGGGTGACGGAATCGCCGATCTCCATATCGCCGCCGATGGTGAGCGAGTCGCCGTCAACGAAGGAGCCGTTCTTGCCATTGCTCAGTGAGTAAGTGAGATTGGTGGCATTGCTGGCGTTCAGCGTCACCTTGATGGTGTTGGAGGAGAACTTCTTGCTGACGGTCGCGGAAACGAATTCCGTCACGCTCGTGTGGAAGTACACGCTCACCGCATCGACCTTGGCGGTGCCGGAAGTGATCTTGCCGTTGGAAACGGTGATGGTGCCGCCGTGCACCTGGTCGGTGTACGGGCCGTCGGCAAGCTTGGTCGGAGTGCCGGCCAGATTCTGGTCGCCGCCCATGTTGGCGATGCTCACGCCGTCATTGCCGGCATTGTTGTCGGTCTTGTAACGTTCCACCATGAGGCAGGAGTTGTTGTTCTGTTCGGAACCGCAGTTGCGCAGGTATTCGGCCTCGCCGTCCATGGCATTGTGGAAATGGTTGACGGCCGCAACAGCCGTGTCTTTCCACATGTCATCGCCGGCGTCGCCCAGCTGAGAGGCTTCTGCGAACTGGGGCTGATTGCCGCCGGAGGCCTTCGGACGGTTGAAGAACAGTGGCGCTCCGCCTGCGCGTGCGCCGACCACGGCCCAGCCGAAGCGTATCTGATCGTTGGTCAGATACGTGGATTCCTTGTCGCTATTGGCATAGTTGTCGTGGGACTCCACCCAGGTGACCAGCTGATCGTCGTTGACGCCCCCGTTGCGCAAGCTCATAAGATTGCCCGCATTGAGATTCTTGCTCCACAGTGCAGAACGGATGGTCTTGCCATAGTCGGAGGCCGTGGCTCCGCCGCCGCCTTCGCCATACTTGGCATACAGGTTGGCGTACGCCTTGTAATCCAGTCCGGAATCGCCCTGCAGCACTTCGCCGTACTGGTATTGCGAGCCGTTCTGCAGAATGGTGGTCCAATACTGCGAACCGTCGAATTCGTTCGGCAGTTCGACGTGCTTGCCGGCGTCGAAACGGAAGCCGTCAACACCGTCGTTCACCGCGGTTTTCAGGAAGTCGTGCATACGATTGGCGACTTCCGGATTGGCGGTGTTCAGATCCCATAGGCCCAGCAGGTGGCAGTGCGTCACCTGCCAACGGTTGGAATAATCGATGTTGTCGCCGCCGGAGCCGCTGCAGGAGTTGCGCGCATGGAAATATTCGCTCTTCTGCCAGTCGGAGTCGATGGCGTTCCAGTCGGCGGTGAAGTGGTTGGCCACAACGTCGACGATGATGCGGATGCCATGCGCGTGGGCTGCCACGGTCATGGCTTTCAGGTCGTCTTCGCTGCCGACCACGAAGTTGCCGATGGAGGTGTTCGTCGGCTGATACACGTAATACCAATTTTCGGTGAATTTCTTGCCGTTGGCGTCGTTCACCTTGATTTTGCTCATCGGCTCGGTCTGAATGGAGGTGTAACCGGCTTCGGCGATCTCATCCATATGTTCGGTGATGGTGTTGAACGACCACATCCACGCGTGCAGAATGGCGCCGTTCTTCATCTCCTTGGTCAGACCGTACTTTTTGCGTGCTGCTTCGAAAGTCGGGTTGCCTACGGTGTCCGCATAACTGTTACGGTCGGTGCTCGCCTGTGCGGAGACGCTGGCGACTGCCAGTCCGCCGAAAACTGTGGCAAGGGCTGTGGCGCCCACCGCCAGCTTCTTGCTGACGCGCAGACCCAGCTTCTGCCGGGCGGGAGTTGGTTTCCGATGTTTCATTGACCTTCCTGATCCTTCTTTTTCTTGTGTTTGGGCCGGTATCGGGGCTTGTGGCTCCGTTATCGTGGCCGCTGCTTTGCGACGGGGGTCCCATCTTCTTTGATAGCGTTTGCAATACTGCAATCGTGTAGTGTATATTCTATCCCGATTGGAGTGTAAAAGATGCTGAAAAATGGCGGATTTTCAATGAAAATCGTTACTGAGAAAATCATTTTAAAAATGAAAATGATTGCAAAAGATAGTTGCGCAAGATAGCCCCTATATGAACCGTTTTGCAAATGATATGCATGCATAAAGCACGATATTTCAGCGCTTCCTATATGAAATTGGAAAACTGTGCTGCAAAGTATTTGCAATTTGCGCAACCCGTAGTGCGGGGGTGAGGTAGGGGTTATCACATCTGTTTTTAGCGGAAAACCGTCGGGGTGACAAGGGGTGGTGTGCCCATCGAGTTGGCTTAGGAAGCGCGCTGACTGAACCGTATCGAATTTCTCATTGAGACAAGCATGGTCTGCAGTATGTTTTTTCGTATTATGTTGTGTTCTTGAAAATATGAATATATTCCCCGAGATTCGATTCGTTTTATTCTTAACAATGAGGTACAGTATTTCACGTAGTTATTTACAGTAAAGGAAGGATTTACATGTCCGTTCTTGATGGTTTCAAAGAAGTTGGCGAAAGAACTGGTGGCAAGTTGACCATGACGGTCATGCTTGAA
>ENA-OQLI01002217-OQLI01002217.1-human-gut-metagenome-genome-assembly--contig:-NODE-2217-length-10375-cov-2.993755_pt1 | contig 10375 bp, 12 predicted proteins | sample MGYA00242805_ERZ504812 | MGnify/ENA primary metagenome ERZ504812 (study PRJEB26092, sample SAMD00036430) | human gut metagenome | host: Homo sapiens | study: EMG produced TPA metagenomics assembly of...
AAGGTCTGGTTACATCGCTTACACATCACGGGCGCTAAGCGAAATTTTTTGCCTGGTTGCAACAACATTTACGGTTACTCCCCCTCGATAGACTTGTTGGAGATATTAAACTGCCTGGTTGTGTCTTTTATTATGCCGCTGATGTTTGTTATGCCGAGAAAGTAGCGCAGGAGAAAGGCTTTTTCTATCGCCTGACGTCACGTTATCGCCATTATGCTGCCTTTGAGCGGGCAACCTTCGAACAGGGCAAGCCGACACAGCTGCTGATGCTGACAGATAAGCAAATCGCCGATTTCCAGAAACATTATCAGACTGAAGCGGAACGTTTTCATATTCTGCCACCGGGGATTTATCCTGATCGTAAATATAGCCAGCAGCCAGCCAATAGCCGTGAAATCTTCCGTAAGAAGAATGGAATAACCGAACAACAATATTTATTGTTGCAGGTTGGTTCAGACTTCACGCGTAAAGGTGTCGATCGTTCCATTGAAGCACTTGCTTCGTTACCGGATTCGCTGCGCCACAACACATTGCTATATGTTGTTGGGCAGGATAAACCGCGAAAATTTGAGGCGCTGGCAGAAAAACGCGGCGTGCGCAGTAATGTTCACTTCTTCTCGGGGCGCAACGATGTCTCGGAATTAATGGCGGCGGCGGATTTATTACTTCATCCTGCCTACCAGGAAGCCGCGGGAATTGTACTGCTGGAAGCGATAACTGCAGGATTACCGGTACTAACAACAGCCGTTTGTGGCTATGCGCATTATATTGTTGACGCCAATTGCGGCGAGGCTATTGCTGAGCCATTCCGCCAGGAAACATTGAATGAGATTTTACGCAAAGCGTTAACGCAATCTTCATTGCGCCAGGCCTGGGCGGAAAATGCGCGACATTATGCTGATACACAAGATTTATACAGTCTGCCAGAGAAAGCGGCGGACATCATAACGGGTGGTCTGGATGGTTGAACTTAAAGAGCCGTTTGCCACGTTATGGCGCGGTAAAGATCCTTTTGAGGAAGTTAAAACCTTGCAGGGTGAGGTATTTCGTGAACTGGAAACTCGCCGCACTCTGCGCTTTGAAATGGCGGGCAAAAGCTATTTTCTCAAATGGCATCGCGGCACGACCCTGAAAGAGATAATCAAAAATTTACTCTCATTGCGGATGCCAGTATTAGGCGCAGACCGCGAATGGAATGCGATTCATCGACTGCGGGATGTCGGCGTTGATACTATGTATGGGGTGGCATTCGGCGAAAAAGGCATTAATCCGCTGACCAGAACCTCGTTTATTATTACCGAAGATCTGACACCAACCATCAGTCTGGAAGATTACTGTGCTGACTGGGCGACCAACCCACCAGATGTTCGCGTGAAGCGTATGCTTATTAAGCGTGTCGCGACGATGGTGCGCGATATGCATGCTGCGGGCATTAACCACCGTGACTGTTATATCTGTCATTTCCTGCTGCACTTGCCTTTTTCCGGTAAGGAAGAGGAGTTAAAAATTTCAGTAATTGACCTGCACCGGGCGCAGATACGTGCAAAAGTACCGCGTCGTTGGCGGGATAAAGATTTGATTGGTTTGTATTTTTCATCAATGAATATTGGGCTGACGCAGAGAGATATCTGGCGATTTATGAAGGTTTATTTTGGGATGCCTTTACGTAAGATATTATCTTTTGAACGGAATTTATTGAACATGGCAAGTGTTAAGGCCGAGCATATTAAAGAGCGAACACAACGCAAAGGATTATAAAAATATTAATCAGTATGTACTGGAACTAACTTCATTATGACTATTTATTTTATAAACTGGGTTGCAGATTATGAATTAAAAATGATCCAGTACTTGAAAAAAAAGCACAAGATAAAAAATATAACAACACCAAAAAAATACAACTGGGTTAATAAGAAAATTTCGAAATTAGGGATGGATAATGCATGGTTGGGACGATTATTTATCAAACATCACCTAAATGCTGTAAAAAAGGATGATATCATTATATTTAATGACAGTGTCATTAATAAAAGTATTAACAAGCAAATATTAAAAAATATTAATTGTCATAAAGTATTACTTCTAAGAAATACTGTCAGTGAAAATTTTATTTTTGATAACGCTAATTATTTTGATATTATCTATGATTTTGAGCATAGATTTATAGGGAATGAAAAGATCAAGGCAATAGAACAATTTTTTCCTATAGGAATGGATGAAATTAGAAATTATAGTTTATCTGACAAAAATAACAGTCAGCCAATATGTTTTTTTCTTGGTCGTGATAAAGGACGTCTTCAAATAATTAATGAATTAGCCGATAGATTAACAACACTAGGATGTAAGTTAGATTTTAATGTTGTCAAAGATAAAACATCATCTCCGACTTCAAAGTATTTGATTGAAAAACAAATATCGTATGAAGAGAATATTAGAAGAACATTAAATGCTAATATAATTGTTGATATAACTAAAGAAAACCAATCTGGCTGGACTCTTCGTATACTTGAGGCACTATTTTTCAATAAAAAATTAATTACTAATAATATAAATGTACTTGGTTCGGAAATCTATAGTGAGTCTCGCTTTTTTATAATAGGTCATGATGATTGGGATAAGTTAGAGTATTTTATTAATTCATCTGTTAAACCAATGGATTATGATAGTTTATATAAATTCAGCCCTGATAAAATGATGTCAACAATTGTTTATGATTTTATAGAAAAATAAAACCGTTAAAACAGTGAGTTTTACTCAATTAATGAGAGTTTCAATGAAAATAGCATTTATCGGCGAAGCTGTTTCTGGATTTGGCGGCATGGAAACGGTCATTCGTGATGTTATTACTACCTTCAGGCAACAACATATCTATAGTGAAATGTTTTTCTTTTGTCGTAATGATAAAATGGATAAGGGATGGCTGGAAGGTATTAAGTACTCGTGTTCATTTTCCAATATTCGCTTAGGTTTTTTGCGTCGGGCGAAACATATTCATGCTTTAAGCAAATGGCTTCAAGATTATCAGCCAGATGTTGTTATTTGTATTGACGTTATCTCGTGTTTGTATGCGGCCAAAGCACGTAAAAAATCAGGAATTGATGTGCCAGTATTTTCATGGCCGCATTTTTCTTTAGATCACAAAAAACATGCTGAATATATCACCTGTGCAGACTATCATTTAGCCATCAGCTCTGGCATTAAACAGCAAATGATTAATCGGGGTGTACCAGAATCGACGATAAATGTTATTTTTAATCCAGTCGAAGCTAAAGACACAGTCATTCCGGGCCTGAGGAAGGTGAAACGGCAACGTTCATTTATGTTGGGCGTATGAAATTCGAGGGCCAGAAGAGGGTTAAAGACCTGCTTGATGGTTTATCACAAGCGCAAGGTGACTGGAAACTCCATGTACTGGGTGATGGTTCTGATTTTGAAAAATGCCAGGCATATGGTAGAGAATTGAAGATTGATAATCGAATTGTCTGGCATGGTTGGCAAAAACATCCATGGGAGGTAGTGCGTCAGGATATTAAGAAAGTCAGTGCATTGTTATTAACCTCATCTTTTGAAGGTTTTCCAATGACCTTACTTGAATCGATGTCATGGGGGATTCCGTGTATCAGTGCCGATTGTGTCTCCGGTCCTGGTGACATTATTCAACCTGATGTCAATGGCCATTTGTATCAACCGGGAGATATTGCTGGTTTTGTTACTCTTCTAAATAAATATATAGCAGGTGAAATTCATATCGAACATGAAAAAATTCCTTCGTCGATCGATAAGTTTTATCAATCTAAGTATTATGATAGATTACATAATATAATTATTTCTGCTATTTCCCGGAGGAAATAATGCAGCAGGTATTTTTCCAGGAAACTGAGTATCTAAATTCAGTTATTGATTATAATCATAAAGTAGAAACAGAAAATCTTTGTCTGGACATCGCTTATGGAACTGACAAAAACTTTCTATTTGGTTGCGGAATTTCGATTGCTTCAATATTAAAGTATAATGAAGGAAGTCGGTTGTGTTTTCACATTTTTACTGATTATTTTGGTGATAATGATCGTAAGTATTTTGATGCCCTGGCGTTACAGTATAAAACCAGAATTAAAATATATCTGATTAATGGTGATCGACTGCGCTCATTGCCTAGCACAAAGAACTGGACTCATGCAATATATTTTCGTTTTGTTATTGCTGATTACTTTATTAGTAAGGTGGCTAAAGTCCTTTATCTGGATGCAGATATCATTTGTCAGGGGACTATTGAGCCACTAATTAAATTCTCATTTCCTGACGATAAAGTCGCAATGGTTGTTACAGAAGGGCAAGCTGACTGGTGAGAAAAACGCGCCCATTCGGTAGGTGTTGCGGGAATTTCTAAAGGTTACTTTAACTCCGGTTTTTTATTGATTAATACTGCCAAATGGGCAGCTAAGCAGGTTTCTGCACGAGCCATTGCAATGCTAAATGAGCCAGAAGTAATCAAAAAAATAACACATCCTGATCAGGATGTATTAAATATGTTGCTGGCAGATAAACTTATTTTCGCTGATATTAAATATAACACCCAGTTTAGCTTAAATTATCAACTAAAAGAAAGCTTTATAAACCCAGTAACCAACAATACTATTTTTATCCATTATATCGGGCCAACCAAGCCCTGGCATGATTGGGCCTGGGATTATCCTGTATCACAAGCCTTTATGGAGGCAAAAAATGCTTCGCCATGGAAGAATACAGCGTTGCTGAAACCGAACAATAGCAATCAATTAAGATATAGCGCAAAACATATGCTTAAAAAACATAGATATCTAAAAGGATTTAGCAACTATCTTTTTTATTTTATTGAAAAGATAAAGCATTAAAACTGGGAAACAATAAAGTAATGATATAAGGGTAGCATTGTGGACTCATTTCCTGCCATAGAGATAGATAAAGTTAAAGCCTGGGATTTTCGGCTGGCTAATATAAATACTTCTGAATGTTTAAATGTTGCCTATGGTGTCGATGCTAATTATCTTGATGGTGTAGGTGTTTCCATTACATCAATTGTCCTAAATAATCGACATATTAATCTTGATTTTTATATTATTGCTGATGTTTATAATGATGCTTTTTTCCAAAAAGTTGCAAAGCTTGCAGAGCAATACCAATTAAGAATCACATTATATAGAATTAACACTGATAAGCTCCAGTGCTTGCCTTGTACACAGGTCTGGTCAAGAGCAATGTACTTCCGTTTATTTGCATTTCAATTATTGGGTTTAACACTTGATCGTTTGCTTTATCTTGATGCAGATGTTGTTTGTAAAGGCGATATTAGCCAACTATTGCATCTGGATTTAAACGGCGCGGTTGCTGCTGTTGTTAAAGATATTGACCCAATGCAGGAAAAGGCGGCATCCAGGTTGTCTGATCCAGAATTACTCGGGCAGTACTTTAATTCCGGTGTCGTTTATTTAGATTTAAAAAAATGGGCTAACGCAAAACTAACAGAAAAAGCGTTGTCTATTCTTATGAGTAAAGATAATGTGTATAAATACCCTGATCAAGATGTTATGAATGTCTTACTGAAAGGGATGACAATATTTTTGCCTCGTGGATATAATACAATTTATACAATTAAAAGTGAATTAAAAGACAAAACACATCAAAACTATAAAAAGCTGATTATAGAAAATACTCTTCTTATTCATTATACAGGTGCAACTAAACCGTGGCACAAATGGGCAATTTATCCATCGACAAAATACTATAAAATAGCTTTAGACAATTCCCCCTGGAAAGATGACTCTCCACGAGATGCGAAATCAATTATTGAATTCAAAAAAAGATATAAACATCTTTTAGTGCAACATCACTATATCTCAGGAATTATAGCAGGAGTCTGTTATCTTTGCCGAAAATATTACCCTAAATAACATTTAACTGGTTTGTTATGATTCAGAAGAGCAAGATCAAAGACTTGGTTGGTTTGACCGATGAAGAGAATTCAAAGTACCTCAATGTATTAAATGACTTCTTGTCTTATAATATAAATATCATCAAGGTTTTTCGTTCTATTGATGATACAAAAGTTATGCTTATTGATACCGATTACGGTAAATTGATTCTTAAGGTTTTTTCTCCGAAAGTTAAGCGTAACGAACGTTTCTTTAAGTCTCTGTTAAAAGGTGATTATTACGAACGCCTTTTTGTGCAAACTCAAAAAGTACGAAATGAAGGGTTAAATACACTCAATGATTTTTATTTATTGGCTGAACGGAAAACCTTACGATTTGTCCATACTTATATCATGATCATCGAGTATATTGATGGTATAGAGTTATGTGATATGCCCGATATTGATGATTCGCTAAAAAATAAAATTCAACAATCAATTAATGCCTTGCATAAACATGGCATGGTTTCTGGCGACCCTCATCGTGGTAACTTCATTATAAAAAATGGTGAGGTCCGAATTATTGATCTCTCTGGAAAACGTGCTTCAGCGCAGCGTAAAGCGAAAGATCGCATTGACTTAGAGCGTCATTACGGTATTAAAAATGAGATTAAAGATCTAGGCTATTATCTTTTAGTATATCGTAAAAAAATGCGCAATTTTATGCGGCGTTTGAAAGGGAAACCAGCTCGCTAAAAAAATCCCACAATTACATGTCTTCACCAGGACAGTTTTAAGCGGAGTTATTTATTTCACAGGTTTATCATGAAGAATATTAGATATATTGACAAAAAAGATGTTGAAAACCTGATTGAAAATAAAACATCTGATGATGTTATTATTTTTCTTTCGGGCCCTACATCGCAAAAAACACCTTTGTCAGTATTACGAACAAAGGATATTATTGCTGTCAATGGTTCTGTGCAATATCTGTTAAGTCATAATATCGTTCCTTTTATATATGTACTTACAGATGTCCGCTTTTTACATCAGCGTCGTGATGATTTTTATAAATTTAGCCAGAGAAGCCGTTATACCATAGTAAACGTTGACGTTTATGAACATGCTTCCAAAGAAGATAAACTTTATATCCTCCAGAACTGCCTCGTATTACGGTCCTTTTATCGCCGGGAAAAAGGTGGTTTTATAAAGAAGATTAAATTTAATATATTGAGTCAGATTCACAAAGAACTGCTGATCTCTGTACCGTTGTCTAAAAAAGGTCGTCTGGTTGGATTTTGCAAGGACATTAGTTTTGGTTATTGTTCATGCCATACTATTGCCTTTGCTGCAATTCAAATAGCATATTCACTTAAGTATGCACGGATTATTTGTTCTGGTCTTGATTTAACGGGTAACTGCTCTCGTTTCTATGACGAAAATAATAATCCCATGCCCTCGGAATTGAGTAAGGATTTATTCAAAATCTTGCCATTTTTCCGTTTTATGCGTGATAATGTAGAAGATATTAATATCTATAATTTATCAGATGATACAGCTATTTCTTACGATGTAATTCCATTTATTAAATTTCAAGATATCAGTAGAGAAGAATCAAAAGATAAGACAAGAAAAAAAATGCAATATAGAACTTCAACTGATTCTTATGCTAATTAATCATCCTGAAACTAAAGTAATATGGTATAAAAATGCGTTTAGGAACTTTTCACAAAAAGAAAAGATTTTATATAAACAAAATAAAAATTAATTTCCTTTCTTTTTTATTTCGTAAAAAAATAAATAATCAAATTACAGAACCAGCGCAAGTTAATTCATGTCTTATTATTCATGATAATAATAAGCTCGGTGATCTAATTGTATTAAGTTCGATTTATCGTGAACTTTATAGTAAAGGGGTTAAAATAACCATTCTTACAAATAGTAAGGGTGGGGCGTTTCTCTCTAACAATAAAAATATATTTGAGTTCTGTATTAAAGAATCAACCGGTTTCCTTAAAATGCTTACTCTATGTAAGCATCTGCGGGATTTGCAGTTCGATATTGTATTAGACCCCTTTGAAACCATGCCCTCATTTAAGCATAGTTTAATATTATCAAGTTTAAAAGATTCTTACATTCTGGGTTTTGATCAATGGTATAAACGTTACTATTCATTTTACCATCCCCACGATGAATGTTTAAAAGAACATATGAGTACACGAGCAACAGAAATACTGAAGCATATTTATGGTGAGGGTGAATTCTCCACCGACTACGACTTGCATTTACCAGTAGATGTTGAAGATAAAATAAAAGAATTTATTGGAGATACAAGAATAGTCATTATTAACCCATTAGGTGCAAAAAAAATATGCCGACTTACGTTTGAGCAAATAAAAGTTATATATCAAGAAATGAAACTACACTTTGAAAATTATCGGGTGATATTTACCGGGTTACCGCAAGATTTATTGACAATACCAATACCTGAAATCGAAACACTACCATTTAATGAGTTTATTTATACCGTTGCGTTGACCAAGTATAGTGATTTTGTCATTTCTGTTGATACAGCTCTTGTTCATATCGCTGCGGCTTATCATAAACCAACGCTTGCATTTTATCCTAATTCACGTACTCCGGAATATCCCTCACATTTAATTTGGTCCCCAAATAATCATAAATCAATACAAATAGTATCCCCAACATTTACGGTGAAAGATATCGATACTGAAACTTTAACTGATTCAGTAAAGAGATTAAGTTGTATAGATAAGAAGTGAGTTTTAACTCACTTCTTAAACTTGTTTATTCTTGATTAATAGTATTGTTACGATTATTAATAACGAGTAAGAGGACTATAGCGGATATAACGATAATTGGAATGCTGCGTGCCCATATGATCACATCACTGAGTCCAATCCCCACAATGCCAAGCGTTAATATCAACAAACCCAAAGCTCGTCTTTTATATGCTGTATAAAACAGTGAAAAATAGAGGAAAAGGATGGAAATAATTCCCATCAGACCTTTCAGTGACCCTGCTTCAATTATCTCATTATGTAGATGTACGTTAGAAAACTCCAATGCCCCTCTTAGCCTGTTGTGTTCTGCAACTAACAAATTCATATTTTCAGCGCGTGACTCTGCTGATCTAAATGAAAAAGGTGACTTTATGAATATATTTAAACCAATTTCGTACATTGCCAGTCTTGCACCTAGGGAAGTCACGCTATTAGCATTGGTATAACTGTTTAAATCATTTAATGCTTCATTATAGCGATTCTGTATTGGTTTATTAAATATAATTACTATGCTAGCTAATATAGCAATTAGTAGAACAATAGAGGAAGTGAATTTCTTGGGTGATTTATTATAATAAGCTATTAATGCAGCAACACAAATTATAGGGAACAGGAGTAGGGTTGCTCTGGTTTGTGTTAGCGCCAGAACATAAAGTACCGCGCAACTATTTAATAAAAATAAAAAAGGATGGTTTTTCTTAGTATAAAGAATCGCAACGCCACTAACTATCCCTATTAGCATAGTTGAATATGCTGCTCCTGTTGCCGTTCCTACACCAAAAGAAATGCGGTCATTTTCATGAATGCTATTAATATACATTGCATATCCAGCAATTAGAAATGACAGAGAATATAAAGTGTATAATACACTCTCTTTTTTTGATTTTAGCTGGCTAGTTAGTGTCAAGAAAACAATAAAAGAACCAAATATAAAAATTTTGGCAGTATTTAAATAACTATGGTAAGTAGCACGAAATGGCGAATTATCTATTTTAAACGCAGAATACCAAATTAAATCAAGTAAGCCTATTAAAAATATAGAAAGGGGAAGAATAAGGTTTTTTATATTATAATTTTCTTGTCTGCCACGTAAAATTAGTGCCACTAAGCAAACTATAGCAGTGATATTATATATTTTTATGCTGAAAGTATTATCAACGAATGCAATTATCATTGAAAAAAAACATAATATATAAGTTATTATCTCTAAAATCATTGATGATTTAAGAGAGTAAGGTTTCAATGAATGAAGTTTAAAGGATGTTAGCATGTTTTACCTTTATAATGATGATAACTTTTCCAAAACTGCTTGACTGTTGAGGTTAATTAAATTTTCTCTTGGAGCCCTACAAACCATCTGATTCTTCCCATACCCACCAATTAATCCCGGATCGGTAGGTCCATAAACCGTGATATTGGGTCTATCCAGTGCCGCCGTTAAATGGCTTAACCCCGTATCCACCGACACTACAAATTTAGCCCCGGCCAGTACGCGGGCAACGCCTTCCAGACTCATCTTCGGCAATACTTCAACATAAGCAAATCCTTCCGCCAGTCGTTTCGCCCGTTCTTCCTCATGCGCCTCCCCCCACGGACGTTTCATCCGTATTCCTGAATCAGCCAGTAAACCAATCAATTCTCCCCATCGTTCTTCCGCCCAGTGTTTATCATCTCGGGTTTTTGC
>ENA-OQLI01002227-OQLI01002227.1-human-gut-metagenome-genome-assembly--contig:-NODE-2227-length-10331-cov-3.931889_pt1 | contig 10331 bp, 7 predicted proteins | sample MGYA00242805_ERZ504812 | MGnify/ENA primary metagenome ERZ504812 (study PRJEB26092, sample SAMD00036430) | human gut metagenome | host: Homo sapiens | study: EMG produced TPA metagenomics assembly of...
AGCGAACCAAAGCCCCTACCACAGCGCCATCGTTTCCGTAGTACAGTCCATGTCGCGCCTAGCCGCAGCCGGGGTAGATTATCGCGACCTATATTTCAGTTTCCAAGAATACTTCCCACGGCTGGGTAAAGATCCAGAAAAATGGGGAACGGTGGTGGAATCCCTCTTAGGAGCCAATCGAGTTCTGCGGCATTTCCATTTAGCCTCCATCGGCGGTAAAGATTCCATGTCGGGCACTTTTGAAGATATGAATGTACCGCCTACGTTGGTTAGTTTCGCGATTGGTATGCAAGCAGCGGATAAACTGCGCACCCCCGAGTTTAAAGCCCGAAATCACCGTATTTACCTGCTGAAAGTGGAAAACGATGAGCTAGGGGCGGTAGATTTAGATTCTTTCCAATCCGCACTTGATTTGCTGGTAAATACTAACCCGCACGCCGTTTACGCCTTGGGTTATGGCGGAATCGCCGAGGCACTGCCCAAAATGGCTTTTGGAAACCGGATAGGTTTTGCCGTAGATACCGAAGAGGATTTGTTCGCTTCCCGCTTCGGCAGTTTCATCATCGAGAGCGACCAGCCCTTAGAATTACCATTGCTTGGATACACTGGCAGCTGGCAAGAAACCAGCATTAACGGTCAGCGTATTGATTTGGCTGCTTTACAACAGGCTTGGGAAGAACCCCTTCAAGAGATTTTCCCAACCGCCGGTAGCCAGATTTCCCATGATGATTTGCGCGTAGACGAAAGCTGCCTAACCAAAACCCTACATGCGCCCTATCGAAAAGAAAATCCGCAGGTATTTATTCCCATCTTCCCCGGTACTAACTGTGAATATGATATGAACAGAGCTTTTACTCGCGAGGGTGCGCAGGTAGTAACGGAAGTGTATCGAGATGCTGCTTCCTATGCTCGGCAAATCGAACAAGCAGACATTCTGGCAGTTCCCGGAGGATTTTCAGTCGGTGACGAACCCGACGGATCGGCAAAATTCATTGTTTCAGTGCTGCGCCAAGCCCAGGTTAAAGAAGCCGTACACTCCTTGCTGCGCAAAGGGGGCTTGATTCTGGGAATTTGTAATGGTTTCCAGGCATTAATCAAATCTGGTTTACTTCCCTACGGACAGATTCGGGATTTAGATGCAAATTCGCCAACTTTGGCACAAAATGACAGCGAGCATCACGTAGCCAAAATCGTACGTACCCAAGTGGCATCGGTAGCTTCACCCTGGTTAAGTTCCTTCGATGTAGGCGAGGTACACCACATACCTATTTCTCATGGAGAAGGACGGATAGTGATGAGCTCGGCAGACTACGATAAATATCTAGCAGCTGGGCAAATCGCCACCAAATATATTGGGGAAAATCCCAACGGATCGTCCTATGAAATTGAAGGACTATTGGCTCATCAGGGGCAAATCCTGGGGAAAATGGGTCATTCTGAGCGCAGCGGTAGCGGCTTATACCGCAACTACTGTCCCGAAATAGAACAGAACATATTTAGAAACGGGGTTAATTATTTCCGATGGATGTAGCAATTATTTTTGGCTCTGCCTCTGATAAAGAAAAAATGGCGGGCGCAGCTAAATGTTTAGACGAATTCGGGCTGGAATACAAAGCATTTATCGCTTCTGCGCACCGGGTTCCAGAATTATTAGAGACCATTCTAAAAGAAGCCGTGGACCCGGGAGCAAAAGCTATCATTGCGGGAGCCGGGCTGGCAGCACACCTGCCGGGAGTAATCGCTTCTAAAGTCACTATCCCAGTTATCGGGGTACCCTTAGATGCGGCTTTGGGTGGTCAAGACGCCCTCTACTCAATCGTGCAAATGCCCAAAGGAATCCCGGTATCGACGGTGGGAATCAATAACTCCTATAATGCCGCCATGACCGCTGTCCAGATTATTGGAACCAGCAACCAGCAGGTAGCTGCGCAGTTAAAAGAGTATCGCGCGAATATGAAGCAGAAGTTCACCGCTGACCCGGTTAGTTTTTAAGAGAATAGTATTAGATAAAAGAAGGCAAATAATGGAAAAGAAAGAGTTCCTTTACGAGGGCAAAGCTAAGAAAATCTACGCCACCGATGATCCCGATAAGGTGATTGTTTATTACAAGGATGATGCCACTGCCGGTAACGGCGAAAAGAAAGGCACCATTGCTGATAAAGGCATTATCAACAATGAACTCACTAGCTACCTGTTTGAAATGCTGGCCTCGCAGGGAGTAAAAACTCATTTCATTGAGAAGCTGAATGATCGCGAGCAGCTGTGCTGGAAGCTAGATATCGTGCCGCTAGAGGTAATTACCCGCAATATTATTGCGGGTTCTATGGCTAAACGCCTAGGTCTAGAAGAGGGAACTATCCCGAAGAAAATGATTCAAGAGTTCTCCTATAAGGACGATAGCTTGGGTGACCCCCTGATTAACTCTGATCATGCGATTGCCATCGGGGCGGCAACCGAAGAAGAAGTTGCCGAAATCCTGGAGGTAACCGCCAAAATCAATCAGATTCTTTCTGATGCTTTCAAGAAAGAAGGCATCCTCTTGGTAGACTTCAAGATTGAGTTTGGTCGCGATAAGGACGGGAAGTTGCTGCTAGCAGACGAAATCACCCCAGACACCTGCCGGCTTTGGGACGCAGAAACCAAGAAGAAACTAGACAAGGATCGCTTCCGGCGAGATATGGGCGGGATTGAAGAAGCCTACAAGGAAATCCTGCACCGCATTACCAAGAAATAATTAATAGTGCTTTTCCTGGGGACGGAAGCGAGGCTGCGCCCCCAGGAAAAGCGCCACAATGTAGAGCGTTACTGAGGGCAAGGAAAAACAGATTATGGTCAGCTATAAAGATGCCGGTGTCGATAAAGAGGCAGGCTATGAGCATGTGCGCAGGCTGAAGAAAATGGTAGCCTCCACCCAAAATGAACAGGTTTTGGGATCGCTAGGCTCATTTGCTGCTATGTATGAGCTGGGAAACTACCGCAATCCAGTCCTGGTTTCCGGCACTGACGGGGTAGGAACAAAACTTAAAATCGCCTTCGCCCTCGAAAAATACGACACTGTAGGCATTGACCTGGTGGCAATGTGCGTAAATGACGTGCTCGGTCATGGGGCACGCCCGCTATTCTTCCTCGACTATCTGGCTTGCTCCCAGCTAGATGCCGAGGTTTCCGCACAACTGGTTTCCGGGGTAGTTGCTGGCTGTAAACAAGCCGGGGCTGCTCTAGTAGGGGGCGAAACCGCAGAAATGCCCGGATTTTATGCACCCGGCGAATACGATATGGCCGGTTTTGCCGTCGGCGTGGTAGAAAAAGATGCCATTATAGACGGCTCGGCTATCCGTAGCGGCGACCGGGTGATAGCGCTTCCCTCCTCAGGACTACATTCCAACGGCTTCTCCCTGGTAAGAGCGCTATTTAAAGATGACTTTTCGCCAGAGCTACTTACGCCCACCAGAATATATGTACCTGAAATTCTGGCTTTACTAGACAAAAAAGTTAAACTTCATGGTCTAGCGAATATCACTGGCGGGGGGCTGGAAGAAAACGTACCTCGGATTATTCCCGAGGGGCTCACCGCCCAGATTGAAAAATCCAAAGTTCGTATTCTCGATATTTTTAGGCGCAGTGAGTTCGACGCAGTTAGCGAACCGGAAATGTGGGGAACTTTCAATATGGGAGTGGGGTTTGTGCTAGTGGTTCCCCCGGAAGAACTGCCACAAATACAAGCCATAGTGCCTGATGCTTACGAAATAGGAGAAATAAAAGCACAAATTCCTGAGCAGCAAGGCAATAAAATATGCCTGCGATAATCAGCTATTGCTTTAGGTAGCAGACACAAATCTTTTGGAATCGTTAGCGGAGAAAGGGGAGAATAAAAGCTGATGGCAAAGATTCTGATAGTTGGAAACGGGGGACGCGAAAACGCGATTAAGCGCGCCCTGAGTGCTCACGAGATTGCCCAAACCACGTCCTCTAATATGCAAGAAATCTTGCAGACGGCGCGCGATTTCTCCGCTGATTTAACCATTGTGGGCAGCGAAGACCTGCTAGTTGCCGGAATTGAAGATTTATTTAGCCAGGCAGGAATGAAGCTGTTTGGGCCGGGTAGGGCGGCTGCCCGACTAGAGGGCTCGAAAGCCTATGCCAAAGACTTTATGAAAAAATACGGGGTAAAAACCGCCCGCTACCAAACTTTCAGCGACTACGAGACCGCGATTGCGGGACTGGTGGATTTTAACCTCCCGGTAGTGGTGAAAGCTTCTGGACTTGCAGCCGGAAAAGGGGTAATCATCTGCGAAACCGCAGATGAAGCTCGTGATGCGATTGCGGAAATCATGGTTGAGGGACGATTCGGCAAAGCCGGAGAACAGGTTATCTTAGAGGAATACCTGGTCGGCAAAGAAGCCTCTATTCTCAGTCTCGCTAATGAAAAAGGTATCTTTCCGCTAGTTTCTGCCAAGGATCATAAGAAGATTGGCGAAGGAGAAACTGGTCCCAATACTGGTGGAATGGGAACTTTTGCTCCCAATCCGTTTTACACCGATGAGCGGCAAGCCCAGTTTGAACGCGACATTTTGGCTCCGACTTTGAAAGGTATCCAGGCAGAGGGGCTAAAATTTGCGGGCTGTATATTCTTTGGTTTAATGCTCACTGATAATGGCACTTACCTTTTGGAATACAATATGCGCTTTGGCGACCCGGAAACCCAAGTTGTATTGCCACTCCTCGATAGCGATTTATATTCACTTTTAACTGCCTGTATGCAGCGGACACTTACCCAGGAAGATATTAAAATACGTAATCAAAAAGCTATCTGTCTGGTATTAGCCTCAGGGGGATATCCCGGAGATTACCAGAAAGGTAAAGAAATTACCGGTCTGGATGGAGTTGATTATCTAGAGGCGGGAGTGCGCCATGAAAACGGTAAAAGCTACACCAATGGTGGGCGGGTGCTAAACCTTTTGGCACAAGCCGACACTCTAGAGGCAGCCAGAAATATAGTCTATAAGAATGCTGAAATAGTAGATTTTGCGGGTAAAACCTATCGTAAAGATATAGGTAGCGACGCTATTTAATAAACCAGTCCTATCGCTTAGGGTTTTTAATTATTTAGGAGGACGAGCTTGCAGGCACAAACGGTAACTAACCTGGGAGAAGAATGCGGGGTTTTCGGAGTATATGGTTCTCCCGATGCCTCTAGTCTTGTTTATTACGGACTGCACGCCCTCCAGCACCGCGGTCAAGAAGGAGCCGGTATAGCGGTCTCCGATGGCGAAACTATCCGAGTTAAAAAAGCCAAAGGGCTGGTAACCGAAGTTTTTGATGACCCTAAGCGCCTCACTAAACTGAGTGGTTCGCGCGGGATTGGCCATGTGCGGTATTCAACCTCTGGAAATAACTGGTCTTGCAATCTACAGCCCTTTGTGTTCCATCTCCATCAAGGCAATATTGCTTTAGCACATAATGGAAACCTGGTAAATTCTCCGCAGCTTAAAGCGCAGCTAGAGCAGCAAGGCTCTATCTTTAACTCCAACTCAGATTCGGAAGTTCTTATGCATTTAATAATGCATGAACAAGGCACCTTCTATGAAAAATTATGTGCAGCCTTGAATAAACTGCGGGGCGGATTCACCTACCTGATTATGACCGATGACACCATGTACGGGATTGTGGATCCGCACTGTCTGCGTCCTTTGGTAATCGGGAAAATGAAGACTCGGGGAGGCTGGGTTTTAGCCAGTGAGAGTTGCGCCCTAGATTTGATTGGGGCAGATTTTTACCGCGATTTGCGTGGCGGGGAAATCGCTATTATTAACGAGGATGGTCTACAGATTAAACGGTACTGCGAGGAAAAAGATACTTGCGTTGCCGCCATGGAATATATTTATTTCGCTAGACCAGATTCCAATATCTTGGGGAAAAATGTTCATGCGGTGCGTAAACAGTGCGGGATGGCCCTCGCTAAAGAACAGCCCACACCGGGTGCGGATATTGTAATTGGTGTTCCTAACTCCTCACTGTCTGCTGCCTCGGGCTATGCGGAAGCTGCGCACCTGCCCTATGAAATGGGATTGATAAAGAACCAGTACGTGACCCGCACCTTTATCCAACCAAAGCAATCATTGCGGGAAAAGGGTGTATTAATGAAGCTGTCTGCGGTCAAAGGAATCGTAGAAGGTAAATCCGTAGTGATGGTTGATGACTCGATAGTGCGTGGCACTACCTCTAGAAGAATCGTGAAACTGTTAAAAGATGCTGGGGCGCGTGAGGTACACGTGCGGATTGCTTCCCCCGAGTTTATTTTCCCCAGTTTCTACGGTATTGATGTTTCTAATTCCGCTGAACTAATCAGTGCCCATATGGATGTAGATGAACTGGGTGCCCATTTGGGAGCAGATTCTCTGGCGTACCTGTCGGTTGCGGGTCTGGTTGAATCGGTAGGTTTGAATCTTCCCGGACCTTATGGTGGTTTGTGTATGGATTCATTTGCCGGGCATTACCCGGCGGGTCTTGGTAGCTACGAGGAAGAATACCTTGAAACTATGACGAAGATTCAAAGCGACTTTTCTAATAAGTCTCGCTAGTTTTCTTCCGGGTTAAGCGAATCTTATCGCGCGCCTGCCAGGCGGGGATTAGCTCGGTTGTTAGCATTGCCACCAGCACTAAAGCGCCCCCGATAAGCATTCTCGAAGTCACGTCCTCGCCGCCGAAGAATACCGCAAAGAAAGCGGCAAACACCGGTTCCATGGTCATAACTACCGCGGCTTTAGTAGGACGTAGCTGACTTTGCGCCCAAGTTTGCAAGATAAGGGCGCCGATAGCGGCAAACACTACTGTGTAGGCGATTGCCACCCACGCCGAAACAGTATGGGGCAAAGTTATACCGAATGGGAGCGCCGCGAGGGGACAAAATAAGCCTAAAGCGATTAGCTGTACCGCCGCTAAGGTTAAGGGGTTATCTCTCGTAGCCCAGCGAGCCGTCAACACGATATGTAATGAAAAGAGAATCGCCCCGATTAAGGTGATTGTTTCCCCAATCCCGATTGATAGCCCCTTCAGACTCAATACCATCAATCCTGCCAGGGCGATTATGGCGGCCGCCAAGTTTACCGGTTTGATTTTTTCGCGGAAAAGTAACCATACCAGCAGGGGAGTGAGCACCACATATAGACCGGTAATAAACCCTACTACCGATGCATCGGCGCTCTCTAACCCTTTGGTTTGAAAAATCTGGGCACTGGCATAGACAAAACCTAAGCCGAAGCCGTGAATCCAGGTTTCTTTGGGGGCGCGGCGCAGGCGGGAAAAGAAACATATTCCAACCAGAATTCCTGAGGCTAAGAAGCGAATCGCTAGGAACGATAAGGTGCTCATATCGCTTAAGAGGTCTTTAATCAAGAAAAAGGTGGATCCCCAAACAGTGGTCGCAACTAGCAGCGCACATACCGCTAAACTTTGTCGATAGTAGCGGTTAAGTCCCTTAAAATAAACCTGGTTGGATTTAATCATCACTCGATTCTAGAGCCGCCCTCGTAAGGAATTCTATTTGGAACGGTGTGTACTCTAGCACCCCCTAGAAATCGGGCAGGTAGCTGGGGCTGGCTATCAGAGCACCTCAAGCGAGAGCTGGTTATTTTATGCTATTCTTCCCTTCAGGTAAACGTTAGGAGAGTGATGGAAACCAGGAAGCTATCGCATCTAACTGGTGTTCCTATTCCCAATTCAAACCCGCTATGGCGGGGTATTTTTTTATCAAAAACTATTAACAGGAGAGGGCGTAAATATGCAGGATCACGATGATTTTCCGCGTTTTGGAGTAGGGCAACATCTGATCTCGGTGTCTCAGTTCGATCACGAGAATCTGCAAGAGTTCTTTGACCTAGCCGAGTTTTTGCGTCCTATTGCGCAGCGTAAACAAATCTGTACCGTACTTGATGGGGCGGTTCTTTGCTCCCTGTTCTTTGAGCCTTCTACCCGTACCCGCCTTTCTTTTGAATCTGCTTTTTTGCGTCTCGGGGGAGAAGTCGAAACCACTACCGGTTTCACTTTTTCTTCTATGGCTAAAGGGGAATCAATCGCCGATACCTCGCGCGTGGTGTCCGGGTTCACCGATGTTTTAGTAGTTCGCCACCCCGATGCTGGTTCGGTAGCTGAGTTTGCCCGCCACTCTATAGTGCCGGTACTGAATGCGGGAGATGGTTCTGGCGAGCATCCCTCTCAGGCGTTATTAGATGTGTTCACGATGCGCAAGGAACTCGATAAAAGAGGTAAGAGCCTGGATGGCTGCACTATCGCTATCATGGGTGATTTAAAGTACGGTCGCACTGTTCATTCCCTAATGAAACTAATGAGCCTCTATGAGAATGTCACCATTAGGCTGTTTTCTCCTCCCTCCCTGGAACTACCGGGACAAATTGCTGACTATGCTACTAAACGGGGAGGACGAGTAGTTACCTGTGGCACTCAGATTGAGGCTTTAGAGGGCGCAGATACGGTTTACGCTACCCGAGTCCAACGCGAACGGATGACTGAAGAACTGGCGAAATCAAAACAGCTGCAAGGCTGCTTACTCGATAAAGCCATGCTTGAACAAGCGGGTGTTGCCCAAGATATTATTATCTGTCACCCGCTGCCTCGTGATTCGCGTCCTAATGCGCTAGATCTTTCAACTGACGTGGACTGTTTGCCCGGTCTGTCGATTTTTAAGCAAACAGATAATGGGGTTCTGGTACGGATGGCAATGTTCCTAACCACTATGGGGGTAGGTAAACAGTTGGTGCAAGCAAAAACCAAGCAAAAAATCTGGAAAGTAACTCCCGAGGAAGAATAGTCAGTTATTTAGCTGTCTATCAGTTAGCTTTTCGGTCAGGGCTTTTAGAGCGAGCCAGGATAGGTAGCTAGGTTATTATTGTCTACTCTGCTAATAGATTTTTCGTTATAAATTTTTCGCCTCAGAGAGTGCAAGTAGTGGCATAAACGTTTATCGGGGTTGAGTAAACTTGGTTTACTCAACCCCGATACTAACTAAGAGCGATTTACCTATGGATTGCTTCCCGAACCTTACTTCTTGAATAGGGTTTTGCGGGCATAAACCGGCTCAGAGGTTACTTGCAATCCCAATTGGCGGAAAATGTGGGTATCGACTGAACCGAGAATCGTGGTGGTGTGGACTTCGCAACCTCTAAGATTAACCAGTTGCTCTAGAGCTTTGCGCGCATTTTCATCGGTATCGGCAGAAACTGAAAGCGCAATCAAGACTTCATCGGTATGCAGACGGGGATTTTGCGCACCCAAATGGTCAACCTTTAGGGTTTGGATCGGCTTAATTGAAGTCGGTGCAAGTAATTGAATCTTATTATCGATTCCTGCCAGCAGTTTCAGAGCATTTAATAGCATAGCCGAGCAGCACCCCAGTAGAGGAGAGGTTTTACCCATCACAATCGTGCCATCACTAAGCTGCATAGCGGCTGCGGGAGCGCCAGTTTCGGACTCTAAACTAAGAGATGGATGTACCACAGTGCGGTAATCCTTGGTGATTCCCAGTTTTGCCATGGTCATGGCAATGCGGTGAGATTCAATTGGATCAGCCTGGGAAGCGGCTTCAGTACCTAAAGCGTGATAGTAACGCCGTACTACCTCTTGCTTTGCTGCCTCCTGGCAGACTAAATCGTCACTTATGCAAAAACCAGCCATATTAACGCCCATATCGGTTGGGGACTGATAGGGGCAAGAACCGGCTAACTGCTGTAGCAAGGAACGTAGCAGTGGAAACACTTCCACATCGCGGTTATAGTTCACTGCCTGTTTTCCATATGCCTGCAAATGGAAAGGATCAATCATGTTTACGTCATCAAGGTCAGCGGTGGCGGCTTCATAGGCAAGATTGACCGGGTGATCTAGGGGAAGATTCCAAATCGGGAAAGTTTCAAACTTGGCGTAACCAGCTTTTATGCCCCGTTTATATTCGTGGTATATCTGGGAAAGACAGGTTGCTAGCTTTCCGGAACCAGGTCCGGGAGCGGTCACCACCACCAAATCCCGGGTAGTTTCGATATAGTCATTTCGTCCTAGCCCGTCCTCGGAAACAATCAAATCCGTGTTCGAGGGATAACCGGGGATTGTGCGGTGGCGAGCAACCTTTAACCCGGAACGTTGCAGCCGCTCTTTAAATAAACTTGCGATATGGTTATCGTCCTCCATCTGGGTAAGGACAATGTTTTCCACCAAAAAACCGCGCTCACGAAATACGTCCACGAGACGGAAAACGTCTTGTTCATAGGGAATGCCTAAATCTGCTCGCATCTTTTTGCGGCTGAGGTCTTTAGCATTAATCG
>ENA-OQLI01002232-OQLI01002232.1-human-gut-metagenome-genome-assembly--contig:-NODE-2232-length-10300-cov-7.196402_pt1 | contig 10300 bp, 9 predicted proteins | sample MGYA00242805_ERZ504812 | MGnify/ENA primary metagenome ERZ504812 (study PRJEB26092, sample SAMD00036430) | human gut metagenome | host: Homo sapiens | study: EMG produced TPA metagenomics assembly of...
TCACCCGTTCGCCACTCGCTCGAGAAAGCAAGCTCTCTCTCGCTCGTTCGACTTGCATGTGTTAGGCGCGCCGCCAGCGTTCGTCCTGAGCCAGGATCAAACTCTTTATAAATGATATTTATCACTTTTAAAGTGTTAAATCTTGTTCGCTCAGCACGCAATCGCTTGCGTCCTGTGTGAATTACTTTTGGAATTGTTTTTAGTGTTTTTCCAAACACTTAAAAGGTTCCTTACAAGTTTTTCGATATTGTTCAATTTTCAAGGTCCTGTAGCGCCTCAGCCTTGCGGCTGACGACCTGTTTATTGTACCACCGAAGTAGTTTTTTGTCAAGCCTTATTTTTTAGAAGCTTTTGAAATTTCCGAATTTGGACATCCAAGAAGTTTCTCAGAACAAACTGGAACTTTTCAGCGTCTATTGGTTCTTTTCAAGGGCTTCCTGCTGAGGCTTCGGAAGTCATTCTTTTGCCTCAGCGCTTGGCGCTCAAGTATAATACCACACCCCCCGCCTCCTTGTCAACACTTTTTGACAACTTTTTTCCAATTTCTTTGCAGAGCAAAGATTCTCCCTGTTTTTCACCCGTTTCAGGGCGTGCCTTTTTCTTGACAAGGCTGCAGACAGAACGTATTATGGAGTCATCCCCGTATCCTGTATAAGGTAGCTATACTTATTACATAAAGGAGAAGCGCCATGTCCTGTGTCAACATCCGCGGCTACTGCATCGGTGAGGGCCGCCCTAAAGTTATTATTCCTATTGTAGAGCCCACGGAAACCGCCATTCTGAAAAAGGCCGCCGAGTTTTCCACATTGCGCGCCGATTGTGTGGAATGGCGTATCGATTGCTTTGAAGGTGCAAAAGACCTTCCGGCTATCGTGCACTGCGCCGCGAAGCTCCGTGTTGCCTTGAAGGATCAGCTGCTTCTTTTCACCTTCCGCACAAAGGCCGAGGGCGGCAAAGTCGCTCTGGCCCACGAAGAGTATCTTCATTTTATCCGCACCGTTTTTGCCACCGACTGCGCCGATCTGATCGACATTGAATTTTTCACCGCAGGCGCAGAGCTTCCCGCGCTGATCGAAGAAGCCCACACCGCCGGGGCTGCGGTGGTGTGTTCCAGCCACGATTTCCATAAAACGCCTCCTCGCACGGAGCTCGTCTCCCGCATGATGCAGATGCAGCGAGCCGGTGCCGACCTGCCCAAGCTGGCTGTGATGCCCCAGAGCCGTGACGATGTGCTGGAGCTTCTGGCTGCCACCGCTGAAATGGCCGACCGGCATCCGGAGACTCCCATCATTACCATGAGCATGGGAGCTCTGGGCGCGGTGAGCCGCCTTTCCGGCGAAGCCTTTGGCTCTGCCATGACCTTTGCCAACCCCGGGCAGGCCAGCGCCCCGGGGCAGGTATCGTTGGAGGTCGTAAACGAAGTATTGGATGCACTGCATTTATAAATCCAGAAAGGAGCTTTTATGAAAAAGAAGTATTCTGCTCTCCCAGAACTTCTTTTGCGAAGTATTTTTTACACGCTTATCAATTATGTGCTTCTCAGCATGGTGCTGTCTTTTCGGCTTCATTGGAGCTCCATTCTGTTTTCTGCTGCCATGCTGTGGTTTGCTTTGGATTATTCAAAGACCATCCAGCAGTTGACCGGCAAACGGCTTCTCGCAGACCTTTTATGGCTTGGCTGCATTCTCATCAGCACATTTATTGCATTCTTTGTCGGGTACATTCAAGGCTCGTTCGCATCATTTTAACAAAAAAGACCGGAGCTGTAGGTCGCACTTACAGTTCCGGTCTTTCTTTTTATGTCACAAAGAGATGATTATGCCAGCTTGGCTTCCAGACGGGTGCGGATGGCCTTGATAAAGCCCTCGCTGTCCACAGCGGTGGGAGTGATGCCCTCAGCCAGACCGCACAGGTCTTTCGTCATGATGCCGTCGTTCAGGGTCTGCAGGCTGGCGGCTTCCAGTGCCTCGCCAAACTTCACCAGCTCCGGCAGGCCGTCCAGTTCACCGCGCTTCTTGAACGCGCCAGACCACGCAAAGATGGTCGCCATGGGGTTGGCGGAGGTTTTTTCGCCCTTCAGGTACTTATAGTAATGGCGGGTAACGGTGCCGTGGGCGGCCTCGAACTCGTATTTGCCGTCCGGGCTGACCAACACGCTGGTCATCATTGCCAGAGAGCCAAAGGCGGTGGAGACCATATCGCTCATCACGTCGCCGTCGTAGTTCTTGCAGGCCCAGACAAAGCCGCCCTCGCTGCGAATGACGCGGGCAACGATATCGTCAATGAGGCTGTAGAAGTAGGTGATGCCTGCGGCCTCGAACTTTGCCTTATACTCGGTGTCATACACCTCCTGGAAGATATCCTTGAAGGTGTGGTCGTACTTCTTGGAGATGGTGTCCTTGGCACCGAACCAGAGATCCTGTTTGCTTTCCAGCGCGTAGTTGAAGCAGCTGCGGGCAAAGCTGTAAATGGAGGTGTCCTTGTTGTACTGGCCCTGCAGGACACCGGCACACTCAAAGTTGTAGACCGTGGCGGCCTGCCGGGAGCCGTCGTCGCCGGTGTAGATCAGCTCTGCCCTGCCGGGGCCGGGGATGCGGAACTCGGTGCACTTGTACACGTCGCCGTAGGCATGGCGGGCAATGGTGATGGGCTTTGTCCAGTTTTTGACCACCGGCCTGATGCTGTCGATCATGATCGGCGCGCGGAACACGGTGCCGTCCAGCACGGCGCGGATGGTGCCGTTGGGGCTTTTCCACATCTGGTGCAGGTGGTATTCCTCCACGCGCTGGGCGTTGGGGGTGATGGTGGCACACTTGACCGCCACGCCATACTTTTTGTTGGCGAGGGCGGCATCCAGGGTCACCTGATCCTGAGTGGCATCCCGGTTGGGCAGGCCCAGATCGTAGTACTCGGTCTTCAGATCCACAAAGGGCAGGATGAGCTCCTCCTTGATGATCTTCCAGAGCACACGGGTCATCTCGTCGCCATCCATCTCCACCAGCGGCGTGGTCATCTTGATCTTTTCCATAACAGTTTCCCTTTCCTCTGATACTGTGACCCCCGGCGGCACTGCCAGATGCTCTGCCGGGAGGTTCGGCTTTATCGATACGCGGCCGCCAGCTTTTCCAGCGCGGGCAGGCTGCGCTTTACCTTTTCGGTGTCGATGCAGTAGGCAAGGCGGACATAGCCCGTCACGCCAAAGGTATCGCTGGGCACCAGCAGCAGGTCAAATTCCCGGGCCCTGCGGCAGAAGGCGTTGGCATCCTCCTCCAGCGCCTTGGGGAAGAGATAGAAGGTGCCGCCGGGCCGCTCCACCTCAAAGCCCAGCGCTTTCAGCTTGTTGTAAAGCAGATCCATATTAGTCTCGTAGACACTCAGGTCGCTGGTCACATCCAGGCAGCGGCTCACGGCACGCTGGATGATGCTGGGCGGGCAGTTGTGGCCGGTAAAGCGGGAGATCTGGGCCATCATATCCACCAGCACCTCCTCGCCCTCACAGCCGGGGCGCACGGCCACATAGCCCAGGCGCTCACCGGGCAGGCTCAGGCTCTTGGAGAAGGAGAAGCAGGTCAGGGTGTGGGGGTAGAACGCCGCCGGGTAGGGCACAGCCCTGCCATCAAAGGCGATATCCCGGTAGGGCTCGTCGCTGACAAGGAAGATGTTGTGGCCGTAGGCCCTGCTCTTCTCCGTCAGGATCTCCGCCAGCCGGGTCAGGGTGTCGGCAGAGTAGACCACACCGGTGGGGTTGTTGGGGGTGTTGATGAGGACGCAGGTGACCTTCTCGGTCAGCATCTGCTCAAAGGCCTCCAGATTGGGCTGGAAAGCCGGGGCCTGGGGCGGCACCACCCTGAGATGGGCACCGGTGCCCTCCACATAGGGGCCGTACTCCGGGAAGTAGGGGGCAAAGGTCAGTACCTCATCCCCGGGCCGGGTCACGGCGCGCACAGCGTGGGCAATGGCACCCGCCGCGCCCGTGGTGGGAAAGATATCCTTCTGCGCATAGGGCAGGCCGAAGGTCCTGTTCAGGTGGGCCGCCACGGCGGTGCGGAACTCCGGGTCGCCCTGGCTGGGGCAGTAGCCATGCAGGGCCACCGGGTCCTCCTGTGCCAGCAGCTCCTGCATGGCGGCGGTGAACTGCTCCGGGCAGGGCACGCTGGGGTTGCCCAGCGAGTAATCAAACACGTTCTCGTAACCGATCTGGGCCGCGCGCTGCTTGCCGTACATAAAGGTCTCGCGGATGACGCTCTTGTGGGCCAGCATCCCGCGGTAAGTCTCGTTCAGCATAAGTTCCTCCCCCTCTGAAACACAAATTTATTTTTCGTGGGCAGCAGACGCATAGCTCTGCTCTACTTTCACCACACAGCTGTATTTCGGGTCCTGCTCATGGACGAACTGGCACATGGCGGCCAGCATCTCGTCCTTGTTCCCGGTATAGCCCGCCGGGAACTCCAGATCGAACAGGACATTCGTATGGGTATCCCCCGGCACGATGCGCAGGTCGTGGATCGAAAGGCAGGGGTCGAGCTGGCGGGCCTTTTCCATCAGGCGGGTGCGCAGCACGCCCACCGCCGCATCGGTGGTGACGATGGGGTCATAGTGGATGGTCACCTGCAGGCCGTCCCGCTTTATAAAATCGTTCTCGATGTTGTCGATGACATCGTGGGCCTTGAGCGGGTCGGTCTCTGCTGGGAACTCGATGTGGAGGGAAGCGAACTGATGCCCCGGGCCGTAATCGTGCACCATGAGGTCGTGCATTCCCAGCACGCCGGGGTAGCCCATGACCGTCTGCTCAATGTGCTCCACCAGCTCCGGGCTGGGGCTCTCGCCCAGCAGGGGGCTCAGGGTGTCCATGACCAGCCCCCAGCCCGACCAGAGGATGAAGGCTGCCACGGCCACGCCCATGATGCCGTCCAGCCGCGCCCAGCCCGTCAGGCTGCAGACCACGGTGGAGACCAGCACCGCGCCGGTGGTCAGCACGTCGTTGCGGCTGTCGGCGGCGGTGGCCATCAGGGTCTCGGAGCCGATGGTGCGGCCGATGGTGCGGTTGAAGCCGCTCATCCAGAGCTTGACGAAGATGGATGCGGCCAGCACACCCACGCTCAGCCAGCTGAACACCACGGGGGTGGGGTGGAACGCCTTGACCACCGATTCCTTGAGCAGGGAAAAGCCGATGCCCAGGATGGTCACACTGACCACCAGACCGGCCAGATATTCATAGCGGGCGTGGCCGTAGGGATGCTCGGCATCCGGGGCCTTGGCGGCCAGCCGGAAGCCGATGAGGCTGACCACGTTGGACGAAGCGTCCGAGAGGTTGTTCAAAGCATCCGCCATGATGGCGATGGAGCCGAACAGGGTACCTGCCAGCAGCTTGCCCAGGCAGAGCAGCAGGTTGCAGGCCATGCCCACACCGCTGGCAAGGTTGCCGTAGGCCGTGCGGGTGGCGGGGTCCTGGGGATCATTGGGATGCCGGATGAACCGGCGGATCAGGAATTGCGTCATATCTATCTTTCATCTCCAGAAGTGCGTTCAAAAAATACGACTTAGGTATAGTATAGCACCCAGCTTTACCGTTGTGAAGCGTTCACCCATGAAACTGCGGCTTGTCAGGCGGCAGTTTTGTGAATTTGCTTCTTGTTGCAATCAAAAAAGAGCTGCCGCGCGCGCCCCTTGCCAACACTTTGGTTGGCAGAGAGCGCCGCAGCAGCCCCTTTTACAGTTCCGTCAGGGGAACTCAGACATTCTTGGCAGAGGGCTTGCTCAGATCCACACCGCGGATGATCTTGCGCACGGGCAGGATGCTCTTGGCGTTCATGGACAGCTCGTCCACGCCCATCCGCAGGAAGGTCTCGGTGAGCGCGGTATCCGCGCCCAGCTCACCGCAGATGCCCACCCAGATGCCGTGGCGGTGGCCCGCCTCAATGGTCATCCGGATGGCCTTCAGCACAGCGGGGTGGTGGGGGTCAAAGAAAGGCTCCAGCTTGGCGTTCTGGCGGTCCAGCGCGCAGGTGTACTGGGTCAGGTCGTTGGTGCCGATGGAGAAGAAATCGCACTCCTGGGCCAGATCGTCCGCCACCAGAACCGCGGCGGGGGTCTCGATCATGGTGCCCACCTCGATCTTGTCGCTGAACTTCTTGCCCTCGGCGGTCAGCTCTGCCTTGCACTCCTCCAGCACGGCCTTGGCATCCTGCAGCTCCCGCAGACTGGTGATCATGGGGAACATAATGCTCATGTTGCCGTAGGCAGAAGCGCGCAGCAGGGCCCGCAGCTGGGTCTTGAAGAAATCCCTGCGGGTCAGGCAGATGCGGATGGCGCGGTAGCCCAGCGCGGGGTTTGCCTCGTGGTCGAGCTTCATGTAGTCCACGGTCTTGTCCGCGCCGATATCACAGGTGCGCACGACCACCTTTTTGGGGGCCAGGCTCTCCAGCACCTGCTTGTAGGCCTCGAACTGGTATTCCTCGGTGGGGTAATCCGTGCAGTTCAAGTAGACGAATTCGGTGCGGAACAGGCCCACGCCGCCCGCGTCGTTCTGCTGGACCGCGCCCACATCGCTCATGCCACCGATGTTGGCAAAGACCTGCACGGTCTTGCCGTCCAGCGTGGTGTTGGGTTTGCCCTTGAGCTCGGCCAGCAGGGCCAGCTTCTTCTGGTCCTCCTGCTGGCGCTTTTTCAGGCTCTCCAGCAGATCGGGGGTGGGGTCCACATACACGCAGGCGTTGTAGCCGTCCACCACAGCCATCTTGCCGTCCCAATCTTCCTGGATCTCCTTGCACTGGATCAGGGCCGGGATGTTCATGCTGCGGGCCAGAATGGCGGTGTGGCTGTTGGAGCTGCCCTCCCGGGTGATGAAGCCCAGCAGCAGGCTCTTGTCCATCCGCACCGTCTCCGAGGGTGCCAGATCCTCTGCCACCAGAATGCTGGGCTCCGTGCCCTGCAGGGTGGCATTGTCCACGCCCTGCAGGATGTCCAGCATGGCCTGTGCAATGTCGATGACATCGGCGCTGCGGGCCTGTAAATAGGGGTCGTCCATGGCGGCAAACACGGCGGCCTGGTTGTCGCCCGCTTTCTTGACGGCATACTCCGCACACATGTGCTGGCCGTTGATGATCTCCTTGATGGCATCCACAAAGTCATCGTCATCCAGCATCATGGCATGGATGTTGAACACCTCGGCAATGTCCTCGCCTGCCTCGGCCAGTGCCTTTTCATACAGGGCAGTCTGCTGGTCAATGGCTTTGGCCCGGGCCTCTTCAAAGCGGGCTTCCTCTGCCGCCGTGTCCGCGACCTGGGCGGTGGAGATCACGGTATCTTTTTTCTTGTAGATCTTCAGTTTGCCGATGGCAATGCCGTTCAGGATGCTTTTACCGGTTCCTACCTGCATCGTTCTCTCTCCTTTGTTGAGAATTTAGTGCGAAAAAGCCCCCGCAGGGTCTCCCGCAAGGGCTTTTGTCCGCAGATTCAAAGATCAGACGTTCTCAGTCAGGAACTTCTGAATGGCCTCGGCAGCGGCGGCCTCATCGTCGCCCTCCACCTTCACGGTCACGGTGTCGCCCTGCTTGACACCCATGCCCATCAGAGCCATCAGTTTGCGCAGGTCGCAGCTCTTGCCGTCCTTTTCCAGGGTAGCGGTGCTGGCAAAGCCCTTGGCCACCTTCACGAGCAGACCGGCCGGACGAGCGTGGATGCCGCATGCATCCTTAACAGTATACTGGAATTCCTTCATGATCATTTTCTCCTTACTTCATCCCGTTTCAGATCCGGACGGTCCTGCCACTCCGGACGCAGCCGATTTTGCTGCGGGATGCTACTATTATTATAAACCCGCTTCGTTATTTTTTCATCATCCCATATTGCTGATTTTTAGCCAGAAATTTTGGTGCTATTGAACAGAAGTTTTGCCCCCATTTTTCCACCGGATTCATTCAACAGGATACCCCTCGGCATCCAGGGGCAGGTCGGTGTACTGCGCCTCCTCGGGCACCACGGAGTCCGGCTCCCCGCTGGTCTGCTGGCTCTGCCCGGACGCGCCCAGCTCTTCATCATGGCGCTCTCCCCAGTCGCCGCTGTAATCCTCACCGGACACCTGCTGGGCATCCTGCTGCTCAGCCTGCGCCATTGCGGTCTGGGCATCCTTCAGGCCGATCACCGTGCCCGACGGCTTTTCCAGCAGGTAGGCCCCCACAGCCTTTTTGCGGTAGACCAGCAGCACGCCGTAGCGGCTGGTCTCTCCGCTGCTGGCCGCCGGGATCAGGGCGGTCCACTTTTCCACGGTTTTCCCTTTGTAGCGGGTAAGATCCATTCCGCTTTGCTGTACCACCCCGTTGAAGGCCGAGAAGCTGTCGTCCCACTTGCGGGGGATCTTGACCTTATCCGCCGTGATGGACGTGCCGTCCACATCCAGCCCGTAGCCCGTGAACCAAGTCTGGATGTCCTGCGCACTCTCGATCCGGTTCACCCCGGCCGCTGCCGCCACCGTGCGGGTGCTGATGTACCGCCCCAGAAAGGCGCTGAAGATCACCAGCGCACAGCAGAGCGCACCGGCCCCCACCTTTTTCAAGCTCGTCTTGTTCAGCGTTACCACAAACATGCCGTTCCCTCCCACCCGTTTTGTTCTGAAAAGAATATATGGGGCGGGCAGAGGAATTATAACCGCGCTGCGGCAGATCCACTTTCCTGCGCAGGAGTCATTTGAAAAAGTTGTTTCTTCTGTTAAAAAGTCGCTTAAAAAAGTTGTAATCTTCGCAAAGAAGTCCCTTGAAAAAGTTATCTTTATCTTTTATAATAGATGCAGCATCATTTATTTTCGGGAGAGTGAAACGGTATGTTAAGGCGAAAGATCACAGACCAGCTGCTTGCATGGAAAAACACGCCCGGCCGGAAGCCGCTTATCATCAAGGGCTGCCGTCAGTGCGGCAAGACCTTTTCTGTATTGGAATTTGCCAGAAAGAATTACAAACACACAGTGTACCTCAATTTCTTCGAGAATCCGGATTATGCTTCTGTCTTTTCCGGTTCTCTGGAGATCGACAACATCGTGATGATGCTCTCTGCCCTTCTTGGCAAGGATGCCGTTTTTGAGCCGGGCCAGACGATCCTGATCCTGGACGAGATCCAGGATTGCCCGGAAGCCCGGACGGCCCTGAAATTTTTCCGCATCGACGGCCGCTATGACGTGATCGGCACCGGCTCCCTGTTGGGCGTAAAGGGCTACGGCAAAGAACCAAGATCTGTTCCAGTCGGATCGGAGACGGTTCTTGAAATGTACCCACTGGATTTTGAAGAATTCTTATGGGCCAATGACATCACCGAACCTGTCATTGCGCTGCTGCAAAGTTCTCTGGACTCCGGTTCTCCTGTGCCGGAAGCGCTACACAACCGGATGCGGCAGCTTTTGCTCCAATATACCGTTGTGGGAGGAATGCCGGATGCTGTCCAGACCTTTGTGACCAGCAGGCAGATGGATGAGGTCCTGCGTATCCAGCGGGACATCGTTCGTTCCTATGAGGACGACATGGTAAAGTACGCGGAGAAAAAGGATAAGTCCCGCATCAAGGAGTGTTTCCAGTCCATTCCCCGCCAGCTTGCCAAGGAAAACAAGAAATTCCAGTATTCCGTTGTAAAAAAAGGCTCCACCTCCGCAAAATATGCCGGAAGCCTGCAATGGATCGAGGATGCTGGCATCATCACACGGTGCCACAATCTGTCCATTACCGAGCTGCCTCTGGATGGGAACGCGGAAGAGGATACCTTTAAGGTCTATATGTGCGACACCGGCCTGTTTGTCAGCATGCTGGAGGACGGAACGCAGTTTGACATCCTGCAAGGCGACCTCTATGGCTACAAAGGCGCTATCTTTGAAAACCTGATCGCCGATATCTTCACCAAGATGGGGCGCAAGCTCTACTATTTCCACAAGGATTCCGGCCTCGAGGTGGATTTTGTGATCCGTTATCAGGGGGAATGCACCCTTGTAGAGGTAAAGGCCCGCTCCGGAAATGTCAAAAGCACAAAGACGATCCTCAACCACCCTGAAAAATATCATGTATCCCATGCGATCAAGCTCGGGGACTATAATATCGGGAAAAACGGGCCGCTCCTGACCCTTCCACTCTATATGGCCTTTCTGCTGCGCAGCTGCTGACCTGTACACCACCAAAAGAGCCCCCGCCGGAAATATGAACTGCACCCCATTTGTTAGACAGTATGGTATACTGTTTAGGAAATGGGGTGTTTTTGTATGCCAAAGGGACAACGAAAGTACAACGGAGCTCAAAAGGTAGAAATCATCAAACAGCTTCACAAT
>ENA-OQLI01002253-OQLI01002253.1-human-gut-metagenome-genome-assembly--contig:-NODE-2253-length-10171-cov-3.816308_pt1 | contig 10171 bp, 8 predicted proteins | sample MGYA00242805_ERZ504812 | MGnify/ENA primary metagenome ERZ504812 (study PRJEB26092, sample SAMD00036430) | human gut metagenome | host: Homo sapiens | study: EMG produced TPA metagenomics assembly of...
GCTCCATAGCGATGACGTCGCCCTCCACTCCCTTATCCCTGACCAGAAGATGGCAGCCATTTCCCAGTATACTGCATGGATCGGTATATTCCCTGCACATACGAATGACCGCTGACAGTTCCGTTTCATTTGATGGACCTGCGAAAAACTCGGCCGGCCCTCCGATACGGAAGGTGGTGTGCCTGCTCATGGGCTCCATGGTCATAAGCACTGATTCCTCAGAGACAAGCGCCTCTTTTAGCATACGCTCCAAATTCAACATACATTCCTCACTAACCATTGATTTGCGCAAAATAATTCCGGCCTGCTCCTCATGTTTTTATTGACCCAAGCCCGCAAACGAGCAGGCTAATCCTGGCTGGCCTTTCCGATATTGGCCTGCACTCGGTTGTACAGCTCCTGAGCCGCATTGTAGCCCATTTTCTTCTGGCGGTAATTGACAGCGGCGGACTCAACGATAATCGCCAGATTACGGCCGGGACGAATGGGAATGGTATGGCATACTACCTGATTGCCCAAAAATTCCGTATACTGATCTTCCAGACCCAACCGATCATACTCCTTATCCCTATTCCAGTCCTCCAGCTTGATCACCATATCAATGGACTGAGTCTCCTTGACGCTCTCCACACCAAAAAGAGTCTTAACATCCACGATTCCGATTCCGCGCAGCTCAATAAAATGCTTTGTAATATCAGGCGCATTTCCAATCAGGGTGTCGTCACTTACCTTCCGTATCTCAACCACATCATCCGTTACAAGACGGTGTCCTCGTTTAATCAGTTCCAGAGCTGCCTCGCTCTTGCCAATGCCGCTCTCACCCATAATCAGCACTCCCTCGCCAAATACATCAATCAAAACGCCGTGAATGCTGATGCAGGGAGCCAGCTTAACATTCAGCCAGCGGATCACCTCCGCCATCAGGGAGGAAGTAGTCTTGTGGGATACCAAACAGGGAACCCCATAGTAATTGCAATACTCCAGAATGTCCTCATCCGGCTCCTGCCCCCGGCTGAACACAAGGCAGGGAATCTGGCTGGAGGTCAGCTTATCATACATCTGGCGCTTATGCTCCCTCTCCATAGTATTAATATATGCCTGCTCCACGTATCCAATGATCTGAACACGCTCTCTGTCAAAATGATCAAAAAAACCAGTAAGTTGCAAAGCCGGACGGTTCACATCCGGGTGAGTCAGCACGATCTTATCGGTGTCAATATCCGGAGTGGTGTTTATAAGCTTCATTTTTTCAATTAATTCCGATATAGTTACTCCATGCATGATTGTTACCCCCTTAAAGCAGTTTCTTCCTTACAGCCTGTCGCTTCTATACATACTATCACACTTTAGACAGGTTGTCATGTGTTTTCTCCATTCCCATTTCCAAAATATGGGGTTTCCTTTTTCTCGTGAAAGAAGCGGTACACAGCCTCTGCTGCTCGTTTATTCATCTGAGGCGCTGCTTCCAGCTCCTCCACATCTGCTGTCCGCACAGCCTCTATATCCTTAAAATGACGCATCAGCGCCTTTCTCCTGGCAGGCCCGATTCCCGAAATCTCATCCAGAATAGACCGCACCTGTCCCTTTCCTCTCAGGCTCCTATGGTACTCGATAGCAAACCGGTGAGCCTCATCCTGTATCCTGGTTATCAGCCGGAATCCTTCTGAATGCCTGTCAACAGGCACTTCCCTATTGTTATAATAAAGCCCTCTTGTTCTGTGGTTATCGTCCTTGACCATACCGCACACAGGAATAAACAGTCCCAGCTTTTGAAGAACCTTCAGGGCGATGTTCACCTGTCCGCGTCCGCCATCCATCATAATCAGGTCAGGAAACCGTGTGAAAGTTCCAAGACTTAAAGCCGCGCCCTTCTCCTTAAGCTCTTGGGCCTCCTTTATTCCATGGCTAAACCGTCTGGTAAGCACTTCCTCCATCGAAGCATAATCATTAGGGCCCTGAACCGTCTTAATCTTAAACTTTCTATAATCGCTTCGCTTTGGCTTTCCGTCCTCATACACGACCATAGAGCCCACAGACTCCACACCGCTGGTATTAGAAATATCATAGGCCTCCAGCCTGCGCACCCCCTCCAGCCCGATCCAGTCTCCAATCTGATTCATTGCTCCTATGGTCCGAAGCTCCTCCTTCTTAATCCGTTCCTTATCCTGACTCAGCACAAGGGCCGCGTTCTTTGCGGCCAGCTCCACCAGCCGCTCCCTCTCGCCTTTTTTCGGAACTACAAGCTTCACCTTCTGTCCCCTTTTTACAGAAAGCCACTGGCTGATGATTTCCTCCTCAGCCAGCGGATACTGAAGCCACAGCTCTCTGGGAATAAAAGGCGTTCCTGTATAGAATTGCTTTACAAAGCTATCCAGGATCTCTCCATCGTCCTCCGCAGTAGCTGCTGATACATGAAAATGATCCCTGCCGATCAGCTTTCCCTCCCGTATAAAGAACACCTGAACCACCGCGTCCCGGTCGTCACTCGCCAGTGCAATGATATCTTTGTCTTCTCCGTCCGTATTGGTAATTTTCTGTTTCTGGGCAATCTGGCTGACACTGTTTAACAGCTCACGGTATTCGATCGCCCGCTCAAACTCCATCTCCTCGGAGGCTTCCTGCATCTTTTCTTTTAATTCACGCAGCACCGGCGCATAATTTCCATTTAAAAATTCCAGTGCTTTGCTGACCTGTTTTCCATAGGTTTCTTTATCCACATATCCCTGACACGGTGCACCGCACTGATGAATATGATAATTCAGGCAGGCACGGTCCAACCCGATGTCCCGCGGAAGCTTTCGGCTGCAGGTGCGTAGTTTATAAAGTTTATTGATCAGTTCAATCGTATCTTTCACCGCACCGGCACTCGTATACGGTCCAAAATAACGGGACTTGTCTTTTTTCACCTGCCGGGAAAAAAGGACCCGGGGAAAATCCTCCTGCACGGTTACCCGGATATACGGATACGTCTTATCATCCCGCAGCATGGTATTGTATTTCGGCGTATGTTCCTTGATCAGATTGCACTCAAGCACCAGTGCCTCCAGTTCGGAGTCCGTGATAATATACTCAAAGCGTGCAATATGCTCCACCATCTGTTTTTTCTTGATTCCCTCATCATGGCTGGGCTGAAAATACTGCCGTACCCTTTTGCGCAGACTGACTGCTTTTCCTATATATATGATTGCATCTGTTTTGTCATGCATAATATAAACTCCCGGTTGATCCGGGAGTTTACGCAATTCTTCCTGAAAGTCGAACATGATTTAATCCTCAAACATATCATCACTCACAAATGCGGCTTTGGAATCCTTTTTATCCTTCTCTGTGTCATCCGGCATCAGGGCTTCTTTATCCTCTTCTTGCGGAAGTCCTTTCATCTCGCGGAAAATCTTCATGAATTCCTTGCCGGTAATGGTTTCTTTTTCATACAGGTATTCACTGATATGATCAAGAATTTCACGATTTTCCGTCAGCATCTGCATTGCTTCATTGTAACTGTTATTAATAATGGAAAGTACTTCCTTATCAATCTGTCCTGCCGTGTCTTCTCCGCAGATCAGACCGGCTCTTCCATCCAGATACTGGTTTTCCACCGTAGCAAGACACATCATGCCAAACGTATCTGACATACCGTACATGGTAACCATGGCACGCGCGATCTTGGTTGCATTCTCGATATCGTTTGCTGCACCGCTGGTTGCGGAATGGAATACAAGCACCTCCGCAGCACGTCCTGCCATAAATGTCGTAATCTTTGCAAGAAGTTCGTCCTTGGTCTCTAAATATTTTTCCTCTTCCGGCGTCTGCAGCGTATATCCCAGTGCCCCCATCGTACGCGGTACGATCGTGATTTTCTGTACCGGCTCCGTATTTTTCTGCAAAGCAGATACCAGCGCATGCCCTACCTCATGGTAGGAGACAATCTTGCGTTCTTTATCACTCATCACGCGGTCTTTTTTCTCTTTTCCACCGACAGCCACAAGTTCAAATGCTTCAAACAGATCCGACTGATTGACAAACTTTCGTCCATTCTTTACCGCATTGATGGCAGCCTCGTTAATCATATTGGCAAGATCCGATCCCACCAGACCGGCAGTAGCCAGTGCCAGTGCATCCAGATCTACCGTTTCATCCATGTGTACATCCTTGGAATGTACTTTTAACGTTTCCAGACGTCCTTTCAGATCCGGCTTGTCAACAATGATCCGACGGTCAAAACGTCCCGGACGAAGCAGTGCCTTATCCAGAACTTCCGGACGGTTCGTTGCCGCAAGAATTAAAATACCTTTGGATGCATCAAATCCATCCATCTCCGCAAGCAGCTGGTTTAAGGTCTGTTCACGCTCATCATTGCCACCGCCATACCGGCTGTCACGGCTTTTACCGATTGCATCGATCTCATCAATAAAAATAATACACGGTGCCATCTTCTGCGCTTCCTTGAACAGATCACGCACACGGGAAGCACCCATGCCGACGAACATCTCCACAAACTCAGAACCTGCCAGGGAGAAAAACGGAACCTTTGCCTCTCCGGCAACTGCTTTTGCCAGCAATGTCTTACCGGTTCCAGGAGGTCCGACAAGAAGTGCCCCCTTCGGGAGCTTTGCCCCGATATCGCTGTATTTCTTCGGATTGTGCAGAAAATCCACCACTTCCTGCAGGGATTCCTTTGCCTCGTCCTGTCCGGCTACATCTTTAAATGTCACACCGGTTGTTTTCTCCACATATACTTTGGCGGTTGATTTTCCAACCCCCATGGCTCCTCCGCCCATCCGGCGCATCAGGAATCCAAAAAGAATCCAGATCAGTACCAGCGGAATAACAAAGCTTAAAATGTTTACCAGCCATGCCGAAGTATTGTCCGGCACGGATGCCGAAATTTCAATTGCTTTCCCCTCTGATGTCTTTGCACTCTTGAGTGTCGTGATCAGATCCGGATCATTGACAATTCCGGTGTAATATGTTATCTCATATGGTTTTTTATCGTCCACCAGTGTGTAATCCATCTCATAATTGCTGAATTCCACCGTTTTGACATTATTCTTTTCCAGCTGTTTTAGGAATTCGGAGTATGTAGTTTCCTTCGAACTCATCTGTGAAAACCGGTTGGCAAAAAATGACAGGAAAAAGAGTGCCACCAGAGTGACCATGATAAATCCCAGGATCATCTGTCCGTTATGGTTGTCTTTCTTTCCTCCGTTGTTGCCACCGTTGTTTCCGTTATTACCATTGTTTCCATTATTTCCGTTATTATAATTATTGCCACCGTTATAGTTTCCGTTGTTATAATTATTCGGTGCCTGATTGTCCATAAGCCCTCCACTTGTATATCTCTTGTAATCAATACCCTTATTATATGTAATAAGAAACGCAAAATCAACATTTTGTTCGAGAACTTTTCCTATCCTTTCTAAACTTTTTATAAAAAAGTGTGGAATATTTTCGTTGTCCGCTGTATAATATTAAACTATGGTAGTTTAGATAAAAACTTAGGAGGAAAATTATGCCTGTAAAATACGTCTTTGTCACTGGCGGTGTCGTATCTGGTCTTGGAAAAGGTATCACTGCTGCATCTTTAGGACGTCTGCTCAAAGCGCGTGGCTACAAAGTCACCATGCAGAAGTTCGATCCATATATCAACATTGATCCGGGAACCATGAACCCGATTCAGCACGGTGAAGTGTTCGTAACGGATGATGGAGCGGAAACCGATCTGGATCTCGGTCACTACGAGCGCTTCATCGACGAAAGTCTGACAAAGAATTCCAATGTGACAACCGGTAAGGTTTACTGGTCTGTTCTTCAGAAAGAACGTCGTGGAGATTATGGCGGAGGAACCGTACAGGTAATCCCGCATATTACCAACGAGATCAAGAGCCGTTTTTACCGTAATTTCACATCCGATGATATGCATATTGCAATTATAGAAGTCGGCGGAACCGTCGGAGATATCGAAAGCCAGCCTTTCCTTGAAGCAATCCGTCAGTTCCAGCACGAAGTGGGACATGAGAATGCGATTCTCTGTCACGTTACCCTGATTCCGTACCTGCGTGCCTCACAGGAATTAAAGACCAAGCCTACCCAGGCAAGTGTCAAGGAACTGCAGGGTATGGGTATCCAGCCGGATATCATCGTCTGCCGTTCCGAGCAGCCGTTAGATCAGGGATTAAAGGACAAGATCGCACTGTTTTGTAATGTTCCGAACACACATGTACTGCAGAATCTGGATGTTGAGTATTTATATGAAGCTCCACTGGCGATGGAAAAAGAAAATCTTGCGAAAATTGCCTGTGAGTGTTTAAATCTTGACTGTCCGGAACCGGATTTAAGTGACTGGAAGTCCATGGTCAATGATCTGCGTCATCCGGACAAGGAAGTCCGGATTGCACTGGTCGGAAAATATACCGCATTACACGATGCTTACATTTCCGTTGTGGAAGCTTTAAAGCACGGCGGTATTCCAGAGCATGCAACAATCGACATTAAATGGGTAGACTCCGAAGAATTAAATGTAGACAATGTAGATGAGGTGCTGGGTGATGTAAACGGTATCCTTGTTCCCGGCGGATTCGGTCTGCGCGGTGTCGAGGGAATGATCCTTGCCGCACGCTATGCCCGCGAGAACAAGATTCCGTACCTTGGTCTCTGCCTCGGCATGCAGGTATCCATCATTGAATTTGCACGTCACGTATGCGGATTCAACGATGCACACAGTATCGAACTTGACCCGAACACAACACATCCGGTCATTGCACTGATGCCGGACCAGGACGGTGTAGAAGATATCGGCGGTACCTTAAGACTCGGCGCTTATCCTTGTGTACTGGACAAGGATTCCAAAGCATATGAAGTATACGGAACCACTGAGATTTCCGAGCGTCATCGTCATCGTTATGAAGTAAACAATGATTATCGTGCCACTCTCACCGAGCATGGCATGAAACTTTGCGGAACTTCTCCGGACGGAAGAATTGTAGAAATGATCGAACTCCCGGATCACCCATGGTTTATTGCCACACAGGCACATCCGGAATTAAAATCCAGACCAAACCGTCCACATCCACTGTTCCGTGGTTTTGTGGAAGCAGCAACCAAGTGTAAACGATAATGGTATTCCCGGCGGTTTTTCCGCCGGGTTTTCGCTTTATTTGAAAGAGGAGAACTGTCATGCCCAAATCTGTGAATCAAAAACAAAAGCTGTTATTCCTTCTGGATTATCTGCGTCAGAACACGGATGAAACCCATACCGTCACTACCCCACAGATCATCGACCATCTCGCGGCAAACGGCATCCGGGCGGAGCGTAAAAGCATCTATAACGATATCCAGACGCTTTGTGATTATGGTTATGACATCATCCGGACCGAAGGCGCGCATGCCGGTTACCGCATAGCAGACCGCACATTTGAGCTGCCGGAAGTCAAACTGCTTGTTGACCTGGTACAGTCTTCCAAATTTATTACCACAAAGAAATCACGGCAGCTGATTGGCAAACTGGAACAGCTTGTCAGTAAAAACGATGCGAAAAAACTACAGCGTCAGGTTGTCGTTGCAGACCGCAACAAAACCAGCAATGAAAAAATCTATTACAGCGTGGATGTCATCCACTCTGCCATTGCAGAAAACCGGCAGATCCGTTTCCACTACTTCGACTGGAATGTCAGAAAAGAAATGCAGCTGCGCAAAAACGGCAGATTCTATCAGGTCAGCCCCTGGCTTCTTACCTGGGATGACGAGAACTATTATCTTGTTGCCTATGACGCGGATGCCGGGAAAATGAAACATTACCGCGTGGACAAGATGCTTGATCTCTCCGCTGTGGATCAGGCGCGGTGCGGACAGACCGATTACGAACAGATGGATATCGCCTCTTATTCCCGCAAAAATTTCGGCATGTTTGCCGGGGAAGAGACAACCGTACAGCTTCTGTGCGATACTTCCATGACCGGTGTCATCATTGACCGTTTCGGTGCCGGTGTAGCCATGCGCCCCTACGACGATACCCACATTCTCGCGCGGGCACAGGTCGCTGTCAGTCCACAGTTTTTTGGCTGGCTTGCTGGCTTATCCACACATATCCGTGTGATTTCCCCGGATTCCGTTGTCAATGAATACCAAATTTTTCTGCAGGAAATCCTGCGCAGTTATACCGATATGCAATAATCGTTTCCAAAGGAGGAATATACTATGCATTTACCGAAAGATCCTGTCATGCTTCTGTCTGTTGTCAACACACAGCTGCGTGATCATTACCCGACACTTACCGAACTTGCTGCCGCATATATGACAGATGCAGATGCAATTACAGAAACCCTTGCTGCCATCAATTATCATTACGATGAGGGGCAGAATCAGTTTATTTAACAGGCAATCGCCTGATTCACTACATAAAAGGAGGGGAACTTTTGTATGGCCAGTTGTGATTTTTGTGCATACAATGAATATGATGAAGAGGACGAAGCGTACTACTGCTCCGTCAATATGGATGAAGACGATATGGCTCGTTTTGTCCAGAGTAATTACAAGGAATGTCCCTTTTACCGTTCCGGGGACGAATACAAAGTTGTACGGCACCAGATGTAACCTGGTGCCGTTTTCGTAAAATACTAATTATATTATGTTTCTGCCCACACATCCATAGACTTCTTTCCATGCTTTCTGCCCCACAAATACAGCAGTACACATGCCACAAGAAGTACAACATCCGCAAGGAGCGTTCCCTCAATGCCAAAACCAACATTATATGCGAAACTGTCTCTTGCTGTCGCTGCATCCAGTTTAAATACCGAATACGGCACATTGATCCCACTGTTTGGCAAGCCAAAGAGAATGTTCTGCGTAAAATTCCATGCTGTATGTACGGCAAACGCACACCAGAGACTGTCCATGTAATATACCATGAGGGAAAACAAAATTCCGACAAGAAAAATATTCAGGACAGAAAGCACCGTAACTCCGTCATTTGCCAGATGCAGCAACGCAAACAGCAGTGCATTTCCGACAATTGCAACCACCGGATTTTTATAACTTCTGCGCAGTTTCTGATATAGAAATCCCCTGCACAGCAGTTCCTCTGCCGACGACTGGATAAACACGGTCAGAAACACAACCACAAACCACAGCGGATGAATGGCATCGTAGGTCAGCACAATATCATGGTGCAGCCATGCAATCAGAATACAAAATCCATTCATTGCAAATCCCAGAACCAAACCGAACAGCAGATATTTCCAGTTATTTCCCTGTGGTTTCGTGCCGACTGCCTGTAAAATCGGACGATTCCGTTTTCGGATACCGATCCAGAACAATGCTACGGCCCAGATTCCCCAAAAGATCACATACATCAGTGTCGTATTCAAAAACGCAGAATTTAGTATCTCAGGGTTTCTTGCATAGGCAATCCCCACCGGGATTCCGAGAACAAAGTTTCCTAGAAATTGTCCTAAAACCATGAGAATCACAGTTTCAAGGTAAAGCACCGGAAGCGTATCAACAATTTTGTTTTTCAACAATTTTTTCTTTTCCATTTTACTGAAACTCCTTTTCTTTTATCTGTTTCCAATTATATCTTTGTACGCTTAATGTTTTACCTGTTGTATCTTAACGTTTTCTTAAACTGCCGTTTAACGAAGACGGAAGTCTATTGGTTTTATCCACACTATTTGGTATCTTTATTTCGATGTACCAATTTTGCCTGCCGGTTGATCAGACGTCCGATCAGTTCTACCGACTCATCAATTCCGTAGCATGCACTGTTGATACACAGATCATAATTGATCGCATCACCCCAGCGCTTACCGGTAAAGGAATGATAATAATCCTGGTGCTTGTGATCCATCTTACGCACCAGATTAATGGCCTGTTTCAAATCCAGATTTTTCAGTTCCATCATACGGCGCACACGGATCGCAAACGGTGCCGTAATATAGATACTGATATGCGGAATACCGTTGTTCGTTAAGATCGCATCGGCACAGCGGCCCATGATAATAAAGTCTTCCTTTTTCGCCATATCACAGATCAGGTCGCTCTGGTTGAAGAAGACGGCATCCTGACGGTTCAGGCCGTGGTAACGGCTGAAATATTTGATATGATCCTTCAGGGACATATGTGTCACTGCCTCAAACTCGCTCGCCGGACTCTGCTGCAGTTCCTCAGAGACGTG
>ENA-OQLI01002257-OQLI01002257.1-human-gut-metagenome-genome-assembly--contig:-NODE-2257-length-10129-cov-5.325435_pt1 | contig 10129 bp, 8 predicted proteins | sample MGYA00242805_ERZ504812 | MGnify/ENA primary metagenome ERZ504812 (study PRJEB26092, sample SAMD00036430) | human gut metagenome | host: Homo sapiens | study: EMG produced TPA metagenomics assembly of...
CGTACCATCCGGCAGGCGAACATGGAAGCGAGAAAAAGGGCGAAGTGTATGAAAGACTGCTGGGGGAAGAGAGTGTGTAAAGAGGCAATATAGGAGTAGGACATATGTCAATTGATAAAAAGAGAATTGGAAAAATATTGAAAGTGACAGCAATTGGCACAGGAGTCACTTTTTTGGGCTTGAATATGATTGCAAAAAAGAACAAAGGGGATTCCGTTTTTGAAAAAGAAAAAGATCAGAAAAATCCTTTTGCTGGGAAAAAAGTTGTTTTTGTAGAAGATGAAAGTGATGAAGAGAATGCAGATGGTGTCAGAGGTCATTTGGAAGCAGTTGGAGAAACTAAAAAAAGTAAAGGAATTTATGACAGATACATTAAGAGAGCCATAGATGTTGTGCTCTCTTTTGGTGGATTAGTGGTCTTATCTCCTATTTATGCGGGAATTGCAATTGCAATTAAAATAGATGATCCAGGACCTGTATTCTTTACGCAGAAAAGAGTAGGGCAGAATAAAGAATTTTTCAAAATACATAAATTCCGTAGTATGAAAATGAGTACGCCACATGATGTGCCAACTCATATGTTGGGAGATCCGGATCAGTACATTACAAGAGTTGGAAAATTTTTAAGAAAACACAGTTTGGATGAGCTTCCGCAGATTTGGGACATTTTTATCGGAAATATGTCTGTGATTGGGCCTCGTCCGGCTCTTTGGAATCAGGATGTGCTGATTGCAGAACGTGAGAAATATCATGCAAATGATGTAAAACCAGGACTTACAGGCTGGGCACAGATTAATGGACGCGATGAGTTGGAAATACCGGACAAGGCGAAACTTGATGGTGAATATGTGCAAAAAATGGGATTAGCGATGGATGCAAAGGTGTTTCTAGGATCATTGCATGTATTCAGTAAGGATGATTCTGTTGTAGAAGGTGGTATCGGAGAAATGAAAAAGAACGGTATAAAGCCTGTTTTATGTCGTCAATATACTGTTTCTAAATCTGATGAGGAATTGATAGGACACATCGGTTTTGGTGAGCGGGTAGAAGTGGATAAAGATGCCCATAAAAAAGTATTAATTACAGGAGCTGGTTCTTATATTGGAGAATCGTTCACAGCATATGCAAAAGAAAATTATCCGTTGAATTTTGATATAGAAGCTATAGATATGATTGATGGCACATGGAGAGACTGTGATTTCTCACAGTATGACATTGTCTATCATGTTGCAGGGATTGCGCATGCTGATGTTGGAAATGTGGATGATGACACAAAAGAGAAGTATTATGCAATCAATACAGATCTTGCGGTAGAGGTCTGTGAGAAAGCTAAAAATGAGGGCGTAAAGGAATTCATCTTTATGTCATCAATGATAGTATATGGTGATTCTGCACCGTATGGCAAGAGTAAGATAGTTGATGAAAGAACAGTGCCAAACGCTGCTAATTTTTACGGTGATAGCAAATTACAGGCAGATGTTGCTGTAAGGACTTTTGCAGATGAAAAGTTCAAGGTTTTAGTTTTGCGTCCACCAATGATATATGGAAAAAATAGCAAGGGTAATTACCCAACATTAGCTAAATTGGCTAAGAAACTTCCTGTATTCCCGAATGTTGATAATCAGAGATCAATGCTTCATATTGATAATCTTTGTGAGTTCCTTTGTCAGATTATGCTTGTTAAAGAAGTAAAAGAAAATGCAGTTGTTCTGATTCCTCAGAATGCAGAATGGGCGAAAACCACAGATATGGTTAGAGAGATTGCATCAGTGTCTGGTAAGAAGATAAAAGCTCTGAAAATTATGAAGCCAGCTGTCTCACTTGGTGGTAAGATGCCAGGTAAGATTGGTGGACTAGTTAATAAGGCTTTTGGAAATAGTTGCTATGCGCATGAGATTTCTATTTATCCAGGACTTGATTATCATTGGGTAAGTTTAAAGGAGTCAATTGAACGTACGGAGGGGAGATACGTATATAAAACGATAGGGAACATGAGACAAAACGAAAAACCTAAAGCATTAATGCTTGCGTCTGTTGCATCAATGATAGATCAATTCAACATGGATAATATTTCAATTCTTTTAGATTTAGGCTATGAGGTTCATGTTGTGGCTGATTTTGTAGATGGTGGAACTATAACTAAAGAACGCATAGAAAGTCTTAAGACACGACTATTGGAAATGGGGGTTGACGTTTTTCACGTTGCGATTCCTAGAAAAATCACAGCAATTAACAAAATTATTACAGCATACAAAGAAGTGAAAGATTTGTGTGATGCTAATTGTTATAGAATAGTTCATTGCCATTCTCCGATAGGCGGAGTAGTTGCAAGAATGGCTGCGCGTGACATAAGAAAAAAAGGCACAAAAGTCATATACACTGCACATGGTTTTCATTTTTACGATGGGGCACCTAAGAAGAACTGGTTAATGTTTTATCCAGTAGAAAAGGAATGTTCTAGATTAACAGATGTCCTTATCACAATAAATAAGGAAGACTACAACAGAGCAAAGAAAGCATTTCATGCTAAAGAAACGATATATGTTCCTGGAGTCGGCGTAGATACTGATAAGTTTAGTTCAGGTCTTATTGATATTGATCTGAAAAGAAATGAATTGGGCGTGGAAAAGAATCAGTATATGTTTCTTTCGGTTGGAGAATTAAGCAAAAGAAAGAATCATGAAGTTGTGATTAAAGCATTATCTAAAATAGAAACTATGAACTATAAATATTTTATAGTTGGAAAAGGTGAATTGGAAAAGTATCTGGAGAACTTAGTCAAGGATTTGGGGCTAGAAAATAAGGTTTATTTATTAGGATACAGAACAGACGTGTCTGAATTATGTCAGGCTGCGGATTTGTTTATATTTCCTTCTCATCAAGAAGGATTACCAGTGGCTTTAATGGAAGCCATTGCATGCAAGACAAATGTAATTTGTTCAAGTATCAGGGGAAATGTAGATTTAGTTCTAGATGATGCTTATTTGTTTGACGAGCACAATGTAAATAATGTCGTGGATTGTATAAACGCTTTGGTTGGATCGAAGAAACGTGAAATTTTCCTTGAAGATAACAAAGAAACGGTGTTAAAAAACTACAATCATTTAAAGCAATTTGATTTATTAACAGTCCGAGAAGCAATGCAGAAGATGTACTCTGAAAAATCGGGGGGGTACAATACACTCAGTTAAATAGATTGATTTTCAGACAACAATTTTTATTTGATCAAGGCTTAAAATTAGATTCGATTTTATTATTTTCAGTAGGTGAATTAAACAATAATAAGAATCATCAAATTATAGTTGAAGCTGTTGCTAAACTACATAACGATAAAATTCATTATTTTATAGCTGGCGAAGGCGATGAGAAAAAAATCTTGTATTGTTGGCAAAGAAGTTAGGGGTTGCTAATCAACTGCATTTACTAGAGTTCAGAACAGATGTTGACCAATTACTAAGAATAATGGACGTTTATTGTCTTCCAAGCATAAGAGAGGGACTTAATGTAAGTCTTATGGAAGCAATGGCTTCTGGATTATTGTGTGTTGCAAGTAAAATCAGAGGCAATGTAGATTTAATCGAAAATGGCGTTTATGTATGCCATTCGAAGTTGATGATGTTATAAGTGCTTTGATGAATGTTATGGAACTTCAAAGTAAATTGACACATGATGATAAAAAACGATAGCTTATAAGCATAGCAAAACATACGTTAATGGTATTATGAAAGATTTATATAAAAGATATATATATAGGGTGTGTGAAGATGGCGGCAATAGATATAAAGCGTACAATCGATAAAGAAGATATTTTGTTTATTACGGCGGAAACTGGATTTGGGAAAATAGGACTTGAAAAAGGCGGATATCATGTTTTGCATCCATATAATTATAAAACAGTTTTAGGAAGAATAATACTAGAATTGATGCGTAGACTTAAATTGCCCCAAACACTGCTTTTTAATAAGAAGATTTTGGAAAAAAAGTATAAACATATTATTACGGAGGACAGTATTATAACGAAATCATTTTTGATTTGGTTAAAAAAGAATTGTTCAGATTCAACTATCTATTTTAAATATACAAACATGGTAGGAAAGGCTCATCATTTGTTTCCAAATGAAATACCAGAAGGTATTAATATTTGGACATATGACCAATATGATAGTGATAAGTATGGAATTAATTTAAGTAAATGTGGTGGTTATTACACTGCATATAAAGGTGAAAAACGAGAAAAGAAATATGATGTTATGTATGTTGGCAAGGATAAAGGCAGGTCTGAAGAAATATTAACTTTGCAGAAAGAATTTGAAAGGCTAGGCCTTAAAACAAAATTCTTGATTATGCCAACCACGCGTGTTTCTAAGAAAAAAGCATTCTATTCAAAACCAATTCCTTATGAAGAGGTTATTCAACTAGTAACAGAATCGAGAGCTATATTAAATATTACGCTTCCAGATCAACAAGGAGCTACGTTAAGAGATTATGAATCTATTTTTAATGAAGTAAAGCTTATTACTACAAATAAAAACATAAAATCTTTTGATTTTTATAATGAAAACAATATTTTTGTGCTGAATGAGGATAACTTGAACGAATTGCCGTGTTTTGTTCACAAACCATATAAGGCATTAGATTCATCAATAGTTAGCGGATATTCGTTAGATATGGCAGTTCTAGAAATGTTGAACAATGAAAAGGGAGTTTAGTTTATGGTTGGAACACTTATTATCGGGCTAGGGGCTATTTTGGTTTTAATGTCCCTTTCTAATAGGAATAGCAAGTTAATAACGTATTTGATGTATCTTTTTATATGGATTGTATATACTTTTTGTAATTCTGGAAATCCCGACTTGGATGTTTATACCTGGACTTACAGTAATCACATATATGTTACAGCACCTGGATTTGATTTGTTGATGAAACTGTTTGCAAACTTGGGAATCCCTTTTTTCGTTTTCAAAGGTTTTTGTGGTCTCTTTGTATTGTATTTCTACAGATTAACATTTAAGAAATTTTACAGAAATGAAAATGCAGTTTTAGCAATGTGTGTGTTGTGTCCTCTGATTGCATCTGTTTCGCAAATCAGAAATGGAATGATGGCGGCGTATGTATTATATGCTTTTAGTGAATTCCTTTTTGATGAAAGGCATCGATTATTACCTTATATTATAAGAATTTCGCTTATTTCGATATTGATACATCCGGTTGGACTAGTATATCTGGTGTTGATTTTTGCAAAAAAGAATTTCAAAGATGAGGGAAGAACTAAGTTGATCTTTTCTATTATGTTGATCATAGTTGTTGAGTTGATTTTGACTCAGAATCTCCTGTATAACATTGCAGGTTTATTTATAAAAAATACCAAATATCTTACTTGGTTTGATTTTGCAAGTGGTTTTGCAGCAGTAAATGAGGAAACTCTTAATATAAAGGGAAAGCTATTGCCTGTTATCGAGCAATTGGCAGGAACAGGTTTACTCGTCTTCACAACAAGGAAATATAGTAATAGATATCATTTAAGTAGTTCGAATAAGGTTGGGGATGATATTACAGTCCTTTCATTAGAACAACTCCAAATTCTAAAGAATACATTTTTTTTGCTTCTTTTCGTTTTGCCATTTTATCAGATATCGCCAACGTATTTCAGAATATATATGAACTTTATCCCAGTTCTATATATTGTGATACTTTTGATGTTTTGCGAGTGTAAAAAAAAGGCCTCATTACCTAGAAATGTATTGTTTTGGATCACAACAGTGTATGGGTTGTTAATTACAGTTTTGTCCAGTGTGGGATATACGTTAAGTATGTTTGAAAGCTTTAGAATAGGATAGAAATTTATATGAAAGAGATAACAAAAGCATCAGCTGCAAAAAATTCAATATGGAAATTGCTAGAATCTTTTTTGTCTAAAGGTGTATCGATGCTAGTTTCGATTGTTCTTGCTCGAATACTCCTTCCGGATGATTACGGAATTATTGCCTTTACTAGCGTTTTTATTAATTTGTCAGATACATTAATTCAAGCTGGATTTTCAACTGCACTTATAAGAAAGGAAAAAGTCGATGAAAAAGATTATTCAACTGTATTAGGAATAAGCATTATAATGGCTTTTTTCTTATATATAGTTATTTTCCTTTCAGCGCCGATAATTTCAAATTTTTACAATGAACCTTTACTCGTTAATGTTCTACGTGTCATAGCATTGAGTCTATTTTTTCAAGCATTCGCTTCTGTTAGAACTGCGGTTGTATCACGTGAAATGAAATTTAGAGTTCTTTTCATATGTAGCATGGTTTCAAATGTTTTGTCAGGAATTGTTGGAATTGCAATTGCATATCTTGGATTTGGAGTATGGGCACTTGTAATTCAACAGTTAGCACAACAATTTATATTAACAGTTTCACTATTTATTGCAGTTAAAATGAAGGTGAAATTTAAGATTTATAAGGAATCAGCGAAAGAATTAGTACCTTTCAGTATTAAAGTTCTTACGTCTTCATTATTGTCTTTTTTTAGTGGATCAATTTGTAATCTTGTGGTGGGAAAGACGCATTCAATGACGGATTTGGGATATTACGAAAAAGGAGCTTTGTTTCCTCAAAATATATCTTTGTATACTTTTAGTGCTGTATCGAATGTTTTTCTTCCGGTGTTCACTTCTGTTCAAAATGATCGCGAACGATTGAGCAATGTTTTTCAGAGGGTATTAAATGTTTCAATGTATATCATATTGCCCATGATGGCGGGATTATGTATGGTAGCAGAGCCATTAATTTCAGTTGTATTAACGGACAAGTGGCTTCCTGCTACATGGATACTGAGATGGTCATGTCTATATTATGTTATGACACCGATGTTGTTAGCTCATGTTCAGTTACATTTTGCAATAGGAAAAAGTGACACTAGAATAAAAGTTGAATTTTATAAATTGATTATAACTATTTTGGCCTTAGTCGGTCTGTTTTTTACAAAACTATCAATTAATTATGTTGCTGCTGTAATGGCATTGATTCAAGTAAGTACCGTGGTTTTGATAACTATTGAAACGAAAAAAGCGATCGGTTTCGACATATTATTAATGGTAAAAAATCTTTCAAAGACTATTATAGCGATGCTAATTATGACAGTTGTTGTTTTTGCTGTAGGCAGAATAGAGATGACGAATTTTTTGAAATTAATCCTTGAGATATTAGCTGGTGGAGTGGCATATTTGGCAGCATCAGTAGTATTGAGGGCGAGTGCCTTTAGTGAAATTATTGGACTTATAAAGAGTGTTAGAGAAAGAGGTTAGTGACATGTCAAAAATTATTTTGCTACATGAAGGCGAATTACCCACCGTGGAAGAAACTTACAGATGTTATCAATATTTGGTAAAAGAATATGGGACTATTATCAGCAAGGTTAATTCTAACAGTATTACATCAGAGGAAATACAACAGTGTGATGTAGTGCTTTGTATAAGGGGACATAGTCCAATAACTTATTTTGTATTAAAAGAAGCAAGAAGAATAGGGAAAAAGGTTTTTTATCTGTTAGATGATGACTTAAAAGACATGCCAAAGGGTTCATTTTGGTTTCCTGAGAGAAGAAAATGGCTTTTAAAATGTTTAAAGGAATGCGAAGTATTATTTACGTCAAATAAGCTTATAGCCGAAGAATATAAGGATTTTCTTGCACAGAATAAGACAGTAATTATTAATACTTCGGTAGATCCAAAGACAATATGCTCGTTTAGAGACACGGGGGATGTAATAAAAATTGTAATGGCAGCATCTGATTGGCATTCACAGAACTTCATAAAGTACGTTAAAAATGCAGCACTTAGGATTTCAGAAGAATATAAAGATAAAGTTGAGTGGCATTTTGTAGGTTTACATCCAGATATGAGTGAGTTTACAGACTTATCTAGGGTGGTATATGTGCCTTCAATGAATATGGAAAATTATGTTAGGCACATGAAAGAAAACAAGTATGATATTGGCATAGCCGTTTTGAATCCAGATCATTTTAATGAGCGAAAGTATTTTAACAAATTTATCGAGTATACACGATATGGAATATGCGGTATTTATTCGGATTGTATGCCATTTCAATTAGTCGTTAAAGACAAAGAAAATGGTTTGCTTACACAGAATAGTGACGAGGGATGGTATGAAGCATTTAAACTTTTAATTGCAAATCCAAAATTAAAAAAGCGGTGTATTTTGGCAGCTCAAGACTATTTGACCACACAGCATTCGGAAGAGTTTTTGATGACTAAGCTTATCGAAGATTGCAAGGAACTTGTCTATTTTACGGCTCCAAAGAATGAAGGAATAAATAAGCAAATGAGATTTTTATGGAAAGCAAGACAAGTTATCTTTAGGTGTATGGAATCCATATATTTGACATTTAGTTCGCTGTCACATTTTGGCATAAAAGAAACTCTTTTTAGGATTAAAAGAAAAGTTAAACATGAGTATTAAGGAGGTTCTATAAGATGAAAGGAATTATTCTCGCTGGTGGAGCTGGTACGAGGCTTTATCCGTTAACGATGGTAACATCGAAACAATTACTTCCGGTATATGATAAACCGATGATTTATTATCCACTATCCACATTAATGTTGGCAGGCATTAAAGATATTTTGATTATTTCAACACCTACTGATCTTCCTAATTTCGAAAGATTGTTGGGAGACGGCAGCCAGTACGGAGTATCTCTGAGTTATGCAGTACAGCCGAGTCCTGACGGACTTGCTCAGGCATTCCTTATTGGTGAAGAATTCATCGGAGATGATTCATGTGCTCTTATCCTTGGAGATAATATCTTTTATGGTGGCGGACTAGGTGACAAACTAGATACAGCTGTTCAAAATGTTGCAACAGGAAAAGCGACCATCTTTGGTTATTACGTTAATGATCCTGAACGTTTTGGAATTATGGAATTTGATGATGAAACAGGAAAGATTTTGTCTGTAGAAGAGAAGCCTGAATATCCAAAAAGCAATTATTGTATCACTGGCTTGTATTTTTATGATAATCGAGTTGTGGATTTTGCAAAGAATGTTAAGCCATCTGCTAGAGGTGAGCTTGAGATTACGGCTTTAAATGATATGTATCTGCAGGATGGTTCTTTGAATGGAATTATTCTTGGTAGAGGTTTTGCATGGTTGGATACAGGAACTATGGACAGTTTGGTTGAGGCATCAGATTATGTTCAGATGATCGAAAAACGTCAGGGTGTTAAAATCTCTGCACCAGAAGAAATTGCTTTTCGCAAGGGATGGATTACAAGGGATAAGCTTGTTGAGTCTGCAGAGAGATATGGAAAATCTCCATATGGACAGCATCTTATGAATGTTGCTAACGGAAAGATGAAATATTAAATAGTGGAGGAAATATCAATGACAATTATTGTTACCGGCGGTGCTGGGTTTATAGGAGCAAACTTTGTTTTTCATATGTTGAATAAATATCCCGATTATAGGATTGTGTGTCTGGACAAGTTAACTTATGCAGGAAATCTTTCTACCCTTGCACCAGTAATGGATAATCCAAATTTCAGATTTGTAAAGGAAGATATTTGCGACAGAGAGGCCGTGTATAAGCTTTTTGAAGAAGAGAAACCAGACATTGTTGTAAATTTTGCAGCTGAGAGTCACGTGGACAGAAGTATTGAAAATCCAGGTGTATTTTTAGAAACCAATATCATGGGAACAGCCGTAATGATGGATGCGTGCCGCAAGTACGGAATTCAAAGATATCATCAGGTAAGTACAGATGAGGTATATGGAGATCTCCCACTGGATAGACCTGATTTATTCTTTACAGAAGAAACTCCGATTCATACAAGCAGTCCTTATAGTTCATCAAAGGCTTCCGCTGATCTGCTTGTGTTGGCTTATCACAGGACCTTTGGTTTGCCTGTAACAATTTCAAGATGCAGCAATAACTATGGACCATATCATTTCCCAGAGAAACTGATTCCACTTATGATTGCAAATTGTTTGAATGACAAACCACTTCCTGTGTATGGTGAAGGATTAAATGTTAGAGACTGGTTGTATGTCGAAGACCATTGTAAGGCAATTGATCTGATTATACATAAAGGCAAAGTTGGAGAAGTCTATAATGTCGGCGGA
>ENA-OQLI01002271-OQLI01002271.1-human-gut-metagenome-genome-assembly--contig:-NODE-2271-length-10068-cov-2.150186_pt1 | contig 10068 bp, 9 predicted proteins | sample MGYA00242805_ERZ504812 | MGnify/ENA primary metagenome ERZ504812 (study PRJEB26092, sample SAMD00036430) | human gut metagenome | host: Homo sapiens | study: EMG produced TPA metagenomics assembly of...
GTCTGCTTCCATAATTTCAACTTCAACTTTTTGACCTACAAATTCATTTAAATCTTTGACAAAATGAAGTGCAATCTGAGAAGCAGGAATAAATCCACGAAGACCAAAAGCAGTAGTGAGTAAACCACCTTTTACAACCTGAAGAATTTCTACTTCAATGATTTGTTTTTCTTCTTTAACTTTTTCTACTTTTTCCCATGCAACTAAACGGTCTGCACGAGTTTTGGAAAGAATTAATCCATTTTCTCCGCCTAAAGCAACTACATATACATTAATTTTGTCGCCAACTTTAACTACATCTGTAGCAGCTTCTGGTTCTGGATAAGCCAATTCTTTTTTTGCGATAGGAATTTCTGTTTTATAACCGATATCAACATACGCTTCATCACGGTTAACTAAAACCACAGTACCTTCTATAACTTCATGTGGATTAAATTCCTTCATAGATTCTTCTGCTAATAAGCTTGCCATGTCTTGCACTTTTCATATACCTCCTTGATAATCCAGTCAGGTGTAGATGCACCTGCTGTAATACCAATTTTTTTAATATTATTGAACCAATCATCATGTAATTCATCAACCGTTTCTATATGATGTGTTACACAATGCTCGGTGCATAATTGCGCTAATCGAGTTGTATTAGCACTATTGCGACCACCAACAACAATCATCATATCTACTTCTTTAGATAATTTTATCGCAGCAGACTGACGTTTATCTGTGGCTGTGCAAATTGTTCTTAAAATCCTGATATCATAAGATTTAGTTAATAAAATATTAACAATCTCACTAAAGGCTTTTGCTGAAAATGTTGTTTGCGCTACAATACCCAATTTAGATACAAAAGCTATATTTTCAGCTTCTTCTTGTGAACCAATAACTAATGAATTTTTACCAGCCCACTCTTTAATACTTTTTACCTCAGGATGATTTTGTTCGCCTATAATAATAACTTTGAAGCCTTCATCAGCTAGCGTTTTGGCTGACATTTGAGCTTTCTTAACATGTGGACAAGTAGCATCTGCAAGCTCTAGCCCTTTTGCTTTTATCGCATCATATATGCTTGGACCTACACCATGAGAGCGAATTATTATTTTTCCATTCTCCATTTCATCAACTGATTCTACTATTCCGATACCTTCATCAGCTAATGATTTTACCATTTGCGGATTATTAATTATTGGTCCTAAAGTGCAAACTTTTTTTGATAAATCAATATTATCTTTAGCAGTTTTTATTGCTCTTTTTACACCATAACAAAATCCATAATCGTCAGCTAAAATTACTTCCAAAATTTATCACCATCAAAAATTATATTACTAAGCTTACCATATAGTATACCATACTATGCTATCTTTATTCTACTTTATTTTTAGCATTGACGCAATTTCTTGCATTATTTTTTCAGTAAATTCTTGTAAATTTTCTTTATCCACTTTTTCTGCTTCAAAAGTCATAGGTTTTCCATAAATTAAAGTTATTTTTCTAAACGGTCTTAATTTAAATGTTCCTTGTATTGCTACAGGAATAACTGTTGCTTTTGATTTTGCGGCAATAAGTGCTACCCCTGGTGCACCCTTGTGTAATTTTCCATCTTTACTTCTAGTACCTTCAGGAAACATACATATACACTCTTTTGCTTCTAACATCTGCAATGCTGTCTTTATTGCAGCTCTATCTGAAGCACCTCTTTTTACAGGAAAAGTATGCACATTTTCTAAAATATTTTTCAATATCGGCACTTTAAACAACTCTTCTTTAGCCATATAAGCCAAATGACGAGGTATGAATGTTCCTACCAGTGGAGGATCCCAGTTGCTTAAATGATTAGCAGCTAAAATTACAGCTCCTTCTTTAGGTATATTTTCTTTTCCTTTGACTGTTGTAGGAAAAATAACAGAATAAATAAATGTAAATATTATTCTAAGTAATCCATATAACATAATTAAAAATCCTCAAATTATAAATTCACAAAAATAGCCTTAAGCATTAGCTAATCTTATAATTTCTTGTAAAACTTCATCAATAGTCATTTTTGTTGTATCTAATAAAATAGCATCGTCTGCTTTTTTTAATGGAGAAACTTCTCTTTGCATATCAGCTTCATCTCTAGCTATAATATCTTTTTTTATTTCTTCTACATCTACATCGTAGCCTTTTTCTCTCATTTCTTTAGCTCTGCGATTTGCTCTTTCATCAGCAGAAGCTGTCAAATAAATTTTTAAATCAGCATTAGGAAGTACACATGTTCCAATATCTCTACCATCCATCAATACAGAACCATCTTGTGCCATTTTACGTTGAAGCTCTACCATTTTTTGACGAACTTCACTAATTGCTGCTACTTGTGATACTAAAGCTGTTACTTCTGGTGTTCTAATCGCTGTACTTACATCTTGTTCATTTACAAAAATGAGCATATTTCCATTATCATCATAAGCCAATCGTATATTAATATCTTCAATTACAGATAAAACTTGTGCTGTATTTACAGGCACTTGATATTTTTGCAATACAAGCCAAGCTACACCTCTATACATCGCACCAGTATCAATATAAATATAATTTAATTTTTTAGCTGCCATTTTCGCTATAGTAGATTTACCTGCTCCCGCTGGACCATCAATAGCAATTACAGATTTCTTCATCATTCTCACCTATATAAAATTTGTAAATTATTCAAAACGAGTTAATATCTCATAAAAAGTTGGATAGGAAATATTTACACATTCACTATTTTCAATCTCAATACCTACACCACTAGCTCCTAATATTGCAAGTGCCATAGCAATTCTATGATCATCATGAGAATTACATACAACTTTTTGTAAATTATTTCTTTGACTGCCAGTGATAATTAAACCATCTTGAGTTCCTTTTATGCATGGACAAACTTTGTTAAATTCATCTGTGATAACTTGCAATCTATCTGTTTCTTTTACACGTAATTCGCCAGCACCTGTGATAATAGTTTCACCTTCTGCAAACATACTAGCTACAGTGATAATAGGAATTTCATCAATGAGTCTAGGCATGATATCTGCACCAAAGCTTGTAACATGTAATTTAGAATAACGCACACGAATATCAGCAATAGGTTCTACTTCATCACAAACATTTAAAAGTTCAATATTAGCTCCCATAGCTTTTAATACATCAATAATTCCTGTACGTGTTTCATTTATACCTACATCTTTTAAAATAATATCGCTATCTTCAATAATTGAACCAGCTACAAGCCAAAAAGCAGCTGAAGAAATATCACCTGGTACATGAATTTCTTTTGGAGCTGTCATTTTTTCCACTTTACTAATTGTTATACTTGTGCCAGATTTTTCTAATTTTACGCCAAAACCTTCAAGCATACGTTCTGTATGATCTCTAGAAGTATATGGCTCAGTTACTGTAGTTTTGCCTTCAGCATTCATGCCAGCGAGTAAAATAGCAGATTTCACCTGCGCACTAGCCATTGGCATTTGATAATCAATACCTTGTAAACTTTCTTTTGCAGGAATTACAGTTATAGGCAATAATTTATTTTCTTTTCTTCCTACAATATTAGCCCCCATTTGGCTCAATGGGTTAATTACCCTTCCCATAGGACGACGACTAAGTGAAGCATCACCTGTAAAAGTAGTTAAAAATTTTTGACCTGCCAATATTCCCATCATTAAACGAAGTGTTGTGCCTGAATTTCCAGCATCAATTATACTTTGCGGTTCTTGAAGTCCATGAAAACCATTACCTTTTACAATCAAAGTATTTTCATCTAATTCTTTAACTTTTACACCTAAAGCTCTCATACAATTAACAGTAGACATACAATCTGCTGCATGTAAAAAATTAGTGATTTTTACTTCACTATCACAAAGACCAGCAAACATTACACTGCGATGTGATACTGATTTATCTCCAGGTATTAAAATTTCTCCTTTTAATCCTGTTTTTATCGGTTGAATTTCTTTTAAAGCCCCCATAACTTCAAACCTTTCTTTAACAAATTTAATTATTTTAAGCATAATTATAACACTATAGCACGATAATTGTAAAAATTTTTATATTTACATCTTTATTACTAAAATTTATTACTTAGATAAAATATTTATCATAAAAATTTTAAAATCTATAGTTAAATTTATGCTTTTAATCATTAAATTTTTCTCATACATTTTTTATATAATCTAAATAATCAATGCCTGCATAAATTACTTTATTATCTCTTATAACAAAACCAACTTCTGTACCCCAATCGCCTTCACCTTCGACAGCATAAGCTATTTCATCATCATCATTTATCATATCCACATATAAAGCCTCAAACCAACAATAATTCAAGATTTCACGAACATCATTTATCTTTGGTAATGTAAATTCATCTTTTACATTTTCCCAAAGTTGTGTGCAAATTTCATCTATCATACCATCTGTGAGATTATTCAAAGACTCTACACATTTTTCAGCACATTCTTTTAACTTATCGTCATTTATATAAATACTTAATTTATGCTTATATTCATCATCTTGAAAAAATTTACTTTGAAAACTGCCTTCACCATTTTCATTCGACCAATAAATCATAAAATAATTTCTTCTCAAATTTTTAAATTAATAAATTTACTACTTTATTAACTTCATTCTAGCATATTTAAAATACCTTAATATAAATAACTACTAAAATTCATTCAATATTAATTACAATTTTACAATTTACAAACAGCCTTAATAATCATGCTTTTAGTTAAATAGAAAAAGTTAATAAATAAAAAACACTTGACAAATTCAACAGAATAGTTTAATGTATACATATCGTAAAGTTGTAAACATGAAATCAAATATAATAAATCCTATGAACAGACAAGTAACTTATAGCAAAAAGCTACAGAGAGCTGATGGTTGGTGCAAATCAGTGTGATGTTATAGCGAACATCATCTGGGAGGATTTTGACTGAAAAGTAATTATACTTAGTAAGTCAAAACGGCTTTTCCTCGTTATTGGAAAATACATTTGTATATTCTAGTTATCGATTAATTATTATAAATGTATTCTGAGTGTTGCTATTATTAGCAAAATTTGGGTGGTACCACGGATTTAAAAAGTTCGTCCCTTAGAAATATATTTCATATATATTTTTAAGAGATGAACTTTTTTATTATATTAATGCATGTTTGCATAAATTTATAAAGTATTTTTTAATACAAAAGATACAAAAGGAGATTTTTTATTATGGCAAAAATTTATTATCAAGAAGATTGTAATCTTAACTTATTAAAAGGTAAAAAAATTGCTGTCATCGGCTATGGTAGTCAGGGTCATGCACATGCGTTAAATTTAAAAGAATCTGGTTTAGATGTTGTTGTAGGTCTTTACAAAGGAAGTAAATCCTGGGCTAAAGCAGAAGCTCAAGGTTTTGATGTTTTCACAGCTGCTGAAGCTGCTGCTCAAGCAGATGTTATCATGGTTCTTATCAATGATGAAAAACAAGCAAAAATGTATAAAGAATCTATCGAACCTAATTTAACAGCTGGTAAAATGCTCATGTTCGCTCATGGTTTTGCTATTCATTTCAATCAAATCGTTCCACCAAAAGATGTTGATGTTACTATGATTGCACCAAAAGCTCCTGGTCATACAGTTAGAAGCGAATATTTAAGAGGTCGTGGAACTCCATGTCTTGTTGCTGTATATCAAGATGCTACAGGCAACGCTTTAGATTTAGCTCTTGCTTATGCAAATGGTCTTGGTTGCTCTAGAGCAGGTGTTCTTGAAACAACTTTCAAAACTGAAACAGAAACTGACCTCTTTGGTGAACAAGCTGTTCTTTGCGGTGGTGTTTGCGCTTTAATGCAAGCTGGTTTTGAAACATTAGTTGAAGCAGGTTATGACCCACGTAATGCATATTTTGAATGTATTCATGAAATGAAACTTATCGTTGACCTTATCTATGAAAGCGGTTTTGCTGGTATGCGTTATTCTATCTCCAATACTGCTGAATATCGTGATTATATCACTGGTCCAAAAATCATTACAGAAGATACTAGAAAAGCTATGAAGAAAATTCTTTCCGATATTCAAGATGGTACTTTTGCTAAAGATTGGCTCATGGATAACCAAACTGGTTGTGCTCATTTCCTTGCTATGCGTAAACGTGCAGCTGAACATGAATGCGAAAAAGTTGGTGCTGAACTTCGTAAACTTTATAGCTGGAATGATTCCGATAAACTTATCAACAATTAATAGCGGCGATATATAAAGCAAAAAGAGATGCTGCAAAGCATCTCTTTTTTTATCAAAATATTTGATTACATATATAAAGGAGGAAAAATTCATGCGAATAAACGGCGCTCAAGCAATTATTGAATGTTTGAAAAAAGAAAATGTAAATCTTGTTTTTGGTTACCCTGGCGGTGCTGTTTTGACATTATATGATGCTTTATATCAAAATAAATTTCCTCATATTCTAACCAAACATGAACAAGGTGCTATTCATGCTGCTGACGGTTATGCTCGTTCTAGTGGAAAAGTTGGAGTATGTTTTGCTACATCTGGTCCAGGTGCTGCCAATTTAATCACAGGTATTGCGACAGCTAATATAGACTCTATTCCTATCGTTTGTATTACAGGACAGGTTGCTACTCATCTAATCGGTAAAGATTCTTTCCAAGAAGCCGATGTATGGGGTATTACAGCCACTGTAACTAAACATAATTACTTAATAAAAACAGTTAGCGATTTACACCGAGCATTTAAAGAAGCATTCAATATTTCATCTACTGGTAGACCTGGCCCTGTTGTCATTGATATTGCTAAAGATGTATTTGAAGCTGAAATAGATTTTGAATATCCTACAGAAGTTAATCTTCGTGGATATAAATTACAAAAAGATGGCAATACAGACGATATTGATACTTTAATCGAAGCTGTAAAAACTGCTGAAAAACCTATTTTATTTGTCGGCGGTGGCGTTATTTCTTCAAATACTTCTGCGTATATCAAACAATTAACTGAAATAACTGGCATTCCTGTTGTTGAAAGCCTTATGGGTAGAGGTTCTATTCCATGCGACCAATTAGAATCCTTAGGCATGGTAGGTATGCATGGTACTTATACAGCAAATATGGCAGTAATGGAATGTGATTTATTAATTGCTTTAGGCGCTCGTTTTGATGACCGTGTTACTGGTAAAGTTTCTGAATTTGCCCCTAATGCCAAAATCGCTCATTTTGATATTGATAGTGCGGAAATAAATAAAAATGTACATGTAGATTATCCTGTTGTCGGTGATTTACGTTGGTCTTTACCTTTGTTCACAGCTAAACTTTCTATCATTGGTGCACAATTAAAAGATCAATATAAACCTTGGCGTGATTACATCTTTGAAATGAAACATTTCAATCCTTTATTATATCGTGATGATGAAAATTTAATCATGCCTGAAAATATTATCACTAATATCAGTAAAATTTGTGATGAAAACACTATTGTAGTAACAGATGTTGGTCAACATCAAATGTGGGCAGCACAATATTACAATTTACAAAAATCTCGCAAATTTATCACTTCTGGTGGACTTGGTACTATGGGATTTGGTCTTCCTGCTGCAATTGGCGCTAAACTTGCAAATCCTGATAAAAAAGTAGTTTTATTTACTGGTGATGGTAGTATTATGATGAATTGTCAAGAATTTGCTACTGTTGCTGATTATAATTTAGATATAAAAGTAGTAGTACTCAATCACCATATGCTTGGCATGGTTGCTCAATGGCAAGGTATGTTCTACAATAATCATTATTCCCATTCCGTATTAAGAGGTAAAAATGATTTAGTAAAATTAGCTAAAGCTATGGGTGTAAATGGTTATCGCATTGCTAATAAAACTACATTTAATGAACAATTAGCTAATTACATCAATAGTGATGGCGCTTGTCTCATTGATATATTAATTCCTGATGAAGAAAATGTATTCCCTATGGTTCCCGCTGGTGGACGACTTGATCAAATGGTATTGGAGGCAGAACAATGAAATATCAATTAACACTATTAGCTGAAGATACTCCTGGAGTATTGAGCCATATTGTTTCCCTTATCAGCAGACGTTCATTTAATATCAATACCTTATCTGTAGGCTATACAGAAGAAGAACATGTTACTAGAATGAGCTTTGTCTTGACTGCTGATAGTGAAAATGAAGTAGAACAAGTTATGAAGCAAATCAATAAACTCATTAATGTAATCAAAATCGTTAATTTGACTCATATTGATTCAATCAATCGTGAACTTGTGATGATAAAAGTAAAAGCTGACCCTATAACTAGAAATGATATTGTAAATATAGTAAATATCTTCCGTGCAAAAATAGTTGATATCAATCGCGAAACACTCGTTATTGAATTAACTGGCGACCATACAAAAATTGATGCCCTTTGTGAAATGCTTGCAGATTATGAAGTAATCGAAGTAGCTAGAACTGGTACACTTACTATGTCCCGTGGTACTATTCCTGTAAAAAATATGTAATATATAAAATAAAGACATTCTTTTTTATAAATTTTAATTTAAAATTTGATATAGAAGAGAATGTCTTTTTATTTTTATTAAATTTAAAGAGGTGATTTCTGTGATATTAAATATTTTAGTAGATAATAATACTTTTATTGATAAATATTTTTTAGGTGAACCTGCACTTAGTTATTTCATTGAGTTAAATAATAAAAAAATTCTTTTTAATACAGGATATTCAGACATTTTTTTAACTAACGCAAGTAAAATGAATATTTCTTTAGCTAACTTAGATTATATTGTTTTATCTCATGGCCATAGCGACCATACTGGTGGGCTAAAAAGTCTTTTACATAAATATAATCTAGAAAAGACAAAATTAATAGCTTATCCTCAAATTCTTTATCCTAAATGAAAAAATAATATAGATATTAGAATGTTTATGTCTTTTGATGAATTATCATATAAATTAGAGCCTATACTTACAAAAGAGCCATATTGGACTGATGACAATCTTGTATTTTTAAGTGAAATTCCCACTAAATTTCCATTTGAGCGCATAAAAGTGGGAGAAGTTTTTAAAGATAATCAATGGCAAGATGATTTAAATTTTGATGATAGTGCTATGGTTTATAAAGGCAAAGACGGATTAGTTATCATAACTGCTTGTTCTCATAGTGGAATTTGTAATATTATCGAATATAGTAAATCTTTATTTCCTAATACAAAAATTCACAGTATTATTGGTGGTTTTCATCTATTAAAAGTCGATGATAAATTAAGAAAAACTATTGATTATTTAAAAGAACAAGATATCGATATTATTTATCCTGCCCATTGTACTTGCCTTCAAGCAAAAATTCAAATGGCTAAGTATATGAACATTCAAGAAGTTGGCGTTAATTTAAAATTAGAGTTCAAATAAAAAGAGTACAGATAAATTCTGTACTCTTTATTTCTGTTTATATTTATATTTCTATTTTTATATTTATTTTTTCTTTTTAAGCATATAACCGATAGCTAAAATAATAATCCATAAAGGTAAAATATACAAAGCATTTCTAGTATAAGGAACTTGATACATCATGAATGCAATAAAAATCAAAAATACAATACATAAATAATTGATGATTGGATAACCAATAGATTTAAAATGTAAATCTTTATCTTGCCCTAAACGAGCTTTAGCTTTTCTAAATTTCAAATGTGTAACAATGATGATAAACCAACTAACAAGTACCGCTGCTACTGCAATAGAAACTAGATACATAAATACTTTTCCAGGGAAAAGATAATTTAAAACTACTGCGATTAATGTAATTCCTGAAGAAATAAAAATACCAACCATTGGCACGCCATTTCTAGTTAAAGCAGTTAAAATCTTAGGAGCATTTCCTTGACTAGCTAAACCATATAACATGCGTGAATTACTATAAATAGCACTATTATAAACAGATATAGCCGCTGTTAATACTACTATATTTAATAAATTTGCTGCAGCAGGTATACCAATATTAGAGAAAATCTGTACAAATGGACTTGCTTCTAATCCCACTTCATTCCATGGATAT
>ENA-OQLI01002274-OQLI01002274.1-human-gut-metagenome-genome-assembly--contig:-NODE-2274-length-10053-cov-2.393713_pt1 | contig 10053 bp, 7 predicted proteins | sample MGYA00242805_ERZ504812 | MGnify/ENA primary metagenome ERZ504812 (study PRJEB26092, sample SAMD00036430) | human gut metagenome | host: Homo sapiens | study: EMG produced TPA metagenomics assembly of...
TGCCCTGGGGAATGGATTTCGGCTCGCCGGGCGTCGTCGGGTCACGCTCCATCGTCGGTTGGCTCTTGCTGGGAGCGTTCCTGCCCCGGTGCACCGAGCAGGAGAGGACGGTGCGGCTGCCCAGGGCTTTGGACAGCACCTCCGCCGTCTGGCTGTTGGGGGCGAAGCCGCCGAAGATGGTGTCCTGGCAGTTGTCCTGAATGATCTCGCATCCCTCTTTTCCGTAGTTTTTTTCAAGTTGCGCTAAGGACTGGATGATCGGCACGAGCGTTAACCGGCGAGAGCGTCCAGCTGAGAAAAGGGGCAGTATATCAAACGGAGGCATGGTGCCGAATTCATCACAGAAAAGCACCACCCGGTTTTTCAGCTTGCCGCCGTTCTCATCGGCCACAGCGAACAGCTCCCGGCTCAGGTTCTGGATCATGAGACCGGCCATGAAGTTCTTGGTTGTGTCTTCTTCCGGCAGGATCAGGAAGATGGCAGACTTCTCCGAAGCAAACTTCTCAGCGTCAATGGCGCTGTCGAAGCACAGGATCTGCTCCAGCTCGCTGTCCAGAAAGGCATTCAAGCGGGACAGCACGGTGGACATGACGGAGGCCATTGCCTGCTCGGCGCTGTTGAGGGCGGCACCGGCAAACCACCTCGCCTTGTGATCCGGCGGCAGTTTTGCCATCAGGAGCTGGAAGTGGCTCTTGCCCTTGACACGGCTGGGCTCCAGCAGATCCTGCACCAGCTTGAACACGGAGACGATATGGCGGCGCTCCTGGGGATGGTCTTTATCGGGCGGCAGGAACTCGGCCAGCATCAGGATGACCGAGGTGAGAAGCCCTTCCGCCGCATCGTAGAAGAAAGCGTTCTGGCCGCGGTTGCTGTCATCGCCGTCCGGATTGACGATGGTCTTGGACAGGATTTTGGCGTATTTCTCGGCCTTGGCCCGGGCTGCAAGATTGTTCGGGTCACTCCGGGCAATGTCCATATACCGGTTGACCAGCGTCAGCAGATTGTTACCGTCTGAGCGGGTGGGATTTCGTAGGTCGATCACGGCCACATTCTGATACCCATAGCAGTTCTTGGCAATGGCGCCGTAATTGCGGGCGAGGTCGCCCTTGCTGTCCAGCGCCAGCCAGCTCATGCCGCTGGCGCAGGCGTACTCCAGATTGGGATAGAGAAAATAGGCGGTCTTGCCGATACCGGAAGCGCCGATCATCAGGCAGTGGATGTCATCGCTGTCCACGAGGGCGGTGAGTTCGCCTTTCTTTCCCTTGCACCCCAGCACCAGCCCCTGCTCCGTGGGCAGGTTCTGGCCGCTGCGCCATTTCTTCACCTCGAAGGGGACATGGGCATAGGTCTGCCGGATCTCTTTGGCTGTGGCCCATCTTGCGGTGCCGTGCTGGCCGTCGCCGACCGTTTTGGATTTGATCCCGCTCAGGGTATAGTAGTGGGACAAGGCGGCCAGACAGCCGATGACCAGAAACATCAGCCCGCCGGCGGCCAACAAAATCAGGACTTGGTGTGGCATGGTTAACCCCTTTCAGGGCACACCACTTCCTGCTCGGTTCCATACTTCTGAATGCGCACATCACTCTTGTTACGGCCTACTTCGGGCGAACAGGAAGTGGTGTGCGTTGTTGTTATTTACTGCATGACTTGTGCGTAGGACGGTTCCTCAGCGGTCAGATCATCATTCCAATCCTTGTGTTCGGGAATGAGCCTTTCCACCGTGTACCTCTCTGCCAGCTGTTCCTTCATGCGCCGGCTGGCCAGATGGCCAGCCTCGTCATTGTCGAGGCAGAGCAGGACCGTATTGATTTGCGGCTGCCGCTCCAGCAGCTTCAGCACCGGCTGAATGGAGGTGCCGCAGCAGGCCACATAGCTGTGGCTCTGCCAGCCCTCCGGATGGAGCGTGATGTAGGAGAGCATATCGATGGGAGCTTCGAACACATAGAGGCTCCCATCTGTGCCGATGTGGTGGAAGCTGTGGCGGGGATCGCAGCCCTCCACATTGAGCCGGAAGGCTTTGCCGAAGCTGTTGGCGCTGCGCTTGTGGGCATGGCGGGGGACGTCGTCTTCATCCGTAACCACGAAAACCGCATTGTGGTAATCGGCGTCTTCATACAGCAGCTTCTCTCTTGCAAAGTGCGCCACAACGCTCCGGTCGATATTCCGGTGCTTGACCAGATAGGCATAGACCCGGCGCATATTGGAATTGGCCGGCGGAAGGACAAAGGGCTTCGGCGGCTCATCTACCCGTTCTTCGGCAGAGGGATAAACCGTTCCCAGCTCGCCTCCCAGAAGCATGGTCACCGCCTCCGGATAGCTGAGGTGATAAAACCGCTGCACGAAGCTGACGGCGTGGCCGCCCCGCTCCTCGGCGTGGTCGTACCACTCGTTGCCGCGGATGGTGACGCTATGGTCACGGGCCAGCCGTTTCTCTCTGCCGGAGGTAAGGAGCTTTTCTCCGCGGCAGCGAAGAAACTCCTCCAGATCAACGGAGGCGGCTCGCTGCTTCTGTTCATCTGTGAAATGAATATAGGTCGACATAGGTTCCTCCTGTTACATGGTCTGCTGATAGGATACCTGCTCCTCATGATCATCCACCTTGTGGCCCATGGCCATCCGCTTTTCCGTCAGCCGCTTGCGCCGTTTGGAATCAATGCGAATCCCTGCCGGATTGCGAGGCGGCATGGAATTGTCCCGGAAGATCCGGCTCATGTGATGGAGCAGCTTGGTTGCCGCCAGCATGACGGACGGATCTCGGAACTGGTCAAAGCGGTCAAGGAAGAATTGAGCATACGCATTGCCCTGGGCAGCGGAGCGGGTGAACCAATCCCTGGCCTGCTCCCGATCCTGTTCCACATCCCGGCCCAGGAGATACAGCTTGCCCAGTGTGTACTGAGCAAACGGGTTTCCTTGTCTGGCGGCGGCAGTCAGGTACTCCAGAGCTTTTCTCACATCCTTCTTTACGGACTCACCGGTGAGACAGAGCTTCCCAAGGCGGTATTGGGCAAACGGATTCCCATGCCCGGCGGCCTTGTCCAGCCAGCGCACCGCCTCATCGGTGCGCTTTTGAGAGAGCAGGAGCTTCCCGAGTGCGTATGCCGAAAAGTCATTTCCGGCCTCTGCGGATAAGCGAAACCAACGCTCCGCTTTTTCATGATCCCGCATGGTGGAGAGATCATCCCGGTAGAACTTTCCCAGCTGATGCGCCGCCACCGTGTATCCTTCCACCCAGAGCTGTTCCAGCACCCGGACGGCTTCGGCGTGTTCCTCATCCAGCGCATAGACATCCTGCAGAACCGTTTTGGCGGCACGATAGCGTCGAGCCTGTTCATATACGCTGCTGGATCGCTGCTCCTCATGTGCCGCCTCCGGCTCCGGCTCATCTTGCATCTTCTCATCTTCAAAAGTCGGGAGGCCGAGGCGGATGTTCTCGGCCTCCCGGATGATATCGTTTTTAATCCGGCGGAACTCTTTCTGCTGAGAGAGCGGGAGATGCTCCCGCGGTATGCGGCTGCTATAGCACTCGTTCAGCTCATCCCGGATCTGATTCCAGGTTTCATAGCACTTTGCTACTTCCGGCTGCCGGGCCAGCTCGTCCACGATGGTGTCCACCAATGCTTTGAGCGGTTTCTTCAGATAGCCATACTGCTTTTTCCCGGTGGTGGTTTCCAGCGCCTGCACCAGCTGGCGCATCTGCTTCTCAATGACAGGGTTGTCGCAGAGCTGATGCTCCATCTTCTGAATCAGCTCCCGCATGGTATCCTGTGCCGCTTCGATCAGTTCTTTATAGGCAACATCCTTCCGCTCGTAGATCTGGATCATCTCATCCCGGAAGATGGTGTTGGTCAGCTTGGAGCGCATGGCCGCAATGCCTTCCCTGGTCAGGAAGCCCTCCTTCGGATCGTCTGACCAGACCATCATGTGGATGTGGGGGTGATGCCCCTCATTGTGGAAGGCCGCATACCAGCGGAAGTGATCAGCCGGTATCTTCATGGCCTTGGCCAGATCCTGTGCGTGCATCATGAGCAGGCCGCGCCATGCTTCCGCATTGTCGTACCCCAGCCGGGCGGCATCCTCACGGCGCAGGGAGTAGATGATGGTCCACACATTTCCGTCATGGGCTTCCAGCTCAGACATGGCTGCGTCGAGGTCTACTGCGGCGGCGGAGTTGAACAGGCCATGGGCCCCGCGGCGCTCCACACGGGGGCGGGTGGCAATGTAGGACATATATCCGCTCTCTGAATTTATCTCATGGAGGTTTGCATCCAGCGCCATGGTGATGAAAGCTGATGCGGTACCAAGGGTAGGTGCCTTGCGGTAATCCTCATACTCGAACAGCTCCACGGCATCAGGGAAATCATGCAGGAGCTTTTGGATCAGTTCCCGCTGTCCTTTGGTGACGGGACCGTTGCCGGTCAGCTTCTCCACACCTTCGCGGGTGGCAATGTATTTCATGTACCCGCCGGCCTTTTCGGATTTGATGTAGCCGCTTTTCTGTACGAGCTTTGCCATGGGTTACACCGACTTCTGGAAGTCCAGCGCATCCTTGAACGAGATACGTCCGTTGGTGCGCTTCATATCCCGGATGGCGCGTCCCCGCAGACGCTGGTATTCGCCTTCGTCGATGTCGGTGTCGTAGGCGATGATCTGCCCCAGCACATTGAGATCCACACCCTGCTTGAACAGGAGCGAGCCCATGCGTCCGGCAAAATTGTCCAGAGTGCCGGTGAGCATGGCGGAGAGTGCTTCGGGCAGGAAGCCGCCGGCGTTCTTCGTATTCAGGTAGCCAATGTAAAACCGGAGCGCATTCTCCACGAATTCGCTCCGGCTGGCGCAGTTGTCCAGGCGCAGGTAGATGTCTACCTTCTCATCCAGATCCTCGGAGATCCAGAACCCCTTCTTCGTTTTTCTGCTTTCGGACTTCAGTAAAACCACTCCTTTTTTTCGTCAAGTCCCCGCTGAGAACCCTTGCTACAGCGGGACTTCCCCGCATCATAGGGTCCAACAGCTCTTTCCACCCGCCGGATTGTCCCCGCTGCAAAAAGCCGGAAACTGCCCGCACTGCGGGCAGAAGTGGGAGAGCCGGGGGCGGCATTGTCCCCGGCTCTTTCTCCTGCTTCGCTTTCACCAGCTTCCCGCTCTCTTGGAAAGCGGCCCAAATTCCGCCCGCTTCCCTCTGGAGGGGTACACGGTCGACTGGCCGCTGAAAGCCGCACACAGCGGCTCACAGGGGGCAACGGGGGCTACATCTGCATCTCTGGGAGTTCCTGGCTCTGCTCCGCCAGATAGTCTGCATTGCACTCCTCCAGACTCTGGCCCCAGTGCTCCTGACAGTAGGTGTTCATCTTGGGGAGGAGCAAAGCCTGCTCCTCGGCGCTGAGCCGGTACTTGAATGCCTCCTCGTCGCCGTTGCCACGCTGCAGATACACCTCCAGCGTGTCACAGACACGACGGGCATCCAGATCGTAGTTGGCATAGATGTTCAGCCAGTCGTCATTCTCGGAGGTGCAGACATCAGTTCCGAACACTTGATCCGCATTGAACGATACTTCCATGTAGAACTCCAGCAGGTTGTCGTTCTGAATAATGTCCTCGGCGAAGGAGATGTCCTCGGCGCAGAGCCGCCGACTGCCGGTGAGGTATTCCGGTTCCGGCTCCTGGTTGAGCGCCCTCTCCTCCAGCCGGTCCAGGAAGATCCGCCACCTTTCGTCAGACGAAGCGTTGCCCTTCTTCGTAGCGGAGTAGGCGGCGGGGCTCACATCCCGGGTTCGGAACCGCTTCCAGCCATCCAGGATGCTGACGGCTTCCATATCTCCGCTGTCGAGGTCGATGTCGTAGGCACCCACCACCCGGCCGGTGTTGTCCAGCCGCTCCGACACATAGGAGTTGAACTCCTCCTGAGAGAGCCGCTGGGTGTGCAGCAGCGTTTCGACAAAGCGGTGGGGCGCCTCGTCGGGCGGCTTGCGGATGTAGCTGCGCAGACGGCGGGCGACCCGGAGCAGCTCAAGATTTTCCTCAGCCAAAATATAATCGGAGCTGCCGCTCTCCGTGACATGAAAGACGGCGAAGCGCCGTGCGGCCTCCCGAGCCTCCTCCTCCGCCTGCTGCTCTGCCCAGAGCTCATGGCTGATGCGCTCGTACTCCCGCTGAGGAAGCTGGTTGCACATTTCATCAAGGACATTCTCCAGATGCTCCTCCAGCGTTTCCCCCTTCAGGTGTTTGCTCAGAGCGTCGTACCACCGCTCGTCGAGCCAGAGTGTGATCTCACGGCCCCTCATTGCATTCCTCCCATTTCCGGCCCGCACTGCTTCATCTCAGGGTACTCGGTCAGAAGATGCCACACGCCGTTTGCGTAGTTGGCGCTGTGGACCGCCTGACTGAGAAGATCGTCGGCAGAGAGCGACATCGTGATGCCGGGCACGCCGGGATGCGCCGCGGTACTTTGGCCGTTCATCAGTCCTTCCGCCTGGGCTGCGGTCAGGGGCAGAAAGCCACACGGGGTCATCAGGGAAAAGACACCGCCAACATGGGCGGCCAGGAAATCACGAACCGTGCGTGGGCCTGCGTCATCAGTCAGATCCTCCCGAAGCGTCCAGACGCAGTGGAGCAGTTCCTCACCATGGGAGGCATCCAGACCATTCTCCGCAATCCAGCGGTCTGCCAGCTCATCCAGCCGCTCGTCCAGCCCCAGCAGAAATCTGGCGTCCTCCTCATTGATGGCATCCTCAATATTGTCACGGATCAACCGTGCGGCGGTAATCTCCTCAGCGGCATCGATCAGCTGAGAGGGATCAGCCGCCATCCACTGCTTGACCCGCTTCTCATAGTCGGCGCTGATCCGCTTCTTCAGCTCCTTCTTGTAATCCATGGCGATCTCATCTTTGTTCACTGGATCACCTCCGGTTCCTGGTCAGGCTTCGGTGCGGCGGCTCTCGGGCTGCGCCGGGGCTTGTTCGGAGCAGCGGCGCTTACATCGCTCTCGTCGATATACTCCCGCACAGGGGCGGGCACATATTTTTCATAGAGCTTCACCAGCGCATCCGTCATCTCACGGTCCAGGTCAAGCTCCTTCTTGCCCATATAGCGTTTGAGCGCAGAGAGCTTCTCCTCGTCGAAGGTGATGGTCAGGTTCACTTGCTTCATTGGCACTTCCTTTCTCAGTCGTAGTTGATGTATTCGATCTGCAGCCAGTGAGTCCAGCCCCGGCCCTCCAGCTCCGTCTTGACCACGCCGTATTTGGTACCCATGGCTTCGATGACATATCCATCCCCAATGTACACGCCGATATGGCCGTCGTGCCAGACGGCAAGGCCGGGGATATCCGGCATGGTGTCGATGGTTCCGGATACTGAGGCGTTATAGTACATCTGGTTGGCGCCAAGATCCGGCATCCCGTTGGTCCCATACTCAATGGTCATGGTGTCGGGATTGAGCCAGCCATAACCTTTGATGAGGCCGACGCAGTCTGTTGTCCGGCCGCCCAGCCAATTGGCCCGGATGAAATCTGCGTAGGCACCAACGCCATCCGGGTACTGCTCCAGCTTGTAGGCGAAGAGCGAATCGGTAAGGACATTGCCGTATGTTCCCCAGACATAGCCCCAGCCGGACTCCCAGGCGTGGATGGCGTAGGTCACAAGGTCTGCGGCGTTCTTGGTGGTTGGATCGGTGAAGGCTGAGATGTCCAGCTCTATGCTGCTCCCATCCCCTCTGAGATACTCGCCGCTGTAGCTGCCGCCTCCCACGGTACCGGCTATCATGGTATAGATGTGATCGATGTTGCTCTTGTCATCTTCCGTGATCTCTCTGCCCAGATGGGCTTCCAGATTGGCGTAGGCCTGGGACAGAGAGACTGGCACCGCGACGGTGTATTCTTCTTCCTCTGTACTTGTGGTCCCGTCCTCCAGAGTCACTTCCGCGGTTCGTGTTCGGGTTTCGGTGGTGTAGAAGCACCCCACGAAGCTGTTCGCCGCCCGTGTGGACGGGGCGTCGTCCCCAAAGCAGAGGGCATAAAAAACAGCCTTGACTCTGATCGGGTCAAGGCTGTTGCCGCTGTCCATCTGCCCGTTGGCAGAGGACACCGCCGAATCCAGAAGAGAAAAGGCCGAGCGCATCTCCTCGATGTGATATCGGAACTCTGCCGGAACTTCTGCGGAGAATTCCGCTCCGTAGAAGCACGCCTCCACCGAGTAGTTGTTATGCTCCGCCCCGCCTGAGCCAAGGGAGCAGAGCAGGGCGATCAAAAGAATGACGGGTGAAAAGATTGCCACCAGAATCCAGCCCAAACCTTTCCGGGTCTTTTCGTTGGTAAGCAGCATGGCAGCGGCCTTGGCCACTGCGGCAGCGGAAACAGCCATCAGCGACCACCTGCCGTTCCGAAGAGTTTCTCCTTGTAGGCCGGGGCGTGAACCTCCAGCAGAGATCGTGCATTGCCGCACTTGTACAGGCAGACGCCGCGCTGGGGGAACTTGATGAGATTGTATTCCGACTCCTCCAGCTGGAGCATATCCATGTAGGACCGCTTGTCGATGGAGCCGGCATTGAACAGAAACTGGTGAGGCGGGATGCTGAACAGGGGTTTGGTCATCTCACGGACGCCCTCCTGATCGAAGTCCTCCAGATTCTGACTGGCCAGCAGCATCGCCGATTCCTTCTTTCGCACACGCTTCAGACAATTTCGGATGTACTCGATGGCGGTGGGGTTGGACAGCCAGATATACAGCTCATCCAGAGCTGCCACGGTATTGCCCACGGTCAGGAGCTTATCGGACATGAAGGACAGCACATTGAAGAGCATGGCGTTGCGGACATTTTTGGCGGCGCTGAGCATTCCCTTGACGCCGAACACCAGAAAACGGCTGGAGGTAATGTTGGTATGCCCGTTGAAGAACTGGGCGTCAGCGCCCTTGCACATGGAGTGCAGCCCCAGCAGCACCTCTTGCAGGAGCTTTTGGGTGTAGAGCTGGTGACGGTCGGCATCGTAGGTCTTGAATTCCTCCTCAATGAGATCGTAGAGGTCGGAGAGAATGGGATAGTCCTCCGGGCACATCCGGTTGAAGTTGGTGCGCTCGGTGATGCCGAACTTGCGATACAGCTTGGACAGCATGATCTCGATGGTGTCGATGTGTGCGTCGCTGAAATCCTTGTAGGCCCGGAAAAAGTCCTTGAGGAAGGAGATGTGCTGGGCCAACAGGGTGCTTTTGCGAAAGGCTTCCGGCGCATCGGTGGCGTTGGGGTCTCCGCCGTCATCCCAGCACTTGGGTTCCAGCACATTGATGATATACTGCCCGGCCATCAGGTCTGCAAAGCAGCCGCCCACCGCCTCGCACATCTCCTGCTGTTCATGTTCGTCGTCCAGACTGATGACGGACTTGCCGGACTCCAGCAGATTCAGGATCAGCAGCTGCATCAGGTAGGACGTGCCCTGGCCGGAGTTGCCCAAGATCAGGATGTTGGCGGAAGTCTTGTCCTCGTCCCGCTGGTCGAAGTCCACCAGAATGTTGCTGCCGTATTTGTCTTTGCCGATGTAGAAGCCCTTGGAGTCCAGCTTGCCGGAGTAGTTGAAGGGATAGAGATTCGCCACGCTGGAGGCGGGCAGCACCCGTTCAAACTGGATGCCGAATGTGTTGTGGCCGCAGGGATTGACGCAGCGGAAGCCCTGCTGCTGACGGAGCAGGAGCTTATCCACATACAGCTTGCTCCGCACCAGCTCCGTCAGTACATCGGTCTGGAGCAGCTTGAGGTTGTTGTAGTCGGATGCGGTCAGCTCGATGTACACGGCGCAGTGGAGCAGAGGCTCACGGTTGCGGTGCATGGTGGCCACCAGAGTCGCCACATCCTGCAGATTGCTCTCGGCGGTGACCGTCTGCTGTAGGTCGTTGGTGTTGGAACTGTTCATGCGGTTCTTGTTGGCCGCATTTTGAATGATGCGCTTTTCCTCTGCCGGGGTGACCTGCCGGGTGTAGATCAGCGGGGTGGCCGCGTCCTTACCACACAACAGGAGGACACACAACAGCCTATCCAGCCAGGTGAGATACACACAGCTACGCACAACAC
>ENA-OQLI01002285-OQLI01002285.1-human-gut-metagenome-genome-assembly--contig:-NODE-2285-length-9994-cov-2.866423_pt1 | contig 9994 bp, 4 predicted proteins | sample MGYA00242805_ERZ504812 | MGnify/ENA primary metagenome ERZ504812 (study PRJEB26092, sample SAMD00036430) | human gut metagenome | host: Homo sapiens | study: EMG produced TPA metagenomics assembly of the...
GCGCCAATGCGGAGATGCAAAACCGCGCCTACAACGTAGTACGCGCACTTTGTGAGGAAGAGACCAATCCGGTGGTTTCCATCCATGACCATGGTTCTGCCGGACACGTAAACTGCCTGTCCGAGCTGGTAGAAGAGTGTGGCGGGCTGATTGACATGAGCAAACTGCCTATTGGTGACAAGACATTATCTGCCAAAGAAATCATAGCCAATGAAAGCCAGGAGCGTATGGGCCTACTGATTCAGGAAGAAGCTATCGAGCACGTACGCAAGGTGGCCGAACGCGAACGGGCTCCGATGTACGTAGTCGGTGAAACTACCGACGACCACCGCTTCGCTTTCCAGCAAGCCGACGGTGTACGTCCGTTCGATCTTGCCGTAGAACAGATGTTCGGTTCTTCTCCTAAAACTTACATGGTGGACAAGACCGTAGAACGCCATTATGAAATGCCGAAATACGAACTGTCGCAACTGCATGAATATCTCACCAATGTGCTCCAACTGGAAGCCGTAGCCTGCAAAGACTGGTTGACAAACAAGGTAGACCGTTCCGTAACAGGCAAAATCGCCCGCCAGCAATGTCAGGGTGAACTCCAGTTACCGTTGAGCGATTGTGGCGTCGTTGCATTGGACTATCGCGGCGAAAAAGGTATTGCAACTTCTTTGGGACATGCCCCTCAGGCGGCACTTGCCGACCCGGCAGCCGGTTCTATCCTCTCCGTCAGCGAAGCACTGACCAACTTGGTATGGGCTCCGCTTGCAGAAGGCTTGGACAGTGTATCTCTGTCCGCCAACTGGCTGTTGCCTTGCCGCCCGCAGGAAGGTGAAGACGCACGTCTCTATAAGGCAGTCAAAGCATTGACCGACTTCTGCTGCGCCCTGCAAATCAATGTTCCCACCGGTAAGGACTCTCTGTCTATGACCCAGAAATATCCCGACGGAAGCAAAGTCATTGCTCCGGGTACGGTCATCGTATCTGCCGGCGGTGAAGTTTCCGACGTGAAGAAAGTGGTATCTCCCGTACTTGTGAACGATGCAAAGACCACCCTTTACCACATAGACTTCAGCTTCGACAAGCTGAAACTGGGCGGTTCCGCCTTTGCACAATCGCTGGGTAAAGTAGGCGATGAAGTGCCTTGCGTACAAGACGCCGAATACTTCCGCGATGCTTTCCTCGCCGTACAGGAGTTGATCAACAAAGGACTGATCCTTGCCGGACATGACATTTCAGCCGGCGGTCTCATCACTACGCTGCTCGAAATGTGCTTCGCCAACGTAGAGGGCGGTATGGAAATCAACCTCGACAAGATGAAGGAACAAGACCTCATCAAGATATTATTCGCTGAAAATCCGGGTATCGTTATCCAAATCAGCAATAAGCACAAGGAAGAAGTCAAGAAGATTTTGGAAGACGCCGGCGTAGGTTACATCAAGATAGGTACACCGACCGACGAACGCCATATCCTCGTAAGCAAAGACGATGCCACTTACCAGTTCGGCGTAGATTATATGCGCGATGTCTGGTATTCGTCCTCTTACCTGCTCGACCGCAAGCAATCCATGAACGGATGTGCCAAGAAACGTTTTGAGAACTACAAGATGCAGCCATTGGATTTGGTGTTCCGCCCTGAGTTCAAAGGTAAACTGTCACAATACAACCTTGACCCGAACCGTCGTACTCCGACCGGTATTCGTGCAGCCATCATACGCGAAAAAGGAACTAACGGTGAACGCGAAATGGCATATTCACTTTACCTTGCCGGCTTCGACGTGAAAGACGTCACCATGACCGACCTTATCAGCGGACGCGAAACATTGGAAGATGTGAACATGGTGGTTTATTGCGGTGGTTTCTCCAATTCCGACGTGCTGGGTTCCGCCAAGGGCTGGGCCGGCGCTTTCCTCTTCAACCCGAAAGCCAAAGAAGCACTCGACAAGTTCTATGCACGCGAAGATACACTGTCTCTCGGTGTATGCAACGGTTGCCAGCTCATGATGGAATTAGGCCTTATCACTCCCGACCACGAGAAGAAAGGAAAGATGCTGCATAACGACTCCCACAAATTCGAATCAACTTTTATCGGCCTGACCATTCCTACCAACCGCAGCGTTATGTTCGGCTCTCTGAGCGGCAGCAAGCTCGGTATCTGGGTAGCACATGGAGAAGGTAAGTTCTCCTTGCCTTACGATGAAGACCGGTACAACGTAGTTGCCAAATATACATACGATGAGTATCCGGGCAATCCGAACGGTTCAGACTATTCCGTTGCAGCACTGGCCAGCGCCGACGGACGTCATCTGGCAATCATGCCTCACTTGGAACGTTCCATTTTCCCTTGGCAAAACGGCTACTATCCTGAAAATCGCATCCACAACGATGAGGTTACGCCATGGATAGAAGCGTTTGTCAACGCACGCAAGTGGGTAGAGGAAAAGACAAACAAGCGATAAAGCGTAAGTATATAATGTAAAATATGGTAATGCGCCAAAGTTTATGCACCGGCAATAACTTTGGCGCATTACATTTCTTCCCCTCCGCCTCCCTTTCTCCGACCATTCTATTTTACTTTTTTATCCGTATGTTACGATAAGCCTTTACCATAACACTTGAAGTTAGCACTGAAAGGAAAAAGAATTTATATAAAAAAGGCTAATGGATAGAAAAGAATTGCTATCTTTGCCATACTCTATAAAAAGAGTGTAGGTGCGAATCACAAAGAATATTATTGCTTGATATGCAAAACAATTTTATTACTTTTGTATTAATATTAAGTCCCCCCAAACGTTTATCAAACTCCAAAACTGGCTAATATGAAAAAGCATTTCTTTTTCTTTATTCTCCTGCTATTCCCTCTTTTGGCCGCTGCCCAAACATATAAGTATATCGGCGTGGAAGATGGTTTGAGCAACAGACGGGTGTACGCAATTCAAAAGGGACCTAAAGGCTACATGTGGTTCCTCACGCACGATGGTATCGACCGTTACAACGGGAAAGAGTTCAAGCATTACAAACTCATGGACGGAGAGGAAGAAGTAAACTCCATGATGAGCCTCAGCTGGCTATATACGGATGCCAAAGGAAGATTATGGGAAATCGGCAAACAAGGACGTGTTTTCTGCTACGAAAGCAAACATGACCGTTTCCAACTGGTATACAAACTCCCCAAAAGCGAGACAAAAGATTTGCATACTCCTGTGAGCTACGGGTTCATAGACGATAACTACATAGTATGGCTTTGCAACCAAAAAAACATCTACCTGTACGACAGCGAAACAGAAAGATGCACTACCATTAAAAATGAAATCAATGAGAGCATAACGGATATTGAACAGATTGATGCCAACCATTATTTCATCGGCACAGATGTCGGCATACATTATGCCGAACTGAAAGACAAGAAACTTATGCTCAGTCCCTGCAACAAGCTGGACACCCTGAAATTACAAGTAAACGAACTTTTCTATCACAAGGGAAGCCGCAAAGTCTTTATCGGAACTTTTCAAAGAGGCATGTATGTATATGACCTCAAGCTCCACAAAGCATCCCTCGTAAAATCCGGTTTGGCGGACATCAGCATAAACCGTATCATTGCTTTCGGAGACAAAGAAATACTTATAGCCACAGACGGTGCCGGTATCCACAAAATGAATGTGGAGACTTACTCTACCGAACCCTATATCGTCGCTGACTTCAACCGATACAACGCCATGAACGGCAACACCATCTACGAAATATACATCGACCAGGAGCAGCGCATTTAGACGGCAAAATAACCCATAGGCATTACTGTGCGTAACAACCGGTATAACGATTATAAATGGATAAAACATTCGATAGGCAATAAACAGTCCCTCATCAACGATCAGGTAAATGCGATCATAGAAGACGAGGAAGGCGACTTATGGTTTGCAACCAACAACGGAATCAGCCTATATGAGCATCGCACCAAGCAGTGGCACTCATTCCTTAGTGTATTCAATACTGACCACAAGAATCAAAGCCATACATTTATTTCTTTATGTGAAATCAGTCCCGGCATCATTTGGGCAGGCGGATACAGTTCCGGCATTTATCAGATAAACAAGAAACAATATTCTGTCGATTTTTTTACTCCCGCATCATTCGGCGGAAAAGAGATTCGTCCGGATAAGTATATCCGTTCCATTACTAAAGACAGCGAAGGTCATATCTGGTCCGGCGGGTATTATAACCTTAAAAAGATAGACTTTAAAAATAAAAAGGTCATCTCCATACCCGGACTGGATGCCATAACGGAGATAAAAGAGAGGAATAAGGACTATATGTGGATAGGTACAGCCAACGGGCTATACTTATTGGAAAAAGCAACCGACAAGTATCAATACATTCCGATGCCGGTAGAGTCCTCCTATATATACTCATTATACCAAGCCCCAAACGGGTTGCTGTATATCGGGACGAACAACTCCGGCCTGCTCATCTATGACCCCGTCAAGAAAGATTTCCAACATTATCATAAAGATAACTGCGCACTCATCTCCAATAATATCTACATGATTCTTTCCGATGGAAAGAATGACATATTGCTGAGCACCGAGTATGGCTTGAGCAGTTTCTATCCTCAAACAAAGATATTCCACAATTGGACAAAAGAACAAGGGCTGCAATCCGACCATTTCAATGCCAACTCAGGAACGCTCCGCAAGAATGGGAATGCCATATTCGGCAGCACCGACGGCGCCATAGAATTTCCTAAAAAAATGGTATTGCCGCGCGAATATAAATCACGCATGATATTCAGCGATTTGCGTGTGTTTTATCAGACGGTATATCCGAAGGATGAGGGCTCTCCCCTTATTATGGACATCGACGAGACCAGCAGTTTACAGTTGAAGTACAATCAAAATATATTCTCTCTTCAGGTGTCTTCTATCAACTACGATTACCCTTCCCTCATACTATATTCGTGGAAGCTGGAAGGATTCTATGACGGCTGGAGCCGTCCGGGAGAAGAGAATATCATCCGTTTCACTAATTTGAGTCCCGGCCACTACACATTACGCGTTCGTGCCATATCCAACGAAGATCAGCGTATTGTGCTGGAAGAGCGCAGCATGGACATCATTATCGAGCAGCCTGTCTGGCTAAGTATATGGGCTCTGCTACTGTACACATTCATCCTGATTGCTATCGCAAGCACAACATTGCGCATTATCGTGTTACGCAAGCAAAGAAAAATATCCGATGAAAAGATTCGTTTCTTTGTCAATACGGCACATGACATCCGCACTCCGTTAACGCTTATCAAAGCTCCGCTGGAGGAACTCTCCGAACGCGAAACGCTGACCAAAGACGGGGTTGACAATCTCAGTACGGCGCTTCGTAATGTGAATGCTTTGCTACGTCTCACAACCAATCTAATCAATTTTGAACGTGCAGACACTTATTCAAACAATTTCTACGTATCCGAATACGAGCTGGAGACTTACATGACCGATATCGTCAACGCCTTCCGCGCGTATGCATCCGTAAAACATATCACCCTGACTTATGAAAGCAACTTCCGCTATCTGAACGTCTGGCTGGATAAGGATAAGATGGATTCCATCCTGAAAAACATCATATCCAATGCATTGAAGTATACGCCCGAAGGCGGAAAAGTGCATGTCTATGTATACGAGACAGAAGACACCTGGAACGTAGAAGTCAGCGATACAGGCATCGGGATTCCACTAAATGAACAAAAGAAGCTGTTCAAGATGCACTTCCGCGGCAGCAATGCCATCAATTCCAAAGTAACCGGCAGCGGAATAGGCCTGTTGTTGGTATGGAAACTCGTGCACATACACAAAGGGAAGCTCAGTTTTACCAGTACGGAAGGCAAGGGCTCCTGCATCAAAGTCTCTTTCCCCAAAGGCGAGAAGCGCTACCGCAAAGCCATGCACCGCCCTATTCCCCTAACGGAAAAAGAGCAGGAACGGAAAAAGTTAAATGACCTGGAGCCAATAACCCCTGCAAAGGAGAGTACGCCGGATCTTCCCGTTGCAACGGCAGTTACTTCCGTAGAGGGTTACGAAGATGCCCAGCTGAAAACTCAGGACGCCGATAACCGTTCAAAGATATTGGTGGTAGAGGACAACGACGAGTTAAGAGAATATCTGCGCCGCACTCTGGCAGAGAACTACCATGTGCAGGTATGTTCCAACGGTAAGTCGGCGCTCTATATTATAAAAGAATATTTCCCCGACCTGATTATATCGGATATTATGATGCCCGAAATGCGGGGCGACGAGCTATGCCAGGTCGTAAAAAACGATATTGCCACTTCCCACATTCCTATTATCCTGCTAACCGCCCTCAATACGGATAAAAACATCATCGACGGGCTGCAAACCGGAGCAGACGAGTACATCGTGAAACCGTTTAACATCGGAATTCTGCGTGCCACCATTGCCAATCTGTTAGCCAACCGCGCTTTGTTGCGCCACAGATATGCCGATCTGGAGTTGAATGATGACACCCACAATACGGAATGTCTCAACTGCGCTACGGATCTGGACTGGAAATTCATAGCCAGCATCAAAAAGAATGTGGAAGAAAACATGGACAATCCGACCTTCAACATTGACCTGCTTTGCACCTTGCTCAACATGAGCCGTACCAGCTTCTACAACTGGCTAAAGGCGCTGACCGACCAGGCTCCGGGAGATTATGTCCGCCTGATCCGCCTGAAACACGCCATGAAGCTGCTGAAAGAACAGAAGCACACAATCACTGAAATTGCAGAAATGACCGGATTCAGCGATGCCAAGTACTTCCGCGAAGTCTTTAAGAAACATTTCAATGTAAGTCCGAGCCAATATGCAAAAGAAGACGGCAATATTGGCGAAACGAAACAACAGACCGAATGATAGCATTACCTATATAATATGACGAACATATATATTGAAGCATTTACCATTTTCTTTAAAATCGGAGCATTCACCATCGGCGGTGGTTACGCCATGGTTCCCTTAATCGAAAACGAAATCGTTACGAAGCGCGGATGGATAGCCAAAGAAGATTTTATAGACCTGCTTGCCATATCCCAGTCGGCGCCGGGTATCCTCGCGGTCAACATATCCATCTTCATCGGCTATCGCCTGAGAGGAATACGAGGAAGCATCATCACAGCTTTGGGAACGGTACTTCCGTCTTTCCTCATCATCCTTGCCATAGCTTTATTTTTCCATAATTTCAAAGACAATATCTACGTAGAACGCATCTTCAAGGGGATTCGCCCGGCCGTTGTGGCACTGATAGCCGCCCCGACCTTCAGCATGGCGAAGTCCGCCAAAATCAACCGCCACACAATTTGGATTCCGGTTGTCTCGGCACTGCTCATTTGGTTATTGGGCTTCTCCCCTATTTGGATTATCATAGCTGCCGGCATAGGCGGATACCTGTTCGGAAAGCTACGTTCTCCGAAAGTTAAAAGTTAGAGAGGACGGTAGCACGCTGATAACTGATAACTGATAACTGATAACTAACCCCTAACCACTTAATCATTGCATTATGCTTTTTCTTCAACTATTCTATACATTCTTTAAAATCGGCCTTTTCGGTTTTGGCGGCGGATACGCCATGCTGTCCATGATACAGGGTGAAGTAGTGACCCGGTACGGCTGGTTGACATCACAGGAATTCACAGATATCGTAGCCATCAGCCAGATGACACCCGGTCCCATCGGTATCAATTCCGCAACTTATGTAGGGTACACCACGATAGCGGCGCATTATGGCACAAGCATGGGAGTGTTGGGATCGTGCATTGCTACCTTCGCCGTAGTGCTTCCCTCGTTCATCCTGATGCTCACTATCAGCAAATTCTTTCTGAAATACCAAAAGCATCCGGCAGTGGAAGCCGTATTCAGCGGACTTCGCCCTGCCGTAGTGGGATTGTTGGCATCGGCGGCACTGGTCTTGATGAATGCGGAGAACTTCAGTTCGCCCGATGAAGACATGTACTCTTTCATAATCAGCATCATCATCTTCCTTATAGCTTTCATCGGAACAAGAAAGTACAAGGCCAACCCCATATTAATGACTATAGCGTGTGGAATAGCCGGGCTGCTACTCTATTAGTGCCGCTCCAAGGCCAAGCACAAGGGAGGGAGGCAGACAGATCATCCCCGGAGGCAAATAAAATATGCCCGGAAGAAACGTATATATCTTCCGGGCATATTTTGCATAAAGCTGCCGCAGCTCCTACAACTTCACTTTCTTTGCCACCGACTTGGATTCGTTATGCAAGCGGTCGAGCGCCGTAACGACATAGCGGTATTTCGTCTTGCCGTCCTCATAAGGCAACTTATAGAAAGTGTTGCGTGTGATAGCCACAATGTGTGAAGGATCATCAATGTCCACCTTCTCTTTTGAGCCGAAGCGATAGACAACATACTGTACAGGACGATTCATCTCATCCTTAAACTTCGGTGCTGTCCAGAAAAGGATGTAGCCGTCGGCAGTCCATACCGGCTTCACTTTGCGCACTTTGTCCGGCGCGCCATCGTCCCTAAAGTCGAATACGGGAGGCAGAGCCGGATATTTATGATACTCGGACACCCACCCGTCACGGTATCTGCATACGTTCTACACTACGGCACCGGCAGGCCATTGGCAACTGCCGCCAATCGTCTGGTAGGCCCGTTGCAGAGCCATCTTACGGGGAAGCTGGTTGATGGAAGGGTTCTTCGGGTCAGCGTTCTGCACCGTATTCACCACAGACTGGCCTATGAATAACGGACGGTTCTCCGTATGCCTTGCCCACCATTTCACCAATGTTTCATAGTCGGCAGCCGGATGTCCTATCTGCCAGTATATCTGCGGAATGTTATAGTCCACCCAGCCCTTGCGTGCCCACAAAAGCACATCGGCATACAAATCATCATAATTCTGCAAACCATTCGTATCGCTGCCCAGCGGGTCGCTTTTCTGATTGCGATAGATGCCGAAAGGACTTACTCCGAACTTCACCCAAGGCTTCAGCCCGCGAACCGTCTCGTGTATCTTCTGAATGAGGATATTCACATTGCTGCGGCGCCAGTCCGCCTTATTGCTGAAACCGCCGCCATAGCGTGCAAAGCTCGCATCATCCGGAAAGTCCTTCCCTTTAATGGGGTAAGGATAGAAGTAATCATCCATGTGAATGGCATCCACATCATAACGCGAAACAATATCGGTGACCACCTTACAGATATGGTTGCGGCTTTCGGGCAATGCCGGGTCAAAATACAACTGATCGCCGTACGTCACAAACCACTCCGGATGCGAGTTATAAATATGGATAGGCGAAAGTTCATTTTTCAACGAAGTCTTTACGCGGTAAGGGTTAATCCAAGCATGAAACTCCATGCCGCGCTTGTGACATTCCTCAATCATGAACTGCATCGGATCCCAGTAAGGCTCCGGCACCTTCCCCTGCACGCCCGTCAGGAAGCGGCTCCATGGCTCATATTGCGAAGCATACAATGCATCCGCCTCAGGACGCACCTGAAAAATAATGGCATTGATACCTGCGCCTTGCAAGCTGTTCAACTGATTTATCAAAGTCTGCTTCAGCTTATCAGTGGGCATGCCACGAAACTGTCCGTTCACAGCCTGTATCCATGCGGCGCGGAATTCACGTTTGGGATGATTGGCAGCAGGTGTTTGCTGTGCCTGTATGGTCAGTACCTGAACGCACAGCAATAATAGCAAGAGGAGATTTCTAAATTTCATTTTGTTCTTTTTAAATATTGCATGGCAAAGATAATGATTATCTTTGTACCCCAATTCATTTTCAATAGTCTATGACAAAAAATACATCTATCATCATAAAAGGAGCTCGTGTCAATAACCTGAAGAACATTGACGTAGAGATACCCCGCAACAGGCTGGTCGTCATCACCGGACTATCCGGCTCCGGCAAATCCTCCCTTGCATTCGATACGCTTTATGCCGAAGGGCAGCGCCGGTACGTGGAGAGCCTCGGAAG
>ENA-OQLI01002287-OQLI01002287.1-human-gut-metagenome-genome-assembly--contig:-NODE-2287-length-9990-cov-3.678698_pt1 | contig 9990 bp, 7 predicted proteins | sample MGYA00242805_ERZ504812 | MGnify/ENA primary metagenome ERZ504812 (study PRJEB26092, sample SAMD00036430) | human gut metagenome | host: Homo sapiens | study: EMG produced TPA metagenomics assembly of the...
GGACAGGTTGGCGAGGGCGATTTGATTCTTATTGATGCCGGAGTGGAAGCTGACTCGCTCTATACTGCGGATATTACCCGTACTCTGCCGGTAAATGGCAAGTTCAATCCGGTGCAAGCGAAAGTTTATAACGCGGTGCTCGATGCCTGTGAAGCTGGTCTGGCGCAAGCTAATAAACCGGGGTGCCGATTTAAAGATGTACATGATGCAGCGGTAGCTACTTTGGTTAAACATTTGGATTCCTGGGGGCTGCTGCCGGTTTCGGCAGAGCAAACCTTATCTGAGGACGGCGGGGAATACCGCCGCTGGATGCCACACGGGGTTTCTCACCATTTAGTTTTAGATGTCCATGACTGTGCGCAGGAGAATCGAGTTATGTATATGGTGGCTCTCTTAGTGCCAGGAATGTGTTTCACTATTGAGCCGGGACTCTATTTCCACCAGGACGATGAGCTTCTACCTGAGGAACTGCGTGGTATCGGGGTCAGGATTGAGGACGATGTGCTGGTAGAAAAGGACGGCAGCGTACGCCGCCTGTCGGAAGATATCCCCCGCACTATCGAAGATGTTGAATCCTGGATTTCCCAGCTACAAGCAGGCTAAAGCGGTAAACGGCAAAACTAGCAGCTTTTAAGCTGTTAGTTTTGCCCCCGTAGTTTATTGAGGAACTGGCGGGTACGCTCCTGGGAAGGATTATGGATTAACTGTTTAGCGTCTCCGGATTCCAGTACCACTCCGTTATCAATAAAGAGGGCGCGATCAGCGACTTCGGCCGCGAACTCCATTTCGTGGGTCACAATCACCATCGTCATCTGCTCCGCTGCCAGCGAGCGAATAATCTGTAAGATTTCCCCAGTTAGCTCCGGATCTAAAGCCGAAGTAGGTTCATCAAAATAGAGCATCTTTGGTTTTAGAGCCAGCGCCCGGGCGATTGCCACCCTTTGCTGCTGCCCTCCAGATAACTCACCGGGATAAGCTAGTGCCTTATCCGCCAGGTTCATGCGTTCTAGTAGCTGTTTAGCCTGTGCATTGACCTTAACCGGGTCGCGTTTTTGTACCTTTATCGGGGCGTCAGTAAGATTTTTGAGCACTGTCCAATGAGGAAACAGATTAAAGTCTTGGAACACTAGCCCAAAATCGCGGCGAAACTCCCGTTCGTCGGCGCTAGAAACCTTAACTCCGTCCTCTTTCTTTAAGGCCTGTTTCCCAAAGTAACGAATCTCTCCGCTGTCCATTTGTTCTAGGAAAGTACAGCAGCGCAAAAGCGTAGATTTTCCAGAACCTGAAGGACCTAGAATCGCCAAAACTTCACCGGTATCTACGCTCAAGGACACGCCTTTTAGAACCTGATTAGTCCCAAAACTCTTTTCCATTCCCTTAATGCTTAGCGCTTCCATATCACTCACCTAATCTGGTAACTACCCACACGTTTCTCAATCCGCTCCATCACTACCGCTACCACCAGGTTAAACACCCAGTAGAAAATACCGGCCGCCACAAAGGGAAGCATCGAAGCGCTGGCTGCAGCCTGCTGTTTCGCAATTGTAAACATCTCCGCGTAGGCAATCGCAAAAGCGAGCGAGGTATCTTTTACCAGGGTGATTACCTCGTTAGTAATCGAAGGTAAGACCGTACGGAACATTTGCGGCAATTTGATAGTCAAGAAAGTGCGCGCCGGAGAATACCCCAGGACAAAAGCAGCCTCAGATTGACCCAGCGGAATTGCTTGAAAACCTCCCCGATAGATTTCCGCAAAATATGCCGCATAGTTAATCGCAAACGCAATAATCACCGCACTAAAGCGATAAGTAGAACCGATTTGCACCCCAAATAGGAAAAAAGGACCAAAATAGACCACCAATAGCTGCAGCATTAAAGGGGTACCGCGCATCAGCGAAATATAGAACTGGATAAACCAAGCCAGAGGCTTAAACCGGCTGACTCTGCCACCATAAACCGCCAAACCTAAAGGTAGGGAGAGCAACAGGGTGAGTGCGAAAATGATGAAAGTTTGTACCATACCACCGGCAAGTTCCGGTAAAAACGACAAATCCATATAACTCCCCTAGCTAGCGTTCGCGCTTTTGAAGAACCTATAAGGCAGACCTTGAATAATCACAGCTTTTGCGGCGTCTAAACAACGCGACGGTAAGCCCCCTTAAAATTAATCAGCGATTACCGACTTTTCCAGCTGGTACTTTTTCGCAATGTTCAAGAAAGTTCCGTCTTTCTTCATTTCGTCTAAGGTCGTTTGCACCTGATCGCGTAGCGCCTGGTTACCTTGCTTAAAACCAATAGCATATTGCTCGGTGTGGAAAGGCGGATTCATAATCTGGAACTTATCCTTTCCGCGCTGTTCCAATTGGTACTGCGCCACCCCAATATCGACTGCTACCGCATCTGCTGCCCCTGCCTGGAGGGTCATAAAAGCATTGTTATAGTCGGGAACTTGGGTCATTTCTTTGAAGCTAGCTACCAAATCTTTATTCTTCTCATCTTGCAAAGCGGTTAGACCGGAAGAATCTGCCTGGACTAAAACAGTTTTACCTTTCAAATCGGCTGTCGTTTTAATAGCCGAATTGGTTTTGGTAACGAATACTATCGAGTTATCTACATACGGCTTGGAAAACGTATAGTTATCCTCGCGCCCGTTCATGGTAAACCCATTCCAGATGCAATCGATAGTGCCGGATTTAAGTTCCATATCTTTGGAGTCCCAATCAATAGGACGTTTTTGCAGTTTCCAGCCGTTACGTTTGGCGACTTCGGCGGCTAAATCCAAATCGAAGCCCACGTATTCCCCGCCCTCTTTATAGCCATAGGGAGGAAAGTTTGCGTCAAAACCAACGGTAAACTCCTCGCCCTTAGCCTTAGTTTGCGAGGAGGCTTTACCGTTTCCGGAGCAAGCAGCTAAACCACAGACCAAAGCTAGCGAGGTGATGGCAAGCAGCGTTTTCTTTAGCTTCATTTGAAATCTTCCTATCCTGGGGATAAATAAACCAAATAGAGTTTAGCAAATAGGCTAGTGCTAGCTTGCGTAACTACCTTTCTATCTCAATAGGCAACACGAGAGCAGAAATAGTCTCCAAATAGACTAGGAGCTTACCAAAGCCTGGCGGGTGGGTAAAAGATATACTTACCGCGCCAATCGGAAAAATATCCCCAGTTAGCCCACCTGATAACCGGTACGAGCCTTGAGTAAATCCCCGCCAGGTACCGCCTCGATAAGTTCGCGGGTGTAATCCATTTTGGGATTCGCAAAAATCTCGTCCGCACTGCCATATTCGACCAGCTTGCCATGCTCCATTACCGCGATATCATCAGCGTTTTCACGAACTACTGCCAGGTCGTGGGTAATGAACAGATAGGTCAGCCCCAGTCTGCCTTGCAGCTCATTTAACAAATGCAAGATTTGGTCTTGAACTAACACGTCCAAAGCCGATACTGCCTCGTCAAGTACCACCAGTTCCGGACGCAGCGCCAGAGCGCGAGCAATCGCTACCCTTTGCCGTTGTCCCCCCGAAAGTTCATTCGGGAAGCGCCGCATAGCGCTACGCGGCAGCGCCACCATATCAAGTAGTTTTGCTACTCGTTCTTCCCGAGATTTGCGGTTACCAATTTTGTGAATCCTCAAGGGTTCCTCAATGCAACGGTAAACCGAAAACATGGGGTCTAAAGAGCCGTAGGGATTTTGGAAAACTACTTGCATTTTGCGACAGAGCGCGAAAAGTTGTTTTTTGTTCAAAGTTGAAAGATCGATGCCTTCATAAAAGACTTTGCCGCTAGTAGGGTCAAGCAGATTCAAAATCATGTTGGCAACCGTGGATTTACCCGAACCGGATTCTCCCACCAAAGCTAAGGTAGAGCCACGTCTAACTTTGAAAGAAACATCATCGACAGCGCGAAAGTTCTTTTTCTTGCCTTTCTGACCGCGAATCTCGAACTCTTTAACCAGATGATCTACCCGGATAACTTCGTCGCCTAAATGTTTAGCTAGGGGTTCTCCGCGCACATTGGTGCCCATAACCACCTGGTCTGAGCCTTTTTTAGCCGCTACCGCAACTGTAACATCAGCGCTGGTACGCGAGTCAATAGTTCCGGCTTGAGCCTCGCCCTCTTCGGGGGAATAGTCAATCTCGATTCGCTTTGAAGCTAGCGAGGGCGCAGCATCAACCAGGCGGCGAGTATAAGGATGCCGCGGATCGTTTAGAATATCGCGAGCAGGTCCAGATTCAACTACCCGTCCACGGTGCATTACTACCAGGTGAGAGGCCCGTTCTGCCGCCAGTCCCAAATCGTGGGTAATAAAGAGGAGCGCCGTACCCAGTTGTTTGATTTCCTTTTCCAGGTGATCGAGGATTTTCCGTTGCACGGTTACGTCCAGCGCACTGGTAGGCTCATCGGCAATCAACAGTTGGGGGGCAGCTGCCAAACCAATCGCGATTAAGGCTCGCTGACGCATACCACCCGAAAACTCGTGAGGATATTGCTTTGAACGAGCCTCAGCATCTGGGAGCCCGGCATCTTTTAATGCCTGCATCGCCTGTTCATGAATATCTTTATCTTTAGTAGCCTCGTTAAACTTTAGAGCTTCTTCAACTTGAGAGCCTATTTTCCAAACCGGGTTAAGGTTTGACATCGGGTCTTGTGGAACCATTCCGATTTGAGCCCCCCGTACCTGCTGCATTTCCTTGGCAGTCAGGGTAGTTAGCTCCCGCCCATCAAACTTTATGGAACCGCCAGAGACTCTCCCCGTTCCCGGTAGCAGACCAATAATGGCAGCCGCTAGGGTTGATTTCCCTGACCCGGATTCGCCTACAATCGCAACGGTTTGTCCCCGGTAAAGCGTCAAATTTGCTTTGCGCACCGCCGGGACTACCCCGGTAGTGGAACGGAAAGTAACCTCTAAATCTTTTACTTCCAACAGGGGTGAGGGCGCAGCGGCGTTATCCATATTCATTCCATCACCCGCGTCTTTAGGCATAGTATCAATCTTTGGCTCGGTCATATTATTGTTTCCTCTGGTTCGGATCGAGCGCGTCGCGGACTACGTCGCCCATCATAATGAAGCTCAAAACAGTCATTGCCAGGGCAATCGATGGTAAGAATAGCACCATCGGAGCTACCCGCAGTTGCGCTTGAGCAGTCGAAATATCTCCGCCCCAAGAAACGATGGAGGACGGTAGACCAATCCCCATAAAGGATAGCGTTGCTTCCGCCACGATAAAGGTGCCCAGCGCCACGGTAGCGTAAACAATCACCGGTGCCGCCGCATTAGGCAAAATATGCCGAAGCAGAATCTTTATATCCGAAACCCCTAGAGTACGAGCCGCGGTTACGTATTCTTCATTCTTGATAGACAACACCGCTCCGCGACTAATACGTGCAATTTGTGTCCACCCGAAGATTCCTAAAACAATCACTACCATCCAGATGGAACGATGTTCCTTGAACATCTGCATAATCACGATGGCAGCTAAAACCATGGGGATAGCAAAGAAGATATCTACAATTCGGGAGAGGATGGCATCTAGAATACCGCCGAAATACCCGGCCAGTGACCCAAATATTACCCCGATTACCGTAGCAGTCAGGGTAGAGAAAATCCCAACCGCGATTGAGGCACGTGCTCCGTAGATAATTCGGGAATAAAGGTCGCAGCCTTGCTTATCAAACCCGAAAATATGCCCCTTGGTCGGCCCCTTAATGGAATTCTCTAAGGTGCAATACGCGGGATCTTGAGAGGTGAATAGCTGGGGTACAAGTGCCATTAGCACCGCAATCACGATGATGGTAGCTGCAACCCAAAATAGTGGTCGCTTTCGCAGCTGTTTCCAGGCTTCTCCCCATACCGAGGAGGGAGCTGATTCATCAGCTACTGCATCTACAGCGCCCAGACCGGTTTCATCAACTTTATTTACGTAATGTTCTTGTCCGGGAAGTTTTTGGTTACTCATAGCGAATCCTCGGATCTAGTACAGCGTATAACAGGTCTACGAGCAGATTAGCCACAATATAGACCAGAACCAGAACGGTGGTGATAGAAACTACGGTGGCAGCCTCACCACGTAAAATTGCTTGGTAAAGTGTGCCTCCAACTCCGTTAATAGCGAAAATACCCTCGGTGACGATTGCTCCAGTCATAAGACCCCCCAGGTCTCCACCTAGGAAAGTGGCTACCGGAATCAGGGAGTTGCGCAGCACGTGATGGGTCATAACCCTGCTTTCGGGAATACCTTTAGCTCGAGCAGTACGAACATAATCCGCCGTGAGGTTTTCGGATACTTCTTGACGCGTTAAGCGAATAACGTAGGCACAAGAAACCGCGCCCAGCACTATCGCGGGCATCAATAAAGACTGGAAGCTAACGTTACTGCCAACTGTGGTGGGTAGCCAACCCAGTTTTACCCCAAAGAGGAATTGAAACAGAAAACCGATAACAAAGGTGGGAACGGCGATTACTACCAGAGAAAGCACTAGCACAGTAGAATCGAAGATTTTCCCTTTTTTGCGACCGGCGAGAAAGCCGAACACGATACCGATAACTGCTTCAAAGAAGATAGCCATGAAAGCTAACTGAATCGTTACCGGGAAAGCGCCAGCCATCACGTCTGTTACTTCCAGTCCGGAGAATGTCTTTCCAAAGTCTAAAGTCAATATCCCCTTTAGATAGAGCAAATACTGCATCCAAAGCGGCTTATCCAGGTTGTACTCTGCCCTAATCTGAGCAGCGACCGAGGGGGGAAGTCCTTTGTCGCCGCCTAATGCCTGTACCGGATCGCCCGGCATGGCATAGACCATGGCGAATACCAGGAACGTTGCCCCAAAGAATACCGGGATCATCTGAAGTAGACGACGCCCTATGTATCTGAGCATAGGTATCTCCTTATCAATAAGCTGCCTTTTACTCTATCGTGATATTTGATTGAGGAAAAAATAAATCTGGGGGCGGCGATAAGAAATCACCGCCCCCAGAGGATTATTTGCTGCTACAGTAGCCAGTTCGACTAGAACTAAAGACTACTTAGCGTTCTTGGTAATCTCGTAGTAAACCGGCTCACTCTTCCAGTTGAAGGCAACATTGGAAACGTTGTCTTTGTTCCACACCCCTACTACGTTGGAGTTCCACAGCGGGATAGCCGGGAGATCGGTAAACAAAATACTTTGAGCTTCAGCAAACTTCATGTCTTGCTCATCTCCCACCGGAAGTTTCGCAATATCAATCATCAGTTTGTTGAACTGCTCGTTATTGTATTTACCGTCGTTAGAGTTTCCGTTCTTGGAGTAGAGCGGTTCCAAGAAGTTACTCATACCGGGGTAATCTGCCTGCCAACCAGAACGGAATGCACCTTTAATGGTTTGCTTGGTGATGGCATCGCGCAAGCCTTTGAAATCAGGGAACGCTTCCCCTTCGGCTTTAATGCCCAGGTTATTCTTTAGCTGGTTAGCGACTGCGTCTACCCAATCTTTGTGGGAAGAATCGGAGTTGTAACCAATGGTAAAGGTGTCGTCATACTTAGAGATGGCATCGGCTTTTGCCCACAGTTCTTTTGCCTTGGCTTTATCGAACTTTAGGACTTCGCCTCCCTTGGTCTGTTTCATTACCTTTTCATAGTTAGGCATAGACGGAGAGGTGAAGTCTTTGGCCGGTACCCTGGTGTCTTGGAAGATGGTCTTGCAGATAGTCTCGCGATCGATTGCGTAAGCGATAGCTTGACGACGCAGACGACCTTCCTCGTCCATTCCGAAGTGCTTTATCCGATCGGGAATGGTGAAAGACTGGAAAATAGCTACTGGCTGATTAGCGTTAGATTCCGGGAAATCAGATTTGAAAGTGCTGAAGGCAGCGGCAGGTAAATCATCAAGCACGTCCAGCTGACCAGATTGCACATCGGCATAGGCAGCATCAGACTTCAGATAAATCTTGAAAGTAAGCCCGCCATTCTTTGCCTGGCGCGGACCAGAATAGTTTTCGTTCTTTACCAGTTCGATGGATTCCTTGTGCTTCCAGCCTTTATCTTTAAGGGTATAAGGACCGGAAGTAACGGTTGGGTTATCTCCGAACGCTTTCATATCCTTGAACGCCACATCCGGAAGAGGCGCATAAGCGGAGTATCCCAGGCGCAGCGCAAAGTCCGAAGTCGGCTGGTTCAAAGTAATTTGGAAAGTATAGTCATCAATCTTCTTTAGCCCCGACAGCTCCGGTACATCGGGTGCCTGCGCACCTGCTTTTGTAGGACCGGCAGTAAAGCCTTTAATGACCTCGAAGAAAGAAGAGGCCAACTGAGCGTTCTTGGGGTTGGCCCCATAGTTCCAAGCTTTGATGTAGTTGTCAGCCTTAATCGGGGAACCATCAGAGAACTTGGCATCTTTCTTTAGCTTAACGGTCCAAACTACCTGATCGCTCGACTCAACCGATTCGGCGAGTTCATTCTTTGCTTCCCCGGTCTTGGGCTCGTAGTAAACCAGTCCAGAGAAAAGAGCGTCAAGGACGCGACCGCCACCGGTCTCATTGGTTGAGGTAGGAATCAGAGGGTTCTGAGGTTCTACAGTGTTTACAGTGATAATTCCTTTGTCATCTGCTTTTGCGGCTGAGCCGCCGTTGCTGCTTCCACAACCGGCCAGAGCCAGGGAAAGAGTAACAGCAGAAGCAAGGGCTAATGCGCCCCGTCGTTTCACTATTGCCTCCAAGAGTGTTGTTTGCATTTTTTAAGCTGACTAATCAGCGAAAATCGCTCTCACGATTACAGCTCAATATAGCACTTCAATTATTTTTAATAAATTTTCAAGGATTCCTTAAGACAGATTTGCATAATGCCGCATTTACTTCCTAAACCGGATTATGAAATGTTTACCTGCCAGATAAAATCCATAAACGTCCTTTAAATAGCCAAAATCTAAATCTCGCGAACTAGACATGACGGGACAAATCAGCCTCACGGGGATTAACCGCCCGGGAACGGGTAACTAACTTGTGACCGCCCCACAGAGCCAAGAAGAAAAGCAAGCCAATATAGATAGCCAGGAAGTTCATAATCGAGAACTCGCCGGTAATCACATCTAAGGATTGCCCTACTACTACCACCGCACACATAATCAAAGCGATAATCGGACCTGCCGGATAGAAAAGCGCCTTATAGGACAAATCTGCCACGTCCTTACCTTGAGCTTTATAGGCACGCCGGAAACAATAATGAGACCAAGCAATCCCCATCCAAGTGATAAACCCAGCCAATCCGGAAGCATTAACCAGCCAAACATATACCTGACCAGTGCCCACCCTCGAAGTTGCAAAACAAAGTGCCCCCACCAAGGTGGTTGCGATCAAAGCCATGATCGGCACCCCATGCCCCGTTAGCCGAGCAAAAATCGCCGGTGCTTTCTTTTCTTTAGCCAAAGAATAGAGCATCCGCGTAGCGACATACATCCCAGAGTTACCGGCAGAAAGAATTGAAGTCAGGATTACCGCATTCATAACCCCCGCTGCAATTGCTATTCCCGCACGTTCAAACAGTAACGTAAATGGAGACTTCGTTACCGCCTCGGTAAAGCCTTGGGCTGTGTCAGAATCGGCGTTGGCTCCCTGCAAGAGGGCGGGATCGGTGTAGGGAATCAGAAAAGCAATCACCGCGATGGCTCCGATATAGAACAATAAACTCCGCATGAAAACTGCACGAGTTGCACGGGGAACATTCTTTTCAGGATCTTCAGTTTCACCCGCAGCAAGCCCAATCATTTCGGTGCCTTGGAAATAGAAACCGGCAATCATGAACACCCCCATGATTCCCCAAAAACCGTGGACGAAAGGAGCATCCCCGGTCGTAAAGTTAGTGAATCCAGGGGATTTACCACCGAGAATACCCAAAACCATCAAGAGACCTAGAGCCAAAAATACAATCACCGTTACTACTTTGATAGAGGCAAACCAGAACTCTGATTCCCCAAATCCCCGCACGGTAAAGGCATTGAGCACAAACAAAATAAGTAAGA
>ENA-OQLI01002292-OQLI01002292.1-human-gut-metagenome-genome-assembly--contig:-NODE-2292-length-9975-cov-2.758530_pt1 | contig 9975 bp, 8 predicted proteins | sample MGYA00242805_ERZ504812 | MGnify/ENA primary metagenome ERZ504812 (study PRJEB26092, sample SAMD00036430) | human gut metagenome | host: Homo sapiens | study: EMG produced TPA metagenomics assembly of the...
GCTATCATAGGAAGCCGTTTCGTAACTCTGCTCAATAAATACAAAGGAGATGCACAGCAAGCCATTACGCACTTGAAAGAAGATTTGCAATGAAAAGGGAGCAAGGAAAGCGAAGATAAACAGAGCCTCGGCATAAAAAATGAATAAATTCATTTCATTCTACTCTCGGTTTATATTATCTTTGTGCCCGAAAAAGAAGTAAAACGCGATATTTATGAAAGCAGATTATCCCTCCATTCTCTTAATTTACACAGGCGGGACTATCGGAATGATAGAAAATCCCGAAACCGGTGCTCTCGAAAATTTCAATTTCGACCACCTGCTCAAACACGTTCCCGAACTGAAGCGTTTCAATTACCGCATCTCCTCCTATCAGTTCGATCCTCCTATTGACTCCTCCGATATGGAACCTTCCCTATGGGCAAAGATTGTTGAAATCATAAACAGCAATTACACCAACTTCGACGGTTTTGTTATTCTGCATGGCACCGATACGATGTCTTATACGGCATCGGCACTCAGTTTCATGCTTGAGAACCTCGCGAAGCCGGTCATCCTTACCGGTTCGCAACTCCCTATCGGAACATTGCGTACAGACGGAAAAGAAAACTTGATTACTTCTATTGAGATAGCTGCCGCCAAACATCCGGACGGCACCGCTGTTGTCCCCGAAGTGTGCATCTTCTTTGAAAACGAACTGATGCGAGGCAACCGGACCACCAAAATTAATGCTGAAAATTTCAATGCTTTCCGGTCTTTCAACTATCCCGCCTTGGCAAAAGCAGGAATCCATATCCGTTACAACGAACATATCATCCGCCGTCCCGATCTCACACGACCGATGAAACCGCATTATCTCTTCGATACCAATGTCGTGGTGCTTACACTGTTTCCCGGCATTCAGGAGAGCATCATTAATTCCGTACTTCATGTACCGGGATTGAAAGCAGTAGTTCTCAAGACATTCGGTTCCGGGAATGCTCCCCAAAAAGAATGGTTCGTCCGGCAGTTAAAGGACGCGACCGAGCGTGGCATCATCATTGTCAACATCACTCAATGCCAAAGTGGAGGCGTAGAGATGGGCCGCTACGAAACCGGGCTGCATCTTCTTCAAGCCGGAGTCATCAGCGGTGATGACAGTACGCCCGAATGTGCCGTTACAAAGCTAATGTTCCTTCTGGGGCATGGACTTAGCCAAACAGAAATTCGTCACCGGATGAATTCGGATTTAGCAGGGGAAATTACAAAAGAGTAATTTCCTCTTTTTTCTCAAAGCCTTTCTCCCCTCTAAGCTGAGCACAATCTACAAGTTTATAAGATCACTTAACTGCCGAATCTTACAAATTCATCTCCTCTATTATTAAAAAATACAATATATATAGCTAAGATATTCAAATAATATAGTATTTTTGCAGCGTAAATAATCAAAAGTTGATTATTTTATCCAAGAGCAAACAAAGCAGTAATAACGTTGATAGATTAGCTTATGAAATTATTCAACCGTTTTTCAGTAATGGCAGCCATTGTCAGCACTTTGGTGCTTGCCGGTTGCACAGACGATGTGTACGATCCCGAAAGAGGAATTCAGACAGTGCCGAAAGAAAATCCGTTAGGAGAAGACTTTTCCGCTCCCGACAGCTTCGACTGGTCCATGATCAATGCCGTAAACTTGAACGTTGAAGTAAAAGATGAGTTTAACGGTCGGTATAAGTATCTTATAGAAGTCTTTACCGATAATCCGATATCCAACGCCGGCGTCACTCCTATCGCAGCGGGTACTGCCAACAAGAACAAAAGCTACAATACAGAAATCAGTATCTCCAAAGCAACCACAAGATTGTTTATCCGCCAGACAGATCCCAAACAGCGTAAAGAAGTATACGAATATGCAATTCCCGAAAACGGAGGAACAATGAACTGTAAACTGTTTTACGTTTCCACCGGCACAAGGGCGGCAAGCGGAGTTACGAGTAGCTCCAACTCTGCATTCGAAGCAGCCCGGCAAGCGGGAATAACGGAAATTGAGGATAAGGAATATAAGGAATCGGAGGTAATACCGTCTGTTCCAGCCACATCAGACAAGTTTAACGACAACAGCTCCGGAGTGCTCTCCAACGGAGCCAAGTATATTATAGGCAGAGGGGAAACCGAAAGGCAGACTATAAAAACCAACAATAATGACCGGGCAACCGTATTCGTACAAGGTGTTTGGGAGTTAAACGGCAATCTAAATTCAAACCTTGACATATATGTAATGAACGGCGGTAAAATCCTCGCAAGCAACCTTACTATCGGCAATAACAACACCCTCACCATACAAAACGGCGGTAATCTTGAATGTGTCTCCCTGAATTTAGGATGCCCCACCAAGAATTTCGGCACAATCACAGCCAGCAAGGATTTGACAATGAACCTGGGAGGCCATCCCGAACTGTTCAATGAGGGAGTTATTGACGTCAAGGGTGAAGCCCGCATCAACGGAAGCAACGTCATCAACCATCATATATTCAGTGCTAAAACAGTCAAGGTCACAAGCGTCCAGTTGTTGAACAAGGCTAATTTGAACAGTGCCACAAATATCAACATCAATGGTAGCCGGATATTCAACTATGGTTATATCAAATTCGATAAAAATGATGGTGAAATAAAAACCGACAATTCCACAGCAACAGTCATCATAAACCATGATAAAGCCAAAATCACCGGCCACGAAATAGAAGGACACCTATCTGTTTATAATGACGGCATCATTGAAGTATCCGAATTTACAAGTTCATCTTTATACAACAGTTGTACTGTCATCGTAAAAGAAGAATTCAAATTCCAGAACATGACTTTGAACAAAGGTTCTATTACTGCCGGCCGCGCCAATGAGTCTGACACAGAATGGCTGCCGGTCCCCGAAATAGAAACTCATGCAAATGCCAAGCTCACGTTGATAGACGGTTCCATGATTAAGGCTAAAGAATTTGATGTGGAAAGCGGCAACGTCATCTTCCAGGCTATAAATATCACCAACGATAACAAATCCATGATTAAGGTCGAAGAAATAGAATTTGAGAACCCCACCAACACAGAACTATTAGGCCGGAATCTTGTTATCGAGGGAAAAATAAAAGGTCCTGACAAGCACCATCCGTTTAAAAAGAACGAAAGCATCAACACTGGTTTCGACGAATCCAAATACACCATTGAGACCTGTGGCGGACTCTATGATGAAGGCAACAAAGGCGAAGAAGAAAAAGATCCTGACTTTCCCATAGAAATCGGGGACAGCGATACGTATACCTTTACATTCGAAGACAACTGGCCGGTATACGGTGACTTTGACATGAACGACCTCGTTATCGTAATGTCCAGAAAGGAATTGAAAGTAAACGAAGACGGTATAGTCGAGCGCCTCAGAATAACCCTTGACCTACGGGCAGTAGGTGCAGCCAAAACATTGGGAGCCGGCATACGTTTCATCAAACTTCCCCAAAACATACGCCCCGATAAATTCACCGTCAGCGGCAAAAACGTGTCATTCGAGGATGGACAAAGCTTGCCTACTTATATCCTCTTCAATGATGCACACACAGCACTATGGGGCAGTAAGTACACTGATGCAAGTAAATTCATCAACACTGTTGCCGACGGTCCGTTCAAAAAAGACACGAAGGAATATAGCATCATCATGGAACTTCCTGCCTCCGCCAACGTGAAACCAGAAGATTTGAACATCAACCACATCGACATTTTCGCTATCACAGCTCCCACCACTGTCAAAAGAGAGCGTACGGAAGTGCATGTAGCAGGCTTTGCACCGACCGACCTGGCCACTACCTATTACCTCAATAGCGGCAATGACAATTCATCCGTTGCCGAAAACAGATACTATCTCAGCAAAGAGAACCTTGCCTGGGCAGTTGTAATCCCCCAAGAATTTGCATGGCCGACAGAACACCAAAAAATAACAACAGTGTACGACAAATTCAAATCATGGGTCACTACCGGCGGACAGCAAGATAACGATTGGTATAAATCGCATAGCCAAGATGTATATCCCATTGAGAACCTGACTCAGCTCAACAAATATTAACCCCGGGCCAACTATATGTGGTAAACCGGAAAAACATGAGAAAACGCATAAACAGACGTTTTCTCATGTTTTTCTCCCACGTTATTGTTAAAGTAAGCTAACAGTTATTCATTCTCATTAGTAATTGGATAAAATCAATAAAAAATAATAGTTATTTTTGTTACTTACATAAGAGAACAAACAAAACAGCAGAGTAAGAACAAATAGAACAATGAAAAAAATATTATTAGTTGACGATAAAGTCACTATCGGCCGCGTGCTCAAAATTTATTTGGGAACAGAATACGATCTGGAATATTTTGAGGATCCGATCAAGGCCCTTGAATGGCTCAATGAAGGCAATCTTCCCGACCTTATCATTTCCGACATCCGCATGCCGCACATGCGTGGTAATGAATTTCTCTACTATCTGAAAGGTAACGAGCTACTGAAGCACATTCCGGTAGTGATGCTCTCCAGTGAAGAAAGCACCACCGAGCGCATTCATTTGCTTGAAGCCGGAGCCGCAGACTATATTCTCAAGCCATTCAATCCTTTGGAGCTGAGAGCCCGCATCAAGAAATACATCTAAAAAGAGCTGTAAGAGGAACATGTTATATTATATTTACATAGGAAATAACAAAACAGCAATCGATCATCTGAACACGATTACAGACGGTATGTTCGTGTCTGTTTCCAGTGTCAATAAAGCGGTCAAAATCATAAACGGCATCCGCGAAAGATATAACACATCTATCCTTTACGAGCAAACCAATACTGAAAAGGACTGCATCGACATCTCCTATCTTCACAAAAAGTTTCCACGCGTATACATTATCCTCATTACCGGAAAGTTACAAACAGAACACCGCAAAGCCAACCTGCAGGCTGGCGTCAGCAACACCCTGCCCTTACAGGCAGATAAAGAAAGCATCCAAAGAATGAGCCAATTCCTGCAAATACGCCAACAACATAAAATGCAGGAATTCAGTGAGACTCGCCGAAAGGCGCTCAACACTTTTCACCTTCCTTTATGGAAGCGCACATTCGACGTTCTGTTTTCCCTAAGTGCACTTGTTATACTCTCCCCTCTGCTCATCGGTACAGCTATTGCCATCCGTCTTGAAAGCAAAGGTAAGGTAATCTACAAGTCACAACGGGTGGGCAGCAATTACCGGATATTCAATTTTCTGAAGTTCCGTTCCATGTACACCAATGCGGACAAACGGTTGAAGGAGCTCAACGCCCTCAACCAGTATCAAATGGAAGAAGAAGTGGCGGAGGACATCCCTGACATTCATTTTGACGACCTCACAGGTTCGCCCGAAGAGGAAGCCACTCTACTGATTTCAGACGATTTCATCATACCGGAAAAAGATTTCCTGAAACAAAAAGCGCATACCCACGAAAGTCCTTTTGTCAAGATAGAGAACGATCCGCGCGTAACACGTATCGGCCGCTTCATCCGCAAATACAGCATAGATGAACTTCCACAGCTACTCAACGTCTTAAAAGGAGACATGAGCATTGTAGGCAACCGTCCTCTCCCACTCTATGAAGCCGAACTGCTGACCAGTGACGCATACATAGACCGCTTCATGGCTCCTTCCGGACTTACCGGTCTTTGGCAAGTGGAAAAGCGGGGCGGAGCCGGTAAGATGTCGGCGGAAGAACGAAAGCAACTTGATATCAAATACGCACAAGATTTTTCTTTCTGGTTGGACCTGAAGATTATCCTTAGGACATTTACAGCGTTTGTGCAGAAAGAGAATGTGTAAATTCCAAAGTTATAAAACCAATAACTCTATGAGATATAGAACAAACCAAAAATACAGTTTTTCCTGTACATATATGATACTAATTTTCATATTGTTATGCATTTCTGCGGATGTGGTTGCACAACAAGAAATGACACGTGAAGAACGTATCAAAGTATTGCAACTGTTGAAAGACAACGATATGGAATTGGAAAAAGGCACTCAGCAAAGTACCTCAGGGAACCGCCATGAAAATATTGAAAGATTAGAGCTGCCTCCCCTCTCTGTTTTTCTGGATGCTGTGACAGAGAATGCTACCGTAAAACGTGCGCAATCGCAGGTAGAGCAAGTAAAGAACGAATATCGGCTGCAAAAGCGTGACTGGTGGGATTATTTCCGTCTGAACGGCAATTACGCTTATGGACGCTATAATGTGCTTAACGACAACAGCACTTCGTTCGAAGACTGGTATCAGTCCACAACAGCCAGTTCACGTCATACATTCAATGTCGGCGCCAGTGTCAGCGTCAGCCTTAGCGACCTGTTCAACCGCCCACTGCGACTGAAAAAATACAGGTATGACATCGAACAGCTGCAATACAGCCAAGAGGAAGTGATGGAAGACCGCAAGCTAAAGGTGCTCAACGCCTACAACGCCGTAACCGAGCAGCTTGCCACTATCAAGGCTAAAGCCGAATCGGCAGCACTCTATAATGCACAGATGAAGATATCGGAAAACAACTTCATCAACGGAACCATAGACATCATCTCCTTATCGTTGGAGAGACGCAGACGCTCCACCGCCGTTGTACAATACGAGCAGGCCCGCGTAAGTCTGCACAACTCCATTATCCTTTTGGAAATGCTGACAAATGTAAAAATCATCAAAGACAAATAGAATTTATGGATGTCATACAGTTCATACCACAATTTCTTTACCGCATCCGCTACCGGCTGTTGTGGGGAAGTCTCATTTTTACCGCTTTGGTCATATATTATACACAGTTCCTTCCGTTCAGTGACACTGTAAACAGCAACATTTGCGCCGGTATAAACAATGCAAGTTCAGTGACATAGGAGCAATCTAATTACTTTTCTATCAACAGTACATTCGATAATATTATCAACATCGGAAAGTCCAAAGGCACTTTGGAGAAAGTCTCAGTGCGCTTGCTTGCTACTTGTCTGGTACATGGCAATGAAGGTAAAGACACTCCCTATATCCTTGCCAAACATTACCGACAATTGTTGCAGATCACACCGAAAGAAGTGCTGACATTGGTGGACCGCCAGTCTGTTGATAAAACAACCGAAAACCTGAGGAAATACCGTCAACCTCATAAAGGCAACTTTGTTTTTTCTATTTTCAGTCAGCCCTCAAACCCTTTCTTCAGTTTCAAGGCCTTGAACAAAATAATCATCAGACGACTGGGAAATAGCGACCTGATTGACATAAACTACACCTGTAGCGACCCCGGCATTGCCCAAAACACAATTGCCATTTTGGAAGAAGCACTGACCGAAGCCTATGAAATACTCCGTTTCAGTTCCACCAGAAACGTCGTAGCCTATTTTGAGGAACAAGTAAAGAAAGCCAAAAGCGCCCTGACCAAAGAAGAAGATGACCTGATGCGTTATAATGTGCAAGAAGAAGTAATTAACTATGGAGAGCAAACCAAAGCTCTTGCCATCACCAAATACGAAGTGGACGACCGTTACGAACTTGCCAGACGGCAATATGAAAGCGCCCGTTCGCTACTTGATATGCTGGAAAAGAAAATGGATGTACGCGCCCGGCTCATACGCACCAATACCGACCTTCTACAAGAATTGGACAAAGTCAGCAAGCTGAATGAAAAGATAACGGAACAAGAAATTTTCACTGCTGATACCCAGCATAGCACCAATGAAGAGCTTACAAGAAGTAAGCGTGAACTAAAGCAGGCAGAAGATAATATCAGTCATCTGTCCGACAATATCAACGAATACGCATTCTCTAAAGAAGGGGTCGGTATACAGAATATGGTTAATGAATGGTTATTAGCTGTCATTAACGAAGCCAAAGCTCAAGCAGAACTTAAAGTATTGGAAGACCGTCGGAAAGATATTCGTGAAGGATATAAAACCTTATCTCCTGTTGGAACGCAAGTCAACCGCAAAGAGCGTGCGGTAGGTCTTGCCGAAGACACTTATCGTGAAGTGCTTCGTGGTTTGTCGGAAGCTCGTCTCCGCCTGAAAAATATAGAAATGAGTACGAGTAATCTCCAGATCATTACTCCACCGGAATACCCCCTGACAGATAACGGTCGCAAACGTTTATTGTACATCATTGCCGCTTTTGCAGGCAGTGTGATATTCATTATCGGCTTCTCCCTGTTGGTAGAACTTATAGACCGGACCTTGCGTGATGCCGACCGTAGCAGGCGCCTTACAGGCTTACCGGTGATTGCGGCCTTCAATGGCTTCAGCAACTTGAAATTCCGCGGTTTTCTCAAAGCGTGCAACCGTCGTGCAGCAGCCTATGTCTGCCAGCAGCTCAATCAGTATCTCAATCCTGGTCAGTCAATAGTCATCAATCTGCTCAGTATGGAAGAAAGAGAAGGAAAGTCGTTCCTTGCCAGATACTTTGCCGACTACTGGAAAACAGAAGGCCTGAAAGTGCGTATCGTCTCTTATCACATAGACTTTGAGGTAGACAAAAAAGAATACATACAAGCCCAACAGTTATCGGATTTTTGGCAGAAAAACGATGCAGAAGAAACACCGGACATCATTTTGGTTGAATATCCGGCATTATGCCATTTCACCGTACCAGAGTCAGTAATAGTCGGAGCGAACGTCAATCTGTTGATAGCAAATGCCGTACGTCTGTGGAGCGCAAAAGATGATGCACGAATGCAATCGTTGCGCAAGATATTGGCAGAGAAACCTTTCTTCCTCTACCTCAACAACGCCGACCGCGAAGTAGTGGAATCATTCACCGGTCCACTTCCTCCCTACAATTCATTGCACAGTTTCCTCAGCAATCTGGCACAATTAGGACTCACCTCCCAAAAAGCCGCTGTAAAATAGTGAACGAAGATGATAGAACGAGGATACATATCGCCCAAAATATTGCTCTACGCAGGACTTGTTGCAGGATTAGCCGCCATCGTGGTCTGCTCCAGCAGCGGCCTTTTGGCGGGAGTAATTGCAATTATGTTTCTTCCGGCAGCCTTGTACTATCTGATACAGACGATACGCTTCCCGATTGTTGCATTCTATGGTTTATTCGTTCTTAATTATTTTATTACCAGCATAATAAGATATGGAAACCTTTCCGGATTCAGCGTAGTGATGGACATAGGTTTGTTCTGCACATTGTTTGCTGCTTTGGTTCATTCCATACTTACGCAAAAGTTACCCTGGAACAATGGAATAAACGTCCTCACGATAGGTTGCGCCCTATGGGCTATTTATTGTTTTCTTGAGGTGGGTAACCCCACCGCTGTTTTCGAGGCATGGAGCACTTCGCGGGGTATCATATACACCGGGTTCATTGTAGCCTTTTTAGGAAGTGTGCTCATCAATCGGTTGAGGTATGTAAAGCATATTCTTCTCATCCTTTCCATTTGAGAACTTTTTGCCTCACTGAAAGCCCTCATCCAAAAATACATAGGTTACGATCCGCTGGAAAGGGCATGGCTTGACCAAGGTGGCGCCAAAACACATATCATCGCTACGGGTACCCGTTACTTTTCTTTCTTCACAGATGCTGGAAACCTAGGTTCCAATATGGGTATGGCAGGTATCGTTTACGGCATCATTACTATTTATAGTTCCAACAGGCAAACAAAAATCTACTATGGCATCGTCGCCTTGTTAGGAATATACACCATGTTCCTCTCCGGCACACGCGGAGCCATGGCCGTTCCTTTAGGCGGACTCATGCTGTTTGGCCTGATAAGCAAAAAGGCCCACCTCGTATTGTCAACGTTTTTTTTAGGCATCCTCATATACCTGTTTTTTGCTCACACATATATAGGTCAAAGCAATCCTATGATACGCCGTATGCGTACAGCTTTCCATCCAACGGAAGATGCATCTTTCAATGTGCGGGCAGAGAATAAAAAGAAGCTGGCAGTCTACCTAAAAAACCGTCCTTTTGGCGAAGGTCTG
>ENA-OQLI01002294-OQLI01002294.1-human-gut-metagenome-genome-assembly--contig:-NODE-2294-length-9972-cov-3.623870_pt1 | contig 9972 bp, 10 predicted proteins | sample MGYA00242805_ERZ504812 | MGnify/ENA primary metagenome ERZ504812 (study PRJEB26092, sample SAMD00036430) | human gut metagenome | host: Homo sapiens | study: EMG produced TPA metagenomics assembly of...
CGGCTCCATAGCTTTGATTTTTTCCAAATCGGTTTTGTAAGAATAAATTTCACAGTATACATTACACTCACGTACACGTCTTGCAATTAACTGATTGTACTGTCCACCAAAATCGAGTACGATTACGGTTTCTCTCTTCATGAATGTCTCCTCCTGATTTTCTGATATCCATTGTTTCTTCCCCGGACTCTGCCGGAGTTCTGTATTTTATATCCCTTTATCTCTAAAGTACCCTATATTATAAAGTACCCTCTGCCTTTTGACAAGTCCCATGTTCTTTCCACCAGGCAAGCAATTTCTCTTTTTCATTCATTTCCGGCTGATCCAGCACCACTTCCAACAGTTCCTGAAGAACGGCTCCCATCTGCGGTCCCGGTTTCATTCCTTCTGCGATCAAATCCCTGCCGGTTACTGCCAGTGTTTTCAGCGACACACACTGGTGTTTTTCCATGATCTCATGGTAAAGTTTTTCCACACCGTCGATCCGCGCCAGCTTCTCCTCTCTCAGATACATGCTCTGCGCCAGGTTATCCGCCCGCTGTACCTTCAAAAACAGCGGAAACAGATCTTCTCCCACTTTGTGGATCGCCCGCCGGACCGCTTTTTCTTCCGGTGCCGGTCGATAATCGTGCCAGTAGATCAGATGTGTCACCTGTGCGATCGTATCGTTATCAAACTTCAGTCTGCGAAGAATCTTTTTCGCGATTTCTTTCCCCTCCGGTCCATGTCCTTTAAAATGATCCACACCGTTCGCATCAGTCGTCCGCATACTTGCTTTTCCAATATCGTGAAGCAGCATCGTCAGACGCAGGATCCGATCTTTTTCCGTCAGGCTCAGCGCCTTTAATGTATGTTCCCCCACATTGTACATGTGATGCGGGGTATTTTGCGGCGTTTCCATGATCGCATCGAACTCCGGCATGATGATCCGTGTGATGCCAAGATCATACACACTTCTCCATATCTCCGGACGATCCGACATCAATAGTTTCACTGTCTCTGTCTGGATCCGCTCCGCACTGATCTTTGAAAGCGTCGGTGCCAGTTCCACAATTGCCTTTTTGGTATTTTCTTCAATCTCAAATCCAAGCTGCGCTGCAAACCGTACCGCCCGAAGGATCCTCAGTGCATCCTCACCGAACCGCTGCCACGGATCTCCCACACAGCGGATGATCTTTCTTTGCAGATCATTCATCCCGCCAAATTCATCAATCAGCCCACGATCTTTGCTGTAAGCCATGGCATTGATCGTAAAGTCACGACGTTTCAGATCTTCCGTAAGATTTGAGGTAAACTGTACCTCTTTCGGATGCCTGCCATCTTCGTATTCCCCGTCAATCCGGTACGTGGTCACTTCATAGCCGACACCATGTACCATGACCGTCACGGTTCCATGCTGCAGACCGGTGTCCACGGTTTTGGAAAATAGTTCTTTCACCTGATAAGGAGTGGCAGATGTGGTTATGTCCCAGTCATCCGGCGTTCTGTTCAACACCGAATCCCGGACACAGCCACCCACTGCAAATCCCTCATACCCATGTGCCTGAAGCACATCAATAATCATGTTTACTGCTGCCGGTAACTGTAACCGCATTCTATCCACTCCTTTTCTGTTTCATGCTATTCGTTCTGAACACCGATAACAGCCGAATGCCTTTATTGATGTTCCCACACTTTTTCTTTTAGTATGCTCTGCCCCAGTATACCATCTTTGTCGCCGGTTTTCCACAGCATACACAGGTATCTGCCAGATGTTCCTGGTTGAATGGGATACAACGGGAAGTTGCTGCTGTATCTTCTTTGATCTTATCCTCACATGCCTGATCGCCACACCACATAGCTTTGATAAATCCAGGTTTTTCATTGATGGTCTTTACAAATTCTTCGTAGGTGGTTGCTGTATAGGTATGTGCATCTCTGTGTGTTCTTGCTCTCTCCAGCATATCATTCTGGATAGTGTTCAGGATTTCTGTTACTTTTTCAGCCAGTTCCGGTAATGCGACAACAATCTTTTCACCGGTATCTCTTCTTGCAACGACTGCCTGATTTGCCTCGATGTCCTTTGGTCCACACTCGATACGAACCGGAATACCACGCATCTCCTGCTCTGCAAATTTGAATCCCGGACTCTTGTCGGTAGCATCTGTTTTCACACGAATACCTGCCGCCTTCAGTGCAGCTTCCAGTTCAGCGGCTTTCTCCAGAACGCCTTCTTTTCTCTGCTGGATCGGGATGATCACTGCCTGTACCGGTGCGATTCTCGGCGGCAGTTTCAAACCGCTATCATCACCATGTACCATGATCAGTGCTCCGATCATACGTGTTGTCATACCCCAGGATGTCTGATGTACATACTGTAATTTATTTTCTTTGTCTGTGTACTGAATGCCGAATGCCTTTGCGAATCCATCTCCGAAGTTATGACTGGTACCGGACTGCAGGGCTTTTCCGTCGTGCATCAGAGATTCTATGGTGTAAGTAGCTTCCGCACCTGCGAACTTCTCTTTGTCAGTCTTTCTTCCTTTGATAACCGGGATTGCCAGTACCTGTTCGCAGAAATCTGCATACAGGTTCAACATCTGGATGGTTCTCTCTTCTGCTTCCTCAGCAGTTGCATGTGCGGTATGTCCTTCCTGCCACAGGAATTCTCTGGAACGCAGGAATGGACGGGTTGTCTTTTCCCAACGCATAACGGAACACCACTGATTATATACTTTCGGCAGATCTCTGTGAGACTGGATCTCTTTTGCATAAAAATCACAGAACAGAGTCTCAGAAGTCGGGCGGATGCACAGACGTTCCTGCAGCGGTTCAAGTCCACCGTGTGTCACCCATGCAACTTCCGGTGCAAATCCTTCTACGTGATCTTTTTCTTTCTGCAGAAGGCTTTCCGGAATCAGCATTGGCATATACACATTTTCTACGCCTGTTTCTTTGAATCTTCGGTCAAGTTCATGCTGGATATTTTCCCAGATCGCATAACCCGCCGGTTTGATCGCCATACATCCTTTTACACTGGTGTAATCAATCAGATCTGCTTTTTTTACTACATCGGTATACCACTGTGCGAAATCCTCTTCCATGGAAGTGATCGCTTCTACCATTTTTTTGTCTTTTGCCATCTTTATTTCCTCCATTTTTGTTCTCACGTACTCTCGGAATCTTTCTGTGCTTGATTTTGCGAGATGATTTTTTGTCAGTTGTATCCGAGAGTACATTTCTCTATCTCCAGGGGATTCCAGATCAAAATAAGCATCTGATCCCCCAAAAGGGACCAGATGCTTATCCGGCGGTACCACCCTAATTAACAGCCCGAAGACTGCTCACTTTCTTTCACTCTTTTTTAACGCCAAAGTCGCGGTCTGCTTACTCACAGACAGCTCCGGGGTCGGTTCCACACACTCCGCACAGAAATCTTCCACCTCTGATTTCCTCTCTGTTGATTGTCACCTGTGTACTATTCCCTTCATCGCCTTTTTTATTTTATTGCTGATAGGATTTTATCGGAAACTCCCTGATTTGTCAAGGGGTTGATATCCGACTCCCTCTTATTTTGTTCCGAAGATTCTGTCTCCTGCATCGCCAAGACCCGGTACGATATAGCCGTGATCATTCAGATGATCATCCAGTGCACCGATATAGATATCCACATCCGGGTGTACTTCCTGCAGTTTCTTTACACCTTCCGGTGCTGCAATGATACACATAAAGCGGATATTTTTTACACCTTTCTGTTTCAGCATGGTAATTGCTGCTTCTGCGGATCCACCGGTTGCCAGCATCGGATCAACAACGAAAATGTCACGCTCGGAACTGTCTGCCGGAAGTTTGCAGTAATATTCTACCGGTACCAGAGTTTCCGGATCACGGTACAGACCGATATGTCCTACTTTTGCAGCCGGAATCATTGCCAGCATACCTTCTACCATTCCCAGGCCTGCACGGAGAATCGGTACTACAGCCAGTTTCTTTCCTGCCAGTTCTTTCGCAGTCATCTTTGTGATTGGGGTTTCAATTTCCACCTCTTCCAGCTTCAGATCTCTGGTCGCTTCGTAGCACATCAGCATCGCGATCTCACCGATCATCTCTCTGAATTCCTTGCTACTTGTCTCTGTTCTTCTGATAATTCCGATTTTATGTTGAATCAACGGGTGATCCATAACTACTACTTTTGACATTTGTTCTCCTTTCTGCCGTTTCCGGCATAGCGCTCTTTTATCATTCTGTATCACAGTCGGGAATTTCATTCATAACTGTGTCTGTTACCTTCTTTTTCATGTATTTTACTGCACTTTACTCTCCGTCTGTCGGCTCCTCGATCAGTTTGATTCTGCGGATGTGACGTTCATCGTTGGAAAATGGAGTATCCAGGAATGTCTCCACGATCTTAATGGCAAGTCCAGGTCCTACAACTCTTCCACCCAGTGCCAGTACGTTGGCATCGTTGTGTTCTCTGGTTGCCTGTGCACAGAAACAATCGGTACATAATGCTGCACGGATTCCAGGTACTTTATTGGCTGCGATAGAGATACCGATTCCAGTTCCGCAGATCAGGATTCCTCTCTCACATTCTCCCTTAACGATGGCATGAGCCACTTTTCTTGCATAGATTGGATAGTCTACGGAATCTGTGCTGTCGCATCCATAATCCCGGTACTCCAGTCCTCTGCTGTCCAGGTATGCCTCAATCTCCTTCTTCAGTTCATATCCGCCATGGTCACAACCAATTGCTATCATGTTACAGTTCCTCCTCTTCGTTTAACCTTGTTACCAGTTTTCTCATCAATAATTCCAGTTCCGTATAGCACTGACTGTATACAGTCAGTGGCTGACCGTGCAGGGACGGTATATCTCCGCTCTCCCCCACGTATTCTTTTACTGTATAGACATGGGGCGCATTCTCATACGTTTCCCAGATCTGCGATTTTTGTTTGTCCTCCATCGTCAGGATCAGAACATCATTGTTGATATCTTCCTGCTCTAACTGCATGGCAATATGACTTGGCTGCGGGTAACCGTTGCTGGTCAGTACTGCCTCCGCTTTCGGATTCAGCGGTTCCGGAAATAATACCACCATCCCTCTGGACTCAATCGTCAACGGATTGGTAAGAAATTTTCTTTTCAGGATCATCTCTGCCATCGGCGCCCTGCAATTATCATTGGTATCTACAAAAATCAGTTTTTTATACCGTATTACCATAGTTCATCCTCAAACCTGAATCTTTTTCTGACCTGCAGCCTTCATCAGACGGTTCATAATCGCCTGTCCCATCTGGGGCGTATCAAAAGCTTCTGAATAAATATAAGTCACTCCACAGTCGTCAAATTCCCGCAGTACAGCAAACAGATGTCTCGCAATGCTCTCTTCATCTGCCCTTGTTCCGATGCACTTTACAATTCCTTCCGGATAAGCCTTTATACTCTCCTCTGTAGCAATCACGCCCACCTTTTCTCCTGCTCTGATCTTTTCTTCCACCAGCGCACAGATTTTCTCCTGTACAGCTTTCGGTGATCCTTCCACCACGGTCAGATCCGCTTTCGGTGCATAGTGACGGTATTTCATTCCGGGAGCTTTCGGTTTGACTTTACTGTCTGCCTGGATCAATCCCCGATCCATCTGCACCTGACCGATCACACGTCTTACCATCTCCTGATTAATATATCCCGGACGCAGAATCGTCGGAATTTCTTCCGTAAAATCCACAATTGTTGATTCCAGACCGATCCCCACGGGTCCGCCATCCAGAATCATATCAATCTTCCCATCCAGATCCTCTTCCACATGGGAAGCCATCGTTGGACTCGGGCGACCCGATGTATTGGCACTGGGTGCCGCAACATAGCCCCCCTGCCCGGATCAGTGCCTGTGCCAGAGGATGATCCGGCATACGCACTGCCACAGTATCCATTCCACCGGTCGTCTCATAAGGCACAATATCACTTTTCTGAAAAATCATTGTCAATGGTCCCGGCCAGTAAACTGATGCCAGTTTTTTTGCACTCTCCGGCACCTCTTTTACAATTTTCTCCAGATCTTCCATATCTCCAATATGAATGATCAGTGGATTATCGGAAGGTCGACCTTTCGCCCGATAGATTTTAGCAGATGCCTGCGGATCCAGCCCGTTTCCTCCAAGTCCATATACCGTCTCTGTGGGAAATGCTACCAGGCCGCCCTGTCTCAGAATCTCTCCGGCTTCCCGGATACCTTCCATATCTAATTCCTGGGGATTCATGCGAATCACTTTTGTTTTCATTTTCTTTCACCTTATTTCTTCACATCTGATAACAGTATACTAGAGTAACGTGCGATGGGCAAGTGTAAATTTATCACAAGACTTCTCAGGCTCCTGTGATTTTTTTATTTTCACTTTTTCTCTGCCAGGCTGCTCAGATATTCCAAGGTACCACTGCAGATTGCTTTTGCCACCTTGTTCTGATATTTTTCATCCGTCAGCAATAAGGCTTCCTGATTATTACTTAAAAAACCGCATTCTACAATCACCAGTGTTGCCTCTGTCTTTTTCAGCATATAATAAGTCCTGTTCCCTTTGGCCTGTCTGTGATTTTCTTTATCCAGCACTTCCACCAAATGTTTCTGTAATATCTCTGCCAGCTTTTTTCCTTCTGAAGAATCCTCATAATAAAAGACCTGTGCCCCATGAATTGCTTCTTCCGGGTAGCTGTTTTGATGAATACTTAATACACAGTCCGGCTGGATCTTCCGAACCATCTCACAACGTCTTTTCAGATCCTGTACTTTACTGTTTCCTCCGTCTCCTTCCGAAAGATCTACATCATTTTCTCTCGTCATATAGACCTTTACCCCATTTTTTTCCAGTTGCTTTTTCAGCCGTTTTGCAATCTGCAGATTAATATCTTTTTCCTTTTCCTGATGAATCCCTATTTTCCCCGGATCACTGCCCCCGTGACCACTGTCTATCAATACCACACCATTCCCCGCTCCGGCATCTGCCCCTGTAAGTCTTGCTCCCGTCCTTGCCAGCCAGAACACACCGGTCAGAAGTAGCACCGTCATTCCCAGTTCCCATATTTTCTTTTTCATCATAAAAACTCCCGGAGCATATTTATTAAAATATATGCCCGGGAGTCTGGTTCAAGTCCTGTGTTTTTCATTCTTCATCCTGACGGTTCATCATCTGTTTCATCTCTTCCTCGGAAAAATCTTCCTCTTCTTCGTCGAGATCTTCTTCATACTCCGACTCCCCCGTCTGCAGATTATTCTGTGCAGCAACTGTACTTTCGTCTTCTTTTTTTCTGGATGCCTCTTCATCTTCCAGCTCTCGCATGGTTTCCGGCATCGCACTGACAATCTTATGTACTTCTTTATAAGAAGCCATAAAACGAATCTGTGCCTGATTAATCAGTTCTACAATTTCATTCATCTCATCCTGTACAGCAATGTATTTTCGTTTTCCATCAGCCAGTTTCGCATCCACTTCTGCCTGTACGGCTGCCAGGCATTTCTCTGCTTCTTTCTTCGCTTCGTCCATCAGTTCATCTCTCGTAGCAATGGCCTCTGACACAATCTGATCTGCTGCTTTTCTTGCATTCTGTGTTGTAGTCTCTGCCTGCTGATCTGCATCGTTGAGTACCTGTTCTGCTTTTTCATTTGCTTCTCTGATAATCTTTTCCGCTTTCTCCTCAGATTCCAGCACCAGTCCACCGATCAGATCATAGCGGTCAATATATTTTTGATATTTTTCGCTGATCTCACGCTCCAGTTTTTCTTTCTGTTTCTGTTTTTCCTGAATTCGTTCTTCCAGATGAGCGATTTCTTCTTTATGTGCTTCTTTTTGTTTCTGCAGTGCTGCTGCTTTTTCACTGTCCTTTTTCGCAAGCTGTTTTTTCAGTTCCTGAATCTGCTTTTCCTGTTCCTTTTTTTCTTTAATCAGTTTGCTTTTTTCCGCATATGCTGCGTCCTTCATCTCGCGAACCTGATTCAATACATCATCTTTATCAAAACCACCCATCAACGTCGTTTTAAATCTTTCTTCTGCCATCTCTTTTTGTCCCTTTCCCTTCTTGTCTATACTCCTTTTATTTTACTGCAGATACTGTGCGATCACCGGCCATACAGATGCCCGTTCAAATCCCAGTTTCCACTCAGCTACTCCTGCCAGCTGATTCTCCTGTATCAGTTTCATCTTCTCCCCGATGGACTGTTCATCTTCCACCCAGATGGTATAGATTCCATCCTCAGCTTCTACGCTCGCTACATTCTGCCCGGCTTCATCATCCCAGTAAGTATCCATACCATGTTCACTGATATAATTTGCAGCTCCATCCATTCCCAACACTTCGCTTGTCAGATTTCCCGCACCAAATGGCTGGATCCAGACTCTTGTATAGAATGGAATCGCATTGATCACTTTCTGTGCCGGCACTTCTTTCAGTGTATCTTCGATACCTGCTTTTACAAATCCAAGTGAAGACACCGAACCTGCATCTGTGCTCCCTGCATAATGTTCATCGTAACCCATAATGATCACATAGTCTGCAACAATTCCCTGTTCTGTTCTGTCATAATGTTTGCTGTAAGTCGGAACCGGGTCATCAATGGAAAATACTATTCCCTGATTACGGCAGGCAATCGAAAGTTCTCGTACAAACTGAATATAATGCGGTGCCTGTTCTTCTGTAATTGATTCAAAATCCAGGTTGATTCCATCCAATCCCACTGAGGCTGCCTGCGTCATCAGTTGCTGAATGATATTGGCACGTACCGCTGTACTTGACAGGAATGTCAGATTATCCGTTCCACTGTTAAAATTATCGATCAGTCCCCAGACCTCCATCCCCATAGCATGTGCCTGGTTTACATAATCAGCACTTGCCAACGAAGAAATTGTTCCATTATTATCCGTCACTGAAAACCAGGTTGGTGAAATCGTGTTCACTCCCTGTGCATCTGCCACCATCTGTGCCAATGTTGCGTTTCCATCCATACTTGTCACCTGATGAAACGCAAGATTAATTTTATAATCTTTACTGATATTGGTATATTCCGGTACAGTACTTGCATGTTCCTCATTATCATCCTTCGGATCCGAAAGTACTTCTTTTTTTATATATCCACTGTAGCCATCTGCCGTAGCAACTCTGCTCCAATTGTCCAGTTCCTCCTGCAGATACAGCGTATCTCCTTTTTTTACCTTGGCCACAATAGAACTCTTAATCCCGCCTTTCTGACGAATCTCACTGTTTTTCTGTGCCGTTACCAGCTGCAGATCATTCCATTTTGTTCGAACCACCACACGAGCCGGATCTTCAAAAGCAGTATACGTCATATCCGTATACTGGCTGACAAATTCAAGATCCAGATAAACACCGCCATCCATCTGTTTCAGTATCACATAATCCGTCGTCTGAGTCCCTGCTGATGTCACATACTGCATACTCTCAGGAACAATCTGAAATTCTTCCGTTGGCAACGTATACAACATCACCTGCTGCTGACTGTCCCAGTAAAATCTGCTGTTAATATATGTAGCAACGACAGAATTCTCTACATAATACCTTCCGTCGATCATTTTTACTTTTGCATCTTCCAGCTCATGGTTCACCACCAGCCCCGCCTCATCATCTCCGGTGAGCTGAAAATAGTCTTTTCCATCTATGATTGTTCCGGACGGGGTATATTTTTTAATAAATATAGAAAGGATCCCTGCGCAGATCACTAAAAAAATCAATATGATCACCGAAAAAACCGGCGTTATTTTTTTCTTCATTTCTGATAACCTCCTACTGCCCTTTATTATAACAACAGAATGATTTCCCGTCATCTTTTTTTGACATATTTTTTGTTTTTTCTACATTGCAAATATATTGTAACTATTCAGTAGCCACTGTCCCGCGAGGTGTTTTGACATGAATATGTCAAAATCCCGAGACATAAATGCATTTTGGCTCGTAACTGTGAAGGTACTGAACAGTTACAATATATTTTAT
>ENA-OQLI01002298-OQLI01002298.1-human-gut-metagenome-genome-assembly--contig:-NODE-2298-length-9960-cov-14.463236_pt1 | contig 9960 bp, 8 predicted proteins | sample MGYA00242805_ERZ504812 | MGnify/ENA primary metagenome ERZ504812 (study PRJEB26092, sample SAMD00036430) | human gut metagenome | host: Homo sapiens | study: EMG produced TPA metagenomics assembly of...
GGCTTCGCGGGGGTATTTTCCGGGTTCAACGATCAGAACTTTCATCGGCATCCTCCTCATCAGAAGTTTCTTTCAGCGCATTTTTCTGCCTAACGGTCAGCAGCACGATACCTGTCGCAGACGCAAGGGAAACGACCACAATAGCCAGCAGCGGGAAACCATCTCCTGTCTGCGGGAGGGTCTGCACCTTGTGCGGTGCAATAACCGGCGTAGGCGCAGGTGTAGGTGCCGGGGTTGCAGCGGGCGTCGGTTGCGGTGTGGGTGTCGGCGTGGGCGCGGGAGTTTCCTCGCGGGGTGTGGCTTCGTCTATCATCTGAATGAACCGTTTGTCAGCGCGCACCCATTCGGCATCGACATTTTCGCGGACGAACAGGCAAACATTTTTGTCTGCCTGCTGTACCTTGAACTGCACTGATTCGGCAATTTCAAAGCCGGCCGGGGCGGCATCCTCGGTCAGGGTGTAGATGTACTCCTTGTTGCCATCCGACAGCTTGATAAATTCATCCGAGATGGGAACACTATGCGTTTTGTAGTCGGTTGTCCAAGTGTCGACGACCTCATCATTCGCATCACGGATCGTCAGCGTAGCTCCCGGCAGCAGATTACCTGCAATGTCCGTTTTGTCGATGTCAAGTACTGGCGCGTCCTGCATGACAACAGTGGTATCATCGAGTTTTACCCAATCATCGTCGGATTTCACATAGACCATATTGCTTTGTTCGCTGCCATCCTGCACCAGCTTGAACACGATGCTTTCGGCTTCGGCGTAGCCATCCGGGGCGCGGGTTTCGGTCATGGTGTACTCTTTTTCAAGTTCCAGCCCGCGTACAGTATGCGGAGTTTTACCGGAGGTCCAGCCTTCGACCAAATTGCCGTCTGCGGCACGGATTTCCAGCTTTGCACCGGGCAGTTCCTTGCCGTTGGTGATGTCCTGCTTGGAGATATCCACGGTGGTACGCAGGTTGGTGTTTGTTCCGTCCACGACCTGCCACGCGATTTGTTGCCCCTCATAGGTGAACTCCACATCTACCGGTGTGCTGTCCAACAAATACCCGGCAGGGGCTTTTACCTCAACAATCTGGTATTTGCCACTGTTGCCGGAATCTGGATAAGTTTCTGCGCGGATGGGAATGTCCACAGCAAACCATGTAAAGCCGCTTTCATTGGTGGGGCTGCTTTCTGCCAGCTTTGCACCGGCGTCCAGCAGCTTATTACCGCTGTTATCGTAAATGGCGTCCGCAGTATAAAGTTCATACACGGCTCCCTGCAGATAGGTCATGGCCTCGCGGTCCTGCTTGTAAATGCCTACACCGATTTTACTGACTTTATCACCGGGCTTTTCGGGCGTGGGCAGCACACGGGCATTTTCAAACACCAGAATCTGCCCGGTTTTGTGGGCCTCCGAGGCGTCCTTGGCGTTCACAACATCATACGAACACTGCTTATCACCGTCCTGCTCGTGGCTGACAATAGTTTTTGCCAGCACAATGTCATTTTTCTGGTTGTCCCAGCCGAATTCCACAGTGTAGCTCTGCTGGGTCAGCACAAAACCATACGGTGCTTGAACCTCAGTAATGGTGTACTTACCCAGCGGCAGGGTCACAGTCACTTCGCCTTTGGTGCCATCATGGGTGATTTTCAAGAAATCGTAGGTTGCCTGCGTGCGGGTGGGGCTGAACTTCACCTCGTCAACTTGCCCCTCTGTGCCGGTGGTAACAGTTGCCACCAAATCGCCGGATTTGTACCAGTAGGTGCCTTGGCGGTCGGGTGTGGCAATGTCGGCTGCAGCGTGGATTTCGTACACCGCGCCTGCAAGGTTGTCCTGCGTGTAGATGAACTGTCCATCTTGGTAGTCGGTCAGCACATTGCCCAGCTTACGGATGGTAAGCTGACCGAGCGTTTCGTGGTTGCAGTATTTCTCCGTGACGATATACTCGTCCATGTCGTTGGTGGCATTGCCCACAACCTGCCAGACGCGGTCAGACTTGATTTCAAATTCCACCGAGTAGGCAGGATCGTTATAGTACCCCTCCGGCCCCTGCAATTCTTCGATGAGATAGCGCCCCAGCGACAGTTTTTCCGGTGTTTTCATCTTACCGTCTGCGTCCGTATAGAACACGTTGGTTTTCTTGGTGGCGTCACCGCTGGCGGGATCGATCATGGAAATGCGGGTCTTATTACTCTTGTCATCTAATTTGTACAAGGCAAAAGAGGTGTTTGCGATTTTGACCGCCTTGCCGGTTTCGTTGTCGATCTTGATGAGCTGTAAATAGCCCTCCAGTTCCTCGTCCAGCACATTAAAGGTCATATAATTGTTACTGGCAATGGTTGCGCTGCCCGCGGGAACTGTAAATCGGCTTTGCGGGCTGTTGGCGTCCACTGTCACGATGAACGGATCACACTGGAACACATCCTTGGGGATGGTGGTTTCTACTACCAGATATTGCCCATAGGGCAAGCCTTCGACGCGGAAAATGCCCTCATCGTTCGTGAACATTTCTCCCAGCCTATATTCAGCGGGTTGATCCGTGGGCATCCAGCCGTTACCCTTGCCGTTGGCGTAGTCGCCGTCTGCGGTCAAGGTCGCGTTATAGGCGTTGACCGTATCGGTGCTGCTCTCGAACATATTGGCGATGGCTTGCCCCTCGGCGCGGAAATCGTATTTTAGTATTGCGTTATCGTAATTGTCTTTGCGGTAGGCGGACAGGATGCTGGCGGCATCGTAGCTGCCATCGGAATTTTGTTTGAACTCGTTTACCTTGCTCAATTTGGAAATACGATAGACAGTAAAGCCCGCACCCTCCAGCTTCAGTGCCGGGGAGGGCTGACCGGTGGTCGAAACCAACTTCTGCAAACTAAAGCCGGATTTCAGCACTTCGTCTTGGCTTTCCTGCTCGGTGTGGATGTGGTAGGTCGATTCATCCGCATAGGACAGGGTTTTGTAGTGGTTGACCTCATCGCAGAGATACCCTTTGGCGTAGGACAAGTAATACCCATCCCATGCCTTGCTGCCGTCCAGCTTGCGGCTCTCGGCCACAGCAGAATACTGGTTTTTGTAGATGTAGTCGGTGTATTCGCCGCCCTTGGTGGCAAGGCTGCTGTACTTGCCGGTGCGTTCCAGCTTCTTGTTTAGCTGTGGGTACTTCCCGGTAACATACAGCTTTCCGTTTCCGTCGATGGGCAGCACCAGCCCGGTGGCGCGTTCCACAAGGTAATATCTGCCCATGTACAGGTTGGCAAAAGCCAGCTTGCCGTCCTTGATTTGGGCGGAAGCCACAAGTCGGTCTTTCTGCAAGATGGGCAGGTAATCGGTATCCCAGCCGCCGTTGGTGAGAACCGTAGTGTGCCAAATGGGTGCGCCGTTGGCATCGGTGATTTTGGAATAATCCACCACACCCGAAACACCGTCCGGGTGTTCAATGGTGTCAGCGGCGTACAGATCGTACACAGCACCTTCCAGCGTGGTGTCACCGTTGCTGCCCGCAGCCAGATACCGCGCGGCGTCCAAGTCTACTTTTGACAGCAGTATATTGCCGAGAACACGGTCGTTCTGCATCTTGTCGGCATTGGCGTGCATGGTGTAGGAATTTTCGTTGTTGGCGATCCCGGTGGGATCTGTGGCGTAGGTCTTATCTGCCTTGCGGCTGCCAAAGGTGATAGTAACGATGCCCTCGCCGGTGTCGATGAGCGTGCCGCCGCTGTTGGTCGTAGTGATGTCGGCGTTATAATCGGCGTTTCCCAGCCAAATCGCCTGACCGTCCAGTGCTTTGGTGATTTCAAAAGCGTAGGCACGCTTGCCGAGAACGAAACCGGCGGTACCGGGTTTCGTCACGTCCGTCCAATCTCCGTAATACCCGCTGGGTGCGCGGCTCTCCACGATGATAAACTTGCCCTCGTTGCGCTGGGTATAATAGATACTATCCGAACCGCCCGCATAATCGCTGTGGTTGACGACTTTATAGGTGCCATCCGACTGGCGCTCGACTTTGTACCGGTTGTACCCCCCTGCCGGAATATAGCACTGCCGGACGGTATCCCACTCGAAAATCTTAAACTCAGCATCGCCCTTGATGCGCTGCCTGGTTTCGCTGTCGATTTTGTCGATGCTGACCTTTACCGACCATTCATCGTTCTGCATTTTATAGTCATTGGAACTATTAGCCGGAACAGTAATAGTCTGGTGGCTGCCCAGCGCACCGGGCGTAGAATCAAAGCCGTGCGGGATGGTGACCTCGTCATAGCTGAATGTAATATTGGCAAGCTGCGCCCGCGCCGCGGCAATAGCAGCATCCACCATGCCCTGCGCTTCGTTCTGCAGCTGCCCGATGGCCGCATTCTTGGCAGCTTCTGCTGCGGCGTCTGCTTCTGCTTGGCTGGTGAACGGTCCTTCCTGCCCGGAAAGCGTACTGGTGCTGGTCTTGGACACCTCGTAGTGAACCGTCCATGTGGCAGCGCCATCGCCGCCGTTGAGGTGAAAACTGTCATCCTGCGTGTGACCGCTTGTGGTAATGGTCTGCGCTCCGGCAGGACTCATCTGCCAGCTGCCGCCGTCCACGCTGCCGCCGGTCCGGCTGGGCGTGACGGTAATGACCGCGCCGTCCACCTTTTCCAGCGTATTCAGCTGGTACTTGTCGGTGTTGACTGTGAATGTCAGATCAAAGCTGCCGCCGGCAGTCTGGGCGGGAGCTGTCCATGCAGCGGAATAATACTTTGGTTCCGGAACACTCGGCACATCCGGGATCTCAGTGCCGCCCGTAATTTCTTCACCGACCAGTGCCACAACCCGCCACGCATACCCTGCGGGCGGGTTATAGATGTAGGTGTAGTAGCCGTTTTCCCCGGACTGTGCATCTGTACCGTTTATGAGTTCTTCTGCAGCAGCAATATAGGTCTGCGCCGCGTAGCTGTCGGGATAGTTTTCCATGATCCACTGCTGGGTTTCATCGTAAAGGCTGCCAAGGATGTCCGGCTGTTCTTCGCCGCCTTCAGGATCATCTTCAAGGCTTGCCACAACAGGACGGTCATCCAGCATATCCAGACTCAGCTGGCCAAGACCACCCCAGATGTTGACCTGGTTTGCATAGTGGTTGCCGGGGGTATACTGGCCGGGTTCAAGGCGGGACACATGAGAGAAGCTGTAGGTGGGGCAGCCCTTGGGCTGGCCGTTCAGGCCGTGGCTGCAGCAGTAGGCTTCCTGCCCGTTGAACCAAATCAGCCAAGTTCCGCCCTCTTTGGCGATGCTTGTGATTTTGCCGGTGGCATACGGCGGAGTCGGTCCTGCAGCATAGGCGGCAATGCCGTCATCGCCGGTGTCGGCATACATCTGTGTGGGTGCGGCATCCTCGCTGATCTGTACTTGGATAGCTTTTGACTGCGAACTGCCGTCCGAATCCGTATAGACCAGCTGCGCCGTAAAATCGGCAGAGGCTTTCACATACAGGCCGGTTGCTGCCGCCGATTGCTCCGAGTATGTATGGTGCAGGATTTCAGCCCGCTCCTGCTCGTCTGCCGAGATAGGCTCATAATCGGTAGAGAGATAGCTTAAAAGCTCTACATCCTCCGGCAGTATGATTTCAGATACCGCACCGTCTGCCGGGTATTCGACCTGCGCCAGCAGCGGAACAATGGCATAGTCTGTACCGGGAGTTTTACCGATTGTGACCGTATTCTCATCTGCGTTCAGCGCATCGGCATCCATATGGGCATCTACGCCGTCATACAGGTCAGAAACCCACGCGGAGATACCGATTTTTGTCTCGCCGGTTGCCACAGGCAGACCCATGCTGCCAAGGTAACTGCCGGTAGGCGCGTCCGGCAGATCGTTGTACAGATTCTCGGTAATCTGCACAAGGTTTGGTGCCGTGGTGTCCGCTTCGGCAGTTTCGGGGGTGACCGCTTCGGCTGTCTCCGGCGTGGCAGGGGCATCCTCTGCAAAAGCGGGCAGCGCTGCGCCCAGATTTGCGAGCGCAATCCCTCCGGCCAGCAGCAGCGACAAGCACTGCTTTATTCTGTGTTTGTTTTTCATACTGGTTCTCCTTTTGTTGCAAAAGAAAAAGCCCGCTGCGCTGTGCAGCGGGCGGGGTTAGCGTTCGGGAGCGTGTTTCTTAGGGGCAGGCGCGGCTCTGGCTTTGTAGGCTTTGCGGTATTTTTCGTCAGCATCATAGAACTGCTGCAGAGAGATACCGGCATCCAGACACCCCTGCAAAACAACCGCATTGTAACGGCTGCTGACCGGGAGCAGTTGGTCGCGGTACGGTGCGTTCATCGTGTAAACCATGATTTCATGCGGCGTGCCATCGGCATCCGTGACCGTCATGGTTTCCTTGTCATAGAATGTCGGGTAGCCTTCATAACAGTCAAGCTGTGATTCGTCATGGTCAGTGACAGACCAGATCAGCCCTTCGACGCTTGCGTCCTCTTTGGGCAAAATCGTCAGGTAGCCGCGCCGGAACGCCAGCTCATAGCCATCCAGCTTGGCAATGCCTACCACCGTTGCTTCGGGACAGCGGTAGGCCATCTGATCAAAATTCAGATTGGAACCATAGGCAAAGTATTCTTTTCGAGACATTGGGTTTCTCCTTATCTGACCTCATCTGTATGAAGCCGTGGTTGATTGCTGGGATACAGCGACTTGTCGTGCCGCCACGCCTTGTCACCGGGCAGGTTCTTCAGCAGGTGCATCCGAACATTTTTGTACTCAGGGCCGATCAGCCCCAGCCGCAGCAGAAAGGTGCGGAAGGTGAACGCCGGGTTATCCCCGATGGGCGTTTTTCGGAACTGCGTGTACTTCTGGTTGATGCCCTGCGCCGAGATTGCCATTGCCAAAATAATGTTGGCTTTGGCTTCACCCGCATGGAGCGTGGAGTTGAACAACCGCCACTCGACTGTGCCGTGGTAGAACACAGAATGCAGGTTCAAGGCGTTATGTTGAGCTCAACATAATGCCTTTTATGCGCAGAAAAAAGTTATGCTGAGAATCTTTTAGAACAGACGTTACTTCGAGACTGTTCACCAGAAATCTCAGCATAATTTTCTACAAGGTCTTTAAAAACGCCTTTAAGTCAGGGTCGTCGTTCCAATCCGGCATGGCAGGCGTATTCATCCTCGTGTCCATTGTTTCTAATGCCTTGCGCCGGGCTTCGGGATTAGCTTTTGCGTAAACCTGTGTTGTCTCAATAGATTCGTGCCCCAAAAAATCACGAATATAAATGAGATTTTTGCCTGCCTCAACAAGATGCATTGCTTTAGAATGCCGGAGACAATGCGGTGTAATCTGCGGAAAAAATGAACCCACCGCAGTATTTGCTTTGTGGATATATTTTGCTAGCACGTAGGAAACACCGCTGCGAGTCAACTTTTTTCCTTGCGGATTTGTAAACAGCTGGTCATTGCGGCGTTCTGGTATATCAAGATGGTTCTCACAAATGTATTGGCGCAATACCTGTGCACACGGTTTGGTAAACCATGTGGCAAAGCCCTACGCCGAATGGCTGGCCGAGAAGAGCGGTCAGCCCACTTGGCGCACCGCCATCCGACAGGATGTGGACGAAGCGATTCAACAAAGCCTTACATGGCGGCAGTTTCTTAACGCGCTGGACCGCAAAGGCTATGAAGTCCGCATGGGGCGCAAGTATCCCGTTTTGCGTCCGCCCGGAAAAGAGCGCTTTGTTCGATTCAAAACGCTGGGCAAGGGGCGCAGCGGCAGTTACAGCATCAACCACCAACAATCCGGGCGCGACCTTATGACCCCGGACGAGGTGCGCTTGTTGGATAACAGCAAGTGCATCTTGTTCATCCGAGGGGAGCGCCCGGTGGTGGACTACAAATACAATCTGCTCAAGCATCCCAACATCCGCTGCACCGAGGACGGCGGCGCGGCTCCCTATGACTACACCGCCGCCGACAATGCGCTGGACGATCTGCCCTGCGCACCCGAAAATTATGAACTGCTGGATATGGACGATTTTCTGCCCACCGAACCCGCAGAAATAAAGCCAACCATACAAAGAATCAGGAGGCCCAAATGAAGCTGAATCATAACAAAAAATCCGTGAAAATTTCTCTCAATTTGTTTGCGCTGTACGCCGTCATGGTGTGCGGCGTTGTTTTTGCCCTGCCCGCCTTTGCCGCAGATGACCCGCTGGTCGTGGTCGAAAATCTCTCCACATTCATCTTTTCGCTAATTCGCGCCGTGGGCCTTATCCTGCTGGGGTGGGGCATCGTGCAGGTCGGCCTGTCGTTGCAGAGCCACGATCCCAGTCAGCGCAGCCAAGGTTTCCTGACGCTGGCCGGTGGGCTGGTGATTACGTTCGCCAAAGAAATCCTCGACCTCATCACCGCGTGAGGGCCACACCAAGAGGAAAGGCGGTGATGCCCTGTGGGTGAGTCATGGATCGTGTCGAACCTGAACGCCGCACTCTCCACATGGAACGACAAGCTGGCGGAAATCTGGTCGCTGCTGACCGAAAGCCCGCAGACATTCAAGGGCGGGCAGGTCTGGAACGTAATGACCGGCATCCACGGCACTTTGCAGGCAATCGGCTATGGGCTGCTCGTGCTGTTTTTTGCTGTTGGTGTGATGAAAACCTGCGGCAGCTTTGTCGAGGTCAAAAAGCCGGAACACGCGCTCAAGCTGTTCATTCGCTTTGCGCTGGCAAAGGGCGCGGTGACCTACGGGTTGGAATTGATGCTGGCGGTGTTTTCCATTGTGCAGGGCATGGTGTCCACCATTATTACCCAATCGGGCAGCTCCGGGATGAGCAGCGTATCGCTGCCGCAGGAGTTGATCGACGCCATCAACAATGTGGGCTTTTGGGATAGCATCCCGCTGTGGGCGGTTACGCTGATCGGCGGGCTGCTGATTACGGTTTTATCTTTTACCATGATCCTCACGGTCTACGGCAGAATGTTCAGCCTGTGGATGTATGCAGCCATTGCGCCGATACCGCTGTCTACCTTTGCGGGTGAACCCACCAGCAGCGTGGGCAAAAACTTCATCCGCAGTTATGCTGGGGTCTGCTTGCAGGGTGTGGTGATTGCCTTGTCCTGCATTATTTTCTCCGCCATTTCGTCCAGTCCACCCGCCGTGGATACCGGCGCATCCGTTGTCACCGCTGTCTGGACTTATGTTGGGGAACTGGCGTTCAACCTGCTGGTGCTGGTGGGAGCCATCAAGGGCTGCGACCGCATCGTCAAGGAAATTATGGGATTGTGAGTTGCGGGCGCGGCTTTTTTGTGGTATAATAGAGTCACGAAAGGAGCTGAGACTATGCCTGAAATTATTCCGATTCGTGATTTAAAGAACACCAATGCAATTTCCCAACGCTGTCATGAAACAGCAGAACCTATCTTTGTAACTAAAAACGGTTATGGCGATATGGTTATTATGAGCATGGAAGCCTATGAGCACCAACAAATCATGAATGAGGTATATGCAAAGCTGGCAACGGCTGAAGCACAGCACGAAGCTGGAATGGGGCGACCTCTTGCTGATATTCTGAAAGAAACGGGCAAGAAGTATGCGTTATAATGTCGTTTTGCTGCCGGCAGCTGAGGATGATTACCAAGAAATCTTGCGATATTTTGAAAGACAGTTCGACTCTCAGCAGGCAATTCGTTCGTTTGTAAAAGATTTTGGTGAAGTGTTGCTTCGTTTGGAAGAGACTCCTACAATTTATGGGTACTCCCGCGACGAGGTGCTTCGGCAGAGAGAATACAGGAAGTTCTTGATTGGAAGATATGTGGCTCTCTTCAAAATTGATGAACCAAGAAATACCGTGGAAATTTACAGAATCTTCCACGGAACACAAAATTATACGAAATATTTATAATGAAGAAGAGGCTGTTGCACAAGGAAAAAATCCAAGTGCAGCAGCCTCTTTACGGTTAAATGCCTCCAGAAGCACAAAAACGCTCGCCATAGACCCCCTAATTTCCAAAAAGCAGATAACTCAAACAGGC
>ENA-OQLI01002301-OQLI01002301.1-human-gut-metagenome-genome-assembly--contig:-NODE-2301-length-9955-cov-4.412902_pt1 | contig 9955 bp, 9 predicted proteins | sample MGYA00242805_ERZ504812 | MGnify/ENA primary metagenome ERZ504812 (study PRJEB26092, sample SAMD00036430) | human gut metagenome | host: Homo sapiens | study: EMG produced TPA metagenomics assembly of the...
GCGGCACATCGGATATCTGACTGTGGAGCCAGCAGTCTTGCAAGGCAGAGGACTTTCATGAAGTATTCTGTGGTCAGACCGGAAATATCTTTATCGCCTAACGGAGTTCCCTCGATCGGAAGAAGAAAGTTGATCGGCAGTGCTTCCGGCTGGATCTCACGCAGTTCCATCAGCATATCTACCACATCTTCTTTGCTCTCGCCCATACCGATGATCCCGCCACTGCAGATTTCAAATCCAATCTTCTGCAGCATATGAATATTTTCAACACGCTGGTCAAAGGTGTGGGTGGAGCAGATATGGCTGTAATAGGCGCGGCTGCTGTTTAAGTTGTGGTTGATACGGTCAAGACCGGCATCGTAGAGCATGCGTGCCTGTTTTTCCGTTAAAAATCCAATGGAACAGCACAGATGTGTGCCGGTTTTCTTCATGGCACGGATGCGTTCGGCAAGTTCTTCAATTTCCTCATCTGTAAATTTCATTCCGCTTAAGCCGATACAGTGGCGGCTTAAATGGTGTTCATTGACAAAATCGTTATCCTTGTACAGTTTCTCATCGGAAACCCATTTGTATTTTTCAATATCTGCGGTGGAACGGCAGGATTGTGCACAGTATGCGCAGTCCTGGGAACAGTTGCCGCTGCGGGCATTGGTCAGAATATGGATGCTGACGTGATTTCCTTTATATTTTCTCCGGAGTTTTTCAGCACGGGCGATCAGATCATCCAGCTGATCGTCCGGAGTGTTTAAAATAGCGAGAGCCTCCTCGCGGGAGAGAACCGGATCGTTTTCTTTTGTTGTATGCATTTGCTAAATACCTTCCTTGTGTGTAATTATTAACAATATGCATTCACTTTAGCATGGAAAAAATGAAATGTCAACGATGACGAGCAAACAGGTTGACAATAAAGAGTAAAAAACCCGGAGAATGAAAAAATTCTCCGGATTTGAAGTATTATAATAAAATTTTTGATTTATGCTTTAGTAAGCGGGACCCGTTTATAATAAGAAGAACCCCTGCGGCGATTCCTGTGGCAAGTACACAGATTCCGATCACGAGGCTTGATACGGCTGATGATCCCATTGCTTTATATATTTTCTCGTTCATAAAAACAAACCTCCTTAAATTGACGAAGTTTAATATCTTAATTCATTCTTATTTTAACACAACATCCGTTGACATTGCAACGTGGATTTGCTACAGTTGACAGTGTATGAATGAAATTAGAAAAATAACACGAAAATATATAGTAACTGAAAAAAATCAGGAGGCATAGAGATGGCAAAAATTATATTAACCGGAGATCGCCCGACAGGAAGACTGCATGTGGGACACTATGTAGGATCTCTGCGAAGAAGAGTGGAATTACAGAATTCGGGAGAGTTTGATAAGATTTTTATTATGATTGCGGATGCACAGGCGCTGACCGACAATTTTGATAATCCGGAGAAGGTGCGTCAGAATATCATTGAGGTGGCACTGGATTATTTGTCTGCGGGGCTGGATCCCGCAAAATCCACATTGTTTGTCCAGTCACAGATTTCCGAATTGACAGAGCTTACTTTTTTCTATGCCAATCTGGTAACTGTTTCCAGGCTGCAGCGGAATCCGACTGTTAAGTCAGAAATTAAAATGCGTAATTTTGAGACCAGTATTCCGGTCGGATTTTTTACATATCCGATCAGTCAGGCAGCAGATATTACTGCTTTTAAGGCAACGGTTGTACCAGCGGGAGAAGATCAGCTTCCAATGATTGAGCAGACAAGGGAGATTGTCCGTAAATTCAATTCCATTTATGATGAGGTGCTGGTGGAGCCGGATGTGCTGCTTCCGGAGAATGAGGCATGTATGCGTCTGCCGGGAATTGATGGAAAACAGAAGATGAGCAAATCCCTGGGGAACTGTATTTATCTTTCAGATACGGAAAGTGATGTCAAAAAAAAGATTATGAGTATGTACACGGATCCAACACATATTCAGATATCTGATCCGGGACATCTGGAAGGAAACTGTGTATTTACCTATCTGGATGCTTTCAGCAAACCGGAGCATTTTGAAGAATATCTTCCGGAATATCATAATCTGGATGAATTAAAGGAACACTATACCAGAGGCGGTCTTGGAGATGTAAAAATCAAAAAATTCCTGAACAACGTCATTCAGGAAGAGCTGGCTCCGATTCGTGCGCGAAGGGCAGAATTTGAGAAAGACATTCCGGCAGTATATGAAATTCTGAAAAAAGGAAGTGATGCAGCGCGTGAAGTTGCAGCACAGACACTTTCTGAAGTAAAACAGGCGATGAAAATCAATTATTTTGATGATGAAGAACTGATTCGTGTACAGAGTGAGAAATATCAGGGTGTATAAAAAGAAAGGATCGGAAAATATGATGATGAAAAAGACAGGACTGCTGGCAGTACTGACAGCAGGAGTACTTTTACTTGCAGGATGCGGTGGGGAAGCAAAGACAATTGATGCGCAGGCTCTTGCAAAATCGCTTGCAACAGAGATTAAATATGATGATACATTAAAGGAACTGACAGCGGATGAAATTTCAATGCTTGTAGATTTACCGGAAGATGTTGATTCTGTTATGTATGCCGGAAGCGGTTCTACGGCAGAAGAGGTAGGTGTTTTTACCGCAAAAGATTCAAATCAGGCAAAAGAAACCATGGAAGATGTCCAGAAATATCTTGATGATCAGGCGGATTCTTTCCAGGATTATGTGCCGGAAGAGACAAAACGGATTGGAAATGCGGTGCTGGAGCAGAAAAATCAGTATGTGGTTCTGTGTGTGTCCGGGGATTCGGATCAGGCAAAAGAAATTATAGAAAAGGCGTTTAAATAAAATGGTTTTTAGTAGTTTTGTATTTTTACTTGCGTTTTTACCGATCGTATTATTGCTGTACTATCTCTGCCCGGCAAGGCTTAGAAACCTTGTTTTATTGGTTTTCAGTCTGGTCTTTTATGCGTGGGGAGAGCCGGTCTATGTATTAATCATGCTGTTTTCGATTGTATTTGATTATGCGAATGGGCGGTTGATCGAGCACTTTAAAAACAAAAACTGTCCGGGGAAAGCAAAAGCCGCACTGATCGTTGATCTGTGCGGAAACCTTGCCATCCTCGGGTTTTTTAAGTACACGGATTTTGTTATCGGGAGTATCAATTCCATTACAGGGGCAGGGTTGTCGCTGCTGCATATAGCACTTCCGATTGGAATTTCTTTTTATACCTTTCAGACAATGTCCTATACGATTGATGTTTATCGCGGGGAGGTTGCAGCACAGAAAAACATCCTTACATTTGCGACCTATGTAACCCTGTTTCCGCAGCTGATCGCAGGACCGATTGTGCAGTATAAAACGGTGGAAAAAGAACTCATGCACAGAAAAGTCACGCTGGAAGATTTTTCCGAAGGAGCATTTCGTTTTTCCGTGGGTCTGGCAAAGAAAGTGCTTCTGGCAAATCAGATCGGAAGTCTGTGGGATTCCATTTCACAGTTGAATCACATGTCGGTGGCTACGGCATGGCTTGGTGCAATTGCATACAGTTTTCAGATTTATTTTGATTTTTCGGGATATTCGGATATGGCGATCGGACTGGGCAGAATGTTTGGATTCTATTTCCTGGAAAACTTTAATTTCCCGTACATGTCAAAGACAATTACGGAATTCTGGAGACGCTGGCATATTTCTCTAAGTTCCTGGTTCCGTGAATATGTATATATTCCGCTTGGGGGAAACCGTAAGGGTCTGGTACGGCAGCTGTTTAATATTATGGTTGTATGGATGCTGACCGGTCTGTGGCACGGGGCAAACTGGAACTTTGTACTCTGGGGTGTGTATTATGGTGTGCTTCTCATGATTGAAAAGTTGTTCCTGCTTAAATGGCTGGATAAACTTCCAAATTGGATCGGGCATATTTACAGCATGTTTCTCGTGGTTATTGGATGGACAATTTTTGCACAGACGGATATTCACCAGCTGGGAGAATATTTAAAGACAATGTTTGGAATCGGACATGTGGCAGTTGCGGATTCTGATTTCTTATATTTCCTTGGAAGTAATGCGGTACTTCTGGTGGCATTGATCGCGGCATCTATTGATTACCGTGTCTGGATGCGCAGATTAAAGCAGGGAAAGGATGCTACCATTTACGATGCGATTGCAACGTCGAAGGGATGGACCATAGCAAAGCCGGTTCTCATGGTTGTGTTTTTGCTGGTGTCCTTTGCGTTTCTGGTAGGGGACAGTTACAATCCGTTTTTATATTTCCGTTTTTAGGAGGCATAGATCATTGAAAAAAATCAGAGTGACAATGATCGTCATTTTTGTTGCGTTTCTTGCGCTGGTATCCGGTGGAAGCCTGCTGATGAAAGATCGTGAGTTCTCACCAAATGAAAACAGATATCTGGCAGAACCGCCCAGACTGACGGTTGACAATATATTGAGTGGAAAATTTCAGGATAGTCTTGAAAATTATCTCAGGGATCAGATCTGTTTCCGTGATGGATGGATCACGGTAAAAACCGGAATTCAGAAAGCCTGCAAAGACACAGATATCGGAGGGGCTTATGTGGGAAAAGACGGCTATGATTTTGAAAAAATCACACCGGAAGATGTGGATGAAAAACAGATTGCCCGCAATGTGAAAGCGGTGCAGGATTTTTTCGCAAAAGCTTCTGAAAATGTAGAAAAGGACAGGTTATCTTTTCTGCTTGTCCCATCATCCGGGCTGGTAATGGCCGATAAACTTCCGGCACATGCAAGGCTGTTTGATCAGGCAAAGTATATTGACCAGATTGAAAAACAGATGAAGGACTGTCGTGTGACAGATGTGAGGGAAAAACTACTTTCCCATAGTGAGGATTATATCTATTACAAAACGGATCATCACTGGACGAGTGAGGGCGCTTACCTTGCCTATGAAACATGGTGTGACAGTACCGGGATGGAGAGCACGCCGCTGGCTGATCTGAAAAAACAGGTTGCAACCAAAAAATTCCGTGGAAGCCTGTATTCCAAAATACTGGATGCGGATTCGGCATATGACAGTATCTGGACGTATGGAGATACGAAGCAGAAGACATACGGAAGTGACTGCAGTCTGACAATTGATGAAAAGAAACAGACGGACAGCTGTTACGATACAGCGCAGCTGAGTCAAAAGGATAAATATAAATACTTTTTCGGAGATAATTACGGAACGGTACAGATTGTATCAGACCATGCCAGACATCAGGATCGCAATCTGCTCGTCATCAAGGATTCGTTTGCAAACACCTTTGTGCCGTTTGCAACAGAAAACTATGGACAGATTACCATGATTGACTTACGGTATTATAATGAAAATGTAGAGGAATATATGAAAGAACATCAGATTACAGATGTACTCGTTCTCTATAATATTACAAATTTTATTTCAGACCGGAATCTGTATAAACTGGTCGGAAGAATTTAAAATGGAAAAGAGGTAAGATAAATGGTTTATAAGAGAGTAAGTAAAATAATCTTTGCTGCCATACTTGCCGTAACGGTGTTTTCGGGTTGCGGGAACAGGCAGGAAGAAGGAATAGATAAGACAGAAACAGAGACCACAACACAGAAAAGCACACAGGATTCCACACAGGATGTCACGCAGGAAGCGGAAGAGGAAACAAAATATCCGTCCATCACTTCGGATGGAAAAATAAAAGATTACAAAAGCGTTGTGACAGTGGATGATACAGCATATGAGTTATACACCTATCTGGACAAAACAGCAGACAATTATGCAAAGAGTGTAAATAAGGTAGCGGATACTCTGGCCGGAAAATCGGATGTGTATGATCTTGTCATTCCCCTCAGTTCGGGAATTACATTTCCGGATAATTTGAAAGACAAAATCTCGTCTTCCGATCAGCATGACGCAATGCAGAAGATCCAGGCAAAAATGGACAAACATGTAAAAAACGTGGACGTATATGACGTGCTTATGCAGCATCGGACGGAGTATGAATATTTTCGGACGGATCATCATTGGACGACACTTGGTGCTTATTACGCATATACGGAATTCTGTAAAGCAAAAGGGATTACGCCGGAATCGCTGGATGCATATAGTAAAAAACAGGATTTTGACGGATTTCTGGGATCTTTTTATAATGATACTTCGGATGCAAAGCTGAAGGCGAATCCGGATACTGTGACAGCATATTACCCAAATGCTGAGAGCATATGCCATGTGACGGCATCGGATGGCAAAAAATATGACTGGCCGGTAATTTATGATGTTTCGAATTACAATGCGGGACTGAAATACAGTACGTTTATTGCAAGTGATAATCCATACACGGAAATTGAGAACAAGGATCTGTCGGATGGAAGTTCCTGCATTGTTGTAAAAGAATCGTTCGGAAATGCATTTATTCCATTTCTGGTTGATCATTATCAGACGGTGTATGTCGTGGATTACCGTTATTGGACAGGAAGTATCAGTAAACTTGCACAGGACAAGAACGTGAATGATGTGCTGTTTTTGAATAATCTTTCCATGATTCGCAATAAAAGTCTGGTAGGAAAGTTATACAGAGTGCTATAATACATTACAGTAAACAATTTCGTACAGACGATACGAAAGGAGGGGAATCCGGTGGTTAAATATTACAGAACAGATGACCGAAAGATTCATGAAGAACCGACAATTCAGGATGGCGTATGGGTGCAGATGGTAAACCCCAGTGTCGCGGAGGGACAGATGGTCGCGGATGCTCTGGATATGGATGTTGAAGATGTGCTGGCCGCACTCGATGAAGAGGAGAGTTCCCGTATCGAACTACAGGATGGTTATACGCTTATTCTGGTCGATATCCCGTCGATCGAGATCCGTCATGAAAAAGAATCGTATACGACCATACCGCTTGGTATTCTGATTACATCGGGTGAGATCGTTACAGTCTGTACGGAGGATACACCGGTTCTTCAGGCGTTTTTGAATAACCGTGTCCGGGAATTCAGCACGAAAAAAAAGCTTCGTTTTGTCTATCAGATCCTGTACCGGATTGCAGTGCTTTATCAGAGTGATCTTCGTATCATCGACAAGATGCGTACGGAGATCGAGGAACGTGTCGGGGATGATACGGAGGAAGTGGATCTGATTGCGCTGCATGAACTGGAATCGACACTGGTCTACTTTGCGACATCCCTTCGTGCCAACGGAGTAGTGCTTGACCGCCTGACAAGATACAAGCGGCTGGAGCAGTATCCGGAGGATAAGGAACTGCTCGGGGATGTAATCGTAGAGAACCAGCAGGCAATTGAGATGACAAGTATTTACCGTGACATTATAAACGGTACCAGAGAATTGTTGTCATCGGTCATCGATAATCGGATGAATTCCATCATGAAATCGCTGACAGTCATCACGCTGGTTATGGCGATTCCTACGGTTATTTCCGGAATTTACGGTATGAATGTCAACGAGCACTGGGTCCCGTTTGCCAATACTGCGCACGGATTTGCTATTATCATCGGAATTATGGTGATCATTTGTGTGATTATCCTGCTTCTTCTGCGAAAGAAGCGTATCCTCTAGCGGATTGAATTGCGGTATTGCAGCGGTGGGACATGAAAAGTATTTTTAAATGTCCGGATAAAATAGCTTACGTTTGGAAAGCCGCTCTGCAGTGCTGTCTCTGTGATGGAGAGACTTGTGGTTTCCAGCAGATGCTTTGCGTGGGATAACCGCAGGTACGTGATATACTGCGAGAGCGTAAGCTGGAAATGTTCCCGGAAATACCGGGAGATATATTTTTCGGACATATGGAAATGTCCGGCGAGATCGTGCAGAGAAATGCGAAAACAGTAATTTTGCTGAATATAAGATAACAACTCTTTCTGGAGACTGCTGGTGCTTTTGGTATGGCTGGGATAAAACAGATCCTGTTCTGCCATAAGAAGCACAAGTTTCAGGAGAAGAATGCGGGTGCCAAGCTGGTTTTGGTATCCGTTTTTTTTGGTTCGCAGCAATACGGTCAGAGTTGGCGTTGATGATCTGATCAAGCAGAACGGATGCCTTTGCTGCTGTGTCGTGATCCTCTGGAAGTTTACAGGGAAAGGAGAGAGTGTGGTTCCGCAGGGGAAAGAAAAGTTCCCGTTCCAAAGAATCATCCGACTGAAACGAAATAAATTCGAGAGGAAACAGGAGGGTGTAGTAGTCGACATCCCCGGCTGCCGATCCCATCAGATGAAGCTGCCCCGGAGCAACAAAATAGACCGAACCGTCCTCAGCAGTATATTCTTTCCCGTCAATCAGGAGGTTTAAAGGTCCTTTTTTCGTGTAAATAACTTCAAGCTCATCGTGCCAGTGTACGGGAATCTGAAAAGCATGGAAAATATTGTGCATGTGATATTGTGTATAAGGGTAATTATCTGTGCCGTGCGGACGGTTTTCCTTGAGTTCCGGATACATGAAGTCCCTCCTTCTGTCAGTTTCCTAAATTATAATGGAAAAGTAGAAATAATGCAATTATAAGGCGATAAAATGCAAGCATTTTTTGAAAAAAGGGCATAAAATGAATACGAAAGAAAGGAGATACCATAAATGGAACAGAGGAGAAAAAATTTAACGCAGCTTTTTATTCCCATTTGTCTGGAAACACTTTTGTATATGCTTTCGGGAATGGTTGATACCCTGATGCTTTCGTCTGTAAATGATCAGGCGGTAGGGGCGGTGGGAACTGCGAATACATATATAGGGATTTTTATTATTATGTTTTCTGTGATTTCCTCCGGAATGGTGGCCGTCATGACGCAGAATATCGGGGCAGGCAGACCGGGGGTGGCATATCAGGCCAGACAGCTTGGACTGGCATTTAATGCAGTGCTTGGCGTAATAATGTCTCTGTTCTTATCACTCGGTGCAGGGACCATTCTCTCTGGGGTCGGTGTGGCAGATGCACTGATGCAGCCGGCGAAAACTTATCTGCAGATCGTGGGCGGATTTTGTATTTTAAATGCACTGATTCCGATCTGTTCGAGTTATCTTCGAGCGTTTGGGTTTTCGAAGGAACCGTTGTATGCATCAATTATCGGTAATGTTATTAATTTTTGCCTGAATGCATTTTTCCTGTTTGTACTGCACAAAGGGGTGGCGGGTGTTGCTACCGCTACGGTGATCTCACGCATCATCAATCTGGTGATTGTTGTACTGCTTGGTGCTGTTTTGGTGAAAGCAAAACAGCATCCGGAGAGAGAGAGCAACCGGGCAGTGATGGGACAGATCATCCGTATCGGGCTTCCATCTGCATGTGAGACCGCGATCTATAACGTTTCCATGACGCTGGTGATCCGTTTCCTGAATCAGATGGATGCGCAGGGGCTTAATGTGACAGCGCGTTCCTACACAATGCAGATCACAAATTTTTCCTATTGTGTAGGTGCGGCACTTGCACAGGCAAATGCAATTATGACGGGATGGCATATCGGTGCGAAAGAGTATGATGCGTGTGACCGTGGAACGAAAAAAGCAGCGGTGATCGGAGTGATTGTTGCAGTTATTCTGGAGACGGTGTTTACGCTTTGTTCCGGCTGGATTATGCAGCTGTTTTCCAAAGATCCGCAGATGGTGTCGCTTGTCGGTAAACTTCTGGCAATTGACATCGTACTTGAGATAGGCCGTGTAACCAATCTGGTGTACGGACAGGCATTAAAGACAAGTGGGGATGCCGTATTCCCGGTAGTGATGGGTGCCTGCTTTATGATTTTGTGTTCAGTTGGGGCAACGTATCTGTTTGGAATCCGTCTGGTCCTTCTGGCCGTGGGCGCCTACATCGGTATGACTGGTGATGAATGCGTCCGCTCCTTTGGCAAGTACCTTCGCTGGAAGAGCGGGAAGTGGAAAGAAAAGTGATTGGTTAAATCCCGGTAGCTTTGTAGCTCCCCCTGGCACCACATAGCAGAACTGGTCTGTTGGAGGA
>ENA-OQLI01002303-OQLI01002303.1-human-gut-metagenome-genome-assembly--contig:-NODE-2303-length-9953-cov-4.968451_pt1 | contig 9953 bp, 7 predicted proteins | sample MGYA00242805_ERZ504812 | MGnify/ENA primary metagenome ERZ504812 (study PRJEB26092, sample SAMD00036430) | human gut metagenome | host: Homo sapiens | study: EMG produced TPA metagenomics assembly of the...
GGGAATTCTGTCTGAAAAACCATCTGTTTGCAGATCCTGTATGCGATCTGCATGGAAGCGCAATAATCCGAAAATTATAAAAAGAAACGCCGGAACCGGTATTTACCGGAACCAGCGTTTCTTTTTCATTTATTTATTGTATAGCCCTTTTCCACGTCCATGCCTAACCTTTATAAAATTCCTTTCAGAACATTTTCCAACGCTTCTCATGGAAGTAATTTCAGGACTGGCCAATCAAAAAAATAACCGCTAGAAGCCTTGATTTCTAGCGGTTCTACGTGCGTTAGAGGTTGCTGCGTGCCAGTGGCACGCGTTTAGCAACGACCGGAGCGAAGCGTAGATCGAACCCGTTCGAGTCCGACCCGTACTCGAATAAAAAAATAAGACAGTGCATTTGCACTGTCTTATTTTTTATTAGCGTGCGTTAGAGGATTCGAACCCCCGGCCTTTTGGTCCGTAGCCAAACGCTCTATCCAGCTGAGCTAAACGCACATCCTTGTGAAGTTCTTATCTCGTGTCCCTCACAACAATGAGTATTCTACTCTATACTGGAGCATTTGTCAACACTTTTTTTGAATTTTTTATTTTTTTCTTTTGATTCGCAAAATTATAACAATTTACAACTATTCTGTAATGATATCAGTACACAGGTACACCAAAATACCATCGCAGTCCTGTTTTCATTAATTCCGCCGCAAAGCCTCGATCGGGCTCAGTTTTGCTGCTTTCTTCGCAGGATAAATTCCAAAGAATACTCCTACTGCACAGGAAAACAAAGTCGCCGCCATAATTGTACTCAGGCTGATTCCCGGAGTGATGGACATTCCCATACTGCTGCTTATGATTGAACAGATTACATATCCGCCGATCACACCCAGAACAATTCCTATCACCCCTCCAATCACCGTCAGAATTGCCGCCTCTGCCAGAAACTGCATCATAATAGAAGAGGTTTTCGCTCCCAGTGACTTACGGATACCAATCTCTCTGGTACGTTCTGTTACAGAAACCAGCATAATATTCATAACGCCAATACCGCCAACCAGAAGGGAAATTCCCGCCACAAAGGAGATAAAAGCAGTCACCATATCCAGCATCTGATTCATGGAACTCATAATATCCTGAAAGCTCTGCACCTGGAAATAATCTTTTCCTGCGCACTGATGTCTTTTTTCCAGCAGTTTTACCACTTTATCTGCAACATCCTGACTGTTTAAGCTCTTATCTGCCTGCATTGTTACTGAGAAAAAGTAATCGGATACACCGGTGAATTCATTCATTGTAGTATAGGGAACATTAATAGTCACCGGCATTCCCTCATAAGTATAACTGACAAAGGTTCCATTTTCTTTCTGGGTTGTCACCCCGCAGATACGAAGACTTTTGGTCAGTCCATAACAATTGACATCTACAGTCATTCCAACCACATCATCTGTGCCAAAGAGTCTTTTTGCATCTGCATCGGAAAGCACACAGACATTTTTTGCTTCCTGAACTTCATTTTCTCCGAAATATACTCCATGCTTCATGGTGGCATTATTTAACAGCTTTGCATCCGGTCCCTCACCCGTCAGCATAAGAGAAAAATTTCCCTTACCTGTGGTAGTTTCTCCACTGAATGAATCCGAAACATTTACTCCTTCTATACCGTCTACCGCCCGGATTGCTTCCACATCATCCGCAGTGATCCACTCCTCATCTGTCTGTGCCTCATCGCTGACACTGATGGCAATCTGCCCGCCGCCGATATCATCAATTTCACTGTTCATCTGGTTCTTGGTTCCTTCACCCACAGATACAATGGCAATTACAGAAGCAATGCCAATGATAATGCCAAGCATAGTCAGAAAAGAACGTCCCTTATTTGCCATAATGTTATGGACTGCCATCTTGATATATTCATACAGATTACTCATCGGCATCCTCTCCTGTCTGTTCAGGAACTGCCTGTACTTCCATTCCCTCTGTGTAATCACCCAGATCTGCGATTACTTCTTCTCCTTCTTTGATTCCGTCCGTAATTTCCACATAATCCTCTGAGCTGATTCCTGTGGTAATATTTCTCTTTGTCACCAGTCCATCTTCTATCACATAGCAGAAGGAGCCTTCTTTTCCGATATTGACCACTTCCACAGGAAGAGTCACCACATTTTTCGCAGAAGCCGCATAAATCTTAACCTTTGCATCTACTCCCAGGAAAATATCTTCATCCGGATTATCAATGCTTACTGTTGCTGAAATGACCGGCGTTCCTTTTTCATTCTGCACCGCAATATGACTCATTTTTGTTACAGTACCCTGATAAGTATTATCCCCCAAGGTAATCTCAACAGACTGCCCCTCTTTCACTGTATTATAATCATATTTAGAGAGAGTCACATCCACACTTGCCTTGTCTGTATTCTCAATAGTAAACAGTTCCATACCCTGAGTAACTGCTGCTCCCTGCTTAATATCTGCCTTGGATATGATTCCGTTAAATTCCGCGGTGATTCCTTTCTTTCCTTCCTTCACCAGCTCCTCGGCTGATTTTGCGTCCAGTTCGGAAAGATTATCTGTTACTTTCAGTTTCTCTTTTTCTTCTTTTGTCAGGCTTGTGGAATCTGCCTCTGCGATAGCTTTCTCAGAAGCCAGATCTGACTGAAGCTCTGCAAGTTCATCGCTTGCTGTCTCAAGTGCACTTTCCAGAGCAGAAGTATCCGCAGTTACTGTCCCGCCATCACTTCCACTGTAATCATATCCGTAGGAGGAAGAATCTTCCCCATCGCTGTCATCTGCATCTGAACCGTCTGAAATTCCCCATGAGTAATCTGCACTGCTTTCTGTGAAATCAGAAAGTACCGGCATTTTCGGTGTCTGCTGCTTAAGATCATTATAAGTCTGCTGTGCCTGCTGCATTGCGAGCTGTGCCTGTGTTCTTGCAGCCTCCGCATTATCCAGAGCCTGTGTATTCTCATCTGAAGGGTCTGCCTGCCATGTTGCAAATGCCATCTGATATGTGGTGTCTGCCTGATTATAATCGCTTTGTGCCTGATTATACTGTGCATTCAGATCTGAGAGCTGCTGCTGGTACTGCGGAAGAGTCTCCGTCTTGTATGTATAAAGTGCGGCCTGATATTTACTCTGGATTTCCTCCTGTTTCTTTGCCTCTGCCTGGGCTTTTGCCTGAGCTTCCTGCTGCTGTGCCTGAGCCTGAGCTGCTGCCTGTGCGGATGCCTGAGCTGCCGCTTCACGCTGTGCCGCTGCTGCTGCCGCTGAAATCTGTGATTTCAGAGACGAGACATAAGCTTTTTTATCCTTTATTTTCTTCTCAAGCTCCTGAACATTCTTTTTGGCATCCTTCTGCTTCTTCTCTGCTTTGTAAGATTTATTTCTTGTATCCTTTGTATCATACTTTGTTGATTTCAGATTCAGTTCTGCTTTCCGATTATCTTTCTCCAGATCCTCTGTATTAAACTCGATCAGTTTTGTTCCCTTTTTCACCACATCTCCCTGGGCAAAAGAAACCGTTTTCAGCTCTGCATTTACAGGAGAATAATAGGTCTTCTCCTCTTCACTTCCCACTGTTCCTGTGGCATCTACAATTTCCTCAACATCACCCTTCTCTGCAGTTACCACCTGAACCTGCGGGATCTGGTTTTCTGTAGAATTCCTCTGACCTGCTACTGTAACTCCGCCGGCAACAACAAGAACAGCTGCTGCTCCAATAATCATTTTCTTTTTACTTCTCTTTTTTTTCATAATATCTGTCTCCTTGTAACCGGGTTTATGCATCCAGCTGGTTTTTTATATATTCTTCTTTCCCATAGTTTTTATTGATAAAATCTGATTCTATTTTTCCATCAATAATTCTGACTACACGCCTTGCCTGAGCAGCAATCCCATTATCATGTGTGATCAATATGACCGTTTTTCCCTGCTCGTGCATACTTTTAAGAATCTGAAGAATCTCCTTACTGGATGCAGAATCCAGATTTCCTGTAGGTTCATCTGCCAGGATCACCGGTGGCTGGGCTGCGATTGCTCTTGCAATAGCCACCCTCTGCTGCTGTCCTCCTGACATTTCATTTGGCCTGTGATCCATACGTTTCTCAAGCCCTACCATGGTCAGTGACTCTATTGCCAGCTTATGTCTCGTTTTTCTGTCTACCCCTCTGTAAACCAGCGGTAGTTCCACATTTTCAATTGCGGTCAGATTTGAGATCAGATTAAATCCCTGAAAAATAAATCCGATCTCCCGGTTTCTGACTTCTGAGAGTTCATTGTCTTCCATTGTGGACACATCAGTTCCATTCAGAAAATATTCGCCGGATGTAGGCACATCCAGACAACCCAGCATATTCATAAATGTAGACTTTCCTGAACCTGACTGTCCGATAATAGCAACAAACTCACCCTTATTAATTTCCAGATTAATATGATCCAGCGCCCGTACTTCATTCTCGCCGGGATTATATATTTTACACAAATCTTTTACTCTGATCAGCGCTTCCTCCATCTTTCCCTCCCGTCTATTAAATATCCTGCTCCAATCCAGATCTTACAGAATCGCAACCTGTCTTTCGTAAGATATCAGAAATACCTTTTACAATCATAACCTCACTTATATGTTAAAAGGGCAGCGCTTCAGTTTTCCAAAAGCTCTGCCCTTATCTGCGGAATCTGCAAGTCTCTGTTATCAGAAACGATACAGCTTCCACGATTTCTTCATATTTTTATTCCGCATCTGCCTGACTTTTTATGCTTCCAGCAGAAATGCCTTATATGCTTTCTTAGCTTCGTAAATATCTGCCTTACTTGTCACTTCCCATGGTGCATGCATACTGAGCACTGCCACACCGCTGTCAATGACTTCCATTCCATAAAGTGCTGCGATATAAGCGATTGTTCCGCCTCCGCCTACATCAACTTTACCAAGCTCAGCTGTCTGGAACGCAACTTCATGGCTGTCAAAAATATTTCTGACTCTTGCCACATATTCTGCATTTGCATCATTCGAGCCGGATTTACCTCTTGCTCCGGTAAATTTATTTAATACGATACCTCTTCCAAGATAAGCTGCATTCTTTTTCTCAAATGCCTCCCCATAAGCCGGATCATAGCCTGCACTTACATCAGAGGAAAGCATACTGGAATTCTTCAGAGTTCTTCTCAATCTCAGATCACTGTAGCATCCCATTGCATCCAGAAGTTCAGCCACTGCGTTCTCAAAGAAACGTGACTGCATACCGGTTGCACCTACGCTTCCAATCTCTTCTTTATCAGTAAACAGACAGCAGGAAGTGTGTTTCGGGGTGTCCATCCCAAGCATTGCAAGCAGAGAAGTATATGCGCACACTCTGTCATCCTGTCCATAAGCAGCGATCATACTTCTGTCCAGACCACACTCTCTTGCCTTTCCTGCCGGTACGATCTCCAGCTCTGCAGAAAGAAAATCTTCCTCTTCCATATCATACTTCTCTTTAAGGATATTCAGTACATTCTGTTTTACTGCCTCTTTCTTCTTATCATCTTCCAGGTCTTTCAGTGGTCTGCTGCCGATCAGGATGTCCAGATTCTCTCCCTCGATCACTTCTGCCGCTTTTTTCTGCATCTGCTTTCCTGCAAGATGGATCAGAAGGTCTGTGATATATACGATCGGATCATCCTCATCCTCACCGATATTTACTTCTGCTGTACTTCCGTCTTTCTTTACCACTACGCCATGAATTGCCAGGGGAAGAGTCACCCACTGGTATTTCTTAACACCGCCATAATAATGGGTATCCAGATATGCAAGATCCGTATCCTCATATAATGGATTCTGTTTGACATCAAGACGTGGAGAATCAATGTGTGCTCCCAGAATATTCATTCCCTCAGAAATATCATCCTGTCCGATATGAAACAGTGCAATGATCTTCTTCATTCCGACTGTATAAACTTTATCTCCTGCTTTCAGTTTCTCACCCTTCGCAGTCTTCTCTTCCAGAGATTCATAACCTGCTGCCCGTGCTTCTCTGATGATCTGCGTCACACATTCACGCTCTGTTTTTCCCACATTAAGAAAATTGCGATACGCTTTTGCAACCTGCTCCAGTTCTTTTTCTTCTGCTTCTGTATAAGAAAGCCATGCATTTCTACGTTCCATTTACTGTTCCGCCTTTCTTTATGACTGTCATTCATAGTATTGCTTTGATAACGGTAACTATTCATCAGTTCGCTATTATGTAATGGTATTGAACAATTACCTGTTTTTCATTATAAAACATCCTCTGAAAATTTTCCATATGATTAATATTTATTTGTCAGTGGACATTATGATTCATTTCCGCTATAGTTGATGGCAGGTTAATGTTTCTCCTCTCAAATTCATTATTTGCGAGGATTATTATAAAAATATCTGCAATACCAGGAGGTTCTGTCATGAAAAATTCAGAGGAACTGCGTCAGCAGCTTCGTTCCATAAACCGCAAAAGTTATCCGGCATATAAAGGGCTGAAAGGTCTGTATCATTTTGGAAATTATATTCTGTCCATCGACCATGTGCAGGGAGATCCTTTTGCTTCTCCCTCTCATGTCAGCATTCAGATTTCACACAGAGATACCGGATTTCCCGTCGAATATTATAAAGATACACTTACCGGGACTACTCTTTGCGACTATCTTACACGTCAGTTTGAAAAACAGGTCAGTCAGTACAGCTTTCGTGCAAAAGGCTCCGGCAAAAGCGGCCTGCTCACTGCCAGTCATTGTGGTCAGGAGATTCTTTCCCGGACAGCCTGTGAAATAACAGAAAAAGGCATAACCGCCCGCTTTTTTGTGGGCTTCCCTGCTAATGGCCGCACGATCAATGCCACTGAACTGGAGAAAATCCTTTTTGATTTTCTGCCTGTATGCATTCAAAAATCCTTTTTCTACTCCAGCCTTAATGCAAAGGAATTACAGAATTATATAGAGCTTGCAGAGGATCAGGAATTTATCCGTCAGACGCTGCCCGCAAAAAATCTCTGCGCATTCATAGCCGATGGCTCCATCCTCCCAAGAGAAAGCGGTATTTCCTCCCGCCCTATGAAAGCTTCCATTCCCTTTACTTCTCCGGACAGTCTGCGCATTTCCATAAATCTTCCCCATAAAGGAAAAATCACAGGCATGGGGATTCCAAAGGGAATCACTCTGATCGTAGGCGGTGGATATCATGGCAAATCCACGCTTCTGAATGCACTTGAACTTGGTGTATACAATCATATCCCCGGAGATGGACGTGAATACGTGATCACAGATGCAACTGCTGTCAAACTGCGTTCAGAAGATGGCCGTTTTATCAAGGATGTGGATATTTCCATGTTTATAAATGATCTTCCAAACAAGAAAGATACCCGCTGTTTCTCTACACTGGATGCCAGTGGAAGCACTTCCCAGGCAGCCGGTATCGTAGAAAGCATGGAAGCCGGAAGCCACCTTTTTCTTCTTGACGAAGACACCTCCGCAACTAACTTCATGGTTCGTGATGCTTTCATGCAACAGGTTATTCAGCGTGAGAAAGAGCCGATCACTCCGTTTCTGGAGCGTGCAGAAGATCTTTATAAAAAAGCAGGGATTTCTACAATTCTTGTTGCCGGAAGTTCCGGGGCATTCTTTCATATTGCAGATACAATTATCCAGATGGACAATTACGTTCCAAAAGATATTACAGCTTCTGTCAAAAAATTATGCAGCCAATATCCTCTGCCTGCTGTTTCAGTTACTGATTTTCAGCTTCCGCACAGCCATCGCATTATGAGCAGACCTGCCGAATCTTCTAAGCGCCTCATACATAACAGTCGTGGAAATCATTCCGATTCCGGTGCCGCAAAACCTGAGCGCCTGAAAACCAGAATCTCCGGAACAGATGGCTTCTCTCTCGGCAGACAGGAGATTGATCTCCGCTATACAGAACAGCTTATTGACGCAGAACAGACCGCTGCCTTAGGTCTCCTGCTGAAATATGCAGTTGAACATCTGGCAGACGGCAGACGTACCCTGCCTGAGATTGTGCAGTTTCTTTGGAAAAATCTCTCTTTACATGGTCTGTCCTTCTTTACGGAGAATCAAAAAATTTCCTGTGGTTACGCTACTCCCCGTATTCAGGAAATTTATGCCTGTCTTAATCGTTACAGAGGTTTATAAGAAAGAATCCTGCTTCAGTGACATAATAAAATCACCGCTTCTCCGTCGATCTTGTCGGCTAAGCGGTGATTCACGTTCATTTTACACTTTTTAGGGAAAGGAAAGATTTTCTCTTAAGGTACGTCATTTCCTTAAGATGTAAATATCATAACCTATAAATGTGAGAGAAATTTGTCTAATTTCTAATATAATTATAAAATTTATAAAAAAACTGCAAAAATTTGTTACTGTTCACTCCGTTCTCAGCAACACAAAAATTTTACACTTTTAGAAATTTTGTAGGAATCAGTTGCATCTCCCTTTCAATCCGTTATAATATTAGATGTATGTAACTATTTAATAATCAAAGAAATCTCTGCGGAACAGTTATCTGATATAGAGCTGCATAACACAACAAAGGTTAGTACACCGTTTTCGAAATAACTATACCACTCACTTGTCTGCGAATCCGATTGGTATAGTTATTTACGAAACGATGTACCTGGAAAGAGGAAAATAAATGTTTAGAAAAATAGATAAAACCAGTACATTCAACGATGTTCTGAAACAAATTATCGAAAATATCCAAAACGGAGAATTACAACCCGGCGACGCACTTCCTGCTGAACGTATTCTGGCAGAAGAATTCGGAATCTCCAGACCAGCATTACGAGAAGTCCTGAAGGCTCTTTCCCTGCTCGGGATTACTGTCAGCGTACATGGCGGTGCCAATTATATTGCAACTGATCTTCACAGCTGTCTTACTGAACCTCTGTCTATCATATTTCAAATGTACAACAGCAAAATTCAGGATGCATTGCAGCTTCGAGGCGCACTGGAAAGCAAAGCTGCTTTTCTCGCTGCCCAAAACTGTACACCGCTGGATGCTGCTGAACTCCAGCTTATCATTGCCAGACTGGACAGCACTCAGGATGAAAAAATCCGCGGTGATCTGGATCGTGATCTGCATCTGAAAATTGCTCAGATTTCTGCCAATCCATTAATACTGAGTGTCTTAAATGCCTCTGCACAGATTACCGAAAATATGATCGTTGGAATACGTTCCTATCTTATGCAGAAAAATAACGATGCACCGGAGATTGATTCCCAGCACACCCGGCTTGTTCAGGCAATAACCAATAATGATGCACCTCTTGCAGAAAAAGTTATGAATGAACATATGCATACTATAGAATATCTCCTGAATGAAATTACGTCTGACAACCTCACAATTTCTGATAACGTTCAACAACCATAAATTATCCTGATCATGTTATCAAAAATTATATGTCAGACCCACTTATCAAACCTATGGCAATCCTCTAAAATCATACTTTATCTGGAGAATTGCCATATCTGCTTTACAATCATTCTGTTTCTTCACTGAAAATCTCGCACATCAGCCTTGCCCCTGTTTTAAATCCCATGGCAAAACTTTCTTCCAGCTCCTGTGGATATATTTCCATATGTTTATTCATCAGTTCATCCAGTTCTTCAGCAAGCTCATCTGTCAGTTGAACTCTCAATTTCTGATAGCACTGGTATGCCTTCTCTTTTTTCTCTTTACATAAATCATCATGCATTATTGACATTTCATTTTTTTCTCTATTGTCATTATCCATATACATACCATACAGTTTCCGAATCACATTTTCCATATATTTACCCAGTCTCTCTGAAAATATTTATTTACTGCATTCTAGAGCGTGTCTGAAAAAGGCTTTCTGCAAGATGTGCGTCACAATTTGTGGGATATTTTGCCCGGATGAGGGCGCCGTAGCGGGCTACGGCAACTGAATTCGGGTGAAATATCCCGCAAAGTGGGG
>ENA-OQLI01002304-OQLI01002304.1-human-gut-metagenome-genome-assembly--contig:-NODE-2304-length-9952-cov-3.423511_pt1 | contig 9952 bp, 9 predicted proteins | sample MGYA00242805_ERZ504812 | MGnify/ENA primary metagenome ERZ504812 (study PRJEB26092, sample SAMD00036430) | human gut metagenome | host: Homo sapiens | study: EMG produced TPA metagenomics assembly of the...
AAGGCATATATCTGAACAGAATAAAATTTTGTCAATATCGCTTCTGAATCCCATAAATTTTACATTCTTCAAATTCAGTTCAGCAACCCTTGCCTTATAGTGTTCCAACAGTTCTCCCTGACCTATGGCTAAAAATAGGACATCATTTCTTTGTCGACTGATAATATGTGCAATATTTATGAATGTATCCCAATCCTTTGCCGGATTGAAACGAGCCATCATAGAGACTAAATACTTAGTATCTATCCCCAACTCATTCTTCAGCAAATCTTTATGATAGTCAGGAAAGTTTCTGAATCTTGAATAAGAAAATCCATTATATATAACATCTGCTTTATTATGAGGTGCGTTCTTTGCAATAACCCCGGCCCTTGAATTGCTGACTATTCTAGCTGCCATCGTAAACGCGAGTCTGTTGGCAAATCTGCTTAATAGTTTTCTAACAGGATTCCCATCTGCCAAAAATCCTACAATCAACCTATAGGATAAAAATGGTTTGAGTATTGAAATAAGGATAAGAACATAATGAATTTCCGTCCAAAGATGCAAAATAGAAGGTCGTAATGTTTTTAACGTTCGGAATATTACCTTTGCAGTTTCTAACTTTGATGGATAATCTATGACGATAATCTTTGCATCCGTTTTATATATATCGGGATAATCTATTGCTTTATTAAGCAAAATAACATATTGTTCATAAAATTCATTTGAATTCAGCCCTTTAACCAATTCTACCATTCTCCGTTCACGTCCTCCTCCTGTAAGTCCAGCAATGACGTGTACTAATTTTATTTTATCATTCATCTAACAGCAATTATTATCTAAACTATTGGCTATATAGTATCCCAATAGCATCATTAACATACAGTTATTCGTATCCGAATACCCCATAGAAAATATCGTTTTAAGAAACCATATCGTCAAACATAGATAAGCGGACAGTTTCAGCATTGTATCAGCATTCCACTGATAAATGCTGACAGTTATTGATATAAATATAAAGGCATATATACTTACACCCAAAAGCCCATTGGAACACAATATTTCCAACCAATCATTGTGTGCGAAATTTCCCCATACACTTACAGAACGGCATAATCCTCCACCGAAAAAATATTCTACATTTGATGAATAGATCCAATTTTTCCACATCGTAGGATAAGCGACACTTCTTGCACCATAATTACCTTCCTCCATTCGCATCAGACGAGTCATTAGGTAGTCGTTGTTGCTAATCAGATAATAGATTAGAAATGCGGACATTATACCAAGCATGAATACCACTGCTATTTTCTTCACATTTCCACGGCTTTCCTTCAGATAAAAAAAGGCCATAAGAAGCAGACTGCAAAACAGACAGATAATAGCTCCTCTTTTAGATGCGTTTATTATTAACACCGATAAGACTATCAGTATTGTTATTGGAATTAATTTTCTCTTGAAGTATCTGAAAAACAATGGAATAAAAGGAATGACTGAAACCAGTAGATAAGCGGTGTTGTTTTGATAGTTGATACCGAATTTTTCAATTATCACAGATAAATAAATACCGAAACACGCACATGATACGAGAAAGAACCCCAGTCCTGTGAATACCCAGTATTTATCAGTAGCAATTTGTTTCAACTCCAACACATACCCTATAAAGAAAAAAAGAAAAAACAGAACATATTTCATGTACTCCTTATAAATCGGAACTACTCCAATTCCTTCATATTTCCAGCCAAAAACTTCTGCCGGAGAAAGTAGTAAAGTTATGGTAAACAGTACCAGCATAGCTATAATACCCCATAGAGATACTGGCTTGTAACGTCTGTCAAGAATGACATAACTAAGACAAATAAGACCGAAACAAATATCTAATATATAAATATATGGGCCAAAACTATTGCCACCCTTAACCGTAAAAATGTAACTGATGAACAGTAATATTGGGGCTATTTTAGACAATCGGATTATCGCTTCCATAAGTTTGCATCAATTTCTATCATTTCTCCTAACTTCTCATTCCATTTTTCAGGGTTGAATACACCGAAACCTGATGCAGGAAAGAAAGTCAGTTCTCCAAAATAGATTTCATTATTTATTGAGTACAGATCAACCCGCAAAAAGGAATGTCCTTTCGCCAGTTTTGCTGCAATTTCAAGCATTTCTGCGTATCTTGTAGGCTTAGAGACCAATTGGGTTGCCGACTTGATTTCTGAACTATCCACAGGTAACAATCCTATAAATTCTTGGTGATTCCATTCCGTATCGTAAAAATCAATCGTTTCACAAGTTCGTCTGTCAGCTATCACTTGACAATAGTGAGGCACTCCATTAAAACAGAAAAATTTATAGTCTGTCAATTCCGAGTCGTCTGCATTCTGCATATAAGTTTCGGCTAAGATTTTGCGTGGGACATCCTTATAGGGATATTCGCGAAAAGTGCTGTAAATGCTTTTACCCAATGACTGCACAAGTTTTTTACGAGCCTGATTCTTATTAAATTGCTTGTTATCTTTACAAATTACAACACCTCCATTACCACCGCCATTTGTGGTCTTCAACACGAACTTATCTGGTAAAGAATCAAAATCAATATCATCAAAACTATTCCAAACGCCCAGTGTGGGAATGATGTATTTTTCTCCGATAATTGATTTTACATATTCCTTCACGGCATATTTGTCCACCATCATAGTATATTCCGGCTTTCTATTGTAAAGTTTAAGCCATTGTATTTTCTCGGAGAATGTCTTCGGATCTTTCAAATTCAGACGTTTCCCGAAATACAGATAATATCGTATTTTCAGATACAAAGCATCTGGGAACAACCAATTGAGCTTGACGACCATTGCCGACAATAACTTTTTTGGATTTCTGATATAAGTGACAACTGATTGCATGTTCTAACGATTTATATATTTTTTCAAATTGAATATTATGTGCCGTTCTTTAGGGGACAGCATTATTATTAACACATAAACAAATATGGCTATAACAACACACAGAATCTGCCAGTATAATTGTTCTGAACATATAAGTATGCCCAAAGTGGCTACAAGCATAGCCAATGATGCGATTGTTGCAGGCAAGAGATGCTTAATCATGTCTACAAAAGATATTTTCACAAGGAAATACAAAATGGTCGTATTGATAACAACACCAGTCAACCTTACCAAAGCCCTTGCTTCGCATAGCGTATCAAATCCTTTGTCCACAGCCCATAAGACGGTCGGTATCAGAAAAGCCATGTGCAGAACCTGTGCAAGTACGGACAGCCTCGGTTTCCCTTTGGCACGGAACATTTCACTACAATAATGTGCAAACACGATGGTTATACTGCTCGTCAATCCCCATAGCCCGATAAAGTGTGCCGCTTCCGTCCATTGGTTTCCCAATAAGATTTCGGTAATCAGGTCACGGAAAAGATAAATCCCTACACCGAGCGGTATAACCAATATTCCCACTAATTTCTGAAACGAAAAGAACATCCGTTTCAGTTCTTCATCATTGTCCTGAAGCCTTGATAAAGAAGAAAACAGAACAGGAGTAGTCGCTGCCGTAATCAGTCCCATAATCTGTCCCACGGTGGACATTGAAGTGCGGTAAACTCCCAAATAATGCTGGTTGAGCATTGTCCCAACAATGAATATGTCCACATAGCCTGTCATCCATATTGCTACAGCTTCCACCATAGACCAAGCTGTAAATGAAAACATATCTTTCAGCAACCGGAAACTGTAAAAGAGATTGGGTTTCCAATTTGATTTGTCTGTCAATATGATTGCATGTGATAGATTCAATACTATCACTCCTGCAATAAGCGACCAGTAGCTTCTGGTGAAATATGCCAATGGAATAGTGACAAGTAACGGAAGCAGTAAACCAACAATACGCACCCAAAACAGCGTGTTGAAGTCAAAACTTCTTTTATAGAATGCCATCTGTACACGTGAAAAGGCGGCAAGCGGAAGACAGAAACAGGAAACTGCAATCACAGCTCCCCATCCGTCATTTCCGACAAGAGTAGCAATCTTCTCCGAAAAACAGATGATTACCACCCAAATAACCAGCGACAGGACAAGATTGGACCAAAAAGCAACATTCGTGGAACGATACAAGTCTTCATCGGAATTGAACTTGTGCTGTATCAAATACTTCTGAAATCCCGCATCAGTGAAAATCTCAGCAAAACTGATAACCATTGTCGCCGTAACCAATACACCGAAAGCATCCGGTGTAAGCAAGCGTGCCAACACCATTGTCGAAATCGGAGCAACGAGTTTTGCCGCCAATTCCGTCAATGATGACCATTTGGTGGCATTCACCACCTGATTATTCAGATTGACCATATTATCCGATTAGAAATCTTCCGAACTTTGTCTTTAACGCAATCCATGACATCAGAAGAGAAATCACAAGCGTTATTGTGAAACCGACCCAAGGTAATGCCAACGGAGTACATATATCTGTAAGTCCGGAATAGTAATAAAGATATTTCAATATAAACTGCTGAAATATATACACACCGAAACACATCGAACTGATTCGGAGTACAGCAGGTGTTACGTGTAATATATTCTGTTTAAGCAACAGGTTTATCATAAGATAAAGCATCAAAAGACCATTTGTCGAATATACTATTCTTGAAACATTTACCACTGACAGTTTTGTTATTTTAGATAGTAAACTATTGTAAATAAGAATATTATTTACCTCCATTTTCATTACTGTCCCGTAAAAGTGGATAAATAGTTCTTTGAAATTATTGAAATATAGTCAATTACACGGTTTTTTGAAATGAAACGGACTTGATTTTGCAACTTTGCAGTCTAATACAAATGGCTGCTATGTTCCAAGACAAATACGTATTCTCTCAATTAACCGCTTTTCTGAACAGGACTCAGTTCAACAACTATGTTCGCAAGTATGATGGCAACAGATATGTGAAACATTTCACTTGCTGGAATCAGATGCTCGCGATGATGTTTGGACAACTGAGTAACCGTGAGAGCCTGCGAGACTTAATCGTTGCTTTCGAGGCGCATAGGGGCAAGCAATATCATCTTGGGTTAGGTCGTGAACCGATAGCCAAGACAACTCTTGCCACAGCCAACCAGAACCGCGATTACAGAATCTTCGAAGACTTTGCATTCTATATGATGAAGGAAGCCTGCGAGAAGCGGACGACCAACATCCTTGACATTTCCGGAAAGAAATATGCGTTTGATTCAACAACGATTCCGTTATGTCTTGCAACATTCCCATGGGCAAAGTTCCGAAGCAAGAAAGGAGGGGTGAAAGCTCATATCTTATACGACATTGAAGCACAAGTTCCTGCCTTCTATACTGTAACTACTGCATCAAAGCATGATTCCACAGCAATGTCTTCAATCCATTATGAACCAAATGCTTATTACATATTCGACAGGGCTTATGACTCCTTTAAAGAACTCTATAGGATACATCTTACAGACTCTTTCTTTGTTGTCAGAGCCAAGACGAACTTAAAGTATAAGACAGTCAGATGGAAGCGAAGAATGCCAAAGAACATAATGACAGATGCTGAAGTGAAACTGACGGGATATCTCTCAGAGAAGAAATATCCCGAATCATTCCGACTCATTCGTTACTACGACGAAGAGGATGACCGTGAGTTCACTTTTTTGACGAATGCAAAACAACTTTCTGCACTGGATGTCGCCGATCTTTATAAGAAAAGATGGTTGATCGAGCTGTTCTTCAAATGGCTCAAACAGCACCTCAAGATAAAGAAATTCTGGGGCACAACAGAGAACGCTGTTCGCATACAAATCAGTGTGGCTATTATCACGTACTGTCTTGTGGCTATTGTCCAACATGATATGAAGTTGAAACGTTCAACCTATGAAGTTTTGCAAATTCTCAGCATATCATTGACAGATAAAAACCACTTGCGTGACCTGTTCGACAAGACTAATTTCAATGATGTCAAAGATCTAAATGATCCCCTGATTCCGGGGCTTTTTGATTAATTGTTTAACTCGTCCCATTTTAACGGGACGCTAATGCTCCATTTTGTTAAAATAGGTTAAAACCACAAAAGAACCGACAAAAAGACAAGTCGCAGCAACTGCATATTTCGGCCGTATGTATGGGGCTATTGTTGCCTTATAGTCAGGACATCGATAACCGATGTAGAAGAACAGAAAATAATAAAGTGAGTTGTTCATTCTTAACGGCAAAGGAAGAAACGAACATATCGAACACAATACTATAACAGCAAACAGCCATTTTCCTCTCATCCGCAATTTTTCAATCACATAAATCCCCACAAAGCACCAAAACAGCATAGGTAGAAACCATAGATGCCCACAACCATTCAATATACTGTACGCTATTTCCGTCATAGGACGGTGAATGTCATAGAACAGGGCATAGTAAATCACGCTGAAAAACAATCCCGGAAGCAACAGCCTTTTGGCTTTCCGCAGGATAAGATAATTGAAAGACAGAATGTCATCTCCTTTATTCTTTACCTGATGCCTGAAAACATAACCGGAAATGAAGACAAACGCTTCCAACATGAAAGCGTATGAAGATGTCGCAATCCACCAATATGCCGGTATATCAGGATAGCCTGCCGGCTTTTCCCACGCTCCATGAGACTGTAAACTAAAGTGTGTCAAGTAAAGGGAAAAGAAATTATTAACTTTACAGACACACTTTGATTATGAGCAATTCATTTGATTTTGAGGAATTCAAGGCACAAGCCATCGAAAAGTTGAAGGCAGGAGTGCCGCTATCAGGCAAGGACGGTGTATTGGCGCCTTTGTTGGAGAATCTGCTGAACAGCGCCCTGGAAGGAGAACTGGACAGTCATCTTGACGGAGTCGAACGCGAGATGGGCAACCGCCGCAACGGGCATATGAGCAAGCAGGTACAGACATCAATGGGAGAAATAACCATAAACACACCGCGCGACCGTGACGGTACTTTCGATCCCCAGGTTGTGCGCAAACGCGAGAAGATCCTTGCGGACTCCCTTGCGGACCGTATCATAGGCCTGTACGCCATCGGCAACAGCACAAGAGAGATAAGCGACATCCTTGAGGAGCAGTTCGGCAGCCGCATATCGGCAGAGACCATAAGCAGCATAACGGACCGTGTCCTTCCTGAGATACAGAGCTGGAAAAACCGGCCTCTGGACCGGGTGTATCCCATCGTGTGGCTTGATGCGGTTCATTACAAGGTAATGGACGAGAAGAACCGTCCAGTGACACGAGCCATCTATAATGTACTGGCCCTTACATGCGAGGGAAGGAAAGAGCTTCTTGGCATGTACATATCCAAGAGCGAGGGAGCCAACTTCTGGCTCGGCGTCCTTACGGATCTCCAGAACAGAGGTGTCCAGGATATCCTCATTGCCTGTGTTGACGGGCTCAAGGGCTTCCCCGATGCGATAGCAAGTGTCTTTCCTCAAACTACGGTCCAGCTCTGCATCGTACACCAGATACGCAACTCTGTAAAGTATGTTGCCAGCAAGAACCAGAAAGAGTTCATGCGTGATCTGAAGCTCGTATATCAGGCGGTCAACAAAGATGCCGCAGAAAAGGCACTTGACGACCTTGAAATCAAGTGGGGCGAGGACTATCCGATTGTCATCAAGAGCTGGCGTGACAACTGGGACCGCCTGACCGCCTACTTCCAGTACTCACAGCATATCAGAAGGATAATATATACTACAAATACCGTAGAAGGCTATCACCGCCAGCTCCGCAAAGTAACCAAGAACAAGGGCGTATTTACATCTGACACCGCCCTGGAAAAACTTGTCTATCTTGCATTTACGAGAATCCGGAAGAAATGGACGCAACCGGTGCAGAACTGGGGACAGACGGCCCAGCAACTGGCCATCCTGTTCCCGGACAGGTTCAGGATCATAGCCTGACAACATCTTTTGTTTGGAGTTCTTTGACGATATTGATAACTTAGCGGAGCCGTTTTGGGATATTGGTGGTCCCAAAACGACTCCGAAATATAACTTGACACAGTTTAGTTTACACTACCCGCTCCATTGAAAATGGCGAATGAATGATACAATACGAGCAGCACAATAAGTACTACCCGCATGAATACCACATCTTCCAATATCTTCTTTTCCTTCACAAATTCTATGCTTTTAAGGATTCCATCGCCGATTGACGAAGCGTCCCGGATTATTGTAGTTCAATACTTTTGCAGGAACTCCCGCTACTGTCGCGTTTTCAGGAACATCTTTTGTTACAACCGAACCTGCACCGATAGTGACATTATTCCCGATTTTCACATCTTCCACGATACATACCGACGGACCGATATACACATTGTCTCCGATGACAGCCGGAGTGCCTTTATTCGAACCGATAGTTAAGAACTGACTCAGATTTACATTGTTCCCAATAACCGTATTTGGATTGATCACAATGCCTACTCCGTGACCGATATATAATCCATATCCGATTTTTGCTGTGCGAGGAATTTGTATTCCCCACTTTCTTGACAACCGTCTGTGCATATAGCAGGCAAACAGGTTAAAAGGATTAGGCATCGAAGCCAAACGCAGCCAAAACAAATAGGTGAAACAATGATTTTTCGCAATAATAACCTCCAGCAATAATTTGAATATCGGCGGTTTACCCCCCCCCGAATATCGCGTATAATCACTTAATATATAGGTATATACATCTTTCATATTGAATATTCTTTAGAATTGGCAGTTGAAATATTCCTTATACCACTCCACAAACTTTCCAATACCTTCATCTAAAGTCACATGAGGTCTGTACCCCATATCGCGCTCTAGTTTAGTGGTGTCAGCGTATGTAGTATATACATCGCCCTGCTGCATCGGAAGCATCTTCATCTCGGCTTTGCGTACGAGCTTTTCTTCAAGGGTATGGATGAAATCCATCAACGGCATGGGATGTCCGCAGCCGATATGGTATATCTCCGCTGGAACTTCACCGGAAAGAGTATGGTCTATCACACGGACAACGCCCTCGATGATGTCATCTATATAAGTGAAGTCCCGCGAAAGGTTTCCATTGTTGAATACCTTTATCTGCTCTCCGGCAAGTATCGCTTTCGTGAACAGCATCGGGGCCATGTCCGGACGTCCCCAAGGTCCATATACCGTGAAGAACCGCAGTCCGGTAGTCGGGATGCCGTATAGTTTGGAATAGACATGAGCCATCAGCTCGTTGGACTTCTTTGTGGCGGAGTAGAGAGAAAAGGGGCTGTCCACGTTATCGCTTTCTGCAAATGGTGTCTTTGTATTCCCGCCATAGACGGACCTTGTCGATGCATATACGAAATGTTTTACAGGGTTGTGCCGTACCGCTTCCAGAAGATTGGCAAACCCGACAATGTTGCTGTCTATATATGCCAAAGGATTTTCAATGGAATAGCGTACCCCCGCTTGGGCGGCAAGGTTCATCACCGCATCGAACTTTTCCTCCTCGAACAATCTTTCAAGAGATGTCTTGTCCTGCAAATCCATACGGACAAAACGGTAACTGGCATATCGGTCGCTCTGTACCGTATGTCCTTGTACTATCTTTTCCTCCGCTATGCCACATTCTTGAAGTCGGGCGTATTTCAGACTGACAGGATAATAGTCGTTGATGTTGTCTATGCCGACTACTTCATTTCCCCTTTCAACAAGCCTGTGCACCAAATGGAAACCTATAAATCATGCTTCACCGGTAATTAAAATCTTCATAAAATTCTCCTGTTTTATGATTACACTGCCAAAAGTACCAAATGCTAATCACAAATACTTTATAAATCTCTCATAACTCACTTGCTACTCAATGTAATCATTTTTATTATTAGTTATTTGTATGTTTTTGCCTAAATGTTAAGTACAAGTTATATTTTGCTAAAAGGCAATAAAGGTATGCATTTAAGGGCACAATCAACGATTATTCTTGACCTATCCACACTG
>ENA-OQLI01002311-OQLI01002311.1-human-gut-metagenome-genome-assembly--contig:-NODE-2311-length-9925-cov-2.700245_pt1 | contig 9925 bp, 5 predicted proteins | sample MGYA00242805_ERZ504812 | MGnify/ENA primary metagenome ERZ504812 (study PRJEB26092, sample SAMD00036430) | human gut metagenome | host: Homo sapiens | study: EMG produced TPA metagenomics assembly of the...
ACGGAGCCGAAGGCGATCTCTACTTCCTGGCTTGGACCACCACGCCCTGGACACTGCCGTCGAATACCGCGCTGGCCGTAGGCCCCGAAATCGAATACGTGCGCGTCAAATGCCGCAATCCCTATACGGATGCCCCCCAGACTGTCATCCTGGCCAAAGAACTGCTGGGGTCGTATTTTACCCCCAAGATGGAGGGCAAGTTCGAAATCTCTCCGGTCACCTACAAGGGTCCGGACTTCGAAGGCATCCGCTACGAACAGCTCATCCCCTGGGTGAAGCCTGCGGGCGATGCGTTCCGCGTCATCCTGGGCGACTACGTGACCACCTCCGACGGTACGGGTATCGTGCATATCGCCCCGACGTTCGGTGCGGACGACGACCGCGTGGCCCGCGCCGCAGGCATCGCCCCGCTGTTTATGGTCGATAAGGCGGGCAAGAATCAGCCGATGGTCGATCGCAAGGGACGGTTCTTCCTGCTCGAAGAGCTCGACCCGACCTTCATACGCGGCAACGTCGATACAGCGGCCTATTCCCAATGGGCGGGCCGTTACGTGAAAAACGCCTACGACGATTCGCTCGCCGCCGACGCGCCGACGCTCGACGTCGATCTCTCAGTGATGCTCAAGGCCGAGAACAAGGTTTTCAAGATCGAAAAGCACACCCACTCCTACCCCCACTGCTGGCGTACGGACAAACCGGTGCTCTACTACCCGCTCGACTCCTGGTTCATCCGAACTACGGCGCTGCGCGACCGGATGATCGAACTCAACAAGACGATCCGCTGGAAGCCGGAATCGACCGGAACGGGACGCTTCGGCAAGTGGCTCGAAGGTCTGGTGGACTGGAACCTCTCGCGCTCGCGCTTCTGGGGCACGCCGCTGCCGATCTGGGCTACGGAGGATTACTCGGAAATGAAGTGCATCGGCTCGGTCGAAGAGCTCGTCGCCGAAATCGAAAAATCCGTCGCGGCAAGTCTGATAAAGGAGAATCCCTACAAGAACTTCAAGCCGGGCGACCTCTCCAAAGAGAACTACTCGACCGACCGGATCGACCTGCACCGTCCTTACGTGGACAATATCGTGCTGGTTTCGTCCAAAGGCGAACCGATGCGGCGCGAACCGGATCTGATCGACGTGTGGTTCGACTCGGGCGCCATGCCTTATGCCCAGCTACACTACCCCTTCGAGCACGGCGGCGACTACTTCAAGAGCGTCTATCCGGCCGATTTCATCGCCGAAGGCGTCGATCAGACGCGCGGATGGTTCTTCACGCTGCATGCCATCGCCACGATGCTCTTCGACTCGGTGGCTTTCAAAAACATCATCTCGAACGGTCTGGTGCTCGACAAGAACGGCAACAAAATGTCCAAGCGCCTAGGTAATGCCGTGGATCCCTTCGAAATACTTTCGACCTACGGCGCCGACGCGACGCGTTGGTACATGATCTCCAACTCGCAGCCCTGGGACAACCTCAAGTTCGACCGGGACGGCGTGGACGAAGTGCGCCGCAAGTTCTTCGGCACGCTCTACAATACCTACTCGTTCTTCGCCCTCTACGCCAATGTGGACGGTTTTACGGGACAGGAGCCGGAAGTTCCGATGAGCGAACGCCCGGAGATCGACCGCTGGATCATCTCCCTGCTCAATACGCTGGTCCGGAACGTCACCGAATCGCTCGAGAATTACGATCCGACGCCGGCGGCCCGTATGATCCAGGAATTCGTATGCGAAAACCTGTCGAACTGGTACGTGCGCCTCAACCGCACGCGGTTCTGGGGCGGGGGTCTGACACGCGACAAACTGGCAGCCTACCAGACGCTCTACACCTGTCTGGAAACCGTTTCGATGCTCTCCGCACCGTTCGCGCCGTTCATCTCCGACCGTATCTTCCGCGATCTGAACGCCGTAAGCGGTCGCCACACGGACGAGTCGGTACATCTTTCGACCTTCCCCGTCTGCGACTCCTCGCTCATCGACGGTGAATTGGAGCAGATGATGTCTATGGCCCAACAGGTTTCGTCGATGGTACTGGCCCTGCGCCGCAAGGTGAACATCAAAGTCCGCCAGCCGCTCACGAAGATACTCATTCCGGTCCTCGACGCCGACACCGCACGCCGCATCGAAGCCGTCAAGGGGCTCATTATGAGCGAAGTGAATGTCAAGGAAATAGAACTGATCGAAAATACGACGGGACTCATCACCAAGCGCATCAAGCCCAACTTCAAGACCCTCGGTCCCAAATACGGCAAACAGATGAAGCAGATCGCAGCTCTCGTAGCCGGGTTCTCACAGGATCAGATAGCCGCGATCGAAGCATCGGCGGAAACCCTGCTGGACGTGGACGGCGAAAAAATCACCGTCACCCCTGCCGATTTCGAAATCACCTCGGAAGATATGCCGGGCTGGCTCGTAGCTACGGAGGGCAAGCTGACCGTAGCCCTCGATATCACGATCACCGACGACCTGCGTGCCGAAGGTATCGCCCGCGAGTTGATCAACCGTATCCAGAACATCCGCAAGGATTCGGGCTTCGAGGTGACGGACAAAATCCGTGTGGAGATCGAACAGCAGGAGTTCGTCCTTCCCGCGCTCAAATCCTTCGCCGACTACATCGCCTCGCAGACGCTGGCTGTCGAAATCGAAGGAGTGCCTTCTCCCAGCGGCGAATTCGTCGTGGAGTCGGAGGTAGATGAGCAACCGGTCCGTATCGCGGTGACCAAAATTTGACCAAAAAAGGAGAACCTGCACGTTTCCGGCAAAAAATTTGGAAGTAACGGGAATATTGTTTAATTTAGTATAACATTATTACAAATAAAATATTGAAACTATGGCAGAAGCAGAAAAAACCCGATACAGTGACGCCGAATTGGAAGAGTTCAAACAGCTCATTCTCAAAAAACTGGAAACAGCACGTGCGGATTACGAACTCCTGCGCGCCACGATAACCCACACCGCATCGAACGATACGGCGGATACCTCGCCGACGTTCAAGGTGCTGGAGGAGGGAGCCACTACGCTCTCCAAAGAGGAGAGCGGCCGCTTGGCAGCCCATCAAATGAAATTCATCCGCAACCTCGAAATGGCACTCGTACGCATCGAGAACAAGACATACGGCATCTGCAAAACCACCGGCAAGCTGATCCCCAAGGAGCGGCTGATGAAAGTGCCTCACGCAACCGAGTGCATCGAGGCCAAAGAAGGACGGATTCACTAAAGGATTCACCCTCCGAACGAATGTTCTTTTCGTATGGTATGAAAAGAATCCGTTCGCCACGACCGGAGATAAAAATAGGAGCGTCCCCGTCAGGACGCTCCTATTTTTATAAAAAACATCCCGCAACTAAGTGCGGCTGCAGGATGCTTCCCTGACGGAACAATAACACTTATGAATTGGAACTTCTCTATATTCATTCGCCGGCCACGCCGCTCCGATTTTTTTTCGTCGTGATCTCGATCACCCCTTCCGCTCCCTTCTCGCCATAACGTTCGACCCCCTGCTCTCCTTTCAATACCGTCATCGCGTCGATTCGGGAGGGATCCAGTTGCGAAAGGCGATCGGCAGAAAGTTCCTCGCCATCCAATACTATTAAACCGACCTGCTTCAGAGAACGACCGTTATCAACAACTGAAACCGAATCCGAATCCGCTCCGGTCGTATAGGTCAACGTAACGGTTTCCTCCAAAGGCTGCGCCGACGTGGCAATCGATTTAGACACGGAAATCGACTTTGACACAGAAGTGCGCCCCGAGGAGGCGCCGGAAGGCTCCCTGACAACTGTCATCTTATTAGGCGTTTTGCCCGACGCATTCGACGAATAAACCGCCAAAGTCGTACGTTCTCCGGATTCATTCGTCGTAAACTCGATCACACCGTCCCGCGCCCGCTCGCCATAACGGTCCAGCAATTCGAACCCGGGTTGCAGAATCCGAACCCACAGAACCTTCCCCGCATCGATCGACTTCAAATAGTCATCATCGACCTGCCGGCCGTTGATCAACACAAGCGGTCGGGCTCCATTGAGCGGACGGATCGTAAATCCGTTTCCCGTATCCTTGATCCGATAAAGACCGGGACCTTCCTGGAAAGAGTTTCCACGCTCGAAACTACACTCCAGACGGTCGAACTGCCGGGCACCTTCAGTCGTCGTCACATAAACCACGCCATCCGCCGCCGCCTCGCCGTAACGTCCGACAGCCCATTCGTCCTTCAAGACCGACATCGATTCGATTTCCGCTTCATTCAAAGCCTTTACCTCGGCAGCTGCGACCCTTCTGCCATCGAGCAGGAAGAGCATCGAACTCAAATCGTGACCGGAAACCACGAACGAATCGTTCGGTGCAGCAACTTCGGAAATCCGCACCTTGCCCTGCCCGTCCACCGGAGTATTACCGGTCTGAACCGTACCGAACGACGGTCCCTCCGGTACGGATGCGACGACAGATTCACCTGCACCGGACTTCCGGGCCTCTTTTTCGGCCTGTTTCGCAGCATCACGAGTCGTCACAAGAATCGCTCCGACACGGGCGGCATCCCCGTAACGCTCGACTAATGCCGGGTCACGGAATACATCCTCCCAGGAAAAAATCTGTATGGTTTCGATCTTGCGGGCAGGAATCTTCTCCAGATCGGTGATGGACCCCACACGCCCGTCCACAGCTACCAACGGCAACATTCCGGGACGTACTCCCTGCACGTTCCGCAATTTCAATCCGCTCACCTTATAGGTATTTTTACCATCCACCGATCGGAAACTACCCTTCAGATAACGCATCGGATTGTTGTATTTATCATAAACGGTCACCTCGAAATCATCCTCACGCGAAGCCGTTTTGGAAACGACCTCGATCACCCCGTTCCGGGCCGATACGCCGTATCTGGCGACCGTCGCTTCGTCCGGCTCGGTTACGATCCGAACGGTTTCTATCTCGTGAACGATACCGGGAGTAGTAAAAAGATAGATATTCGACACCTTGCCATTCCACAGTACCAATGGCCGGAATTCGAACGGCATCGAATGGCTAAACTCGATCCGCCGCACCCGGTAAGTATCGGGCACACCCGTCGGTTCAAAATCGCCCGTAATATAGTGATACAAATCGGAAGGCTTCTGTTTCTCTTCGATTGTCACACGTTCCGACTCCGGACGACTCGTATAGACGATCGCACCGTAACGACCCCGATCGCCGTAGCGTCTGCGTGCCTCGCCGGAGGTCATTTGGGTAGCCGTGGCGATACTCGACGGGGATATCGCGCCCAACTGTCTGTAATCAATCACCTCACCGTCAAGCAGATACAAGCCCTCGTCCGACAGATCAATCCAAAAAGGAATGAGGGCAGCCCCATCGCTCACCTCGACAGTCACCCACTCTTCCGCACCATCGACCGATTTATACCCGAGTCGTTCGAGTTTCCCGGCATCAGCAGTCAGCAACTTGGCAAACTCCTCTTTCATGTACGCATCGCGGCGGGCGACAAACTGTTCGGGCAACTCATCCCCTTCCCACACCAGATAAAGCTCCAAATCCTCCGGATCCCACAAGGACGGATCGGCCGGACTCCAAGACTCCGTATAAGGATAGGTCTGAACCCTAATCGACAACACTCCGTTCGCCGCCCGCGTACCGTATCCCTTCAGTGCCTCCGGCCCTTTGACCATCCAAGCACCAATCATCTTCTGTTCCGGCAACCCCAAATAGGTATCCAGCGTTTCAGCCGACAATTCCTCGCCCCCGTCCATTATCAGAGGCGGATGTTCCGGATCGAAGCGAAAATCTGCCGGATCGCCATAAACCGCATACACTACCGGTTCATCGGATACGGGCAGGTGGGTCAGAGCAAGCGACTCTTTCAAATGAAATTCCAAGGCAATGTCCGTCCCCATCGGAATTCCGAAGCGGCTACCGACTGATTTTACTTTCTGATCCGTCTCCCCTCCGACAAGGTAACAAACGATCGGCTTCTCCGTAACGATCGTAAAGCGGCCCTCCGCATCGGTCACAACCCGCCGGCCGCCGCTGCAAATAAACTCATAACCGGCCCAAGGCTTATCGTCCCGGCCAAATACGCGTCCGGTAAAGGTGTGCGCCCCCGATTCTGCCGTTTGCTTTTCGAGAGCGGTACGCTCGAGATTAGCGAGCAATGCGGCCATGGAGCCTTCGACCGGTGGCATTCCCCCTTCCGGTGTACCGACTGTGAGGCCGTCCGCACCAGCAGGAAGAGGCATTTCACCGTTTCCGGAATTTTTCGTAGTTTTGTCCTCCGGAAGAACATAGGAGGTCTGTGCGAAAGCGCCGAGCGCCAGGCACGCAAGCGGCAGGACATAGAGCGCCTTGGCCCTGGCCCACCTCGATGATCTTTTACGCAACATCATGGTAATTCGGTTTTTAAGGTTACTATGATTAAGGCTGTTGGCAATTGAGTACCACCTCCCGCCAACGGCCTTTTTTATCAACAGCATCTGATAATCTTTCGCATCGACCCCGCAGCGGAGCACCTGCTCGTCGGCCTCGTACTCGTGCACAGCACGCAGTTCCACACGCAACAGCCACATCGCGGGGTTGAACCACTGCAAACACCCCAGCAAATCGACCAGCAGCAGGTCCCACGAATGGCCCAACCGCTGATGCGCCTGTTCATGCACGAGGATCGTCCCTCCGCCGCAGGCATAATCCTCCTCGGACATCACCACGTATCTCATCCAACTGAACGGAGCTCGAATCCGGTCCGACAACACCAAAACGCTCCCGTTTCCAAGCGGTATGCGCTGGCCGCGGCGCGTCATTCGCACAACCCGCACGATGTTGCATACGGTCCATCCCAACGTCGCAAACATCCCTGCAAAATAGATGATTCCGAGCAAAACGCCCCAGTCGAACGGTTCGGGAGCAGGCTCCGGCTCCTCTATTATCATCAGGTCCCGGGTATCGTCGGGGATTCGGTTTTCGAATACCATGTCCCGCCGGAAATAATTTTCCGGAATCACGTCGATCCCGGCGGCGGATACCCCGGGCAACTCCTTCTCGACGGTAATTACACACAAAGGCAGCAAAAACGACAGCAGCAACACTCCGCACAACAACACCCTGTTCATCCGATGCAGCGTATCGCGGCTCAACAACAACTTGTAAAACAGGTAGAAGACCGCCAGGCATCCCGCAGCCTTCAGACTGTAAAGCAGAAAGGTCGGCATAGGACTATCGTTTTTCGGTTTGACTTTCAATTTGCCGGATCAGGTCGCGCAGATCGTCCACGGAGATTTTCTCTTCCCGTACGAGCGACGAAACCACCCCGAGGTAGGAATTGTCGAAATACTTGCTCACCACGCCCTTCAGCGTCTTGCGGCTGAACTCCTCCTCGCTGACGAGCGGATAATACTGGTAGGTGCCGCCATAGGCCTTGTGTCCGACGTACCCTTTCGCCTCGAGGCCACGCACCATCGTCGATAACGTATTGAAATGAGGTTTCGGTTCGGGCCAGAGCGCAACCAGTTCGCGCACGAATAACGGGCCCCGCGTCCAGAAACAACGCATCAGCTCCTCTTCTCTGGGTGTCAGCTTTTCCATAGTCGATGTCGGTTAAAGTCGAACGAAACAGGACCTGCACAAACGGCAGCACAGCTCCGCATTGCCGGCTCCTGCACAAAAATCTTCTGAAACAAAGATAACTAAAAAAATTTCACATACAACTATTTTTTATAGTTTTCAAACTAAAAAATTTAGTTTTGCAGGAAAAACAGAGAGCAACCCGCTGTAAAACAACAAAAAAATAATAGACAAGATAAAAAATTCTTGTCTATTATCAGGATTAAGATATGGAAAAATCTTCCTATTCCTCGTCGCGGTGCAGCTTCTCTACGTAAATGGCATGCTGCATGGCGATACGCTTCGCAACCGAAGGTTTGGTGAAATACTGGCGACGACGAAGCTCCTTCAGAACACCCGTACGCTCGTATTTACGTTTGAATTTCTTGAGGGCCTTCTCGATGTTCTCGCCCTCTTTTACCGGCATGATAATCATAATTCGTTGCTTTTTTTATTGTTTTTTACTCTATTTTCTAATGGATCGTGTCTTGTATCGGGGCGGGACTCCATCCGGACGACGCCGACTCCCTATTCGGTATGTCTTTCGAGGCTTTTCGTACCGTAAACCGAAGATACGGGGCCAATCGCTCGGCCTCACGCGGGGTTAATATGTGCTCTTCAACCAACTCTTCGACGGTACTCCAACCTCCTTTCAATTGTCTTTTACTAAATAACTTCCTGAATACGGCGGGCGGCAAATAAGGATGCCCCTTGAGCGTACTCGGAGGTGCAAAGTTAATATCAATTTTTCGAATTTTGAAACTATCGCAATAAATTTGTTTCACGATCCGCTCGAAATTGGACTCCGTGACCTGTGGAACCTCGGCCAACTGATCCACGCTGTAAAATCCGCCGAGCCGCTCCCTGTATCGGATAATGGGCATGACGCTCTTCTCACCGATCCCGACTACCGAGCGTAAGGTCGCCGAATCGGCCCCGTTGAGCCCGATCAATCCGGAGCGAACGGGCTCCGGTTCCGGAAAAATTACATAGGGGAGCAAAAGATCGGCCACCGAATCGGCGATCATATAGCAAGCCCGAAAACCCGCTTCGTCCCGAAGACCGTCGTAAAGATCCCGATAACGGACAATGGCCTCGGCCTGACGGACGGAAAAACCGAGCGACGCGAGATAGGATGCGGACACCGTATCGATCCTGAATCGTTCGCGGGGCACGATCCTCCTCGGCTCCTGCGGGACATACTCCCGATATTCCCGACGCGGAGAAGGTGTCAGCGCATACTCGCGCCCAATCCGAATATAGGGTTCCAGAATAAAATAGACCGAATCGGTCATGCCATAGCAGGTAGCCACATCCTCGGGGATCCGAAACACTTTGCCCGCTGCGCGGTACTTCAGCAGGCTGACCGCCATGCGGGACGAGAGTCCCAGCCGCCGCAGATCGGCATATTCCACCGTATTGGGATCGAACTCGAACAGCCTCACGGAGTCCGCCGCAACCGTCGCTTCCATCTCCGCCTCCACCCGGTCGGCGGATACCGCGCTCTTCCGCCGTTCGGCCAGGAGCAGCCCGGCAACGAACACTCCCGCCAGCAGGAGAAACACCACGAGCGCCCGGCGCTCACGCGGCTGGAAAAATCCGGCCATCCTCTACCACGCAGCTTTGTCGGACAACAACAACGTCCGGTAACGGTCGGAAGGCGACTCGAGTCGCTCACCCAAACCATATTCCACCCAACGTTCGTCCACCTGCCGAACGACCTCGGGCAGCGAAGTCACCACATTGGGAAAACGCGAAGGGTTGCCCGCAATTCCGGGCCGCTTGCTCCGGGCATCCACGCACAGCACACCGTCGCGGCACTCCACATCCCGCCGGGGATCGGTATTGGCTGCGGCGAGCCACAGCAGCTCGTCCGGGCGCATCGTCCGGGCGTGTCCGTCGAAAAGAACGGCATAACGAATCCCCCGGCACGGATTTCGGGCAAGGAAAGCGGCCAGATCCGGCTTCTGTTCCACCGCATCATCGGCAAAGAGCAGCAAGGCTCCCCACTTTCCGGCAAGTCCGTCCGCGACCTCGACCAGACCGGGTGTCAGCTCGAACCGCTCCGGCACCCGAACGGACTCCGCCGGAGCGGACGGATCGATCTCCGTCAGGTCGAACGCCAGTTTACCGCCGAACCCGGGCGTCGCGGTCGCATGGTCGAGTACGTCGTAAACTCCCTCGCTTACAATCAAATCGCGCGGGAACTCGGCCCGGCGCAACAAGGCGGCCAACCGGTCCGGATCATGCACGTCGCAATCCTCGACCGTAATGACGAGGTATTTATTGAACATCATCTGCCCGGCCCCCCACAGTCCCTGCGACACTTTACGGGCTTTTCCCCG